>Ga0105248_10007291_pt1 | contig 12133 bp, 9 predicted proteins | sample KBSS34metaG_FD_81524 | JGI IMG/M metagenome (GOLD analysis project Ga0105248, IMG submission 81524) | Switchgrass rhizosphere microbial communities from Kellogg Biological Station, Michigan, USA - KBS S3-4 metaG | ecosystem: Host-associated > Plants > Roots > Rhizosphere > Soil | place... | reverse complement strand
GTATCGATGCCGGCAGCGACGAACTCTACTCCACCGCCTCGCATGTCTCGTAAAAGCTTTTCGCCGCTCTCGTCGATGAACGTGACATCGCTCAGATTCACGACAGTGTGCACACTGCCAGCGACTTGTTGGCAGTGTTCCCAACACGCCCGTAATTCCGCGACCCACGGACCCCTTAGCTGTCCGCAGAGCGTCCACCGCTGTTCTGTATCTGTTTGGGCATGCGTGATTCGCAACATTTGCGGCGGACATTCTCCGATGTCGAGAATGCATGCGGCGCGCCAACTGACTCCCTTGCTCCGCGAGGGCGTGCAATCGATTGATGTGTCAGGGCATCTGCGGATTTGGGCAGGAACTGCGTGTCGCGCTGCAGCTAGGTGCGGTGACGGGAGCCCGGCCTGTTACCGGGATTTCGGCACTTGTATCATGCGCCGACGCGAGAAATGCGAATGCCAAGCTTCTGCATACGCGACTGCAATGTAGATCGCTTGATACCCAGGCGGGCCGCGGCGCCGTTGGGTCCGGCAACGGTCCAGTTGGTTTGTTCAAGCGCTGCTACAATCTGTTGGCGCTCTGTATCGTCTAAAACGTCGCGCATGTTGCGAGCGGCCTCTTTGGGACTCGCGGCTGGGTTCACGGGCGCGCCTGCCAGGGCCAGCGAATTTGAGTTTGATGTGCGCAGATCATCGCTTGGGATGTTCAAGATCGAGCCTTTGGTGAGGATTACCGCGCGCTCGATCACGTTTTGCAGTTCGCGGATGTTTCCTGGCCACGGATATTTGACCAGCGTCGTCATGGTATCCGACGGGATGGTATCGATGGCCCTGCTGATGCGCCGGCTATATTGTTGTACAAAGTGCCGCACCAGCAGAGGAATGTCCTCCGGACGCTCGCGCAGCGCCGGGACGCGGACTGGAAACACGTTGAGGCGGTAATACAGATCGGAGCGGAACTTCTGCTCACTGACCAAAGTTTCGAGATCGCGATTGGTAGCCGCGATCAGGCGGGCGTCGGTACGCAGGGTTCGTGTCGAACCCAGGCGCTCGAATTCGCGCTCCTGTAAAACGCGCAACAACTTCGGCTGGAGATCGAGCGGTACTTCGCCGATCTCGTCCAGGAACATGGTGCCGCGATTGGCCAACTCAAAGCGCCCAACACGCTGCGAGATCGCACCCGTAAAAGCGCCGCGCTCGTGTCCGAACAGTTCACTCTCGAGTAAGCCTGTGGGAATCGCGGCACAGTTGAGTTTCACAAAGCTGTTCGATTGGCGCGAGCTTAAGTTATGCACCGCGCGCGCAATTAACTCTTTGCCGGTTCCGGTTTCACCGTAGATCAGCACGGTCGAATCGGTGGGCGCCACAGTCTCCACTTCCTTCAGCACCCGGCGTAGAGCCTCGCTCTTGCCAACGATCTCCTCGAACTTCAATTCGCTGCGAATTTCGTCTTCCAGGTATAGTTTCTCTTGCGCGAGCTTGTTCCTGAGCTCCGACACTTCACCGAAAGCCAGGGCGTTTTCGATTGCAATGGCTACTTGGCGCGCGATCTGGCCGAGAAACGCAAGGTCGTCCTGTGAAAAGGAGTGTTCGCGCCAACTGCCCAAGCTGAGGACGCCCACGATGCCGCCACGTCCTATCATCGGAACATGCGCCAAGGACTGGATCCCCAAGTCGGGCAGAGAAGGCTCTTGTCCGATCTCTTCCCTTGAAAGAATGACTGGCTCGCCGGATAAAAATACCCTGAGCGCGCTGGCCTTTTCGTCGGCGGGAGGCTCAAGACCTTCTTCGATTACCCCTGGATTGTCCGGAAAATCAAGGGCGTAAAGCCGCAGCTTCTTATCTTCGGGGCTCGGCAGATCGATCCCGACGCCATCGCACTGCATCACGCGCCGGATGTTTGCCGATATCTCGCGCAGCACATCGCGCAGGTTGAGCTTCGAGACGACGCGATTCGTCAAGTCGAGAAGCAATTCGAGACGTTCCTGCGCACGCTGCGAGGCCTGAAAATTGAATGCGTCATCCATCGCGAGTGCGATCTGGTCGGCCACGAGCGAGCAGAACCGGACCTCTGCTTCGGAATAAGCGTCGCGATAGACGCTGGCGATCACCAAGCTGCCAAGCTGCCTGTGGGCGGTGCTTAAGGGAAATGCGCATACCGACTGCAGCCCTGCCTGACGCATGAGGTTGGTCGAAGCGGAAAAGCGGGTCTCCCGGCCCAGGTCCCCGAGGGCAACCGGTTCTTGATGCCGATATACCCAGGCAGCCAAGGTCTCTTCCTTGTCAATCTCGGATGGGGAATAATTGGGCTTGCGGCAACCCGAGCACATGTGCCAGTGAACTTTGTTGGAGCTCTCGTCGTACTGTGCAATCGCATCAAACTGAACCACTTGACCGAGCTCTTGGATCAAGATCTCAAATAAGTCTCGAGGCTCTTTGCGAGCACGGATGGAGGCTGCGATTCGTATCAGAGACTCGTATTTCGCTGCCGTGGACTGATCTGATTCGGTTTGAGTTTGAGCGGCAGCGGGCGAAGTCAACATGCGCCGGAGTCCTACCTCAGACGGTTTGGATGCCGGCCGGTGTGCCGAGGATTCAGCACTGGACCACCCGAGCGCTTCCGAAACGCGATGGCTATAGAGCCACGCGATCCTAAGAAATGGTAAATACGGGAGTTAAAGTGTGGCGCGCGATAAAACCTGGATAGAAAATGCTCACCGCCCGCCATCGTGACGAGATTTCAATTGATGACTCGCACCGTCCGGAGTGGGCGCGAAGAAAGGCTGTAATCAGGGGGCGTGTGGCGCTTGTACGGGTTCGACTTCCGGATCATGTGTCGCGAGAAAATCAACCGCGATCAAATAGCCTTGCCGATAGGTTCGTGGGTCGCACTGCGTACCATCGCGCATGTTGCCGTCAGTAAGATGTTCGATTGACCATCTGTCGATCTGTTTTCCAACCTTGCTCCGAGAACGCGGCATTTAGAGCCCAAGATCCGTTCAACTCTGCTCCATAAGTGCAGCGGCGCGCTTGCCGATTTTCTTGAGCGCCGCTTCGAGGCCACGAAGTTCCTCCAGGCTTAATTCCGAGAATACTTTCGTCATCTGCCCGGAATGCTTTCGGAACGCGGGAACAATGAGGTTCTTGCCGCGTGGGGTGAGGGCAACGATCCGGACGCGCCGGTCTTCGGCGCTCTCAGCGCGGCTGACCAAGCCCTTCGCAAAGAGACGATCAACGGCAATGCTGATCGAACCCGGAGTTAGATCGACGATTGGGCCTATCGTATTGACGGGCAAAGGCCCTTTGTGGAGAAGTACTTCTAAAACGCGGAAATCCGAGTTGCCGAGCCCGGTATCTTCAATACCGGCTGTCGCGTACCTCGTCAGGGCGCGCATCGCTTTGATCATTACAAGCCACACGTGATCCGACCCGTGAACGCCTTGAGCCATTTAAAAACCCGAATCCTTCTACAGTATACGCCATCAACTATATTGACGCCAATAGAACTGACGTCGTGGTGATCGACCAAAAGGAGAACCTGTAATGAGAACCGTTTCCGTAATCGCCCGATATCTGGCGGGCGTGATCTTCCTTGTCTTCGGCCTGAACGGCTTCCTGAACTTCATCCCACTGCCCCCGCCGGGAGGCATCGCGGGACAGTTCATGGATGCCCTGTATGCCTCGCATTACCTCTGGGTGATCTTCGCGTTTCAGGTAATCGCAGGAGTGCTTCTGCTAGCCAATCGCTATGTTCCATTGGCGGTAGCCATACTTGCACCGGTGATCGTCAACATTCTTACCTTTCACGCTTTGATGGCCCCGAGCGGGCTTCCGCTGGCTCTCTTCGTGGCTGTACTTTGGGCGGTGATCTTCGTGGATGTGCGACCCGCCTTCACAGGATTGTTTCAGGCGCGCTCGCAGCCCCAACGGGCAAGCGGACGGACGCGCCGTGCTGTGACGTCTTCCGTCTCGTGAACGGCAAGATCCAGTCGTTCGACTGCTACCCCTCGGGAACGGTGATCTTCGCGTAGCTCGGCGTGCTCTCGAATATCCAGGCAGCCGTCGCTCACTCGTAGGTAGCACGCTTCGGATACGCGACGATTTGAGGAGGTTTCAGCCATGAAGGGCGATCGAACGACTCTTATCACCGGAGTTACCGGCAATCAGGGCGGCGCGGTCGCGCGGGCGCTGCAGGGAGCCGGATTCCATCTCCGCGGCCTGACGCGCAAGCCCGACAGCGAGCGGGCGACGGCGCTGGAGCGCCAGAGGATCGAGATCGTCAAGGGCGATCTCGATGACGAAGCGACGCTGCGCCGTGCTTTGGCGGGCGTGGGGCGTCTTCGGCGTGGTGAACGCGGGGGAGGCGGCCGTTGAGAAGGAAGAGGCGCAGGGCAAGCGTCTTGCAACCCTGGCGCGCGAGGCCGGCGTCGAACATTACGTCTACACATCCGTAGGATCGGCGCACAAGCAGACTGGCGTCCCGCACTTCGACAACAAGTGGCGCATCGAAGAAACCGTGCGCGGCCTTCGCTTTGCAATTCCGAACGACCAGACTTCCACTCCCCAGTTGTCGCAATGTCCCAACCTCCTGCCCAAACGGTTAGTTTGGCATCCCGGTATTTCAACTGACCGCTGTGCGGATGCGGTCGCCGCGAACGCGACAGTGCAGTGGTCGACAAGGTGGACAATCCGAGCGATAATCAGGGGCGTGCGAAGTGTCGCTTTTACCCTGCTGATGTGCGCCGCCTTCGGGCAGGCGCCCCGTGCAGGAGTGGACACGCGTCCACAATTCGAAGTTGCCTCAATCCGCCCGTTCGATTCCAACGCCCAACGTCCCGGAATCGGTTTCTCGGGCAGCCGGTTCACGGGGAACGGTGTTTCCGCGCGTTTGCTCATCGAGATGGCGTACGAGTTGCAACCATTTCGACTTTCGAACGCGCCAGGATGGATCGATTCCGAACTTTACACCGTGCAGGCGACCTGGTCCGAGGCCAACGGCACAAGATTCCGTGAGATGCTGCAGCGGTTGCTGGAAGAGCGTTTCCATCTCGAAATGAGGCGCGAGTCGAAAGAGCAGAATCTGTACGGCTTGCTGGTGCGCGATAAGAATAAACTTCAACCAACGAAGACTCCGGGGCGCTCCGCTACGCGCGCTCGCGCAGAGGACCGCAACGTCCGCACCGAGTTTGTCGCCACGACAATGGGGCGTTTTGCCGAAATACTGTCGCGCGAATTGAATCGCTTGGTGGTCGATGAAACCGGGCTGCCTGGCGAGTACGACTTCGTCCTCGAGACGGAACGTGAGGTGGATGAAAAGAACATGTTTGTTACACCGCTGGTTCCGTCGGTAGGGCAAGCCGGGTTGAAGCTGGAGGCGCGCAAGGGACCAGTGGAGTTCTACACGATCAGGGCGATCGAGCGCCCGTCGGAGAATTGATGGGCCGGGCAAACGTTCGGCTGGCAGATCCTCTCTCGCTGGTATTCATCTTCACCGCTGCGATCAAGGCTTGTAGCTCGCTGACAAGTAGTCGAGCAGGCCATTGCGCTGTTCGGGTGTTACCACAGCGCCCCAGCCGGTCATTTTCGTCACTTCCCGATCCCATTGCGCGCGTGTGAGGCGCTGCTGGCGCATCATGTGTTCGTCGTGGCAAACCAAGCAGGCAGCTTTGTAGCCGTTGGGTACGGGCTGAGTTGGAGCCTCGAGCGGGGCAATGGACGCAGGCCGTATCTTAGATATCGTGATGGCCCTCGGTTGCGCAGCGTTGTAGAGGTAGCCGTTGGGATTCCACTCGGGTTCGAGCGGTTGGGATTGACCGGCCTCATTGGTGGCGCGCGACATCAGCGTATACTGCCCTTCCGCTGCGCTCCAGGTGTAGGCGAACTTTCGGAAGCCGTATTTGGTGGGCTTACCAGGGAGGTTCGCGTGCGACCATGTCTTGCCGCCGTCCGCGGAGATTTCGACTTTGGCGACGGGAGAAGCGTTGGACCATGCGACGCCCTGCACGGCAATCGCCCCAGGGGGGGCCCACTCGCCAGGACTCGCGATCACGGACTTCACGTTGAGGTCGGTGACGGGAATCATATCCTTCGGGTCAACGGCGGTGCCAGGGGCGACGCGCTGGGCGGGATGCCGGTAGGCGCTCTTCATCCAGAAACCATCGAAGTCGTGATCGAGGAGTTCGATGCGCGTGAGCCACTTGATCCAGGAGTCGCTGGCCCAGCCGGGGACGATGACGCGCAGAGGGAAGCCGTGATCCGGGGTGAGCGGTTTACCGTTCATCTCCCAAGCGAGGAGTGTATCAGCATGCATCGCCTTACGGGCTTCCAGGGTGCGCTGAAACTTCGGCATTTTGACGAATGGAACGTCGGCGCCATCCAGCAGAAGTTGTGTGGCGGCGGGCCTGACGCCGGCCCTCTCCAGGACATCTGTCAAGCGGACCCCGCCCCAGTGGGCATTCCCGACGCCGCCGAATCGCCATTGGGCGCCGGCGACTTGGGGCTGGAAGAAGCTGCGGCCGTTTCCGGCGCATTCGAGCACGCTGACCAGCTCGACGCGGGGGAGTTTCTTCAAATCGTCGAGAGTGAGGGTGAGCGGACGATCGACGAGTCCCGCGATTTCTAGTTTCCACTCGGAGAGTTTGATCTGTGGAACCATGGTGTGGCATCGGACGAAGAAGTGTTCGACCGGCGTGATCTCGTCGATGAAGCCTTCGACGGGCATTTCGAGATCTCTTGGCTTGGGCGAGAGGGTGATGAGGTTTGCCGGCGGTCCGGCCGCCGGGTTGATGCGCGGCAGCAGCACCGCCGCGCCGGTTAGAAAAAGACCTCGTCGAGTGAGCTTCATGGCTTTGTCACCCTTCGCGGTCCATTGTATCTGGCCGCAGTCTACGAGTACATCGATCTCCCGGCTAGAGAAGGCGATCCGGAAGCTATCTCCCCCGGAGTCATAGGTTCCGACAATGGTACACAACGACCGTTGACCTGTATCCGGCAGGTAAGACCAAGTGCCGCCGGGGTAACGACTGCCGGCGATCCAGAGTTCCGGTTGCAGGCGTGTTTGGTGAGACAACAATTGTGATCGGACGAGTTTTGTGGGGATGATTTGTTCGGGTTAAGCTTATTAGGACAGAATCGCCGCTCGACTCAGGAGACACTATGAATAAGTTCATCCTGCTACTTCCCGTTTTGACCGTTTCGGGCTTTGGCCAACCCGCTGCCTCAGAACAGATCAATCCGTTGTCAACGTGGCTGCGCAATGCTTATATGGGAAATCGCAATAACATTGTGCGAACTGCGGAGAAAATGCCGGAAGAGAACTACGGGATGCGCCCCGGCGCGCAGCCGGAAGTGCGAACGTTCGGCCAGCAGGTCTCGCACGTCGCCAACTATAACTTTCTTTGGTGTTCGCAGGCCAAAGGTGAAAAGAATCCTAACCCCGGCAACCTCGATAGGCTGACATCCAAAGCCGAAATCATGAAAGTGCTGAACGACGCGTTTACCTACTGCGACAGCGCCTACAACGCGCTGACCGACGCCTCAGGCGCTGAGGTGGTCGATGTCACCCAGGAGAACGGCCGCCAGACGCGCAATCTGCGCATAGGGTTGTTGACCCTCAACTACGGCCACAACAACGAGATTTACGGCAGCATGGTGGTGTATCTGCGAATGAAGAATATCGTCCCGCCCGCATCCGAGCCTCGTCCACAGCAGAAGAAGTAGTGGGCGCCGACAATCTACCGCCGGCGGACGGATTGCCGACCCCATCCGGACAGAACCCGCGGCAACGACGACCTCAAAGAGTAGTGGAAGAGTTGCCGACAACACATTCCCTATCCCGCGAACCCTCTAATTAAGAGTGTTACTAGTGATTTCCACTGCTACCGGCGAGTGACGCTATTTCCCCGTCGGCGTTTTGTTTTACTGTGGGCACGGTGCGCCGCAGTTCGTCGGAGAAGTCCTCTATCACCGTCACGTGTACCGAACTCTAATGCCCAGCCCAACGACGGGTCGTCTTTACTTCCGCAGTAGCGCCATCCAGTTCTGCACCAGTGTCAGCGGCTGCGCCGACGCCGACAAGCCGCTCGCCACAATGAACTTCTGCCCGTCCGCAGCGGGCACGTATGGGTAGGAACGAGCAGTCTCGAGTCCGCCGAAGAGTTTCTGCACCTTGCCGACCTCCACCGTGCCGTTTCGAACCGCCACCTCTGCGGCCATCACTTCACCTTGCCGCGAAACGTAGTAGATCTCCTTCCCATCGCGTCGCCACCGCGCCTGCGTTCCTGGTTCGGGAGAGATCTGCCGTTTGCCGCCGGGTCCCGGATACGGGACCACATAGATTTGAGGTTGTCCGGACTCGTTGGAATCGTACGCGACCCACTTGCCGTCCGGCGAAAACTGTGGCCGCCGTTCCTCAAACGAGGTCTGAATCAGGGGCCGCGGCTTCAGGGCCGCTCCTGGACGCTCTGGCGCAAGCGGCAGCGCCCAGATATCTCTATTGCCGCCGATCCCTTTCCCCGAACTGGGGTCCGGGCTTTCGTAGAGCAGCACTTTCCCATCCGGCGAGATGCTCGCCGGGACCTTAGGCATGGTGTCCGAGTACAGGAGTTCATCCGAACCCGTGCCGTTCGAAGCCTTGCGGTACAGGTCGTAGGTCTTCCCGCGGAGCGAGGACCAAACGATCGTCCCGCCATCCGGCGTGTACACCAGAGCGCGGTCCGGCCCGGGATCGAATGTAAAGCGGGTGCGGACTTGCCTGGCCAGATCGTAGGTCCACAGGTCGAGCTGCAAGGAAGAATTCTCTGTCAGTGAAGCCGCCAGCGTCTTCCCGTCGGGGGATAGTTGCAGGTCGATTGCAGTTTGCACGGGCTCCCCAATGGAACTCAGTTCCTTGCCCGTGCGATCCACCCACACCAGCCGGGTCCGCCCGGAATCGCCACCGGTCTGGTAGACCAGCAGGCCCGAAGAGGACACCGCGAACGCGGCATCGCGTGCCGGCAACGAAAAGCTGGGAACGCGCTCCGCGATGGGAACCGCTTCGCCCGTCGTTTGCAGGCGGTCCGCATCGAAGGGCTGTGCCATCAGCGTATTTTCCCGGAGGTAAAAAATGTGCCTATCGGCGTACATGGCGTTGGAGTACGCACGCGCCACTTCCTTACCCGGCTTCCCCGGCTCATCGAGCGACCCGGCACGCACGGCAAATGGCGCCTGCGCGTTCGGGGCCGTATACAGAAAATGCTTTTGATCTGGCAGGAACACCGGATAACGATGCCCGTTGACGTCGCCTACATCCGGCGCGGAGGCCTTCACCGGAGCTCCGCCCGCCGAGGAAACCCGGTAGATGGTGCCACTGGCGTCATTGGTCGCGTACAGGATCACGCCGTCGGGGTTCCACGCGCCTCCGCGCATGTTCACCACAGGCGAGGCAACAGTGACCGATGGACCGCCCTGAATGTCGATCTTCTTCAGGCTCTGATCCTGCGCGAAGCCCACATAACGGCTGTCGGGGGACCAAAACGGGTTGGACCCTCCCTCAGTGCCCGGCAGGAGTTGCGCCGTGGGTGAATCCAGACGGCGGATCCAAAGCTGCTGCGCCCTGCCATTCGCAGTCCGCGCGCCGAACGCGATGCGCTTGCCGTCGGGAGAGATGGCCGGCAACGCGTAGTTCGCCAGTTCAAACGTGCCACCCTCCGGGGGAAGCAGTGTGGTGTTGATCAGCGGAGTATCGGGCGGCCTTTCGCGGAAGTGGAGGAAGCTCACAGCGAGCAACGCCAGCAGAGTCGCGACCGCCACTCCCGGCCAGACCCATGCGAATCGCGACCGTAAGAGACCGGACGGTGTCTCTTGTACAGCCGCTGTTTCCGCAACAGGATTCGCAAGATATGCCTGAATCGCGATGCGTGCTTCGCCGATGTCGCGGAGGCGGGTTGTGACGTTACGGTCCAGGCAACGGCGCAGCAGGTTCTTGATGGGCGCGGGCGCGATGACCTTCTCGAATTCGAGGGGCGCGCGGAGGACGTCGGCAAGTGTGTGCGCGACGGTATCGCCGCTGAACAGTCGTTGGCCGCTGAGCAACTCAAACGACACCACGCCGAAGGACCAGATGTCGGCGCGCTTATCGACAGCCGATCCCGCTGCCTGCTCCGGAGCCATGTACGCCGCGGTCCCCATGATGACTCCGGCTTGCGTCATCCCCATGGTGAGGGTTGGCGAGTTGGTGGGGTCTCCCGGTGCGGAAGGCCCAGGCTGGGCCATCGCTGCCAGTCCGAAATCGAGCACCTTCACCTGGCCCGTGGGGGTGATCATCACATTGGCGGGTTTCAGATCCCGGTGCACCACGCCCCGCTCATGCGCGACTTCGAGAGCCTCAGCCATCTGACGGGCGATGGGCAGGATTTCGTCGAGCGGCATTAGGCCGCGCTTCATGCGATCGCCGAGGGTTTCGCCGGGGACCAGTTCCATCGCCAGCGCACGCTGGCCGTCTGATTCGACGAGTCCGTAGATGACGGCGATGTTGGGATGATTCAGCGCGGCCAGGACCTTAGCTTCGCGGTCGAAGCGGGCGAGTCGTTCTGGATCGTTAGCGAGCGCCCGAGGAAGAACCTTGATGGCGATGTCGCGCTCCAGTTGCGTATCGCGGGCGCGGTAGACCTCACCCATACCGCCCGCACCAAGCGGTGCGAGGATCTGGTATTGGCTGAGTCTGTCTCCTGCGGAGAGCGGCATGTGATTGATTCAGCTTAGTGTAGCCGAACAGGGAGACGGATAGCGCCTGGATGACGGCGTATCCGGACAGAACTAGCATCCGGCACTATCTCAGCCACCTCTTGGGAAGCTTCCGATAATGCCCCTTAACGGTCACCATCCCAGAACCGACTTTTCGCCTGTCTCACTTAATCCAAGCTTTGTACGAATGGCCCGTATTCCGTCCGAAGCAACGGATGCGCGGTCGAAACCGTCAGTAAACGCTGGGCGACAAGGCGGGAGCCTGGATTTTCGAAGGTGTTATCGTGTCGTCAAGGCCAGTCGTGAGGGGAGAATTGATGCAGGAGAGAGACCCATGGTTCGAATCACTCGCAGGTAGTGCTGCACTTTCGCAGTCTGAGTTGCTCGCCCTTCAAGAGGACGGCTTCGTCGTAACCCGTGGCCCCGTTCTAGCCACGGCCTTGCCTGGCTTATCGGGCGCCTATGACTCTGCCTTCCTTCAGGCTGATCGTGTGGACGTGAAGGAAGGTTCCACCACGACTCGTGTTCTAGATTTCGTCAATCGCGGACCGGAGTTCGACGGTTTGTATTTACATGCACCGCTACTTGAGGCATGTTGCAAAATAATCAAGGAGCCCTTCAGGCTAAGCAATCTGGTGGCACGCACTCTGAATCCCGGCAAGGTGCCCAAAAAGCTTCACGTCGACTTTCCAAACGACGACGATGGTTGGCCGATGGTCGGATTCATTTTTATGATCGACTCGTTTCGGTCAGAGAACGGAGCCACTTGTTTTCTGCCGTGCTCCCAAGGATTGACCGCAGCGCCAGATACGTTCGACGGAGTTGTCCCAGCTTGCGGCCCAGCAGGTTCAATGCTGATTTACAACGGCTCTGTTTGGCATGAACATGGGGCGAACCTGACCGACTCCCCTCGAAGATCCGTCCAAGGTGCGTTGATAAGGCGCAGGGAGAAGCCTGCGACCGATTGGCGGACTCGCATGCGACCTGAGACACTCTCCCGTCTCGGCCCACTCGCGACGTACCTGCTTGGTTTCTGATTTGTCGCTTGCTCCCCGTTAATGGCATAGTGGTGGACAGGGGCGCTCGTATCGCGATCCGCTCGCACGACCAAGCGCAGAAACTCTACGATTAGTTCATCCGGCGAAGGAGAGAGCGTTGCCGTCCGGGTCCGAGACGATGAACGAGGATTGGCCCCACGGCTCTTTCTTTAGTCGGTGAACAAAGGGGACTTTGCGGGTTTGATATTCCGCGAAAAGTCCCTTAACGTTCGCGACCGACAGAAAAGCAGCAATCACCTGCTCCTTTTCGCGAAGGCCCGCGACGTACATCGGCTGATGTACGAATCGCAGATGGATGCAGGCTTCATCACGGCTGACGGAGGCGTAGAACGCAGGCTGGCCGTGGAGGAAGTCGATTGT
>Ga0105248_10007290_pt1 | contig 12133 bp, 7 predicted proteins | sample KBSS34metaG_FD_81524 | JGI IMG/M metagenome (GOLD analysis project Ga0105248, IMG submission 81524) | Switchgrass rhizosphere microbial communities from Kellogg Biological Station, Michigan, USA - KBS S3-4 metaG | ecosystem: Host-associated > Plants > Roots > Rhizosphere > Soil | place... | reverse complement strand
CTATTAAACATTCAGGCCGTCATTCTTCGACAAGCTTTTTGAACCGTTCCAGCGCCTCGTCCCACCCGGCGGCGATGACGTCGAGATGCCGGCGCCCCTCGGCGAGCCGTTTCGGGTTGAGCGTCCAGACCTGCTCGCGCCCCTGACGGCTGCCGTCGATGATTCCGGCGGCGGCGAGCACCTGGAGGTGCTTGGTCACCCCCTGCCGCGTCATGTCCTGCTGTTCCGCGAGCACCGAGATCGACGCCGGCCCGCCTTCCGACAACTGGCGCACCAGCATGAGCCGCGTGGGATCGCCGAGCGCCGCGAACAGCAGCGCGGCGCTCGTCAGGTTCCGCTTAGTGGGCTTCGGCATACTTCTGGATCCAGACGATGACCTCGGTCCAGCCGCCGCTGTTGTCGGCGAAGACCTTCGCCCGGCGCGAGAGCGAGATCTCGTTGAACCCGGTCTCCGATACGCTGAGGCGCGTTCCGCGACCCGACGGCTCCAGCGTGAAGGTGACGGTCGTCCACGGCTCGCGCGAGTAGTCGACCGCGGGATCCACGGCGCCGGGGTGCCATTGCCAGACGAAGCGATGCGGTTTGCTCATCTCGGTGAAGCGGACGAGGAAGCGCTGGCCCTCGTGTCCCGGGTGCGTCGACGTCATCCAGACCTCGGCGCCCGGGGCGATTTCGCCTTCGATCGTCACGTGAAACCAGCTGGAGAGATCCTTCGCCGTCGTCAGGGCGCGCCACACGCGGTCGGGCGGGGCGTTGACGTCAATCGTTCGGTCGATGCGGCTCAGTTCGTCAGTCGTCATTATGCAACCTCACGGTTGCATAATACACAGGGCCACGGCAGGCTTCCACTTGACAGGCCAGTGAGAGCATGGCATCGTCTGCGCAGGAGCGCACTTGAATGCCTAGTGGAGGGGATCGCGTCGAGCTGCTGCAGGGCACGCTCGACCTCATCGTGCTGCGCGCGCTGTCGACGATGGGCCCGCAGCACGCCTACGGGCTGACGGCGAGGCTCGAGCAGGTCGCCGAGCATCCACTCGAGCTCAATCAGGGCACGCTGTACCCCGCCCTCGTCCGTCTCGAGCAGCAGGGGCTGATCAAGGGCACCTGGCAGAGGACCGAGAACAACCGCGACGCAAAGTATTACGCGATCACCAAATCTGGCCTGCGCGCGCTGGACAAGCAGACCGCGCGCTGGCGGCGGCTCGCCGGTCTGGTCGACAAGCTGCTCCTCGGAGAATCGTAAGGTGTCCGACACCTTACAAACGGTGTCATCGCCAGACAGGCGGCTCCTGAACGAGAGGTGACGGATGAGGCGCTTCTTCCGGCGTCTGCGCAACACACTCTGGCCCGGCCGCGCGGAAGACGAACTCGCCCGCGAAACCGCGGCACATCTCGCGCTCCTCGAGGACGACTGCCAGCGCCGCGGGATGACGAAGGACGCCGCGCGGGTCGCGGCGCGGCGCGCCTTCGGCGGCGTCGAGCAGATGAAGGATCGCCAGCGCGACGCGCGCTCGTTCGCCTGGCTGGACGACGCGCGCCGGGACATCGGTCACGCGACGCGGCTGCTGCGCCGTGATCCGCTCTTCACGCTGACCGCCGCGCTCTCGCTCGCGATCGGGATCGGCGCCAACACGACGATCTTCACCGTCGCCAGCGCCGTGCTCGTTCGCCCTCCCTCGGGCGTCGTCGATCCCGCCAGGCTGGTCGACATCGGCACCCGGACTCCGGGCGGCGGCTTCGGCAACAGCTCGTATCCCAACTACCTCGACCTGCGTCAACGGACCACGATGTTGGACGGTGTCTACGCGTACTCGCTGTTTCCCCGCGCGATGAGCCTGGGCATCAGCGGGGCAGCCGGGACCGAGCGGATCTTCGGCACGCTGGTCACCGGCAACTACTTCTCCGTGCTCGGCGTGATTCCGGCGGCGGGCAGCCTCTTCAATCTGGACGAAACTGAAGGAGAGGCTGCGGCGGCGGTCGTCCTGAGCCATCGCTTCTGGACGCGGCGCTTCAATCAGGATCCGACCGTCGTCGGCCGCGCGGTCTCGGTGAACGGACGTCCGCTCACCATCGTCGGCGTGGCCGCCGAGGGATTCCAGGGCACCGGCATTCGCGCGGGTGACGTGTGGGTGCCAATGCGGACGCTGGCCGCGCCGTCGTCGCTCACGGATCGCGCGTCGCACTGGCTGCTCGCCGGCGGCCGCTTGAAGCCGGGCGTGCCGCTGCCGGCGGGAGCAGCGGAAGTCGCTGCGATCGGCCGCGGGCTCGCGGCCCAGTATCGAGACGACAACAAGGATCTGGCGTTCCGGCTCGAAGCCTTGTCGCCGGTGCCCGGCAGCCTCGCACCGCTCGCTGTGTTCTTCGCGCTGCTGATGGCGATCGTGACGCTGGTGCTCGTCATCGCCTGCGCCAATCTTGCCGGCGTGCTGCTGGCCCGGGCGGCGGCGCGGCGCCAGGAGATCGCCGTGCGGCTGGCGATGGGCGCCGGACGATCGCGGCTGGTGCGCCAGCTGCTCGCCGAAACGCTGATGCTGTTTGCGCTGGGCGGCGTCGCCGGCCTGATGTTTGCGCGCTGGCTGATGTCGGTGCTGGCCTCGCTGCTGCCGGCGCTGCCGTTTCCAGTGAACGTACCGCTCGCATTCGACGTACGGGCGCTGCTGTTCACGGCGGGGCTGGTGTTTGTCGCTGCCGTGCTGTCGGGTCTCGTCCCGGCGCTTCAGGCGTCCAGCGCTGACGTCGTCTCCGCCCTCAAGGATGATGCGCAGATCCCGGCCCGGGTGCGGTTGCGGCACGCCTTCGTGATCGCACAGGTCGCATTCAGCATCCTGCTCGTCGTCGTCGCCGGCATGTTCGTGCGCGCGCTTCAGGCGGCCGGCTCGGGCGATCCGGGATTCGATCAGCGCGGCGTCGAGCTCGCGTCGCTGAACCTCTCGCTCGCCGGTTACACCAACACGACGGGCTCGCGCTTCGTACGCGAGCTGGCCGATCGTGTGCGCGCGCTGCCGGAGGTGCAGCAGGCCAGCGTCGCGACCGGACTGCCGGGCGGCTTTGAAACGCAGCGCAGGACGGTGAGCGTGCCGGGCGTGACGCCGCCGGACGGACAGCGCTTCTTCGGCGTGGACTGGAACAACGTCGAGCCAGGCTACTTCGCGACGCTGCGCGTCCCGCTCGCGGCGGGCAGAGACTTCACCGAAGCCGATCGCGACGGCGCCCAGCCGGTGGCCATCGTTGCCGAAGCGACCGCGCGCCAGTTCTGGCCCGGACGAGATGCGGTCGGTCAGTACATCGTCCAACAGGCCATTGGTCCGACGGGGCGGCCGAATCCCGGCGGGGCGAAGCCGCTGCTGGTCGTCGGTGTCGCCCGCGACGTAAAGGCCACCACGCTGATCGACGGCCTCTCGCGTGCGCTCGTCTACGTGCCGCTCCAGCAACAGTACCTGCCGTCGGTGACGATCGTCGCGCGCACGACGCACGGGCAGCGCATCGCCGACGAGATTCGCTCCGTGGTGACGGCGGCCGATCCGAACCTGCCGATCGTGACGTCGCAGACCCTGGAGGACGCCACGTCGATCGGCCTCGTGCCTCAGCGCATCGTCGCGTCCGCGGCCGGAAGCCTTGGTCTGATCGGTGCGCTGCTCGCGGCCATCGGGATCTACGGCGTCGCGGCGTACGCCGTCGCACGCCGCACACGCGAGATCGGGATTCGCATGGCGCTGGGTGCGCAGCGTGCCGACGTCGTTCGCATGGTGCTGCAGCAGGGTGTCTGGCTGGCGATCATCGGCTCGGCGATTGGCCTGGTACTCGCCGCCGGCGCGAGCCGGGCGCTCGTCGTCTTCCTCTTCGGCATTCCGCCGCTGGACCCGTTGATCTTTGGCGGTGCCGCCGCGATCTTCGCGCTCGTCGGACTGGCGGCCTGTTATGTGCCGGCGCGGCGCGCGACGCGGATCGATCCGCTGACCGCGCTGCGCTACGAATAGGTGTCCCATGCGGCGATTCATCCTTCGCCTCGTCAACGTGTTCCGGTCCGAGCGGGCTGAAGACGAGCTCGCGCGCGAGACGGCCGCACATCTCGCGCTGGTGGAAGAGGATCTCCGGCGGCGCGGGATCGCGCTCGACGAGGCGCGCGTCGCGGCGCGGCGCGCCTTCGGTGGCGTCGAGCAGATGAAGGATCGCCACCGCGACGCGCGCTCGTTCGTGTGGCTCGACGATGCGCGGCGGGACGTGCAGTACGCGGCGCGGTCGCTGCGCCGGACTCCCGGGTTCGCGGCCGTGGCCATCCTGACGCTCGCCCTCGGCATCGGCGCCAACGTGACGATCTTCACGTTGCTCGACGCCGTCGTCCTGAAGCCACTGCCGGTGCCCGCGGCCGGCGAGCTCGTGATGTTCTACGAGAACGGACCCGAGGGGGCTCCCGATCCGACCGGTGGCTCGGGCCGATACCTGCGGTTCAGCTATCCGCGGTTCCAGCGCCTCGAAGAGGCCCTCGGATCGCTCGGCTCGATGGCGGCGGTCACGCGCAGCTCGTTGTTCACGGTCCGCCTTGCGGGCGCGACCACGCCGGAGTTCCTGAACGCGCAGCTGGTGTCGGCCCGCTACTTCGAGACGCTGGGCGTGTCTGCGGCCCGAGGGCGGGTGCTGACCCCTGAAGACGGGCACCTCGACCACGTCGCGCCAGTCGCCGTGATCAGCGACGGGTACTGGAAGCGCATGATGGGCGCTGCCGACGCCGCGATAGGGCAGACCCTCATCGTCAACGGCGTGCCGGTGACGGTGGTCGGCATCACGCCGCCAGGGTTCGTCGGGATGTGGACCGATCGGGAGGCTGACGTGTGGCTGCCGGTCGCGTTGCAGCACGCGTTGCACTATCAGAACAACACGAGCTCCTACGGCAGGTACGACGGTGATTCGTCGTGGCTCGGGGAGGACCTGGTCGCGTGGCTGAATCTCGTGGCCCGCGTCGCCCCGGCGAACCGGCCGCGCGCGATCGCCCGGTTGAAAACCGCCAATCAGCAGGGCCTGGCGGAGCTCGCCCAGCGGTTCGAGAACCCGAAGGAGCGGACCGGCACGCTCGCGCACACGCTCGCCGTGGAACCCTTGTCGCGGGGATTCTCCGGTCTGCGCGCGCAGTTCTCCGATGCGCTCTTCGCGCTGACCGCGATGGTGGCGGTGGTGCTGCTCGTCACGTGCGCCAACATTGCCAACCTGCTTCTGGCACGGGCGGTGGGGCGCGCCCGGGAGGTCGGCATTCGCATCTCGCTCGGCGCGACCACGGGGCGGCTCGCCCGCCAGTGCCTCGCGGAGAGTCTGGCGCTGGCGCTGACGGGCGGGGCGTGCGGGGCGCTGTTCGGCGCGTGGGCGAGCGGTCTTCTTGCGCACGAGGTCCTCGGTCGATCGAATCTGCCTGTGGTCTTCTCGCCCGACGTGCGCGTCTTCGCGTTTGCGCTCGGCCTGTCCCTGGTGACGGCGGTGGTGTTCGGCCTGGCGCCCGCCCTTCGCGCTATTCAAGTGGGCCGGGTCGCCGCCATCGGCACCACCCAACGCCAGGCCGTGGGGCAGGTGACGACGAAGGGGATGCAGTCGCTCGTCGTCTTCCAGCTCGCGCTGTCGGTGGTCGTCGTCTTCGCCGCGTTCCTGCTGGGCCGGACGCTCATCAACTTCACGCGGATCGATCCCGGATTCTCGAGCGAGCACCTCGTGACCGCCTCCTTCGATCCGATTACCAGCGGGTACGTGTCGGAGCAATATGCGCCGCTCTCGCGGCGCCTGGTGGCGGCCGTGCGCACCGTGCCTGGCGTCGTGTCGGCATCGGCGTCGAGATGCGGTCTGGTGGCTGGATGCTCGACCTCGAGCTCGGTTCGTCTCGAGGGCGCCGAGGGGACCGCGTCGTCGAACATGAACTGGGTGAGTCCGGGATATTTTCTCACCGCCGGCATTCCGCGCGTCGCGGGGCGTGAGTTCGACGAGCGCGATGACGAGCACGGCGCTCGAGTGGCCATCGTCAACGAGTCGATCGCCCGACGTTACTTCCCGGGGCGGAATCCGATCGGGCGGCGGCTCGGCGCGTCGACGCGCGGTCTCGAGCTCGACATCGAAATCGTCGGCGTCGTGCGCGATGCGCATACGCAGACGCTGCACGAGCCACCCGTGCCCATGGTCTACTTTCCAATTGACCAGAGGCCCGCGGCCCGCAACACCGCCATCACCAATCTCGACGTGCGCGTCGCGGGCGACCCACGGCAGGCCGTCGCCGCGGTGCGCGAGGCGATTCGACGCACCGAGCCGGGGCTGTTACTGAGCGACGTCAGCCTGATGTCGGCACGGTTGGAGCGCGATCTCAGTCGCGAGCGCGTCGTCGCGTTTCTGGCCTTCAGCTTTGGCCTGCTCGCGCTGCTCCTCGCTTCGCTCGGCCTCTACGGCGTGCTGTCCTACGGCGTCGCCGGACGGACGCAGGAGATTGGCGTCCGGATGGCGCTCGGTGCACGGCGCTCGGAGGTGATGGGATCCGTGCTGAAAGGCAGCTTGAGATTGACGTTTGCGGGGATCGTCCTCGGCCTGCTCGCCGCGACGGCCGTCGCGCGCTATCTCTCGGGCATGCTGTTCGGCGTCACGCCGCTGGATCCGCTGACGTTTGTGGCGGTGTCCGGCACGTTCATCCTCGTCATGACGCTGGCCGCGTGCCTGCCGGCGCGCCGCGCGACGAGGATCGATCCGATCGTCGCGCTGCGCTGCGAGTAACTCGATGGCCTTCAGACGATTCGTCCTGCGCCTCGCCGACATGTTCCGATCGGGCCGAAGGGAAGAAGATCTGGCGCGTGAAACAGCGGCGCATCTCTCGCTGCTCGAGGACGAATATCGGCGCCTCGGGATGACGCCGGACGAGGCGCGGTACGCGGCGCGCCGCGCCTTCGGCGGCGTCGAGCAGATGAAAGATCGCCACCGCGACGCGCGGTCGTTCACCTGGCTGGACGATGCGAGGCGGGACCTGCACTATTCGGCGCGACTGCTCGCGCGCAATCCGATCTTCGCGCTGACCGCGGCGCTGTCGCTCGCGATCGGCATCGGCGCCAATGCCACCATCTTCACCATCGCCAACGCGCTGCTGCTGCGGGCGCCCGCCGGCGTGGCCGATCCCGGCCGCCTCGTGGACATCTTTCACACGGACGAAGGCGACACAGTTTCAGAACCCGTCAGCGAGTACGCGAGCTACCTCGAGTTGCGCCGGCGCGTGACGACGCTCGAAGGCGTGTACGCATACCAGCTCGAACTACAGCCGATGAGCCTCGCCGGCGCGGCCGGCGCGGAGCTGGTTCACGGCAACATCGTCACCTCGAACTACTTCGGCGTGCTCGGCTTGCGTGCAGCCGCAGGGCGTCTCTTCGACTCCAACGACAGCGAGGCGCCGGGCGCGAGCCCGATCGCCGTGCTCAGTCATCGCTTCTGGGTTGCACGATTCGACAAGGACCCGGCGATCGTCGGCCGGACGGTTACGCTGAACCGCCAGCCGTTCGTGATCGTGGGAGTGGCATCCGAAGGATTCCAGGGGATGAGCGTGGCGCTGCCCGACGTGTGGATCCCCACGTCGATGGCTGGTGTGACCGCGCGGGGGCGATCTGCAGGCCGAGATCCCGCGCTGCAGCTCAGAGTGATGATTGGCGGACGGCTGAGGCCTGGCGTCTCGCGAAGACAATCCGCGGCCGAACTCGACGTGATCGGCCGGGCGCTTCAACGGGAGTACCCCGATCAGTACAGCGGTGTCAGTTGGCGCACTGTTGCGGCGTCGCCGATTCCGGGCAGTCTCCGTCCACTCGTCGCCGCCTTCTTCGGGCTGCTGACGGCGATCGTGTCGCTGGTGCTGATGATCGCGTGCGCCAATGTCGCCGGCATGCTGCTCGCGCGCGCGACGTCGCGGCGACGTGAAATCGCCGTGCGGCTGGCGATGGGCGCGGGGCGGGCACGTCTCGTTCGCCAGCTGCTGACCGAGACGATGATGCTGTTCGCGCTCGGCGGGGCCGCGGGCGTGTGGCTCGCGCGCGGGCTGACGACGCTGCTGGTGACGTCGCTCCCCGCATTCCCTGTGCCGGTCGGGGTGTCGCTGCCGCTCGACGGCCGTGTGATCGCGTTTGCTGCCATGCTCTCGTGGATCGCCGCCGCGCTCTCTGGCCTGGCCCCGGCGCTGCACGCGTCGAAGGCTGACGTCGTCTCTGCGCTCAAGGACCAATCGCCGGAGTGGTCGGATCGGTTACGCCTGCGCCATGTCTTTGTGGTCGGTCAGGTCGCGTTCACCCTGGTCCTGATCGTCGCGGCCGGCTTGCTTGGACGGGCGTTACGGAACCGCAGCGTTGTCGACTCCGGCTTCGATCCGCGTGGTGTGGAGACGATGTCGATCGATCTGTCGCTGGCCGGCTGCACCGACAGCACGGGACCCGCCTTCGTTCGTGCGGCGGTGGAGCGGATCCGGGAGCTGCCCGGCGTCGAGCGCGCGACCGCGGCGGTGGCTGTGCCCGGACCAGGCGGGAGGGGGATGATGCTCGGCGGGCTGATGGTGCCCGGCATCTCTCCGCCGGCGGGTCAGCGATTCTTCCAGCCGATCTGGAACATCGTCGAGCCCGGCTACTTCGCGACGCTGGGTGTGCCGATGGTGGCGGGCCGCGATTTCAGCGGGGCGGACCGCGCAGCGGGAGAGGCGGTCGCGATTGTCAGCGAGTCGGCTGCCCGGCGTTTGTGGCCGGCACAGGATGCCGTCGGCCAGCAGATGTCGTTGCAGCCGGCCGGCAGCGCCGTGCCGCAACCCGCGCGCCGTCTGCTCGTAGTCGGCGTGGCGCGCGATGTGAAGTCTTCGGCGTTGGCGGCCCGTGATCGCGGCCGGCCTCCGATCGTGGACACTTCACCCCTTCTGATGTACTTGCCGTTGCAACAGCACTACACTCCCAGCCTGATGATCATCACGCGCGCCGCCGGCGGCCAGGAGCTCGCCGGCGCGGTGCGATCGGCGATGACCTCGATGGATCCCAATCTTCCGATCGTATCCGTCCAGCGGCTCGACCAGCCGGCCGGACCCATCCAGCTCCAGCTGAGGGTTGCGACATCGGTTTCCGGCAGCCTGGGGTTCGTCGGACTGCTGCTCGCGGCGATCGGCGTATACGGTGTCACAGCCTACGCCGTCACGTGCCGCACGAGAGAGATCGGCATTCGAGTCGCCATGGGTGCGACGCGCGCGGACATTATCGGCATGGTCATGCGCCAGGGCATGCGGCTCGTCGCGCTGGGAGGCGCGGCTGGATTGATCTTCTCCGCGGGCGCCAGCCGGTTGTTGACCCGGTTGCTGTTCGGCGTCCCGCCCACCGATCCCGCCACCTTTGCCGGCGCCGCGACGCTCGTCGCGCTGATCGGTCTGGTGGCGTGCTGGATCCCGGCGCGCCGCGCGACGCAGGTCGACGCGATGACAGCGCTCCGCCGCGAGTAGAGTGCCAGACACGACGACCAGCGCAGAAACCGCAGAACTCGCAGATGAAGATCGTCTTCTGCGTGTTCCGCGTGTTCTGCGTTTAACGTCGTAGGCTCTCAGCGGCTCGATGGACGCGTCGCGGCGTTCGGCAGCGCGAACGCCAGATACTCGCCGGAGTAGGCGCCGCCGCCGATCGCGACGACGATGAACTGCTTGCCGTCGGCGGAGTAGGTCATCGGCGAGCCGGTCTGCGGCGCCGGCAGCCAGACGGCGCCGACCTCCTGTCCCGTCTGCTTGTCGTACGCGCGCAGCATCGCGCCGCGCTGGCGTCCCGGCGGTGCCGTGATCTGCGGATCGCCCATCACCACGAGCGTCTTCGTCACCAGGAGGCCGACGCCCTGCGTGCCAGGCTGGCCGGTCTTCGGAATCGTCTTCCCGGCCAGCAGCGGATGCGTGCGGATGTTGTCCGGCGTGTCGCCGTGCGGCACCTGCCACAGCAGATCGCCGCGATCGAGGTTGATCGCCGCGAGCGTTCCGTACGGCGGCTTCACCATCGGCAGACCCTGGACGTTGAGCCCGTCCGCCGCACCGCCGCCCGCCGCTGGGGCAACGGCAGGTGGGGGCGTCGGTTGCGCGGGCCGCTGCGGCGCGTCAGCCGCGCAGCAGTCGCCCGGTCCGAGTACGACGCGAAAATTCTCGCCGGCGATCCCGGAGACGTAACCGATGTCCGAGAATCCTTTCGGCGGCGCGACCAGCGATCGCGCGGAGACACCCATGTTGCCGGCCTGCGCGAAGACCACGTGGGTTTCCGGATCGGCGCCGGAGCCGGGCCAGTTCGTCGCCGTCGACGCGACGAGCGAACCGTACAGCGGGCCGTTGACGTTGCCCAGGACAGGCGGCATGAACGGCGACGGCTCGTACTTGTAGTGCTTCAATCGCTCGAGCGCCTGCGCGCGGAGCTCCGGCGTGAAGTCGATCAAGTCGTCTGGCACCTTCAAGTAGTTGCGCGCGTACGCCGGCGGCTTCGTCGGGAACGGCTGCGTCGGCGACGTCTTCTCGCCAGGCACGTCGGACTGCGGCACCGGGCGTTCCTCAATCGGCCACACGGGCTGGCCGGTCACGCGATCGAAGACATAGAGCCACGCCTGCTTGCTCGGCGACGCGACCGCCTTGATCGCCTTGCCGTTGACGGTGATGTCGAGCAGCAGCGGCGCCGACGAGTTGTCGAAGTTCCAGATCGGGTGATGGACGAACTGATAGTGCCACTTCCGCACGCCGGTCTTCAGATCGACGCAGACCAGACTTTCAGCGAACAGGTTGTTGCCGGGACGATGGCCGCCGTAGAAATCGGACGAAGGTGTCTCGACCGGCAGGTAGACGAGCCCAAGCTCCTCGTCGGCCGTGATCTGCGTCCAGACGCCGGTGTTGCCGTTGTCGGCCCACGACTCTTTTTCCCACGTGTCGTTGCCGAACTCGCCCGGACGCGGAATGGTGTTGAAGGTCCACAGCGTCTTGCCGGTGCGGACGTCGAACGCGCGGACCAGCCCTTTGGTGTTGTTGTGCGTCGGGACCGTCGCGCCTTCGCGCATCGCCGATCCGACGATCACGACGTCCTTGATCACCGCCGGCGTCGAATGAATGCCGATTTCTCCGGTCTCGAGATCGATCTGCTGTCCCTTGCCGAACACGGCGCCGACTTTGAGATCGAGGATGCCGCCCTTGCCGAACGTCGGAATCAGGGCGCCCGTCTTGGCGTTGAGCTCGACGAGCTGGAAGCCTGTCGTGACGTAGATCACGCGATCGTCGCCTTTGCCGTCGGTCCAGTACGACACGCCGCGGCCGGAGAGCTGGCGCGGCGACACTGCGGCCCGCTTGCCCTCGCGCAGGCTGTGCGTCCAGATCACCTCGCCGGTCTTGCCGTCGAGCGCGACGACGGAGCGGCGCGTGCCGCCGGTCGTGTAGAGGATCCCCTTGATGGCGAGCGGCGTGCCTTCGAGCTTGTACTCCGGACGCGGCCCGAGATTATCGGTCTTGAACCGCCACGCGACCTCGAGCTGGTTGAAGTTCGAACCGTTGATTTGATCCAGCGGCGAGTAGCGCGTGCCTTTCATATCCGCGGTGTAGTGCGGCCAGTCGCCGTTGCGGGTGGAGGGCTGGCCGGTGGCCTGTCCGGCGAGTCCGGGCCTGAAATAGACGAGGCTGACGGCGAGCAGCACGAGGGCCGAAGCGAGCCGGGGGAACCGTGGGGACATGTTCCACTCCCTTCGCGAGTTGTAAGGTGTCAGACACCGTGGTAGAAACACCACGGTGTCTGACACCGGGAGCAGATTATGCGACGAGTCGCCTGCGCTGCCATTCTAATTTTCGCAACTGCCTTGGTGTTTGCCGCAAACGACGGACCGCCACCGCCGTGGGCCTACGGATTTCCCGCTGCTGCGACCGCGACGCCTGCTGCTCCGGCGCCGGCGGCCCCGCCGCCCGCGGCGGCACCCGCCCCAGATGTCACACCGCGCCGGGTTCCGGGCAGCGCGGGATCCTTTACGCTCGCGCAGATCCGCGACGGTTTCGGCCCGGCGGACTGGTTCCCCGGCGATCACCCGACGATGCCCGAGATCGTCGCGCACGGCAAGCGGCCCGACGTGCGCGCCTGCTCGCTCTGCCACTATCCGAACGGCAAAGGGCGCCCGG
>Ga0105248_10007288_pt1 | contig 12133 bp, 10 predicted proteins | sample KBSS34metaG_FD_81524 | JGI IMG/M metagenome (GOLD analysis project Ga0105248, IMG submission 81524) | Switchgrass rhizosphere microbial communities from Kellogg Biological Station, Michigan, USA - KBS S3-4 metaG | ecosystem: Host-associated > Plants > Roots > Rhizosphere > Soil | place... | reverse complement strand
GGCGCGATCACCGAGCCCCGCGAACGCCTCCCCGCTCCGGAGCGCGCCGTCGACGGAGCGGTTGCGTCGGGCTCGGATCAGGGCGGTCAAATACGCTTCTCGCGCGTTCATGCGCGCGCCGTTAGGCGTGCCCGCGGCGTGACCGATCTTCATGAAGGCGTCGCCGACGGCAATCATGCTTTCCCAGCCGCGGCTTTCCAGCGCCGCGCCATAGGCGTCGTGCCAGGCGCGAACGGCGACATCGACGTGTCCGGACGCGAGCTCCGTCTCGACGACGTGGAGATGGGTCTTCCAGAGACCGTCGTCCCGGACCCGCCCCGCCGGCACGACACTTTCCCGCCGCTCGAGCTCGGCGTGAGCCACGGCGCGGGCGCCTGTCAGCGCCGCTCGTTCCGGGTGCGGAACTGTCAGGGCGCCTTGATGGGCCAGGAGTACGACGGTGTACAGGCCAAGAAATCCGACCGCTACCATAACGGCGTATTGCTTGAACGTCATCGCGATCTCCTCCATGTGTGTGGAAGCTCAGCGTAGACGGCGCGCTGGTCGCTGCGGTGTGCTTGCCTGGTCGCCGTGGTCTGGTCGACGGAAGGCAAATCGAGTGCCACGCTTGTGTGCTTATTCCTTGACGTCGTGAGGGCAGGGCGCCATTGGTCCGAGGCCGTCAAGAGGACGTCGCTCGTAGTTCCGCTTCCAGCGGCACCCGCTTGACGCGTAAGTCGTTGAGACCTTGTGTCGACGGATCGGCGTCGCGCGCCCGGTTGCGGTCGGTACAGATCCACGGTCCGGTCGTCTCGGTTGTCAGCTCCACGTCCAGGCTCGCGCCTGGCGCTAAGGGGGCCGCCGGTCGGGCATAGCGGCCGTGATACAGCTCGCGTTCCCGGAAGAACGCCCGATGAGGTCGCCAGCGGCCCGAGTGATGGGGCGCCGCGCCAAGCGGAGTACCGGACGGAGAGCCGCCGAAACGGGGCGGCGAGTCCAGGGGGTCGCTAGGAGGTGCTGAAATCGACGGCTAGCGCAGGTCGAGTTCTTCCGTGAAGGTCCATACGGTGACGGTATCGCCACCAGGCAGGAAGACTCTCACACGCTTTTTGGACCAGAGGAACCCTTTGCTTTCTAGTATCGAGGCCCGAAGTCCCCGCGCCATGATGAAGCAACGATTTTGCTGTACGAGTCGGTCGACGGCGGACCACTGTTCGTTCACGGAAGCGTCTATAACGGCATCGAAATCATCGGCGGCAATGCACGCCATTTTCTTGCCGTTTGTGTACGTTCCCGGCCCATTCGCACGATCGATCTGCCTGGTCTCCACGTTCCGAGGAACGGCATGCCCCTGCTCGGACTCGCTGGCGACCTTCGGTACTTGCTGCCCAGGGGTAGCGGATTCGACGCCATACCATTGGCCATTCCATGTGAAAGTAACGCTCTTGGTGTCGAACCCGCCCTGTGGCAGATACCGCTTGTATTCGAGAGCGACGTCACGCATTCCGTTCGTTTGGGAGGACAAGGCATTGATAGACCCGAACACCTCTGCGAGGTTCTGCCAGCGCCCGGCGCGCTTCATGAAGAGTGCGGCGGAACACCCTCCGCCCCCACAGTAGCCCCCGGTGGTCTCGACAACGTACTCCGATTGCCCGTCACCGTCTATGTCTACCGGGTACAGCGTGTAGCTGCCCTCATGGCAGCCCTGAGCTGCGCGGCAACGACTATCCTCGAGGACCTTGACGATGTCGCCGATCTCTTGTTCGGAAAACAGAGTGCCGGTCTCATGTGGGAGCCGCGCGGCCTTCGGCGTAGCCTCTTCGACCGATTTCGGGATGCCGCCGTATATGGCTCCGAGGACGAACAGGAGTATGCCGATCGCGACGAGTAACGCATGCTTGATCAGTCTGGGAAGCATTCCTCGGCTCTTTGGCCGACCGTCCCGCCCGGCGAGAAGAGAACGACGGGCGCCATCACGAGCCGGCTCCAAGGAATACCTTGTGCTTCTCGAGCGTCTTCCGCCACTCGGGACTCTTCCGCAGGCTGGATAGGTCAGGGTCCGTTCGGAGCGCATCGTAGTCGTGGAAGCCATTGGTGAGAGCCGAGTCCAGGGATACCAACGCGCGGTCGAGCTGATTCTGAAGTGCGTAGAGGCAGGTCAAGTTGTAGTGAACCAAGGCGTCGGTGGCGTCGAGCTCGCTGCCCTTCGTCAGATCGTCCTGCGCGAGGTTCAGCTTCCTCAGCGCGATGTAGGCGGCGCCACGATTTCCGTAGGCGGCGGCGTACTGGGGATGCTCTCGAATGGCGGCGGTGAATTGTAGAATGGCGTTGTTCCAATCTCGATGGCTGGCAAACTGTATACCGCCTTCCAGACTCTGCCTCGCCGCGAGCGGCACATCTCCCTGCTTGACGGTGCCGGGCGAGCCTTTACCACTGGTGCCATGGCATACGATGTCCCACTGCTGTCGCTCGGCCTCTTGATAACCCGCGCCGTCGGTGTTGGCGGTCACCGTCCTGAGATGCCCATTCCAACGCTCCCGGGCGCCCTGGCCCGTGAGCATCTCGAACCAGCCGAGTGAATACTGCTTCCTCTCGTTGCCGTCACTGATGACGACGCGCATCTTCCACGGAGAGACGTCGATCCCCTGCTTCTTGGCCTCGCTCAGATAGCGCTCGAGCAGTTCCCAGGCCTGTCCGCCCGTCAGATAGACGGTGCGGTTGGTGCTTTGCTGATCCTTCCGGATCAAGGCGCCACAGACGTCCGCGCCCCACGCCGCGGGCGCCGGGAGCAGGAACGCGGTGGCCATCGCGCAGCCGGCGACGAGAGTGACGGTGATCGGCAGTGAGGTGCGAGCGCTCATGGCTGGACCTTCCTCAGGCGTGCCGCGGAGCGGCGGAGGTGGCATCGGGTGGGGGCGAAGTGTTGACCTGGGCTCCCGTCTTCGCCGCCAGATCGTACGCCGCCACGTAGGTGTCGAGATACCCTTTGCGGTCGAGATGCTGCTGGTGAGTGAGGGTGGCGTACCACTTCTGTGCCTGTAGCATTTCCGAAAGCAGCGTGGTTCGCATCCCCTTGTGCTTCTCTCGGAGCGCCTCGAAGAGCGACACGGCCTCGCCGAAAAGCACGGTGATGCTGAACACGAGGAATATCATGGTCGGCTGAAACGCGCTGCCGCCGCGAATGATGGCGATGAGCAGGATCAACAGGGTGCCAACGCCGATTTCGATCCAGTAGATCAGGGAGCGCTCGCCTCGTTCGGCTCGCGCCGTGTCTTCTTTCCAGCGGTTGACGAGGAGGTTGCCGACGCCGTGGCCTTGGAGGAATCCCCCTATGGCGAGCATGAACGCGATCACCAGGATGAATGGGTTGAAGTCCAGTGTCAGTGCCTGTTGAAGCACCATGACGGTGCTTTCGGCGGCCACGGCGAGGACGAGGAGGACGGTCATCGCGCGGATCTTGCTCTCGGAGGGGGCGGCGCGCTTCAGGGTTCCGCGGGCGGCATCGTCGTAGATGCGCTGGACAGGCAAGTCGCCATGGGGAGCGTACTTGTCCGCGACGTCGTCGTTGAGCGCCTTGATCTGGCCAAGCGCGGCATCGCGGTTCTTGAGCGCCCTCCAGTGGGCGCCCGCTTGCTCGCGCAGATGATCGTCGATGGTGTGCTTTTCGACACCGAAGACGAGTGGGAGGTCCCATTCGTCGGATCCCATTGGAAAGTTCTTCGCGTCGGCGCGCTCACCAAACTTGAGAGAGATCATGGGCGTGACTCCTTGGGTTGTCCAGGTTCTGGCGTGCGCGCACGGCCAAGGGACATGTTCCAGTTGCGGCGGCTCGGGGTGAGCTGTGGGTTCTGCTCGATGTCCGCCCCCTTTTCGAGCTTGACCTGGGTGCGCACCCTCGACTTCGCGTAGGCGAACGCGTCCTCCAGCGCACCGTCTTGCTTCACGAGACCGTCGATCAGGAAGCGTGTAAACACCCCGTTGCGGTACTGGTCGGACTCCCAGGAGCGTTCACCGCTATCGCTGGCGCTGACTAGGACTCTTCCCCAGCCGGCCGGAGTCTCGCGGCGCGCGACGGGCGGCACCCCTTGGTCGAGGACCAGGTCCTTGGCGCCCAGCAGTCGCTCCGCCATCTGTCGGCTCGAGCGGCCCATGCCTTCGTCGGCGCCGGTGTCGAGCGACTTGCCTCCCTGGGGCAAGAAGCCAGTGATGCGGTTGTAGGCGCCGTTGCTGTAGCAGGCGTCCAACAGGACGATCAAACGCTTGGCGCGCACGTTCTGGATGAAGTCCCGAAGAATGACCTCCGTGAGAGCCGTATCCCAGATGCGTTCGCGGGGCGAGACTTCGGAGTCGTACGTCACCAGATGTACACCGCCGAACTTGTCGGGCGGTGTGCCATGGCTGCTGAAGTACAGCAGGACCAGGTCGTCCTCGTGTGCCCGCTCCCGGATCGTCTGCAGGGCGAGAAGAATCGCGTCGCGCGTCGCGCGCTGGTCGCGCAGCAGGATGACGTTGTCGCGGTGGAAGTCCCCGCCTGTCGGGAGCACCAGGTAGCTGTAGAAGTCGTAGGCGTCCTTGTTGGCGTATTGTAGCGGCTGGATGTTGTTCCGGAACTGTCCAACGCCCACCACGAGCGCGTATCTCTGGGCCACCGGCCCGGGTGCCGCGTCGCTGGCGACGGTCGCTGGCGGCGGCTCGATGAAGGGCCGGCAGGGCTCGCGGCTGAAGAGCCGAGAGAAGCAGTCTTCCCAGTCCTTCACCTTGATCTGTTGCGGTGTGACGGGCGACACCCAGCGAACGCCAACGACGGTCTGAGCCAGCGAGAACGCGCGGTCGACCTCCCGCTCGCTGAGAAAGGCGCCCTTCAGCTCCACGCGGCCGCGGTGGTCCCGGGTGGCCCAGCCGCCGCCGATGCCGTCGGCCTTGAACAGGCTGTTGACACGAGCGAGATGGAGATCGGTGACCGGTGAGGGGAACGTGTTCTCTTGCGCGTGCGCCAATGTGGTCAGTGCGATACAGGTGATGAACACGGCTGCCGCAGCGGACCCCGCAGTCACTCCAGGACCTCTACGCCCAGGCTCGCTGCCACCCACCCTTCGCGGCCGGTGTCCAGGCGGATCTTGTACCAGCCACCAGTGGCGTCCTTGGAGGCGTCCACGATCAGATAGCGATCCCCCTGGGTGATCTCTCCGAGGATCTTGTGTCCCCTGCCGGGCGCCTCGCGCACGTTCCCGCGACCCGAAACCTTGGAGGCGACGAAGTAGCGCTCGGTTGAGACCTTGGCCGCAGCTGGACGAGGGCCTGGACCGGCCGGAGCAAGGGGCTTCTGAGGATCCGTCTCTCCGATGGCCGCCAAGGGCCCGACAGCCCCGGCGGATGGCCTACCGGGGGCTGAAACGGCGGGCGATCCGCTGGAAGCAACCGGAACACTGCCGGTCATGAATTCCGCCTTCTGATTGGGGCCCTGCCGCAGAACGGCTTGATCCTTCGTGACGATGAGGGGCAGATCCTTCGTGGCACCTTGGCTGTCTCTGGTGACCTCGAAGACGACGAGATACCGTCCCTCGCTGACCCCTGAGCCGACCTTGAAGGCGCCGTCGGCTTGTCGGGTTCCTGGCTTCATCGTGACTGGGGTCGCGACACGGCCCAGTTCCTTGTACGTTTGGGTTCCCGGGTCGTACATCATGAGCGACCGCGTTTCGGTCACCCGAATATCCTGATCGGCGTTCGGAGTCATGACGGAGTAGGTTGCGTTGAACGCCACCTCGCTATCGGGTGCGGCAGCGGCTGGCACGATGGCGTAGTGGGTGATCTGGACGATGTCTCCCTGCTGGGTGTTGTAGTTCGTGGCGGTCCGCGTCTGTTCGTAATCCTTGACCTGCTGGCTCTTGTAGTGCGCGATGGCGAAGCAGGTCGTCGCGGCCAAGAGGCCTCCCGTCAAGCCGCCCACGAGCGCGCCGACAAGCGCGCCGGTCGCGTTGCGCGTCGAGCCGACTGCGGCCCCTAGGGCGGCGCCCGTCAGAGCACCCCCTGCGCCGCAGATCAGTGCGGCCTGCCCCGGCTGCTGCATGCTGGTCGTGCAGCTGAGCGTCAGGAAGGTCGCCAGCACGACGAGACACATCGGTCGGCTGAGTGCGGTACGGCATCTCATGCGGTGTGCCCTCATAGAGTCCGGGCTTGCGCCCGGAGGTTTACTGGTGCGTGAGCTTGATGCGAAGCGTCATGATGGTGCCCTCACTCGAGGACGGGAGAGGGGTAACGGCGTACGAGGCTGGCTCGCGGTTGGTCGTGTCGACCTCCAGGCGCAGGTCCTTGGAACCCTTGGCCAGGAGCCTACCCAGATCCTCGGAGGACACGGAACCAACGCTCGTGCCGTTCTGGTCCATCATTCCGGCCATTGGACGAGGGGACAGCATGACCAGGAGTGTCTCCTCACCGGGATTGTCGTCGAAGCGGATGAAGGCATCCGGAGGCACGGCATAAGTTTCACGTGCTCGGATCGCATTGGAAGCCGGACTGCTGGCCGACGGCGGGAAGAGCACCGTTGTCCGCCCTGTAGAACCCACGTTGACGACGGTAAGGTAGCCTGCGCGATTACTCTGGAGATTGAGCTTGAATCGATCGCCGCTGCGGAAAGCGTGGTCCGTAGTCACGCGACGGCGTTGACCGTCTCGGCTCACCAGTTCGATCCAGTATGTCAGCCCTATGTACTGATCGCTCGACGCCTTCGCGGCGCCCGGCGCGCGCTTGGTTGGAGCTGGCTGCGTCTGAACCGTGGCTCCTGAACTGCTGTAGAAGATCGACTTCGCCCCCTCCTGGCCGTACCCCGACCGCGGCAGCAGACCGACGACCACTGCAATGAGGCTGATGGCGATGACCTTTCTCACGATATGTCTCCTATGACCGATGCATTGCTCGTTGGCACCACTGCCGCGGCGGGGACCTCCCGAACTGCCTCGTGCCGGACGAAGCGTCTGGCCCATACCAAACCATGTCGCAGGGCCCGTGCTGCGATGGGGCAAGAACGAGGCCACTGCCCTGATCAAGGGAAACGGCTACTTAACTGGCGCAGTCGCAAGAGCTCTGTCGAGAAATGACACTCGTGGTGACTCGGGGCGTCAGACTCGACGGTCCTGCGAGGCGCCTTCGCGAAGTGGAACGGGCACGAGGTCGGCACCGAGGGCGACTCCTTCTTCGCCGTCTTCGCTCGGACCGGTGACGCGGTCGCCGCGGCCGCCGAGGCGCAGCGAGCGCTCGAAGCGCATCCCTTGCCGGTGATCGTCCCCTCGGGGAGAGGCGTCGCCACGGCCCATTATGGCCCAACCACGTGCGACGCCCGCGGCGGGCTACCGAGGGCTCGAGCGTCGCAGTCTGCGCAAGGGCAAGCTCTACCCGCCCACGATCGCGATCGTTGCCAGCACCATCTTCACGACCTCGACGAGATGGGCGAGGTCGAGTGTCGAGAGGACGTCTGTGGTGCGATGGTAGTTCGGGTTCTCGTCGGCGTCGAAGGCACCGATACACGCGAATCCCTTCGCTTCGAAGGGCATGTAGTCGCTGCTCCAGATGTCGGTGTGGACCGGCTCGAGTGCCGTGTAGTCGTGAGCGGCCTGTGCCATGAGCAGTCCGTAGGCCTTCGCCGCCGCATCGTTGCCGGGGTTGCGGTTGCCGTGATCGTACTCGACCGTGATTCTCGGCGCCGAACCGGCGGCCTTGTAGCCGATCATGTCCATGTTGATCACGACGTCGATCGGCCACTTGTCGCGCGCGGCGATCTCGGCGCACGCCGAGGAGCCGAACAGGCCCTGCTCCTCCCCACCGAACGCGGCGAACAGGACGTCGCGCTTGAGCGTCACTCCGCGCAACACGCGAGCCAGCTCGAGGAGCGCGGCGATGCCGGAGGCGTCGTCGTCGGCCCCGGGCGCGGACTGGGACGCCGACTCCGACACCGAGTCGTAGTGCGCGCAGACGAGGATCATTCCCCGCTCAGATGTCTTCGGCCCACACAGGACGTTGCGCTGCTGGCCACCGCTGCCCAGCTTGAACGGCTGATAGCGTACGTCCCTGCCCGCGTGATACCCCAGCGCGAGGAACTGGGCGCGGACCCAGACGGGGACCTTCGCAATGCCCGGCGAGAACGACCAGCGCGTGCCGAATGCCGCCAGCTCGGTGACGGCGTCTCGCAGGCGTTGCTCGTCAACCTGCGCCACGAGTGCCTGGACGTGAGCGTCGGTCTTCTTGCTGCGCTGCGCGACGCTCTCGGTGCGAGCGGCCTTGAGCGCGGACGTCTTCGCGCAGGGGGTGAACTCGAGGAGCCGCCGCAGGACGGGCAGGAGCTCGGGCAGGCCCGTGACCTCCCCGCCGGCCTGACCGGGAGCGCTCATCTGGACGGCCATCATTCCGAGCTGGCGAGCGGCGCGCACGTGCGCGGCGTTCTCCGTCACGAACACCACGTCGTGGTAGGGCAATCCCGGCTTGATCTTGTCGATCGCGGCCCGGAAGAGGCGCGGGTCGGGCTTCTGCGCGCCGACGTCGGTCGACAGTGTGACGCGCCGGTCGGGCGGCGTGAAGTAGCGCGCCAGACCAAGGCGGCGCAGGCTCGCTAGGTACTCCTTCCGCAGCCGAGCCGCCTCGGCCGGGGATGGGGCCTCCCCGTAGTCGGAGAGAAGAGCCAGCTCGGCGGGATCACCTTCGCCGTCGCGTGACGCCTTGATTGCCTCGAGCAGCGGACGCGCGCCGGCGCGGAGCCGCCCCCGGTGCTCGAGGGTGTCACCGAGATCGAAGATGATCAGACGCATCGATCGTTCCCGGACCTGGTCAGGACACGCTTACGTGACGTGGGGACGGACCACGGTGTCGAACGGCACGCCCGCACGCCTGTTGCCTCGCTTGGGATTGGGCAGTATCCCGCGGCGCACGAAGACGCCGCGGATGACGCTGTCGTTCGCGCCGCCGTTCAGGTTGTTGTCGGCGGTCAGCAGTGCCCGGGCGGCGTCCTCGAACGAGGAGAATCGCGTGAGCAGGAAGTGGTGCGCGATGACGAGCTTCTCGGTCGGAAGACGTCCCAGGGCTGCGCGGAGCTCCCAGAGGCACGCGGACCAGATCTCGCCGTCATCGTGCACCTCGCCGTGGATGTCCTTCGGATACTTCTTGTTGCTGTCGAGCCGGCGGAGGTTGGGCGGCTCATCGCCGCTGTAGAACACGGCGTCCCAGTTCCCGACCGTGGGCTTCATGCTCTGAGGCTTCTTGTCGGAGAAGAAGCTGGCCGCCAGGAAGTCGCCGAATCCCTCGCCCATTGCGCCGCACTCGTCGCTTTCACCGAAGCCCGGCACCTGGTCATCCTGGATGGCGTGGCCGTATTCGTGCAGGATGATCTCCGCGTCCTCCGCGTCGTCCACGCCGCCGGTGCCGAAGGTCAGCGTCTTGTCGACCGGGTCGTATGCCGAGTTGTCGTCCTTCCTTCCATCGATGTTGACGGGAAGCGGATGGTTGAGCACGTTGTTGAAGCCCAGTGACTGGATGTGGCGCTGCACCCGATCGATGTGAAAATAGGCCATGACCTCCTTGAAGGCCCGGTTCGAGCGCCGGAAGAGAAAGCTTCGGCTCTTGCGCTTGACTCGGTTGGCCGTCACCGAAGTGGTGACGAACGGGCCGTCCAGGAAACCCGAGGCGGCGAGGTCGGGGAGCGGCACGTCGAAATAGGCCTTGTCGGGGAGAGCCGAGCTGTCCTTGAGAGAAGTATCGTTGAGCGTCGCAACAGGATTGGGATCGAAGACGCGGCCTTTGCCCGTCACGAGCTTGAGCATGTTGATCGTCTTCAGCACCGCGCCGGTCTCGGCATCGATGTAGACCTTCCACGCACCGCGTGGCTTGCCCGCTCTCACGATGACCTTCCAGGCCGCCCGCGGCACGCCCTGGTGCGGGAAGTAGCAGGACTCCATCTCGGCGACCTCGGCTCTGGCGACTCCGACCGCCTTCAGCGCCTGGGCCTTCACATCGTCCTCGGACGGCCGTGCGGGAGCCGCGCGACTCGCGGCGCGCTTCGTCGCCGTCTCGCGGGCCTTGGCGAGCACCGGTTCGGGAATCAGGTCGTTCTGGACGTTGTACACGCGCCCATCCTTGTCGATGTCGACGCGGATCCACGCCCCGCTGATGGGCTTGCCCTCGAAGTGCTGCTGGTAGAGCACGTGCGTGCCCAGCAGGGTCACCTTGGCCTTGTCGAATCTCAGCTGCGACAAGTCCGGCTTGATCTTCAGCGACGGTGCGATCTTCTTGAGGAACGCGGCGGCGATTTGCGTCGCCTTGGCCTCGCTCGGCGCCGTCTCGATGTCCGAGATGCGCTGCGGCACGCCATAGCGGGGATGCTTGTCGACCTTGGCCTTGACGTTCTTGATCTTGCTCACAGGGGCCTCCACTAGGTGGTTCGCATGCTGTAGGGTGTGCCGTATCGATGCGCGCCACCTCGGCGCCGCATCTGCAGGAAAGCTAGACGCTCTCGCGAGGATCGTCAACGTGATTGTGCCCTTACAGTGTGGAGGAGAGAATTGGCCGGAGGCATGAATGCCGACGTTCGATGAGTACCGGGTGCTGCCGGTTGCGGACCGCCTGAGCCGTCTCCGGCGGACGCCCGGCGAGCTCGAGGAGGCGATTGCCGATCGGGACGACGCCGAGCTGGGCAGGCGTCCCGGCGCGACGAGCTGGTCGGCGAAGGAGATCCTCTGTCATCTCCGGGACGTCGAGGAGCTGTTCCAGGTGCGCTTTCACACGATCGTCGCGCTCGACGAGCCGCGCATCCTTGTCCTCGGGGCCACGCCCGACGATCTCGCGCCATGGCGGATCGGGGGTTCGATTCCCCACCCGCTCGACCCCGACCGGTGGGTCGAGGAGCGGCAGTACGTCCGCAACGATGCTCGGCTCGCGCTCGCGGCGTTTCGTCAGCGGCGCGCCGAAGTCCTGACGCTCCTGGAGTCGCTGGCCGCATCGGAATGGCAGCGCGGCGGTATCCATCTCGGCCGCGGCCGCTTGACTCTCGGCGACTGGGTGGCCAGTCTGGCCGGCCACGACGATAATCACCTCGACCAGTTCCATCGCGCGCTTGCGGGTCGCCCGTGACCGGCGGCTAACCCGGTGAACCGGAGCGTGCGACGACACCGTGATGGGGCAATGACCCTCGAGACCAGGGATCGGGCGATTGTCGCCATGCTCGCCGCCTTCACCGTGTTCAACCTGACCCTCGACCTCGCGCTCGTCGTCAACGCCCGGCACCTCGGCGAGCGCGCGGGTGCCGACTGGGCCTCCGCGCTCTGGGCGATCTATGCCGATGCCGACCGCCTCTGGATCGTTGCCCCGTGGTCGCGGGCGCAGGAAGCGATCAACGTGTTCTGGACGAGCGCCCTGAACGTCTGGCTGATCTGGGCGATCGTCACGCGGCGCGCCTACCGGCACGTCCTGCAATTGGCGCTCGGCTCGTACCTCTCGTACTCCGTCATCCTGTACTGGCTGGCCGGCCACCTCAGCGGGTACGAGGGCATGCGCTCCCGGACCGCCTACGCGTTTCTCCTCTTCTACGGCACGGCGGTGCCATGGCTCGCGGCCCACCTCTACATGACGTATGACTCCGCGGTGGCGATCACGCGGCGCTTCGCGAACGCGGCGACACGGCCGGGCGGCTGATGGCCGTCGAACCGGGCGGGGATCGTCGGCGCGGGGCGGGGCGGGCGCTCGCGTGCGCGGGGCTGCTCATCGGCTCGCCTCTCTTCGTCGCATACGTATGGCTGTGCTGCGAAGACTACGAGTGCGCGATCTCCGGGCCACTCCTCGACGTCGCCCTCGGGCAAGGACGCTCGCCCGGCCGAATGCTTCTCGACGGGCTGCCGAGGCCGACGCTCGCGGGCTTCACCATTTTCGCGGTGTGGTACGCGGCGCAGGCCGCGCTGGCGCTCACGCTCCCGGGTCGTATCGGCTATGGGGCGATCACCGCGGCCGGCCATCGGCCGGCCTACCGGCTCAACGGGTTCCTGGCGTGGCTCGTCACGCACGTCGTGCTCGGTCTCGCGGTGTTCCGGTGGCGGCTGTTTCCATCGACGACCGTCGCGGACAATAGCGGCGGGCTCATGGTCGCCGCCAACGCCGCCGGACTCCTGGTGGCGGGGTTCGC
>Ga0105248_10007284_pt1 | contig 12138 bp, 4 predicted proteins | sample KBSS34metaG_FD_81524 | JGI IMG/M metagenome (GOLD analysis project Ga0105248, IMG submission 81524) | Switchgrass rhizosphere microbial communities from Kellogg Biological Station, Michigan, USA - KBS S3-4 metaG | ecosystem: Host-associated > Plants > Roots > Rhizosphere > Soil | place... | reverse complement strand
TGCGGAAAGTATGCCGCCTTGGCGACGCCGATGTTCGCGTTCGCGGCGACCAGCGTCTGCTCGGCGGCCCGAATGTCGGGACGGCGTTCGAGCAAGGAAGAGGGCAGACCGGCAGGAACCTGCGGAGGCGCTTCCTGCTCCATGAACTTGCGTCCGCGAATGACCGTGTTCGGATTGTTGCCGAGCAAAAGGTTGATCTGGTTTTCCGTTTGTTCGACCTGTTGCTGCAGCGTCGGAATGGTTTGCGCCGCGCTGCTTACGAGTTGCTCCGATTGCCGCAGGTCGAGTAGAGTCGCGACACCGCCACCCTGCCGGTCTTGCATCAGGCGCAGCGATTCGCGCCGCGTCGCCAAAGTATTTTGCGAGATCTCCAGTTCGTAATCGAGCTGCAGGAGATTGAAGTAGTTCGTGGCGACATCGCTGACCAACGTCGTGATCACGGCTTTGCGATTCTCTTCGCTGCCCAATAGATTCGCGCGGGCTGCTTCCGTCGAACGGCGAAGGCGGCCCCAGAGGTCGACCTCGAACGACAAGAGATTGAGCGACGCCTGCCCCCAGTTGCGATTCTGCTCGCGGACGAACGATTCGGGCAGAGGAGTCTGGCCGCCCCGCGAGAGACGGGTGATATTGACGGCGGCTCCCGCGTCGAATTGCGGAAACTGATTCGAGCGGGTGACGCCCAGATTCGCGCGCGCCTGCTCGACGCGCGCCACGGCGTCGCGAAGATCGTAGTTACGTTCAAGAGCGGTGCGGGTGAGTTCCTGGAGCTTTTCGTCCTTGAACACCTCGAACCATTTCAGGTCGCCGAGCGATGTATTCTGCGGCGGAGGCAGAGGCGACGGCGCGCGAAAGTTCGCTGGGGTCTGAGCCGTAGGACGCGAGTAGTTCGGCCCCACGGTGCAACTGGTCAACAGAACTGCGGCAAGCGCGATTGCGATCAGTGAATATCTCATAGTCAATCTCCATGCGCCGCCGACGGCAGCATCCCCGGGTCGGTCCTTCTGGCTCCCGACAGTTTCTCGACAACATAGAAGATCGCGGGGATCAGGAAGATGCCGATGGCGCTGGCGGCAAGCATTCCGCCGATGACGGTGGTGCCCATGATCTGGCGCCCGACGGAACCGGCTCCGGATGCGGTCCATAGCGGTACGCAACCTAAAATGAACGCGAACGACGTCATGAGAATCGGACGCAAGCGGAGCTTGGCACCTTCCAGCGCCGCTTCGGCAAGATCCATTCCGCTTTCGAATTTGTCTTTCGCGAATTCGACGATCAGAATCGCGTTCTTTGCCGCGAGGCCGATCAGCATGACCAATCCGATCTGCGAGTACACGTCGTTTTCGATCTGGATCATGTATGGCGGCAGGAACAGCCCCATCACCCAGCGCCGCAGCCACAGGATGGCGAAAGCGCCGAAGAGGGCGACGGGAGTGCTCAGCAAGACGCTGAACGGCAGCGTCCAGCTTTCATAGAGCGCCGCGAGAATAAGGAAGACGAACAGCAGCGAGAACGAGAAGATCGCCCACGTCGGGACGCCTTCCTGCGCCTTCTTTTCCTGATACGACATGCCCATGTAGTCGTAGCCCATCTCGCGCGGCATGGTTTTGTCGAAGGTCTCCTCGAGCGCCTTCATGGCTTGCGCGGAACTGTATCCCGGAGCCGCTCCGCCGATGATCTGCGCCGAGCGGTACAGGTTGTAGCGCATCGTGAACTCCGGGCCGGAGCGCGATTCGAATTTCGTCAGCGCAGAGAGCGGTACCATGGCGCCTTGCGAGTTGCGCACATAGAATTGCCCGATATTGTCGAGGTTGTTGCGATACTCGCCTTCGGCTTCGACGTAGACCTGCCACTGGCGGCCGAAGCGGTTGAAGTAGTTCACGAATAATCCGCCCATGTAGGCCTGAATGGTGCGATACACGTCGGTCAGCGCGACACCCTGCTTCAGAGCTTTCTCGCGATCGACCTCCAGATACTGCTGCGGAACGCTGGGCAGAAACGTGCTGACGAGACCCGGACCAATCTCCGGACGCTTCGCCGCCGCGGCCATGAACTTCTGCAGATTGTCGCCGAGGAACTGCACGTCTTTTCCGGCGCGATCCTCGAGAATGAATGTGAATCCGCCGGAGGTGCCAACGCCGGGAATTGCAGGCGGAGGGAAGCTGAGCGCGAATCCTTCGGGGAGCTTGGCAAGCTCCTCATTCACGTGATGCACGATCTCCTGGTACTGCGTCTCGCGACTCTTGCGGTGCCCCCATTCGTCGAGCGTGACGAAGAAGAAACCCGTGTAGCTGGTGCTCACGAAGCTCAGCAGGCTGAAGCCGGCTACGCGCGTCGTGTATTTGACGCCCGGAGTCTTCATCAGAATCTCCTCGATCTTCGCGGACGCGGCTTCCGTGCGTTCGAGCGACGAAGCATTCGGAAGCTGCAGGTGCATGAACAAGTAGCCCTGGTCCTCGCTGGGCAGGAAGCTGGATGGAACGTGCGCGCTAAAGAATGCGGCCCCGGCTCCGGCGACCACGAGCAGCGCGATGGCGATTGCGCTCTTGCGGATCAGCGCCCCGGACCAGCGAAGGTATCCGTTGGTCACGCGACCAAACATTCGGTTAAATGCGTCGAAGAAACGCCGCAGCAATCCGTGGCTTTCCTTCTTTGGCTTCAGCAGCAGCGCTGCGAGCGCCGGACTGAGAGTCAGCGCGTTGAACGCCGACAGAATGACGGAAATCGCGATCGTCACAGCGAACTGCTGGTACAAGCGGCCGGTGATTCCGGGGATGAACACGGTCGGAATAAACACGGCCGAGAGCACCAGCGCGATGCCGATGACGGGGCCCGAAATCTCCTGCATTGCCTTCAGCGCCGCGGATTTCGAATCCATTCCCTCTTCGATGTGGCGCTCTACGGCTTCGACGACGACGATCGCGTCATCGACGACAAGACCGATCGCAAGCACAAGCCCGAAGAGCGATAGCGTGTTGATCGAGAATCCGAAGAACGGGAACATGACGAAGGTTCCGATCAAGGACACCGGCACCGCGAGCAAGGGAATCAGGGTCGCGCGCCAGCCCTGCAGGAAGATGTAAACCACAAACGTGACCAGCACGATGGCGATTCCGATGGTGATGGCGATGTCGCGCATGCCTTCCGTGACCGACTCGGTCGTGTCGAGGGAGACGACGTACTCGACGTCCTGCGGAAACCGCTTCTTTGCTTCTTCCATCAATTTGCGGACGCCCTTGGCTGCATCGACGGCGTTGCTGCCCGGCAGTTGATAGACCGCGACGATGGCGCCCGGCTTGCCGTTAATGCGCCCGGACAGCGTGTAGTCCTGCGAGCCGAGTTCCATGCGCGCGACATCGCGCACGCGAACAAGTCCTCCGTCAGGCAGCTCGCGAACGATGATGTTCCCGAATTCCTCGGGCGAAGTCAGACGTCCCCGCGCGCGAACCGAATACGTGTATTCCTGGCCTTTCGGAGCTGGAGAGCCGCCGACCTGGCCCGCCGGATTCACCGTATTTTGCGCCTGGATCGCCGAGACCACTTCCGTCACCGTGATGCCGAGCTTCGAGAGCTGGTCCGGCTTCACCCAAAGGCGCATGGCGTATTGGCCCGCGCCGAACACCTGGACGTTTCCAATTCCGGGCACGCGCGTCAACTGGTCGTTCAGGTTGATGTAGGAGTAGTTCGCGAGAAAGTTTCCGTCGTAGGTTCCCTTGGGCGAATACAGGCCCATCACCATCAGCGGTGCGGTAACTGACTTCTGAACTGTCACGCCAAAATTCGTGACGTCCTGCGGAAGCTGCGAGGCAGCCTGAGTCTGGCGCATCTGCGTCAGCATCAGGTCAGTGTTCGGATCGCTCTTCACATCGAAGTTCACGATCATGGTCATCTGCCCGTTACCCGCCGCGTTCAGCGAGTACATGTAGTTCAGGTTGTCGACGCCGCTCATCTGCTGCTCGATCGGAGTCGCTACGGATTGCTCGATCGTTTGCGCGTCGGCTCCGACGTAGGTCGCGCGAATCTGCACTTCCGGAGGAGCGATCTGCGGGAATTGGGCGATGGGCAAGGTCGCGATCGTAACCGCTCCGATGATCACCATCAGAATGGAGATCACCATCGCGACGATCGGACGGTGAATGAAGAACCGTGACATTACTTCGCTCCTTTCGGATTCACATGAGCACCGGGACGGATCTTGAACAGACCGTCCGTGACGACGCGCTCACCCGGCTTCAGGCCTTCGTCGATCAACCACTTCGAACCGATCCGATCGCCGACCTTGACCGGAGCGAAGCGGATGGAGTTATCCGGATCGACGACGGCAACCAGGTAGGTGCCCTGCGTATCGGTGACCGAACGCTGCGGAACCAGCAGGGCGCCCACGTGAACGCCGATGTCGGCGCGCACCTTCGCGTACTGCCCAGGGCGGAGCGTATTGCCGGGATTCGGAAAGAGTCCGGTCAACTGAATAGCGCCCGTGCTTGCGTTGACCTGGCGATCGGCAAAGGAGAAGCGGCCCTTCTGCGGATACACGGTGCCGTCCGAAAGAACCAGCTCAAGCTGCAAACAATTCAACGTCTCGTTGGCCTTCGCCGTGCCCACGGAGCGGGTCAGACTAAGATATTCTTGCTCGCTAACGCTGAAATTCGCCTTGATCGGATCGAGCGTCGAGACGGTCGTGACCGCGTTGCTCGACGGGCCCACAAGATTTCCTACTTGCGTCGACGCAACTCCGGCGATGCCATCAATTGGCGAAATGAGCTTCGTGAATCCGAGATTCACTTTCGCGGTTTCGACAGCGGCGGTGGCGGCAACGACTCCGGCTTGCGCCGCTTGAATTTGCGCGTTCGCGGTTTCGCATTGTGCGTTCGCGGCGGCGACTTGCGCCTTCAGCGATTGATTGGTTTGCTTCGCGTTATCGAGATCCTGCTGCGTGATCGCCCGTTGACGCGCCAGCGGAACGTAGCGATCTTCGTCCATCTGCGCCTTCCGCTGATTGGCTTCGGCGCTCGAGAGCTGTGCTTGCGCCTGGACCAATCCGGCCTTCGCCTGAGAAAGTTGCGCGCTCGCCTGCGCGAGTTGTCCGGCGGCCTGATCGTAGGCGGCCTGCAGCGGCCTCGGGTCGATCTCAAACAAAGCTTGCCCCTGGCGGACGAACGATCCTTCCGAATAGTTCTGCTTCATGAGATAGCCAGTGACCTGCGCCTTGATGGCGGCGTTCACCATGCCATCGAGCGTGCCGATCCACTCGCGCTGAATCGGAATGTCCTTCTGCTCAACGACGGCGAACTCAACGTCCGGCGGCGGCGGAACGCCCGCGGCGCTCGTGCTCTTCGTGCGGCCGAGTATCATTACTACTCCCGCGCCGATCAACAACACCGCTCCGAACATCGCTATCCGTTTCTTTAATTGATTGTTCACTTGTGTCTCCCTGGTTTTCCGTTCGCCTTCGTAGTCGCTTGGTGGGTCTCTCGATAGTTCTCGCCGTGATCCTTGGTGACGCGCGGCGCTCCACATCGAGCGGCACTGCTGGTCTGTTCCAGGCCTGCGGCCACGGTCTCCGCTTGAGCTTTGAGATTGTCGATCAGATACCTGGTCTCGACGCCGGCCACGATGAACTCGACGCCGGCGTTTCGCATGTCTGCCAGAAGCGTCTCGCCGCTTTGATCGACGAAGGTGACGTCAGTCAGATCGACGACGCGTCCGCAATTCGCACGCTGCGACGCCTGCTCCCAGCAGGAGCGCATCTCCTGCACCCAAGGTCCTGCCAGTTGCCCGGACACCAACCATCGCTGAACGCTCTCATTTTCGGAGTAGCAGATCCGTAGCATCACCGCCCTGCTTTCGCGCTGGGAAGTGCATGCGGCGCGCCAAAGGCGGCAAAGTTGTTTCAGCGCGCCGTGGCGATTGATATGCGAAGACTTATCCGAGAGTCATCGCGGAGCGCGATGCCGGGATCGCCAAGTGCCGATGATGCGAAGGCTTACTAGCTGCCAAAATCTCGGCAGTTGCATCTTCGACAACTCGGTCCAGGCCGAATCGACGAAGCGCGGCCGTCAGGTCGCGCGTGCAGTAACTTCGCTGTCCGCTAGTTGGCCTTGTTTGAGAATTTATGCAGACTGCTCTTGCGGGACCGAATCGCCACGGGTGCGCTTGCTTCGTTCGGCTTGGCCTCGCTACGTGCGCGTCTCGATCGCTACGCGCCGGTGCGCGAGACTCGGATGCCCAATTTCCGCATCCGCGATTGGAGGGTGGATCGCTTCATTCCGAGGAGTTCCGCGGCTCCGTTTGGTCCTGCGACAGTCCAATCGGCTTGCTGCAGCGCGTCGAGAATCTGTTGCCGTTCCGCGTCGTCGAGCACGGCCCGGATATTGCGATTCGGTTTGGAAACCGGCATCGTCAGACTCAATGGCGGGGTGGATACTGGCGCGGGCAGTGTGGCCGGCGGACGCAAGCCATCGCTCGGAACCTTTAGAACCGGGCCTGTGGTGAGAATCACCGCGCGCTCGATCACGTTCTGCAGCTCGCGAATATTTCCGGGCCACGGATACTTCGTGAGCGTCGACATCGTTTCGGACTCAATCGTATCGATGACCTTGCTGAGCCTCCGGCCGAACTGTTGGACGAAGTGGCGGACCAATAGGGGGATGTCTTCCGGGCGCTCGCGGAGCGCCGGGACGCGAACCGGGAACACATTGAGGCGGTAGTAGAGGTCGGACCGGAACTTCTGTTCATTGACCAAGGCCTCGAGGTCGCGATTGGTGGCCGCGATCAGGCGCGCATCCGTCCGAAGTGTACGAGTGGAGCCGAGGCGCTCAAATTCCCGTTCCTGTAAAACACGCAGCAGCTTCGGTTGGAGTTCGAGCGGCACTTCACCGATCTCGTCGAGGAACATCGTTCCGCGATGTGCAAGCTCGAAGCGGCCCACGCGCTGCGAAATCGCACCAGTAAAGGCTCCGCGCTCGTGCCCGAACAATTCGCTCTCGAGCAGACCCGTCGGAATCGCCGCGCAGTTCAGCTTGACGAAGCCATTCGATTTGCGGCTGCTCAGGTCATGGAGCGCGCGCGCGATCAACTCCTTCCCGGTGCCGGTCTCACCATATATAAGGACCGTGGAATCGGTGGGCGCGACTGTTTCCACTTGTTGCAGAATACGGCGGAGCGCCTCGCTTCTTCCGACGATCTCGTCAAATTTAAGCTCGCTTCGGATTTCGTCCTCGAGGTACAACTTTTCGCGCGCGAGCTTGCTACTAAGATCGGAAACCTCGCCAAAGGCGACCGCGTTCTCGATCGCGATCGCTACCTGCCGCGCGATCTGCAAGAGAAATGCGAGGTCGTCCGGAACGAACGCGTTTCCGCGGAGACTTCCTAGGGTCAACACGCCAACCGTCGCCGTGCGTCCGATGAGCGGCACATGAGCAAGCGAATGAATCCCAAGTTCAGCCGCGTACGGCTCGGCCTCCACCGCTTCGGGCGACAAGATCAGCGGAACACCGCCGCGAAAGACGTTCACTACCGGGTCTGCATCTTCCGCGGCGGGCTCGAATCCCTCTTCGATGATTCCTGGATTGCCCGGAAAATCAAGCGCGTACAGGCGAAGCTTTCCGTCCTCCGGACTCGGCAGGTCGATGCCTACGCCGTCGCATTCCATCACGCGGCGAATGTTCGCGGAAATCTCGCGGAGCACGTCGCGCAGGTTGAGCTTCGAAACCACTCGGTTCGTCAGGTCGAGCAGCAGTTCCAGGCGTTCCTGGGCCCGCTGCGACGCGCGGAAGTTGATCGCGTCGTCCATCGCCAGCGCGATTTGGTTGGCAACCAATGCGCAGAAGCGAACCTCGTCCGACGAATAGGCATTGCGGCGGACGCTCGAAATGACAAGGCTTCCAAGACGCCGATGGGCCGTCGTCAGTGGAAACGCAATGACCGATTGCAATCCGGCCTGTTGCATCAGCGGAGTCGAACCGGAGAATCGCGTCTCCCCATCGAGCGTCGACAATACGACCGTTTCCTGATGTCGGTACACCCAGGACGCAATCGTGCCGTCCTTGTCGATTTCCGTCGGAGGGTGTGCCGGTTTCACGCAACCCGGACAAAGATGCCAATCGACTTTGTTGGACGCTTCGTCGAACTGCGCAATCGCGTCGAACGGCACAACTCGATCCAGTTCGCGCACAAGCATCCCGAAGAGTTCGTGAGGCTCTTTCTGAGCCCTGATCGAGGACGCGATTCGAATCAGCGACTCGTAGCGATCCGCGGTAGATTGATCCGATTCAGCAGCTGGTGCAATTGCAGAAATGAACATGCCGTAATGCTCGGTTGCAACCGGTCGCCTGTTGGATGCGCGTGGCAACTGAGCGGATTCAGCATGATTCTCAATCGCTCTCAAATTATGTGTCGCGATGTCAACGCGCGCCTGTCACAATAGATTGACTACTTCACGTCCGCGAACGGTCATCCGAATGAGTCACATAGACCAGCCTGTTGTCACGCCGCCGGACCGTTCTTGTGTCTCGAAGCGGCGGCGCGCCATGATCCTGTTTGGTGAAGGATCGCTCCGAACTGCAATTCACAACTTCGTCTCGCATTACCACTGTGAACGCAATCACCAGGGATGGGCCAATCGGCTGATCAATCCAGAAGTCGACCACCTGAAAAACGCCGGGCAAGTTCATCGACGCCAGCGCTCGGGCGGAATGCTGAATTACTACTACCGCACTGCTGCGTAGCTGGTCGTCACACTCCCATTCAAACTGGCTCGTCTCATTGAGCCTGTCCGCTATCGCGGCCATCTGCGCGCCGGGAGGATCCTAGGTTTGTCAAATTGCCCAAAACGGACCGCGCTAGTTGCGGCTTTTCGGCTGAAGCTTCAACTCTCGCCACAGCTTGATCCCGCGAAAGGCTTTCAGTCTTAGTCCGCAGTTTGGGTCCTCGTAAGCTCGGTTTGAGTTTTCGGACCATACAGGGGCGGTTTGAACGCCCGATCCACTGTGCCCAAGGCGGATTCCTGCGTGCTCGCGAAATCCGAGATTTTCAGCGCTTTTGTTTCAAACCGATGCGGCCAAATTATTGAACTACGGTAGACTGTGACCGAATCTGGAGGCTCCAGGAAGCTACAAATTCCTCCACACCTTGCGGCCCGTTATCGATCCGAAGTTGAAGCTGATCTTGCCCGCCATTACGTCCAGAACTGCGCCCTTCTTAAGTTTCTACCGATACGCTTCTATCCATTTGCGCCAGTAGGATGGAGGCGATAAACTCTATGCGAGTTAAAAAGGAGAGGGGTTCTATGAAACTGATTGCCGCGATGTTGGGCCTCCTGATTGCTTCTCCGGCTTTTGGCCAAATCGACACTGGTTCCGTTGTCGGTGCTGTTCGGGATCCGAGCGGCGCTGCAGTACCCAAGGCAACGCTCACGCTGGTCAACATTGCGACATCGGTCTCCCGCTCGACCGAAACCAACCCGGCTGGCGAGTATCAATTCGTGGCGCTTCCCCCCGGCGTCTACACGCTGAAAGTATCGGCTCAGGGATTTGCAGGAGCCGTCAAGAAAGACATCGACGTTCACGTGCAGTCGCGCCCGTCCGTGGATTTCACACTCAAGGTCGGCGACGTGACTGAAGTCGTTCAGGTCGAATCGCAGGCGCCGCTACTCTCCACGCAGTCCGCGGATGTGGGAGGCGTGGTGCAGGAGCGCCAAATTCGCGACCTGCCGCTGAACGGACGGCGGTATGCCGATCTGGCGCTTCTTGAGGCGGGAATCCAGAAGAACCTGACGAATCAGAACAACCAGGCTCCGGACCGCTTCAGTTCCAACGGAAACCTCGAGACACAGAATTACTTCTCGCTGGATGGAATCGATAACAACTCCGGTTCCACCAATTTGCAGGAAGGCTCCGTTCAAACGGTGCAGCCTCCCCCCGACGCGCTGCAGGAATTTCGCGTGCAGACGCGAACCTATTCCGCGGAGTTTGGCACGTCGGCGGGCGCGGTGATCAACGCCTCGATCAAAACCGGAACGAACCAGTTCCACGGAAACGTGTGGGAATTTCTGCGGAACAACAAACTGGACGCCAACACCTTCTTCAACAACGCAGGCGGCGTTCCGCGGGGCCATTACTCACAGAATCAATACGGTGGGACCATCGGCGGCCCGATTGTCAAGAACAAGACCTTCTTCTTTTTCGACATGCAGGATTTCACGTCGCGCAAGGCAACGACGATCCTGTCCACCGTCCCAACGCCGCTGATGAAAACCGGAAACTTCCTCGAACTGAAACCTACGTTGACCGATCCGAAGGTGGCAGGCCAGAGCAATTGCATCGCGAACAACGTCGTTGCCAAGAGTTGTATCGATCCTGTCGCCGCGAAGTTGATTGCGCTCTATCCCGATCCGAATCTGCCGTCTGCGGTTGCAAGGCTTGGGCAAGCCGGCAGTTGGACCGGCGCGACGAACTATCAGTATCAATATGCGGTCCCGACCGACACGACGTCGTACGATGCCCGCGTCGATCACAACTTCACGCCCAACAGCCGCGTGTTCGCGCGCTACAGCAATTTCCGGGTGGACCGGCAGGATCCGCCATGGACGTCCAATCCGATCGCTGGTAACGGCAACTTTGCGACCCAGTACGTGATCCGCGGACAGTCGGTCGCCACCGCCTGGACGGATCTCATTCGTCCTTCCATGCTGAATGAACTACGGGCCGGCTTCAGCCGCGACAACGCGCATAGCACGATGATCGGTCTGGCTTCCGGCCAGTCGCTGGCGGCCGACTACGGTTTGACCGGGATTCCGCCGAGCCCGAACAACGCCGGCATTCCGCCCATCAACGTTACCGGTTTGACGCGCCTGGGTTCGTCGCCTTTCCGGCCTCAGTTCCAGGTGTCGCAGGCGTGGCAATTGGTGGATTCGCTGAGCTGGCTAACGGGAAACCATAGCTTCAAGTTCGGCTATGAGCATCGCCACACCAGTGACAACTTCCTCGACCTGACTGCGCCGCAAGGCCAGATCACGGCGTCAGGCATTTACTCCGGAAACGTCGGATTGGGCCTGGCCGACTTCCTGCTCGGCGATCCGAGCACGGTGCAGTATACGACGCCGACGGTCGTCCACAATTATCAGTACTCGAACAATTTCTTCGCGCAGGACACCTGGCGCATTCGTCCCAACCTCACGGTGAACTATGGGCTTCGCTATGAATTGTTCTCGCCCATCTTGAATCATCAGAACGCGATGTCCAATTTCACGCCGGCGAATGGCGGCGGGTTCGTCACTGCCAAGGACGGCGACTGGTTTGCGCGCGGATTGGTGCATCCGGACAAGAACGACTTCGCTCCGCGTGTGGGAATCAGTTGGCAGCCCATGAAGCGCATCGTTCTGCGCGGCGGGTACGGGATGTTCTATCAGCACGTCGTGCGAATCGGATCGGAAAGCGTGTTGGCGCTGAATCCGCCCGCTGTGATCGACGCTTCGCTGATTCAGACGGCGGGCAGCACCACCCCGGTGTTCCAGTTGAAGAACGGCTTCCCCACGTTTAGCGCGTCGCTGCTTGACTTGACGCGCTTGCAATTCCGCGCGCAGGATCCGAATGAGCGGACCGGGTACGTGAATCAAGTGAGCTTCGGTCCGCAGATCGAACTCTCAAGGAGCATGGTGCTGGACATTTCCTATGTAGGGAATTTCGGGCGGAAGATGAACCGTCTGCGGAACGCGAACCAGGGTCTGGTTACAGGATTCGATAGCGCCGGACGGCCCTTAACTGTATTTACGTATGCAAACCTGAACACGACTTTGACGGCGACAACCGGCAACCACGCGTTTCTCGAATATGCCACGAACGACGGCAACACGAATTACAACGGGTTGCTCGTGTCCCTGCGCCGGCGATTCTCCAATGGACTCGCGTTCGGCGTGAACTACACGTGGAGCCACAACTTCTCCGATTTCGTGGATAACCTCACAGGCGGATCCACGCCGGCCAATGCGTACAACTACAGTTGGGAACGCAGCAACTCTCCGTTTGACGTAACGCACCGGTTCGTCGCGAACGGCACCTATGCGCTGCCGATCGGCAAGGGCGGCGCGATTTTGAATAGCGACAGTCTTGCCTCGCGCTTGATCGGCGGATGGCAAGTCAATAC
>Ga0105248_10007277_pt1 | contig 12142 bp, 14 predicted proteins | sample KBSS34metaG_FD_81524 | JGI IMG/M metagenome (GOLD analysis project Ga0105248, IMG submission 81524) | Switchgrass rhizosphere microbial communities from Kellogg Biological Station, Michigan, USA - KBS S3-4 metaG | ecosystem: Host-associated > Plants > Roots > Rhizosphere > Soil | place... | reverse complement strand
CCACCCTGGGCTTCCGCGGCGAGGCCCTGCCCTCGATCGGCTCGGTGGCGCGGCTATCGATCTCCAGTCGGGCCAGAGGCCACGCCGACGCCCACGCGATCTTCGTCGAGGGCGGCGCTGTGGGCGCGGTCTCGCCGGCCGCCTTCCCCGATCCGCACGGGGCCCGCGTAGAGATCCGCGACCTGTTCTACGCCACGCCGGCGCGGCTGAAGTTCATGAAGTCCGAGCGGGCCGAGGCCATGGCCATCGCCGAGGAGCTGAAGCGCCAGGCCATGGCGCATGAGGCGGTGAGCTTCGCCCTCGACCTCGACGGCCGACGCACCCTGCGCCTGCCCGCCGAGACCGCCGGGCCGGACGGCCGGCTCGCCCGCCTGTCGGCGATCATGGGCCGCGAGTTCTCCGAGAACGCCATCGCCCTGGACCACGAGCGCGAGGGCGTCAGGCTCTCCGGCTTCGCGGGCCTGCCCACCTACAACCGCGGCAACGCCGCCCACCAGTACCTGTTCGTCAACGGCCGCCCCGTGCGCGATCGTCTTTTGCAAGGGGCCTTGCGCGCCGCCTACGCCGACTTCCTGGCCCGCGACCGCCATCCCCTGGCCGCGCTCTACGTCGAACTCGACACGGCCTACGTCGACGTCAACGTCCATCCCGCCAAGGCCGAGGTGCGGTTCCGCGACCCCGGCCTGGTGCGCGGCCTGATCATCGGCGGCCTGCGCCACGCCCTGGCCAGCGCCGGCCACCGCGCCTCCACCACGGTCGCCAGCGCCGCGCTCGGCGGCTTCCGCCCCGGCGGTTACCAGCCGCCTCCGTCCGCCGCGGGCTACTCCGCCTGGCGCCAGGGCGGCTGGCAACCGCAAGCCATGGCGGCGGCGATCCAGTCGATCCCCGGCCTGACGGAGGTCTCCGCCCGCGCCGAACCCGACTGGCGGGCCGGTCTGGCGGAAGACGCCGCGCCGGCGCCCGTCTTCGACCCGGTCGATTATCCGCTCGGCGCCGCCCGCGCCCAGGTGCACGAGACCTATATCGTCGCCCAGACCCGCGACGGCGTGGTCATCGTCGACCAGCACGCGGCCCACGAGCGCCTGGTCTATGAGCGGATGAAGGGCGAGATGGCTGAGGGTGGCGTCACGCGCCAGGCCCTGCTGTTGCCCGAGGTGGTCGAACTCGACCCCGCCGAGGCCGAGCGCGTCTGCGCCAAGGCCGACGAACTGGCGGCGCTCGGCCTGATGCTGGAGCCGTTCGGCATGGGCGCCGTCCTGGTCCGCGAGACCCCGGCCCTGCTGGGCGAGACCGACGTCCAGGGCCTGGTCCGCGACATCGCCGACGACCTCGCCGAAAACGGCCAGGCGCTGGCGCTCAAGGAACGCCTCGAGGACGTCTGTTCGACCATGGCCTGCCACGGTTCGGTCCGCGCCGGCCGCCGGCTGACCGCGCCGGAGATGAACGCCCTGCTGCGCCAGATGGAGGCGACGCCCCACTCCGGCCAGTGCAACCACGGCCGGCCGACCTATGTCGAACTGAAGCTCGCCGACATCGAGCGGCTGTTCGGCCGGCGCTGACCATCTTGGCCGACGCCGCCCCACCCTTCCGCCTGCGCGCCTTCGACCGGGGCCCGACCCCCTGCAAGGTCTGCGACGGCGAGGCCCGGCCCTTCGGGGTCTGCGACTTCAACCGCTCCTGCGAGGAGGCGCGCGGCAAGTTCCTGCCCAAGACCGGTATCGAGGTCGGCTATCGCCGCTGCGCCCGCTGCGGCCTGATCTTCACCGACGCCTTCGACGACTGGTCGTTCGCCGACTTCGAGGCCCACATCTACAACGACGGCTACGCCGAGGCGGACCCCGACTACGCGCAGGTGCGGCCCGACGCCAACGCCGGGCCCATCGCCAAGACCTTCGAGGCGGCCGCCCCTGGCCTGACCGTGCTCGACTACGGCGGCGGCAACGGCCGCTTCGCCGAACGCCTGCGCGCCGCCGGCTTCCCGCTCACCCGGACCTACGATCCGTTCAATCCTGACCACCGCGAGCGGCCCGACGTCCGGTTCGAGCTGGTGACCTCGTTCGAGACCCTCGAACACATGCCCGACGCCAAGGCCGGCGCGGCGGATATCGCCAGCTTCGTGCGTGACGGCGGCCTGGTGCTGTTCTCGACGCTGATCCAGCCGGACAACATCGCCGACCTCGGCATGGCCTGGGCCTACATCGGCCCGCGCAACGGCCACGTGACCCTGCACAGCCGCTCGTCGCTGGAGGCGTTGTGGGGGCCGCTGGGCTTCAAGGTGGCGTCCTTCGACGACAACCTGCACGTGGCCTACGCCACGGTCCCGGGCTTCGCCCAGCACCTGTTCTAGACGCTAGCCTAGCCGGTAGTCGCTGATCTGCACCTCGGCGCCGTAGTCGGCGTAGTCGCCGTCGGCGCGGCGGCGGCGGAATTCGGCCCACGGCAGGTCGCGGTAGTGCGCCGGAGCATCGGCTCCCAGCGTCGACGCCAGCGGCCGGATCACCGCCGGATAGGCCGGATTGAAGAAGTAGGCGAGGCTCATCCGTTCATGGTTTTCCATGGCCAGCACCCGGTGCAACGGCGCGGGATAGCGGTCATTGGACCAGACCTGGGCCATGTCACCGATGTTGACGATCAGGCCGCCCGGGACCGGATCGACCGGGCGCCAGTCGCCGTCCTTCAGGACCTGCAGTCCGGCCTCGCCGTCGGTGAGCAGGATGGTGAGCGCGCCTGCGTCGCTGTGTGGGTGGATGCCGAGGCCCGCGGGTGCAGCGTCCTCGTCGGCCAGCAGGTCGCGGACCGGATAGTGGTTGAGCCGCAGGAAGCTGGTGTGCGCGCCGTGGCAGTCGCCGATCAGGGCGTCGCGGTCCGCGCCCAGCCCGGTCGCCACCGGGCGCAGCAGGCGCAGGCAGAGCGCCTCGCAGGCGTCGAACCAGGCGCGCATGGCCGGTTGCAGGCCGGGCTGCCAGGCCGGGAAGGGCGTCTCGCCGGAGAACACGTCGCCCTCGATCGTCAGGGCCGCGGCGTCCGGACCGATGTCGAAGATCTGCTTCTTGTCGCGCCGCTGCTTGGTGAGCTCGCGGTCGTTGTAGCCCCAGGGGTTGTCGCGGTTGCGCGAGAGCGCGCGCTTGGCCTCCGCCGGCGCGGCGAAGAAGGCCCGCGCCTCGCTGAGCGTCCGGTCGATCAGGCCTGCGTCCAGCCCGTGCCCAACGATGTGGAAGAAGCCCCAGTCCGCGCAGGCCCGCGCCACCTCGGCCTCCACCTGGGCAGGCTCGCCCGACAGGTCGATGACCGGGACCGTTTCGAGGGGAGCGGCGTCCATGCCGCACACCTAATCCAGGGACGGCGCCTCGCCTAGGTGCAGATCACGCCCGACCGCGCGTCGGTGTAGGCGCCGTCAGCATAGGCGACCTCGCCGTTGACCAGCACCGTATCGACCCCGACGGCGTCGCGGGTGTAGCGCATCCCGCCGCCAGGCATGTCGAACACCGGGCGCTCCTCGCCGCGCGCCAGGCCCTTGGCGTCGAACACCACAACGTCGGCGGCCCAGCCGGGCGCGAGCCGGCCGCGGTTCTTCAGGCCCCAGATGTCGGCAGTGTCGGAGGTGATCTTCTTGACCGCCGCCTCGAGGCTGAGGTGCCCCTTCTGCACGAACTCGCTGAACAGGTAGCCGGTGTCGCCATAGGTGGCGAAGGAGGCCAGGTGCGCTCCGCCGTCGCTGGCCCCGATGTGCACCAGCGGGTGCGCCAGCATCGGCCCGATCCGTGCCGTGTCCTCGTGCCCCAGGCTGGCGGCCAGGAAGGCCACGTCCAGGCCGTGCTCCAGCGACAGGTCGATCAGCGTCCGTGCGCAGCCCTGGCCCCGCGCCTCAGCGATCTGCGCCAGGGTCTGACCGGTGAGTTCGGCCGGCGCCGCGTCGCCGCCACGCAGCACGAGGGCGCCGAACATCGCCAGGCCGCCGTCGGGGCCGGCGTCCTCGATCATCTTGTCGGTCGTCTCGGGATCGCTCAGCGAGGCGATGCGCTGGTCCAGCGGCTGGCGCAGCACCCGCACCCAGCGCGGCAGCCGCGCGAAGAACAGGCTGGGGCGCAGCAGCGAGAACGACAGGTCGATGGGCCGGGTCTGCATCTGCGGCCAGACCCGCGCGCCACGCGCGAACTGCTCCTCGACGCGGGCGATGGCGCGGGGTGCGTTGTCGCCGTTGCCACGGCTGTCGAACAGCGGCGAGAAGGTGGTCGGGATCTTGTGCTTCAGCGACAGCTCCGCCAGCTGGTCGATCCGCGCGATGGTGATGTCGGTGGCGTAGAATTCCGGCACCACCTGCAGCATCCGGTCGAACTCGCCCAGCACGGCGCAGAGCGCGTCCAGCTCCTCGCTGTCGGCGTAGCGGCTGGGCACAGGATGGCCCTTCTCGTCCACGTCGACGAAGCTCGTGGAGAGGCCCACGGCGCCCGCTTCCAGGCACTCACGCAGCAGGACCTGCATGGCGGCGATCTCGGCCGGCGTCGCGGTGCGCTCCTGCGCCGCCGGGCCCATGACGAACAGCCGGATCACGCTGTGGCCGACCAGCGGCGCCACATTGACCGACAGGGTCTTGGCGATGGCGTCGCGGTAGCCGGCGAAGTCCTCCCAGGTCCAGTCGAAGGCGATCGTGAAGGCCTCCGGCGGCATCTCCTCGATCTGCTGGAACATGCCGACCACCGCCTTGCGGTCGGCGGCCTTCAGCGGCGCCAGCGACAGGGAGCAGTTGCCCGGCACGATGGAGGTCACCCCGTGCTCCAGCGCCGGCTTGGCCGCGCCGTCCCAGAGGAGCTGGACGTCGAAGTGGGTGTGCGGATCGATGAAGCCCGGCGCCACGACCCGGCCCTTGGCGTCGATCTCGCGCCGCCCCGCCGCCAGGCTGGGGCCGATCTTCGAGATCTTGCCGTCCTGGATCGCCACGTCGGCCGCGAAACCCGCCTCGCCGGTGCCGTCGACCACAAGGCCGCCGCGAATGACGATGTCGTACATGGTCAGAGTCCTTCCAGGATGCGTCGCCAGGGCTTGCCCGGCAGATCGGCGGCGGATGAGACGCCGCAGCTCTTCATGAGGTGAAATCCGAGTTCGGCGTCGAGCGAGACCGTCTCCAGCCCGCCATTGGGATGGCGCAGGCTCACCACCAGCTCCGCCGCCCCATCGTGCCCGGGCGCGACCACCGCGTTGAGGATGATGGCTTCGTCATGGCTCACGGCAACGGCGGCTCGACGAACACCACGTCGCTGCCCAGCATCAGGCCGCGCGGCCTGCGCATGGCGAAGATGTGCAGGTTCCAGCTCTGGATCAGGGCCGTCGCCTCATCCAGCGACGTGCCCGGCATGGCCCGCGCCGCGAGCTGCTCCAGGGTCTCATCCGCCCTCGGCGTCACGAAGCGCCGCTGCACCGTCAGAGACATGGTCGCCCTCAGTCAGAAACCGTTCGAGGCCCGGAGCTAAGCGCGCCTTACGTGGGGGACGACAAGGGTCTCGTGGCGGGCCGGTCACACGACAAAGAAATATCACCTGACATGGATGGATGATCGGGCGTCGTGCGTTTGGCCTTCACGATGACCCAAGACACCGAACTCTATCGCCTCATCGGAAAGCGCCTGCGCTCGCGGCGCCGTTCCATGGAACTCACCCAGCGCGAGGTGGCCCGCGCCTGCGACACCACGTTCCAGCAGATCCAGAAGCACGAGGCGGGGGCGCATACGATGACGGTGGGCCGTCTGCTGCGGCTCGCCGACGCCCTGCAGGCCCCGATCGGCTATTTCCTCGAGCCGTCGGCGGAGGAAGCCTACCCGCCGTTCGCCGATCCGAAGCGGTCCGGCGCGGCGGGCCACTAGCGCCGCCGCGTCAGGCCAGCTCCCGCGCCGCGAACGACTGCATGGCCGCGACGATGTAGTCGGTCAGGCCAGCCGCCCGGCCCTCGTAGCGCGCCTGGAAGTCCGGGTTGGCGGCGAAGATGCGGGTGAGGCCGGCGAACGCCTGGGCGCCCGGCGCACGGTTCCAGCTGCGGCCCACCCACGCGTGCTGCCGCCGCGCGATATCGGCCACGGCCGCGGAGTCCGCCGGAAGCCCCTTGGCCATGGCCGCGGCGTAGTCGGCCTCGATGGCCTCGATCTCGGCTTCCTGCCTCGCGAAGTCGGCCTTGCTCCAGGTCTTCATCGCCGCTTTCGCGTGATCGATGTGACCTTGCACCTCGGGGCCGAGGTGATCGACCAGCCAGGCCTCGTGCTGGGCCTGCTTTTCAGGGTCGAAGCCCTTGTAGATTTCCTTGTCGTCCATCGTCGCGTCTCCTTCGAGGGCGGCGAGGGTCTGGTCGATCGTCTTGATCAGCTTGCGGTAGCGCGTCACGTCCGCCGCCAGCTTCGTCCGGTGCGCCTTGAGCGCCGCGGTCCGGTCGAAGCCATCGGTCGCCATCACCCGCCCGATCTCCTCAAGCGAGAAGCCGAGCTCGCGATGGAACAGGATCTGCTGCAGGCGCAGCAACTCCTCGCGGCCGTAGTAGCGGTAGCCGTTGGCGCCGACGTGGGCGGGCTTGAGCAACCCCACCTCGTCGTAGTGGTGCAGCGTACGGACGGAAACGCCCGACAGCCTCGCAACCTGCTTCACCGTGTAGCCGCTCACGATCGTCCTTCCTCGTCGAAGGCCCCCTGATCAGGCCTCACGGGGCGTGAGGGTCAAGCGGGCTCGAAGCGCAGGAAGTGCACGCGGGCCGCGCCATAGTCGCGGGCGTCCAGCGGCTCGAAGCCGGCGACGCTGAAGTCGGGCTCGCCGGCGCCGCGTTCGAACACGACGATCGCGCCGGGCGCCAGCCAGGCGCCCTCCGCCAGCCGGGCCAGCGACGCCTCGCCCAGCCCCTTGCCGTAGGGCGGGTCCAGGAAGGCCAGGCCGAACGCGGGCCCGTCGGCGCCCGGGCGCACGCCCAGGTCGGTGGCGTCGCGGCGGTGGACACGGGTCACGCCGAACAGGCCCATGGCGTCGACGTTCTCACGGATCGCGCCGCGCGCCGCCTCGTCGGTTTCCACGAACAGGCAGAAGGCCGCGCCCCGCGACAGGGCCTCGAAACCCAGGGCGCCGGACCCGGCGAACAGGTCCATCACCCGGACGTCCCGCACGCCGCCCGACCAGGCCGCATGTTCCAGGATGTTGAAGATCGCCTGCCGCGCGCGGTCCGACGTCGGCCGCGTCGCCTCGCCCGAGGGCGCGGCCAGAGTCTTGCCGCGAAAGCTGCCGGAAACGATGCGCATGGGGCCGGCGTCTTAAGCCCAGCGCTGCGGCGGGGCCAGGGCCTTCAGCGCCTCGAGCGCAACCCGCATCTCTTCCATGAAGGCCGCGCGGTCGCCGCCCCAGCGGATCGCCTCGCCCACCAGCACCGTGCAGTTGAGCGGCACCGGCACGTGCGCGCCCTTGGGCAGCACGCGTCCCGCGCCCTGCAGCCAGATCGGCGTCACAGGCGCCTCCGGAAACGCCGCGGCCAGGCGCGCCACGCCGCTCTTCAGCTTGGACATCTCCTCGCCGTCGCCGCGGGTGCCTTCCGGGAAGATCAGCACGATGTCCCCGGCCGCGAGCGCCTCGCGGGCCGGGGCCAGCACGTCCTCGCCGGACCCGGCGCGGTCGCGGGCCACCGGCACGATGGCCAGGATGTTGCGCGAGAACCAGCTCATCAGCCGGCCCTTCAGGAAATAGTCGGCCGCCGCCGCCGGGCGCACCCGGTCCAGCGCCTTGGACGGATAGATGGTCAGCAGCAGCACGGTGTCCACGTGGCTGGCGTGGTTGGCCACCAGGATCGCCGGCCCCTTCAGCGGCAGCTTCTCGCGTCCGACAATGTCGGCGCCAGTGAACACCCGCGCGATCGGCCGGGCGATCGCCACGATCACCGCGCGTCTCAGCCAGCGCACTAAAAGTCCCTCAGGCAGAAGAAGATCAGGATGTGGAAGTAGAGCGGCGCCGTGAAGATCAGGCTGTCGGCCCGGTCGAGCAGGCCGCCGTGCCCGGGGATCAGCGCGCTGGAATCCTTGACCCCGATGTCGCGCTTGATGGCGCTCATGGTCACGTCGCCCGCGAAGCCCGCCACCGGCAGGAAGATCGCAGTGACGGCGAGGCCGAGTCCCGACAGCGGCGTGAAGACCGGCCCTAAAAACCAGATCAGCGCCGCCGTGGTCGCCCAGCCACCGATGAAGCCTTCCCAGGTCTTGTTGGGGCTCACCTTGGGGATGATCTTGTGGCGGCCGAGCAGCTTGCCCCAGACGTACTGCATCACGTCGTTGGCCTCGGTGGCCACCAGCAGGAAGAATACCAGGCCCGCCGGTCCGGCCGGCAGGTGGTCGGTGAGTGGCGCGCGCATCAGGAAGGCCGCGAAGCCCAGGTTGTAGACGCAGGTGACCAGGCCCCAGTGGAAGGTCGCCGCCGTCGCCAGGAAGGCCCGCGTCTGGCCGATCCACGTCATGGCGAAAGGCAGGAACATGAAGACGTAGACGGGGATGAACACCAGATACATCCCGTACCGGTCGATCGCGATGAAGGCGTAGCTGATCGGGATGCAGACGTAGGCCAGGAGCACGATCAGCCGGTCTTCCGGCCGGATGTGCGCCAGCGACAGGAATTCCCGCAGGCCGATGAACGAGATCACCACGAACAGCACGAGCACCGCCACCCAGCCCAGCAGCAGGGCGCCGGCCAACAGCGCGATCATCACCCACCAGGACGTGATCCGCTGGCTGAGGTTGGTGTAGTCCTTGCCCGGGTTCAGCCGCGGCAGGACCGCGGTGATCGCCACCGCCAGCGTCAGCACGCCCAGCACCCCGCCCAGGCCCCACAGCAGGGCCGGCGGCTGGGCGGCGAACGCCCGCGCGATCAAGTCCATGGAGGCCCCTCCGATCCGGCGACCATGACCGGCCGCGTGCAAGGGTCAAGGCGACTCGCTTGACCCGAGAAGCGGGCGCGGGCGAGGCTGACTCGCCAAGTCTGGCCGGAGGACGATCCCATCGCAATGAAGGACCTCGCCAAGTCCACCTTCGTCCACGTGGGCTTCGCCTTCGTGGCCATGGGCGGCTGGACGTTGTGGGCCAATTCCGGCCACGGCCTGGCCGCCGCCTGGCTGCCCGCCGTGGTGCAGGGCGCGATCTCCGGGGCCATCACCCTGGTGCTGAAGCACGCCCTCGAGGCCATGGTCTCGCGCCTGCCGGGACCCGCGGCCTATGCGGTTCCGCCCCTGGTGACCGCCAGCGTCATCCTGGCGGTGCTGATCGCGGTCCACCGGGCCATCGGCACGCCGGAGATCGCCCGCACCATCGCCGTCCCCTGGTCGGTCTCCACCCTCTACGCCATCGTCTACGGGGCGAGCCTGGCGCGCGGCAAAGGCAGGACAGCATGACCGAGCCCTCCCCCGAAAAGCCTCAACTCGAGAACCGCCGCCCGATCAAGAGCCGGGGCAGCGGCTGGGCCCAGGGCGCCGCCCGCGCCCTGGCCAAGGCCGGCGCCAGTCCGAACATGATCTCGGGCGCCAGCGTCGCCTTCGCCGTGCTCGGCGGCAGCCTGATGGCGCTCGCCGGGCAGAGCCCGACGGTCGTCCGCGCCATCCTGCTGATCGTCGCCGCCGCCTGCGTGCAGGCGCGCCTGATCTGCAACCTGCTCGATGGCATGGTGGCGGTCGAATACAGGCGCGGCAGCACCTCCGGCCCGATCTGGAACGAGCTCCCGGACCGCTTCTCCGACGCCTTCTTCCTGGTCGGGGCCGGCGCCTGCGCGCTCGGCTCGTCGCATCCGTGGATCGGCCTGAGCCTGGGCTGGACCGCCGCGGTGCTGGCGGTGACCACCGCCTATGTGCGCGAGCTCGGCCGGGGCCTCGGTCTGCCCGCCGACTTCTCCGGCCCGATGGCCAAGCCGCAGCGGATGGCGACACTCACCGTCACCTGCGTGATCGCCGCCGCCGAGCCCCTCTGGCATGGCCGGGGCGAGGTGGTTCTCGCCGGCCTGGCGGTGATCGTGCTGGGCGCGGCCTGGACGGCGGCCCGGCGCACGCGGACGATCGCGCGACAACTCGCAGAGCGCGGAGCCTCCAAATGAGCCTGGTCACCATCGAACGCCGCGGCGGGGCCGCGCTTGTCACCTACGCCAACCCGCCGTTCGGCACGATGACCGCGGCCGGCGCTCAGGAGATGCTGGAGACCCTGCAGCCGCTCGTCGCCGACGAGACCGTCCGATCGATCATCATCACGGGCGGCGTGCCCGGCATCTTCATCCGCCACTACGACGTGGGCGAGCTCTCCACCGCCAGCGACGCCGCCAAGGACGCCCCGCCGCTGGACCCCACCTGGGATGGCAAGGCGCCCGGCGGTTACCTGGCCCTGGTCGATCTGATCTACGCGGCGCCCAAGCCGGTGGTGGCCGCGATCAATGGCCTGTGCATGGGCGGCGGCTTCGAACTCAGCCTGGCCTGCGACATCCGCATCGCCAGCCCGGGCGTCGAGGCCATCGGCCTGCCGGAGACCCGCATCGGCATCTTCCCGGGCGGCGGCGGCACGCAGCGGCTGCCGCGCATCGTCGGCGAAGCCAAGGCGCTGGAGATCATCCTGCGCGGCCTGACCTTCTCGTCGGAGGAGGCGTTGCGCATCGGCGCCGTGCACGAGATCGCCGCCGACCCTGTCGCCCGGGCTCTTGAAATGGCTGCGGAGTGGGATCAGCGCGGCGCGGAAGGCATCGCCTACGCCAAGCGGCTCACCCGCGCCGCTTTGGACCGCCCCCTGGACGAGGGGCTGGCCGATGAGCGGCGGTCCTTCCAGGCGGTGATGCGGACGGCTTCGGCCCGCGAGGGCCTGCGCCGGGGCCGCCAGCCCGCTTTGATCCAGGAGCTTTAGCGATCACAGGCTTCGGCTTGGGCTTGGCCCAGCCGGCCTTGTATTCCTTCTTTTTCGGCGGCTCGTCGGTGACGTTGCGATGGCGCTTCTCGCCGGGTCGGCGCAGGCCGCCGCGCCCCGGCTTCTGGCCCGGGCGACCGCGGTCGATCTCCACGGCGCCGCGGCGTGGGCCCGCCACCGGCGCGGCCGGCGCCTTCCAGAGCGGCCGGTCGCCCTTGGGCAGGTTCTGGGGCGCGATGTGCTGGGCGAGTTGCTCGCGGATCACCCGCGGCCCCACCTCCTCGACCTCGCCGGGGCGGAGCGTCGCCAGCGCGAAGGGGCCGTAGGCGAGGCGGATCAGCCGGTTCACCTTCAGGCCCAGCGCCTCCAGCACGCGGCGAACCTCGCGGTTCTTGCCCTCGGTCAGCACCACGGTGATCCAGAGGTTCGCGCCCTGCGGCCCCTCCTTGGCCTTGTCCAGCGTCGCCTCGATGGCGCCGTAGTGGACGCCTTCGACGGTGATCCCGTTCTTGAGCGTGTCGAGCTTGGCCTGGGTGACCCGGCCGCGCGCGCGGGCCCGATAGCGCCGCACGATCCCGGTGGACGGCATCTCCAGCGCACGCGCCAGCCCACCGTCGTTGGTGAGCAGCAAGAGGCCCTCGGAATTGATGTCCAGGCGGCCGACCGAGATCAGCCGCGGCAGTCCGCCCGGCAGGGCCTCGAACACCGTCGGGCGGCCTTTGGGGTCGGAGTGGCTGGTCACCAGGTCGATGGGCTTGTGGTAGCGGAAGAGGCGCGCAGGCTCCGCCTCGGTCACCACCGCGCCGTCCACCGTCAGGATGTCGCCGAGCTCGACCTTGACCGCCGGCGTGGTCAACACCTGGCCGTTCAGCGCCACGCGCCCGGCCTCGATCAGCCGCTCGACCTCGCGGCGCGAGGCCACGCCGGCGCGGGCCAGCATCTTGGCCACGCGGTCTCCCCCCTCGGCGGAGGGGTCTTGCGAAGGCGTGCGGGCTTGACCGGGAGGACGGCCACCGGTTCGGTGCGGATTGTGGACCATGACCATCGCACCATGCGCATTGCGCTCGAAGCGGCGCAAGCCGCGGCGGCCCGCGGCGAGACCCCGGTGGGCGCCGTGGTCATCGATCCGGCCACCGATGAAGTGATCGCCGTCGCCGGCAACGGCCCCATCGGCGCCCACGACCCCACCGCCCACGCCGAGATCCTGGCCCTGCGGGAGGCTGCCCGGAAGCTGGGCAACTACCGCCTGACCGGCCTGACCCTGGTGGT
>Ga0105248_10007272_pt1 | contig 12146 bp, 8 predicted proteins | sample KBSS34metaG_FD_81524 | JGI IMG/M metagenome (GOLD analysis project Ga0105248, IMG submission 81524) | Switchgrass rhizosphere microbial communities from Kellogg Biological Station, Michigan, USA - KBS S3-4 metaG | ecosystem: Host-associated > Plants > Roots > Rhizosphere > Soil | place... | reverse complement strand
GATCTGATCTGGGACAAGCCGTACGTGAAGAACGATCGCTACCTCGGCGTGGCGTTCAAGCCGGGGATGGGTCAGGACAATTCCGAAGTCCGGATGTGCGACTGGCGCTGCTTCGATGCCATCGACACCATGAACAACATGTACGCGGGTTCCGGGGTTGCGCCGAAGTACGCGATCGCCGATATCGACACCTATCAGAAGGGGCCCGAAGACGATCTGTACGCGAATTTCCCGGTGAACTACCTGAAGATCGACAAGACGCCCGGCCCTGAAGACGACTACAGTCCGATTTTGAAGTCGTTGCGCGACGGTAACTTCTTCGTGACGACGGGCGAGATCCTGATCAGGAACTACACGGTGGCGGGGACCGGCAATCAGCGCACGATTGCCGCTGACGTCGACTGGACCTTCCCGCTGAACTTCGTCGAAGTCGTGTGGAGCGACGGCAAGAAGGTCGATCGCCAGGTGATTTCAGCAACCGACAGCGGACCGTTCGGTACCAAGCATTTCGCGATCCCGTTCAACGCCGCCGGGAAAGCGTGGGTGCGATTTGCGGTGTGGGATTCCGCGGGGAACGGCGCGTTCGCACAACCGACGTGGGTGTCGCCCAAGACCACGCAGACGACGAGTTCCAGGTGAACCTATGAAAACTGCGACACTGAAAATGCTCGTCTACTCGACGGTGGCAGCGGCATCGGTGGCAGTCGCCGTCACGACGCTTGGTGCCGATAGCTTGACCTGCGATCTGTCGCAGTACAAGTCCGGCGCAGGTCCATCCGCATCGGTTGATCAGGGCGTTCTGACCGTGTCGTGGCCCGGTCAGAGCGGCTCGGAGATGCGGACCCGGTACGCGATCGATGGCGGCCAACCCATCGTCCGCGATCTGTCGGTTCGCAAGGCGGGAGGCCAGTGGGTGACGCTCGGCCAGAACCTCGCGCCCGACTATCACGTCATCAGCGGCATTCGCAGGATGTCGACGCAGCAGGCGGATCCGCTGAAGGCCGCCGGCGTCGAACTCACGCCCGAGGTGATCGCCAAGAATCGCTGGTACGCGTTCTGGGATGCGCCGCTGGTGATGAAGCCCGGCCGCGAGATCATCGGACCGCCACGGGCCCAGTCCGACATCAAGCAGGCAACCGCGTCGTTTCACACCTCGTCGTGCCGTGTGAAAACCGATGGCGCCGCGCTGGAGGTGACGTTCCCGGGATTGTCGATGGGTATCTTCTCGGGCGATTTGCGGTTCACCGCCTATCGCGGCACCAATCTGCTGCGCATGGACGCGCTCGCGACGACCAAAGAAGAATGGATCGCATACAAGTACGAAGCGGGCCTGAAAGGACTGTCCACCGACCTGACGCCGCGCGTCGTCTGGCGCGATACTGGCGGCCTGCCGCAGCAGTATGCGTTCGGCGGCGTCGTCCACAAGACGCTCGCGCCAGTCAAAGCGCAGAACCGGCTGCTGGTCGCGGAAGGCAAGGGCGCGTCGCTCGCCACGTTCACGCCGCCGCACACGTTCTTCTTCACGCGCGAGGTCGATATCAACCTCGGCTACGTGTGGTACCGCAAGGACTCGGCGACGACGTTCGGCTTCGGGATCCGTCAGGCGGATGCCGAGGAGAACCCCCAGTACGTTGACAACTTCGCGTTGTTCAACGCGCCGCCGGGCACGGTGCAGCACATGGGCGTGTACTTCTATGCGAGTCCAGATCCGGCCGAGGGGACGCGCCAGGCGGTGCTTCGCTTCACGCACGGCGACGAGTTCAAGCCGTTGCCTGGCTACAAGACGTTCGTGAACCATTTCCATCTGCGGTTCACGGACCGCGTCCGTGCCCAGAATTCCTTCGACACGCCGATGCAGGACCTGATGGCGATGAAGGCGCTCGGCCTCAACATCATCGGCTTGAGCGATTTCCACGGCGACCTCCACCCGAACGATCCGGGGCCGCTGCGGTTCAAGGATCAGAAGGACTACTTCGAGGCGACGCGCCGCGCGTCGGATACCGATTTCCTCGTCACGCCGTGGGAGGAGCCAAGCGCCTTCTTCGGCGGTCACTACAACATCATGTTCCCGAAGCGGAACGTGTATTGGTCCAAGGTGCGGCAGCCGGGACAGCCGTTCAGCGAGGTCGATCCGGTGTACGGCAAGGTGTACCACACGGGCGACGCGGCTGATGTGCAGCAGATGATGGACGCGGAAGGCGCCTATTGGTACCACGCGCATCCGCGCACCAAGGGCACGACTGGGTATCCGGATTTGATCTTCGACAAGCCGTACGTGAAGAACGATCGCTATCTGGGCGTCGCATTCAAGCCGGGCATGGGCATGGATCTTTCGGAAGCGAGGATCTGCGAGTGGCGATGCTTCGACTCTACCGATACGATGAACAACTTGTACGCGAACTCCGGGTTGAAGCCCAAGTACATCATCGCCGACATCGACACCTACAAGAAGGGGCCCGAAGACGACACCTACGCGAACTTCCCGGTCAACTATCTGAAGATCGATAAAACGCCTCGGCCGGACGACGATGTGAGCCCGGTCCTGAAAGCGTTGCGCGACGGGAATTTCTTCGTGACCACGGGTGAGATTCTGATCACCAATTACGCGGTCGCTGGCACAGGCGCGCAGCGAACGATCGGCGCGGACGTGGAATGGACGTTCCCGTTGTCGTTCGTCGAGGTGGTGTGGGGCGATGGCAAGAAGGTGGAACGCCAGGTCATTTCAGCGACCGACCTCGCCGCCTTCGGCAGCAAGCATTTCGCGATTCCATTCGACGCCACTGGCAAGGCGTGGGTGCGGTTCGCGGTGTGGGATTCTGCGGGCAACGGTGCGTTTGTGCAGCCGGTGTGGCTGAATGCATCGAAGGCGACGAACGACTGAGTCACACGGCGAGCGGTCTACCGACGCTCGCCGAATCCAGGCAGGGTGCGTGGTGGCGACAACCGATTGGCGGCGATGAGCGACATCGCCGCCAAAGCCGCCGGCGCCGCTATTTGAAGCTCTTCACGGCGTCCGCTTCGTTGTCGTGGCACTCGAACACGGTCAGCAGCTTCGTGATCGACAGCAGATCCTTGATGCGCTTGGTGGTGTTCAACAGCTTCAAAGCGCCGCCCCCCTTGTTCATCGTCGCGTAGGCTTGAACGATCTCGCCGAGTCCCGCGCTGTCGACGTAGGAGACGTCGCCCAGATTCAGCACCACCTTCTTCTTGCCCTGCTGAATCAGACTCTGCATCTTGTCCTTCAGCATCACGTCGCCGCCGTCGCCCAGCGTGATTTTGCCGGAGACGTCCACGATCATCACGTCGCCTGCGGGTCGTTCCGAGATCTGCATAATGTCCAGCCCCTTGGTCTCAGGTGTCCGCCACGTCCACGTTCAACGCAAAGATCGTAAAGAACGCAAAGAAGAAACTGGCTCTGCGGCCTTCGCGCCTGCACAGCCACAGCTCGCGACAAACGATTCGAGCGACGGCTGGGCCTTTGCGTTCCATCGCGGGCGGTGGCTCGAAGGCGGGGCTCAGTATAATCCGGCATGACCCGACGCCTCATCCTCGCTTTGCTGGGCGCGCTGGCCGTCGGCTGCCGCAGTGCGCCTCCGCCTTCGCCCGCGGCTACGCGGACGGGCGAAGGCGGGCCTGCCCGCGCTGCGCCGGGCTTCGGCCAGGCAGGCTCTGAAGCCGAATCCAGGGTCCGTGCGACCGCAGACGCCTTCCTCGCGGCCTACTTCGATCGGTTTCCGGAGACCGTGACGCTGTACGGCGTGCCCGGCCGCCGCCACGACCGGCTCGCCGACAACTCGCCCGAGGCGCAGAAGGCCTGGGACGCCCGCGAAGATGCCTGGCTGGCCGAGCTCAAGTCGATCGATCCGGCGGCCATCGCGGCCGCTCCGTTACGGGCGACGTATGCGATCGTCCGTCAGACCCTCGAGAGCGACGTCGCCAAGCGCGTCTGCCACGACGAGCTCTGGCCCGTCAGTCAGATGACGGGCTGGCAGGTGAACGACGGCTACCTGGTCACGATTCAACCGGTCGGGACGGACGACGCCCGCCGCGACGCGCTCGCGCGTTGGGGCGCCCTGCCGAAGTACTTAGACACCGAAATCGCCAATCTGCGCGAAGGGATCAAACAAGGCTACACGGCGCCGAAGCTGGCCGTTCGCATCGTCATCGACCAGGTGCGGACGCTGGCGTCGACGCCCCTCAAGGACTCGCCGTTCGACTCGCCGGCCATCCGCGACAAGACGCCGGAGTTCCAGAGACAGTTCAACGCGTTGATCGCGGAGCAGATCAACCCGGCGGCGAAGCGCTACGCTGACTTTCTGGAAAAGGAGTACCTGCCGGCGGCGCGCGAGGCGATTCCGGTGACAGCCAACCCGAACGGCGCGGCGTGCTATGACGCCAGCGTGCTGTATCACAGCTCGTCGCCGAAGACCGCACAGGAAGTCCACGATCTCGGCGTGCGCCAGAACGAGCGACTGGTCGCCGAGATGAAGGCGATTGGCGAGCGGTCGTTCGGCACGACCGATGTCCCGGCGCTCCTGGCGCGCCTGCGGAGCGATCCGCAGTACCGCTTCAAGAGCCGCGAAGAGAAGATCGCCTATTCGCAGGCGGCGCTGGCGCGCGCCAAGGCGGCGGTGCCGACGGTGTTCGGCCTGCTGCCGAAGGCCGACGTCGTCATCAAGCCGTATCCGGCGTTTCGAGAAAAGAACGCGCCGAACGAATACAATCCGCCCGCCGAGGATGGCAGCCGACCCGCCGTGTTCTTCATCAGCGCGTACCAGGCAGAGAAGCAGAGCCGCGTCGAAGACGAGTCGACCGCGTTTCACGAGACGATTCCGGGGCATCACCTCCAGGGAGCCATCGCGCTGGAGCGAAAGGAGATCCACCCGATCGGCCGCTACATCTTCAACAGCGGGTACGTCGAAGGGTGGGCGCTCTATTCGGAGCGGGTGGCCGACGAGCTGAAGCTGTTTTCGTCAGACGTCGATCGGCTCGGCATGCTGTCCTCGCAGGCGTTGCGCGCCTCGCGGCTCGTCGTCGACTCCGGCTTGCACACGCTGGGCTGGAGCCGCCAGCAGGCGATCGATTACATGCTCCAGCACACGGCGGAAGGAGAGCACGACGTGACGTCCGAAGTGGACCGCTACATCGTCTGGCCTGGGCAGGCGACGGCGTACATGATCGGGATGCTCGAAATCCGAGCCGCGCGCGACGAGGCCGAGGGCGCGCTGGGCTCGAGGTTCGACATCAAGGCGTTTCACGATCGCGTGCTCGAGGACGGCGGCGTCCCGCTGACGTTCCTGCGGGCGAAAATCCGGGCGTGGTCAGGAGCGGCACGATGAGCCGGCGAACCGTCGCGGTGTTGCAGTCCAAACTCTTCTTTGCGGTCTTAGCGGTCATTGCGTTCTTGTGCATGGTGCGCGCGCAGACGCCTCGCGTCCACGAGCTGCCCCTCACGCCGGAGCATGTGCACTGGGGCTATTACGACGCGCGGCTGGCGCCGGCGCTGCGCGTGGCGTCCGGGGATCGCGTTCGTGTCGAGACGATGGTGGCGGGCGGGCTGCAGCGGTTGCGCCTGGCGGGCGTCCCGGACACGGACATTCCGCAGTCACTGAAAACGGTGGAGCAGCGCGTGACCGAGCGCGGTCCCGGCGCCCATCCGATGAGCGGTCCGATCTTCGTCGAAGGGGCAGCGTCCGGCGATACCCTCGAAGTCCGGATCGTCGCCATTGAGTTCCTGCACGACTTCGGCGTCAACGCCTTCAGCCCGGGCGGCGGCGTGCTGCCGGACGACTTTCCGTACGCGGGACTGCGGCTGTTCCGGTGGCGTCCCGGAGCGACGAGCGTCGAGTTCAAGCCCGGGGTCACGCTGCCGATCGCGCCGTTCTTCGGCTCGATTGGCGTGGCGCCGCCTCCGCTGGTGGGTCGGATCTCGAGCCGCCCGCCGGGCTGGCACGGCGGCAATCTCGACAACAAGGACCTGGTCGCCGGCTCCGTCCTGTATCTGCCCGTGCACGTGCCTGGGGCGCTGCTCTCGATCGGCGACGGCCACGCGCTGCAGGGCGATGGGGAGGTCACGGGCACTGCGCTCGAAACTTCGCTCCGCGGCACGTTCGAGCTGCGCGTTCTGAAAGGTCAGCGCCTGCGATGGCCACGCGCGGAAACGCCGACACACTACATCGCGATGGGCCTTCACGAGGATCTCGACGAGGCAACGAAGCTGGCAGTGCGCGAGATGGTGGAGTTCCTGATGGCGGAGAAGAAACTGTCGCGCGACGAGGCCTACATGCTGTGCTCGCTCGCGGCGGATCTGCACGTCACACAAGCGGTCGATGCCACCAAGGGGGTCCACGCGACGATCGCGAAAGCGCTATTCCGCTAGGCGCCGGGCTAGGGCCAGGGGCAGGGGCTAGGGGCTAGCCGTCAGACGATGATCCTTTAAACTGGTCGTCCTCCTCCGCAAAGAGAACGTTGAAGCTGGTCAACGTGCCGTAACAGCCGCTGATGTAACCCTGGAGCCGCACTTTCACGTCGTCCGGGAGATCGGCGGCGTTCACCTGCTGTTCGAGCGTGCGCAGGCGGTTGCGGAGCATCACGACCTTGTGGAAGAAGGTTTCGATCGGCCACGACTTGTCCTGCAGACCAGCCGTGCCGGGTCGAAGAACGAGCGTGCCGCCGCGCCATTTGTCCGCGGGCGTCACTGGCGTGATGCCGGTTTCCTCGCGGATGACGCGGCGCAGGAGCAATTCCAGGTCGGTGTCGGGATCGAGTGGCATCGACGGGCCGGTCCTTTCGCGATCGGAGACGATGGGGAACGGGTCGCGGGCAGGTTGAGATCGCGAGCGAGATTCGGATCGGGACTCCGGCGTCGATCGCGCGGCGTGCGGTCCCGACCCTGCCGCCTTCGCACCTTCGGCGCTTCGGCGTGCCTCGCCGTAGCTCGCCTGATCCTCCGGCGAGCGGAGGCGGGAAAGGGTCGCGCTGCGTGCGTTGGTGGCATCGCCGCTGCGGGTACTGTCCGTACGTAGGGCGGCCCTTTCAGGGCCGCCGATGCGAGGTCCCCCTCGGTAGTTGTGCTCGCTGCGACAGAAACCGCACGATACACGGATGGGGAGTCCGTTCCCGTCGACGACGATGACCGTGTGCATGCGATCGGTTTTGCACGCGCGGCAGAAGTCCTCGAGCGATTCGCCGGCGCGGTAGGCGCGCGTGGGAGAAACCATCGAGATGCTATGATGCCACGATGGACGCTCGCGATTGCATTCTGTTCAGCGGCGGCGCGCACGGCGCCGAGGCCGAGTTCGGCGCCTGCGCGGAGCGCCACCGTGTCGAGGAAGTCAATTTCACCTTCGACGGCCACAAGATCGCGCGCCAGCGCGGCGTCCGCGTCCTCAACCACGAAGAGCTGCAGAACGGCGACGTCAGTCTCGCGTACGTCTCCCGCCTCATGCACCGGCGGTTCGCCGACGCGCCGACCATCCGCAAGATTCTCCAGACGATCTGGTATCAGGTGAACAGCGGCCAGGAGATCTACGTCATCGGCGCAGTGCTCGAGGATGGCACGGTCCGCGGCGGCACCGGCTGGGGCGCCGAGTTCGCGAAGCTCTGCAACAAGCCGCTGCACGTATTCGATCAGGACAAGAACAGCTGGTTCACGTGGACGGGCGAGGATTGGGAGAAGCGCAGCTCCGCGAACGGTCCGCTCATCACTCACCCGCACTTCACCGGGACGGGCACCCGGACGCTGACGGCCAACGGCAAACGCGCGATCGACGATCTGTTCAACCGATCCTTCGGCAGCTGAAGTCTGAAGTCGGAAGTCGGAAGTCTGAAGTCTGAAGTCGGAAGGCCTTGAAACTTCAAACTTCAAACTTCAAACTTCAGACTTCGTGGCGGTTATTCACACCGCAGCGCCACCATCGGGTCGACCTTCGACGCACGGCGAGCGGGCAGAAAGCCGGCGAACGCCGACACGAGGATCATCGTCGCGATCGCTCCGGCCATCGCCAGCGGATCGGTCGGCGTCGTTTCAAACAGAAGACTCGCGACCAGACGACTGGCAGCCACAGCGGCACCGAGGCCGATGACGACGCCCGCCGTAACGAGGACCATCGACTCGCGCATCACCAGCCCCAGGACGTCACGCGTCCGTGCGCCCAGCGTCATGCGGATCCCGATTTCGTTCGTTCGCCTGGCAACGCTGTAAGACATCACGCCGAACAGGCCGATTGACGCAACGAGCAGCGCGAGCCCGCCGAACAGGACATAGGCCTGCGCGAAGAGTTTCTCCTGACTGAAGCGGCCCTCGAGCTCGTTCAATTGCGTCATGACGTTCATGATCGGCAGATTCGGATCGACCTGCCGCACGGCGTCGCGGATTGACGCGACCGCGCCTTGCGGATCGGCCGCGGTCCGCACTTCGAACGTGGCCGTCCCCTGGAAGCCCTGCGCGTACGGTGTGTACTTCGTCGGCACCGCAGTCTCGCGGATGGCGTTGTACTTGGCGTCTCGAAGAATGCCGACGATTTCTTCGCGGCCGCTGCCGCCCGGCAAGGGCCCGACCCGCCGTCCGATCGGCGACTCGTTGGGAAAATACTTGCGCGCCGCAGCCTCGTTGATCACGACGACACGCGGAGCGCCGGCCTTGTCGAGCGGCGTGAAACCGCGTCCCGCGACCAGCGGAATCTCCATCGTCTCGAAAAACGCCGGTGAGACGCCAAGGCCGAATATGGTGTCGCGGTATCCCGGTGCATAGGTGCGTCCCTGGACGTAGAGGCTTCCTGAGAATCGTCGGCCGGACATGAGCGAGTTGTTCGACCACGACACGGCACGCACGCCGGCAATCGTGCGGAGGCGATCGCCAATCTGTTCATAGAGCTGTGCCGATTTGACGGCGTCGTATCGGTTGAGCGCGGGGTTCACACGGAACAGCAGCACATTGCGTGGGTTGAAGCCGACATCGACCTGCCGAAGATTCTGCAGCGTGCGGAGGAACAGTCCGGCCGCGATCAGCAACATCAGCGACACCGCAATCTGGGCGACGACGAGGGCTCGCCGCAGCAGGGTTCGGGACCCTGTCACCGTGCGGCCGCTGTCTTTGAGTGCCGAGTTCACATCAGTGCCGCTGGCGCGGACCGCAGGCGCGGTGCCAAACACGATCCCGGTCGCGGTCGTGATGGCGATGACGAACGCCAGCACGCGCCAATCGAGCGGCACCGGCTGTCCCGGCGTACCGGGCAGCAGTTGCTGACCCCATCGCCCGACGAGCATCCCGAGCGCTCCGCCGATGCCAGCGAGCACCAGACTCTCGGTCAGGAGTTGACGAATCAAGCGCGTGCGGGTGGCGCCGATCGCCAGCCGCACCGACAGCTCGCGCTGACGTGCCGTCGCGCGTGACATCAGGAGATTCGCCACGTTGGCGCACACAATCAGCAGGACCAGCGCGACGACGACGGTCAGGACGGTGACTGCGCGCAGGTCGCTGACGTTCGCGTCGTAGACGCCGCGGCTTCCAGAATCGACGAGCAGGTCCGGAACCTGCGAACGATCCTGTCGCAGCGTTCGTGTGCGTTCTTCCGGTGTGAGTGAAGCGATGAACGCAGCAAAGCTGGAACGCGCGCTCGCCTGAAACACGCCCGCGAGATTGCCCTCCACCTGCGCTGGTGAGACGCCGGGTTTCAGGCGGCCCATCACTTCGAGCCACCAGAACGTGCCTTGCGACAAACGGATTGACGGCGCGTTGAGGCCGGCATTGAATTGTGGTTCCAGCCCGAGCGGCAGCGAGACGTCTGGCGCGTCACCCACGGCTTGCTCGACTCCGCTGAACCCGGCTGGCAGGACGCCGACAATCGTGACGGGAACGTTGTTGACCGTTGCCGCTGTGCCGACCACCGTCGCGGCGCCGCCGAATCGTTTCATCCAGTACGCGTGGCTAATCACGGCGACCGGCGCGGCGGTCGGCCGGTCATCGTCTGGCAGAATCGTCCTGCCCAGCCGAGCGGTCACACCAAGTGTCTGGTAGTAGTTGCCCGACGACACGAAGCCGTTCGCGATTTCGCCCTGCCCGTTCACAACGACGTTGACGAATCCCAGTGGTGCGCAGGCAAAGAGATCCGACATGGTGCGGTTGGCGGCGCGAAGCTCCACGTACATCGGATACGAGAAACTCGACTCGATCTGCCGGCCGCGGGCGTCAGGCGCCGTGTAGCCGTAGATCTGAATGTCGGTCCGTACCTGGTTCGGACCGGCGTAGCGGAGCCGCACCAGCGAGTCTGGGTCGTTGATCGGCAATTTCCTGAGCAGCAGACCGTTGATGGCGCTAAAGAGGGCCGTGTTGGCGCCGATGCCCAGGGCAAGTGAGAGCACGACGACCGACGTCCAGCCTTTGTCCTGCAGCAGCATGCGCGCGGCGAGTCGAAGATCTCGTAGCATCGTGACCGCACCCTACCGCGCGCACCAACCGGAACGCAAGCGCCAGCCAGCCCGACAAAACTCGCGCCGCGCGGAGGATTCCAGGAGTAGGATCGGCCGTTCAACTTGAGGAAGCGAGGCGAGTGACGCGATGTGGAAGGAATTTCGAGAGTTCATCGCCCGGGGCAACGTGCTCGATCTGGCCGTGGCGGTCATCATCGGTGCGGCGTTCGGCAAGATTGTCACCTCCCTGGTCGAGGGCGTTTTGATGCCTCCGCTCGGCCTGGCGCTCGGGAAGATCGACTTCTCGAGCCTCTTCGTGGTGCTCGACCAGTCGAAAGGCGTGCCTGCGTCGCTGGCCGACGCGAAAGCCAAAGGCATTCCGGTGATCGCCTATGGCGCGTTCATCAACGATATCGTCAACTTCGCGATCGTCGCCTTCGTGATCTTCCTGATCGTCAAGCAAGCCAACAGGTTCAAGAAGCCCGCTGCGGCGGCGGAAGTCCCCGCGATGCGGCCGTGCCCGATGTGCTTGTCGAGCATGCCGCTGAAGGCCAGGCGATGCGCGGCCTGCTGCGCGGACGTCGGCGCGGCGCTGTAGCCCACGCTGATTCCCGTCAGGTGTATCGGCTCGATTTCTGCAAGTGAGATCGTCGGGGACTAGCGCACTGGCCGCGGGAGTGCGGCGGTCTCGCCAGGAGGACACACGCGCCAGCGGTGTCGAGGGTTCGCCGCCGGTTCGCGTGCCGGGAAGTTGCTCTCCGCTCGAACCCTGGGGCGGAGGGGCCGTTTTTCCACCCGGCGAAAGGGAGCAAGACACGACCCGCTCGCGCCGCTGTCGGTACCAGGGTGTCGCTCTTGCCCGCCTCGCTGTAGCTCGATTGATTCGCGGCGAACGGAGGAGATCGATCGACACCGCTGGCGCCGCCGCGACCGCGCGAGCGAGTCCGCGTTAGCCTCTGCGGTTTTTCTTGATCTGCTCCCAGCCGTCGAGCCTTCGCTTGATCTCTTTCTCGAAGCCGCGGTCTTTCGGCGCGTAGTACTTGCGATCGGCGAGCGCCGGCGGCAGGCACGACATGTCGGCGATGGCGTCGGCCTCGTTATGCGCGTACTGGTAGCCCTTGCCGTATTCCAGTTCCTTCATCAGCCTGGTCGGCGCGTTTCGCAGGTGCAGCGGCACCGGCTCGGCGACGTCGCGGTGCGCGTCTTCGGCGGCCATGCTGTAGGCCTCGTACACCGCGTTGCTCTTCGGCGCGGTCGCAAGATACAGGGCGGCCTGCGCCAGCGCGGTGTTGCCCTCGGGCATGCCGATGAAGTGCACGGCGTCCTTGGCAGCCACCGCGACGGTCAGCGCCTGCGGATCGGCGTTGCCGATGTCCTCCGAGGCGAAGCGTACGAGCCGGCGCGCGATGTACAGGGGATCCTCACAGGCTTCCACCATGCGCGCCAGCCAGTAGACCGATGCATCGGGATCGCTGTTGCGAATCGACTTGTGCAGCGCGGAGATGAGGTTGTAATGCTCTTCGCCCGTTTTGTCGTAGAGCAACGCACGGCGCTGAATCGATTGTTCGAGCTGCGGCAGGGCGAGCTGGCGGACCATCGTTTCGGGATTGGTGGGCGCCGACGTGGCCGCGAACTCGAGCAGGTTCAGCGCGGCGCGTGCGTCGCCGTTGGCGAAGCGCGCAATCGCGGCAAGCGCTTCCTCTGTTACTGCGAGATCCATGCTGCCGAGACCGCGT
>Ga0105248_10007271_pt1 | contig 12147 bp, 8 predicted proteins | sample KBSS34metaG_FD_81524 | JGI IMG/M metagenome (GOLD analysis project Ga0105248, IMG submission 81524) | Switchgrass rhizosphere microbial communities from Kellogg Biological Station, Michigan, USA - KBS S3-4 metaG | ecosystem: Host-associated > Plants > Roots > Rhizosphere > Soil | place... | reverse complement strand
GCGCGTGACCTACGACCGCGAATCGGTGGCGGGCATCACCGAGCACATGGCGATGGTGGCGCAAGCGCTGCCGATCTCCGGACGGAGGGGCTTCGAAGTGGAGGCGGCATCCGCGATGCTGGCCGCGACCACGAGTCGCAGCGACGACGAGATCCGGCGCCTTCGCGCCGATCTGCGTCTCGCCTTTGCGGACCTGGTGGCCGCGCAAACACGCGAGCGCGCATTGACGGCAACGCGCGACCGCCTGCGCGAGCTGGCAGAGGTGCTGACGAAGCGCGAGGCGGCCGGCGATGCCGCCGGCTTCGATCGGCTCCGCGCCGAGCGGGAGATCCTCGAAATCGAGGCGGACCGCACCGCCGCCGGGATCGACCGGGCCCGCGCCCAGGGCACGCTGTCGGGCTTTTTCACCGATGCGACCGATCCAGCGCGCCTCACCGCGGTCGGCCCCTCGACGGCGCCGATTGCGGTCCCGCCATTGGCGGCCCTCGCGGAACAGGCGGAAGCGATTCGAGGCGAAGTGCGGGCACTGCGCCACGAGATCGAGTCGGCGCGGTTCTCGGAACGGGCGGCCGATCGGCGGCTGATCCCCGAGCCGGAAATCGTCGCCGGCACGAAGTCGTCGACCGCGGCCGGCGGAGACATCGGCAGCGTCATCACCGTGCACGCCACGGTGCCCTTGTTCGATCGCGCGCGCCCCGAACGGGCGCTCGCGTTGGCGAAGGCGGCTCAAGCGCAAGCGCGACTCGATGCCTTCCGGCTGACACTGCGCGGGCAGATCGCGGCGCTGCGCGGAGTCGTTGTCGAGCGGCGTGCGGCGGCTGAGCGCTATCGCGCCGAGGCCATTCCCGGCGCGGATCAAATCGAGCGCATTGCACAGATCAGTTATGACGCCGGCGAGCGGGGAATTCTGGAGCTGCTCGACGCCCACCGGGTCGGCGCCACGGCCAGGATACGGCAGGCGTCGCTCGACGCCGCCGTCCGGCAGGCAGAGATCGAGCTGGAATTTGTCAGCGGTTGGGAGATTCCATGACGATACAGTCAACCACCGGGGCCACCGAGATCACCGAGGCGAAAATCCGCGGATCTCTCGGCGCGCTCTGCGGTAGCCGTTCGCTCTTCCCCACACTCCGGATGGGGCTGGCCGTCATGTGCGCGGCCGCGACCATCTGTGCCTGCGGGCGGCAGGCCACGAATCCTGCCGTCGCGGAAACGCCGACGCTCGACGTGACGGACTGGACCGCCACCACCGAGCTGTTCATGGAGTACCCGCCGCTGGTCGCGGGAAAGACGGCGCTGTTTGCGGTGCACCTCACGCGGATGCACGACTTCAAGCCGGTGACTGCCGGCCAGGCGACGGTCGAGTTCACACCGGAAGCCGGCGGGCCGGCGACCGCGCTCACCGGACCAAAACCCTCGCGGCCGGGCGCATTCAGGGTGGAAGGCGCGCCGCCCGCCGCGGGACGCTATCGCTGGGCCCTGCTGCTCGACGCGCCAGCACTCTCGGACCGCCACGATCTCGGAACGGTCACGGTGTTCGCCGACGACAAGGCGGCACGCGCCGAAGCCGCCGCGCAGCCGCCCGACGATCCCGCCGCGATTGCGTATTTGAAGGAACAACAATGGACGAACGACTTCGCGACGGCAGCGGTGCAGGAGACCGGCGTGCGAACGTCGATCCGCGTGCCGGCGATGGTCGACGCGCTGCCGGGAGGTGAAGCCGTCGTCTCGGCGCCAGCTCCGGGGCGCTTTCTCGCCGACACGCTGCCCGACGTCGGCGATCGCGTCACGGCCGGGCAGGCGCTCGGGCGCCTGGAGCCGAGGCTGACGACCGGCAACGACCGCGCGACGCTCGCCTCGGACCTCGCGGAGGGGCAGGCCGCGCTCGAGGGGGCACGCGCGGAAATGACGCGGGCCGAACGCCTGCTGGCCGAGAGAGCGGTACCCGCCCGCCGCGTGGAAGAAGCCAGGCGCGCCACGACGGTCGCCGAAGCGCGTCTGCGCGCAGCGGAGGCGCGACTCTCCCAGCGTGACGAAACCTTGCGCAGCGGTGGCGGCGCGGCGGCCGGAAACGCGTTCGTCCTGCGTGCCCCGATCGCGGGACGGATCATCGATGTCATGGCGACGCTCGGCGCCTCGTACGACGAGGGCGCCGCGCTCTTCAAGATCGCCCGCACGGATGCCGTCGAGCTCAGAGCCGACGTGCCGGCCGCGGACGCGGCACGGGCGCGGGCGCTGACCGCGGTGGAGCTTGAACTTCCCGGCCGTCCCGATCCCGTGCCGCTGAAATTCCGTCACGTTCACGACCCGGGTGTCCTCGACCCCACGACCAGGGCGCTCGCCCTGCAAATGGAGGTCGCCAATCCCGGCGGCACCTTACTCATCGGCCAGGCGGGCACCGCCATCCTCTACACGTCGGGAACAACACGGATGCCGGCGATTCCGAAGGCCGCCGTCCTCATGGACGCCGGCCGTCCGTACGTGTTCGTGCAGACGGGAGGCGAGCGATTCGCCAGGCGGTTCATCGAGGTCGCGGCGCGCGACGGGGACCTCGTCGGCATCAGGAGCGGGGTCAAGCCAGGTGAGCGGGTGGTGATTCGCGGATCGTACGACGTGCAGCTGGCGTCAGCGGCCAAGGGCCTGCCCGCGGAAGGACACGTGCATTAGCGGGCTACGGCTAGGACTACGGCGGTTTTCGATGGCGTGTAGTCGGACGTGGGCCGGGTCCTTTCGGACCCGCCCTACTTGCCTGGAGCCCGAAGCCCGAAGCCGGAAGCCTGAGAAGGAACTTATGAAACGACTCATTCAATGGTCGATCGACAATCACTGGATCGTGATCGCCATGTCGATCCTGCTCGCCGCGTGCGGGCTGTGGGTCGCGCGCGACATGCCGGTCGACGTGTTCCCCGACCTGACGGCGCCGACGGTCACGGTTCTGACCGAGGGGCGCGGCATGGCACCCGAGGAAATGGAATCGCTGGTCACGTTCCCGATCGAGGCGGCGATCAACGGCGCCTCGGGCGTGCGGCGGGTCCGCTCGGCGACGGCGCTCGGCATCGCCGTGGTGTGGGTGGAATTCGACTGGGGCACCGACATTTTCGGCGCGCGCCAGATCGTCGCCGAAAAACTGGCGCTTGTCGGTGGCACGCTGCCGCCGCAGGTTGACCGGCCGGTCCTGGCGCCGATCTCCTCGATCATGGGCGAGATCCTCTTCTTCGCGCTGTCGTCCGATACCGACGATCCTCTGGCGCTTCGCACCGTCGCGGACACGGTCGTGCGCCGGCGGCTGCTGGCGATTGCCGGCGTATCGCAGGTCACGCCGCTGGGCGGGGCCGAACGGCAGTTTCAGGTCATCGCCCACCCGGATCAACTGCGCGCCAACAGCGTGTCGGTCAGCGAGCTTCTGGACGCGGTGCGTGGCGCCAGCCACAACACGTCGGCCGGCATCTACACCGAAGGCCCGCAGGAGTATGTCCTGCAGGCCGTCGGCCGCGTCCGCTCGGCGGCGGAAATCGGCGAAAGCCTGGTCGTGCTGCGCGGTTCGAGGTCCGTGCTCATTCGCGACGTGGCGGACGTGCGCGAGGGCGGCGCGCTGAAGCGTGGCGAAGGATCCCGGAGCGGCAAGCCGGCGGTGATCGTCGGCGTGCAGAAACAGCCAGGCGCCAACACCATCGAGCTGACCAGGCGCCTCGACCGCGAGCTCGACACGCTCCAGACGGAGCTGCCGCGCGGGATGACCATCGATCGCAAGATCTTCCGCCAGTCCGACTTCATCGAGGTCGCGGTCGACAACGTGATCGCGGCGTTGCGCGACGGCGGCCTGCTCGTCATCGTGGTCGTCCTGTTCTTTCTCGCCAATGTCCGCGCCGCCGCCATCACGCTCACGGCGATGCCGCTCTCGCTGGCCGCGGCGGTGCTGGTCCTGCGCGCCTCCGGCGCGACCATCAACACCATGACGCTGGGGGGGATGGCGATCGCGATCGGCGCACTCGTCGACGACGCCATCATCGACGTCGAAAACGTCGTGCGGCGCCTTCGCGAGAACAACACCAAACCGCCCGGCGAGCAGCGGCCGGCGGCCGAGGTCGTGCGCGACGCCACGCTGGAAATCCGGACCTCCATCGTGTTCGCGACGATCATCATCGTGATGGTCTTCCTGCCGATTTTCGGCCTGTCGGGCGTGGAAGGCCGGCTGCTGGCACCCCTCGCGGTCGCCTACATCGTGTCGCTCCTGGCGTCGCTCGCGGTCGCGGTCGTCGTCACGCCGGCGTTGTGCTACACGTTCCTGCCTGGCGCGCGATCCATCCTGAAAGGACACGAGGGTTGGCTGGTTCGAATCCTCAAGGCCCGCTATGCCTCGTTCCTGCCCCACGCGCTCGACCACCCAGCCATCGTCGCGCTGTTGTCGGTGGCGTTGCTCGCCGCCGCGGGCGCAGCGATGACGCGCATGGGCTCGGCCTTTCTGCCGGAGTTCCACGAGGGCAGTCTCACCGTGCAGGCGAACACGCTGCCGGGCACGTCGCTCGGGAAATCCGATGAGATCGGCAAGCGGGTCGAACAGATCCTCCTGTCGCAGCCCGAGGTGGTGGCCACGGCGCGGCGCACCGGACGCGCCGAGCTGGACGAGCACGTGCAAGGCGTCGAAGCGGCGGAAATCGACGTCGGCCTGAAGGACACCGGGCGGCCGCGCGCCGAGCTGCTCGCCGATCTGCGGCGCGGCTTCTCGACGCTGCCCGGCACCAACGTGACCATCGGCCAGCCGATCTCGCACCGCATCGACCACATGCTGTCCGGCACCCGGGCGAACATCGCCGTCAAGGTGTTCGGCGACGATCTGCAGACGCTGCGGCGGCTGGGCGAGCGGGTGCGCGAGACGATGAGCCGGGTCCCCGGGGTCGTGGATCTCTCGCTCGAGCAGCAGATGGACATCCCCTTCGTGCGCTTCGTGCTGAATCGCGCCGCCATCGCCCGATACGGGCTTCACGCCGACGATGTGACGCAGGCGGTCGAGACGAGCTTCGCGGGCGCGACTGTCGGCCGGATTTTCGATCGCGGCACGTCGGTCGACCTGGTCGTCAAGTTCGACCAGCCTTCCTCCGCCGATTTCGAACGCCTCGCCGATCTGCCGGTGGATACGCCGAACCAGGGCCGCGTGCCGATTCGGCTGCTCGCCGACGTGCGCCGGGAGGAGGGGCCGAACATGATCCTGCGCGAGAACATCCAGCGCCGCATCGTGATCTCGTGCAACGTCGCCGGCCGCGACCTCGGCGGCGTCGTCGACGACATTCGGTCGGCCGTCGCCCGCTCGGCGCCGATGCCGGCGGGCTATCGCGTCGAGTACGGCGGACAGTTCGAGAGCCAGCAGAGTGCGTCGCAGCGGCTGCTGGTGCTGGGGATCGGTGTGGTGGCCGGGCTGTTCATGCTGCTCGTCCTGGCGTTCGGACATCCGCGCGACGCGGTCCTGATCATGCTGAATCTGCCGCTCGCGCTGATCGGCGGCGTGGCCGGCGTCTTTCTCGCCGGTGGCGTGCTCAGCGTCGCCTCGATGATCGGCTTCATCACGCTGTTCGGCATCGCCACCCGCAACGGGATCATGCTGGTCTCGCACATCCATCACCTCATCGACGAGGAGGGGGTCGCCGACTTTCGCGAGGCGGTCGAACGCGGGGCGCGCGAGCGGCTGGTGCCGATTCTGATGACCGCGATGGCCGCGGGGCTGGCACTCATCCCACTCGCCCTTGGCGGCGGAAAAGCCGGCAGCGAGATTCAGACGCCGATGGCCATCGTCATCCTGTGCGGTCTCACGTCGTCGACGCTGCTCAACATGATCGTCGTGCCAACGTTGTACCTGCGGTACGGGCGCCGTGCGGCCGGCGCATGAGGACATCCAGAGTCGCCTTCGAATCTCAGGTACAGTCCTCGAAGTGTTTGATCACGAGCTGGCCCATTGTCTTGACGATTCCGGCGGCGATCGCGGGTTTGATCGCAAACGCGAAGGGCCCGGTCAGTATCGCCGCCTCCATCGCTGCCATTTGACCGGCCAGCGCGGCGATCCCAACCACGCCGGCTACTGTCGTCGCTTCGCCCATCGTCCAGTGGTTCCGGTAGATCTTGCCGATTTGATAGCACATCGTGGCCTCGAGGGTGCAGAGAACCGCCGTCGCTGCGCCCGGTAGCCAGGCAGTCGCAAGGACTGTCCCGACGGCCGTTCCGGTGTAACCGTTGACCCACGACTCGGACTTGCGGCGCCGTTCAACGCGATCATCGATCGCCATTGACTTCATCCTCCAGCACACGCGCGGATCGCGCATCGGATCAGAGAGCCTGCACGACTCTTCGAACGCCAACTCGTGAGGCACCAAACCAGAGGCGAGAATAGCTGACGGGTGCTGGCGGTGCGACAGCGCAGAGGCTAGAAAAGGTTAACGGTGACAGGTAATCAAGTGGCGCGGGCTGATTACGGAGTGACGCGGCGTCGGCTGACGACGCCCGAATCGATGGTCCGTCCCACACGCGAGATCACGTTGAAGTACATCTCGTCGCCGACGATTTCGGCCGCCATGAACGCCTGATCAGAGTCGAATCCCTTCGCGCTGATCGGCGAATCGCGCTCGATGTCCCGCTTCGCCAGCTGGCCGCCCGATCCCACGACGAAATAGGTGATCCCTTGCTGCGGCTTGATGCGCTCGTAGAAGTGATCGTGTCCGTTGAGCACGACGCTGACGTTGTATTTCAGGAACAGCGGCTCGAGCACTTCGCGCAATTGCACGTCCGACCCGTGCCGGCCGCCCGACGAGTACAACGGGTGATGAAAGAAGACGATCTTCCAGTCGCTGCTCGATTTCTTGAGCTCGCTTTCCACCCACTGGATCTGCTCCGGCACCGGATACGTGCTCTCGAGCGCGAAGAAGCGGATGTTCGGCTTCGGGTTGAACGTGTAGTAGAGCTTCCCCTCCATGTTGAAGAGTTTGTAGAAGCGCTGCTCGCGCGCGTCATGGTTGCCGAGTGAGGCGTAGAACTTGACGCCGCCGTCAATCAGCCGCTTGTAGGGCAGTTCGAATTTCCGCACGAAGTCCTGCGGACGCTCCGCGCCGTAAAGGTTGTCCCCGACCAACACGACGAGCTCGTACTTGAAGCGCTGGTGGAGTGCGGCCATCTGGTCGGCGAGCTCGTACTGGGCCTTGGCGCCGGTGCCGAAGTCGCCGAGGACGCCGAACTTGAACGAGCCATCCTTGTTCGGCAGCGCCACGGTCGGTTCGGCCGGCGACTGCGCGGCAACGAGAGTGGTCACGCCGGCACCGCTGTCGCGGCCGCCGGCTGCGGTCCACGTCGCCGTCAGCAGCAACAACACGATCCAAACCGACGACGGCTGACGCGCGCGCATGAGCAACCTCCGTGTCACTACTTCGGCAGTGCGTGGTCCATGTAATCCGCGATGGTGTGCGCATGCACATCGAGCAGAATCAGCCAATCCCCGATGAACCGATATTCGAGATCCTCGCTCAGTTTCGGCAATGTCTGCAGCACCTGGGGGGGAATAGTGGCCAGCGGCACCGTGTCGGGGTAGCGGCCGTTAACGGTCAGCTTGAGCGCCACCGGATCGACCGGGTTTTCGTCCATGATCGACGCCTTCAACTGCTTGCCGTCAGGCCCACCAAAAACGGCGAGCAGCAGCCGTGCGATGACCGGCCGTGCTTCCATCGTGAAGAGATCGCCTGGTTTCGCCGTCGTCCGGGTGGCGCGCATCAGCGTTTCGAACGCGCGCTGGTGTTTGTCGATCTGCTGTGGCGTGGCGTCCTTGGGTAGGGCGGGAAGTGTGTGCTCGAGTTTGATGTGCAGGTCCACATAGGCTCGCAGACGATCGTTCATGGTCGCGAGCGCCCGCGCGTCTTCTTCACTCAACGGCCCGACGACACGCTTGGTCGGAGGCGCCGATTCGGGGGACGCGGACGTTGCGGGGGGAGGCGGGGGAGTGCGGTCGCGTGCGCACCCGGCCACGGCGACGGTGCACGCCGCGACTGCGCTGACGATGCCGCGACGGGTCGCACACCAATGCTTTCGCACGAAACCTCCACGTGCCTGCGCCGTGTGCAACGCTCGTACCCATGGAGAACGCGCAAGGGCGATCGGCGAGCATGAACAAGGGCGGGCCGAATCGACTGAACAGCGCGGTTCGCTGATTCGGTAACGAGCGTTACACTGAGTGGCATCGCGCGGGTATATGGGCCCCGAATCAGCGTCCAGCTTTCACGTGATGGCGCCACTCCAAGAAGACTGACAGGCAGTGATCACGACAGCACATCAGGGCTCTTCGACTCCGTTGAAAGCCAATCGCCGGCTCAAGGTGCTCCTGCCGACCATTGGCAGCGCTGGAGACGTTCATCCGGTTCTCGCTCTCGCGATTGCCCTGCAGCGTCGCGGCCATCGGGCCACCATTCTGACCAATCCATTCTTTGCAGAGCTCATCGACGAGCACGGCGTGGGATTTCTACCGGTGGGCACGGTCGAGGATGCGCGGGCGACGATAGCCGACCCGGATTTGTGGCACCCGCGCAAAGGCTTCGAGGTCATCGCGCGGCGGGCCATCCTGCCGGCGATGGCCGAGGTCTACCGGCAGATCGAGCGACACGCCGATCGCGATACCATCGTGGCCGCCTCCGGTATCTCGTTCGGCGCACGCATCGCGCAGGAGCGGCTCGCCGTGCCCACGGCGACCCTTCACCTGCAACCGAGCATCATCCGCAGCCTTGTCGACCAGGGCATGGCCGGGAGCGTCCGGCTCTCGGCTTCTCAGCCGATGTGGTTCAAGCGCGCGTTCTTCCGTCTGGCCGACTGGTTCCTGATCGATCGCGCGCTCAAGCGACCCGTGAATGAATTTCGCGCAACGCTGGGCCTTCCACCAGTCGATCGCCTGATGCATCGCTGGATGCATTCGCCATCGCTCGTGATTGGCTTCTTTCCTGACTGGTTCGCGAAGCCCCAATCGGACTGGCCGCCCAAGACGCAGTTGGTCGGTTTCCCTCTCTGGGACAGCGCCGCTACCGCCCTGCCGCCGGAGGCGGGCGAATTTCTGGAGGCCGGCGATCCACCGATCGTCTTCACACCGGGGTCGGCTGGTGCGACGATGCACCGTTTTTTCGAGGCGTCCGTCACGGCTGCACGGGAACTGGGGGTGCGCTCGATGCTCGTGACCAATTTCCCGGAGCAGGTCCCGACAGATCTGCCGCCCCATGTGAAGACATTCGGCTACCTGCCGTTCAGCGACGTTCTGCCGCACGCGGCGATGCTGGTCTACCACGGCGGCATCGGGACGCTGGCTCAGACCATCAAGGCCGGGATCCCGCATCTGGTGGTCCCGAGCGGTCATGATCAGTTCGACAACGCCTGGCGCGTCGAACAACTGGGCCTCGGTCGAAGCATCCCGCAAGCCCGATATCGGGCAGACCCGGTGGTGGCGCTGATCCGTGCGATTCTCGCCGATGGCGGAGCACGCGCGCGATGCCGCGACTACGCGTCGCGGATCGACTCCAACGCGGCCATCACGCGCGCATGTGAATTGATCGAAGGGCTGGCGAGCCCGTGAAAATCTCTGTCGGCTGCAGGCTCCGGCCTACGGGTCTCAGTTTCAACGTCAACCACCGAGATCATCGAGATCACCGAGGGAAATGCTCATGTTTTGCCTCGGTGCATTCGGTCGCTACTTATCCAGGACGCCGCGCTTGCCGCGGCCGGTGTCGGAGTGGTCCCGGTGATCTTCTTGAAGGTCGTCGAGGGTTTCGGAGCCCTGAGACAAATCCTGATCCTGCCGGCTCGCGCCGCTCTCGTGCTGCCGCTGGCTCTGTTGCTGACCGGGATCCTGAGTTGGGTTTTGTTGCTGGTCGGCCATGGTGCCCTCCTGTGACGAAATGCCCAGGGATGGAGTTAGCAACCGGCGTGCCGGAGTGCTCTGCCCACGAATGCATGCGCCCGTGACTTGGTAGCCGAACGGAATGAGGGGTGGTGGGCTACTTCGGGAGGCGACATGCTCGCCGAGATGGGGCATCCCGGGCGAGCATGCGTGTCACTTTCGCGCTAGCGGCGACCGTTGTTGGGCGGAGGGGGCGGGGGGGCATCGCGATGTTCGTCCCGCTGTCTGCCTCGGTCCCAATGATGGTCGTGGTCCAAGTTGCCCCTGCGGCCTTCCCAGCGACCGGCGTAATACTTTCCACTGACGTGGTACGGCGCGACCCAATACGCGCCCTGATACGGCGGCCGGGTCCAGTAGCCGTTGTGCCACTTGTAGTGGCCAGCATCCGGGTACCAGTAACCTTCGATCCAGTCATACTCTGGACTGGGCTGGGGCGGCACGTGATAGGCGCGCTCCACGGGCGGGTGACCAATGGTGATGCCGAAGTTGACCTGCGCGTTTGCTGCCGCGGCTGGGGTGAGCAGGAAGGCCGAGATCGCGAGTGTCTGAAGGATTTTTCTCATGACTCAAGGTAGTGCAATTGCTGGGCTAGCGTGTGTTTCCTATTGCACATGAGCATCCTGAAAAGTGTGCCTCCCCGATGTCATGCGCCACCCGCACGCCGGTCTGACGGCAGCGCCGCGTCAATCGCCAACAAGAGCTGTTCGATTTGAATGGGCTTGGACGCGTAGCCGTTCATGCCGGCGGCCAGGCAGCGTTCCTCGTCGCCTTTCATGGCGTGAGCGGTCATGGCGATGATCGGGATACGCGCGCCAGAGGATTGCTCTCGCGCACGAATGATCCGGGTCGCCTCGAACCCATCCATTTCCGGCATCTGCACATCCATCAGGATCAGATCGAACGCGGCGCCGGGCGCGTCGATCGCCGCGAGTGCTTCTCTTCCATTGCCGGCAATGACCACGGTGTGACCGTGCTTTCCGAGCAGCCGGGCGGCGACCATCTGGTTGACCTTGTTGTCCTCCGCCAACAGGATGCGCAGCGTTCGCCCGCTTTCAGCCAGGGAGTGACGAACGCCCGGTTGCGGCCGGATGGCAACACCGGACGGCATGCCCAGGGCGGCGACAATGGCGTCCAGCAGATCGGACTGACTGATCGGCTTCATCAGTGCTCCGGCCAGCCCCAGCGCCCGGCAGCGATCCAGGTCGAACAGCTGCCCACTGGAGGTCAACAGCAACAGGGCGGTCCCCGCCAGCTCGAGATCCTTCTTGACCTCTTCGGCCACTGAGAGGCCGTCCATTTCCGGCATCTGGGCGTCGAGCAAAACCAGCGGAAAAGGTCTTCCCGCTAGCTTGCTTTCCTGCATGGCCGCCAATCCCGCTCGCCCACTCGCGACCAGCACCGGTTTCATGCCCCACCCGTTGAGCGTCGCCTCGAGGATGCGCCGATTGACGGCATTGTCGTCGACGACGAGGACGGGGATATCGCGGATGTGCATCATCTGTGCGTCCCTGGTCCCGGTGTCGCGCCGGCGTGCCTGCTGCAGCTCGAAGGACGCCGTGAAGTGGAACGTGCTGCCGCGTCCGGCCTCGCTCACCAACCAGATTCGCCCGCCCAGCAGCGCGACGAGTTTCGTCGAAATCGCGAGACCGAGACCCGTCCCTCCGTACTTGCGTGTCGTGGAGCCATCAGCCTGAATGAAGGGCTTGAAGATTGTCTCCTGATGCTGCCGCGCCACGCCGACGCCCGTATCCGACACGTTGAACCACAGAACCGCGTCACGGTCTGTTCGCGTTTCTGTCTGGACGGTGAGCACGACTTCGCCAGACTCCGTGAACTTGATGGCGTTGCCGACCAGGTTCGTGACGATTTGGCGCAGTCGGTCGGGGTCGCCCACCAGGGCGGTCGGGACGCCCGGACGGATGTCGCAGGCCAGCTCCAGCCGCTTCGACTTCGCCCCCGCCGCGAGCAGCTTGAGCGTCGTCGCCAGACATTGATGCAGGTCGAACGGGATTGCCTCGACCGTGAGCTGTCCGGCCTCGATCTTCGAAAAGTCGAGGATATCGTTGATGAGGGTCAGGAGCGACGCACCGGACGCCTTGGCCATGTCGAGATACTCGCGCTGCTCGGCGCTGAGATCGGTCGCCAGCGCCAGCTCCGTCATGCCGAGCACGCCGTTCAACGGCGTGCGAATCTCGTGGCTCATATTGGCGAGGAATTCGCTTTTCGATCGGTTGGCGGCGTCG
>Ga0105248_10007270_pt1 | contig 12148 bp, 9 predicted proteins | sample KBSS34metaG_FD_81524 | JGI IMG/M metagenome (GOLD analysis project Ga0105248, IMG submission 81524) | Switchgrass rhizosphere microbial communities from Kellogg Biological Station, Michigan, USA - KBS S3-4 metaG | ecosystem: Host-associated > Plants > Roots > Rhizosphere > Soil | place... | reverse complement strand
TGTTCTATGCGTTCAGGGCATTGGTGCTGCCGTGGCTGGTGACAGCGTACGGTCGGGGCTGGCTGATCGAGACCGGCAAAATCACGATGTACGAGGGCGTTCTGTACTCGGTCGTATTACCGATGACCTTGCTAAGGCTGGTGCGCGAGGAAGCGCATGGCGAGCTTTTGCGCGAATCGCAAACCGATTATCTGACCGGTCTCGGCAATCGCAGATGGTTTTTCGAAGAGGGCTCGCGCGCGATGCGCGAAGGCGGATCGCAGCCGGTTGCGTTGCTGGCAATCGATCTCGATCACTTCAAGTCGATCAACGATCGTTACGGCCACGAAACCGGTGACGTGGTGCTGAAGTCGTTTGCGCAGGTGGCACAAAGCGTGATGGGACCCGACGCGATTGTCGCGCGCATCGGCGGCGAAGAGTTCGCGGCGCTGCTGCCTCGTCATGACAGCCTGCGCGCAAAAGAGGTGGGTGAGGCGGTGGTCAGGCGCTTCGCCGCGACGGTCTCGCATCGGATCGATGGCGTGGCGATTCAGGCTACCGTCAGCATCGGTCTCGCGCACTCAGCCGGCAGCGTGCCGGTGCTCGCCGATCTGCTGGCCGCCGCCGATCGCGCCTTGTACGCGGCGAAAGCGCGCGGCGGCAATCGGCTTGAGCTCGCGCAGAACGACGCGCGAGAGGCCGCGGTTTAGCTACGCCGCGGCGATTTCGGTCACCGTCGCGGTTTGCGTGACCGCTATCGTCGCCGCATGCTCGCGAATCAGGCGATAAACCGTTTCGCCCGGCACCGTCTCCACTTCCAGTAACTCCGTGGCGATGGCCCGCAACACCGGCTCGTTGGCCTGCAGCAGTTCAAAGCAGGCATCGTTCATCTCGTGCAGCAGCACGTTCGCGTGTTCGATCGCGTTCTTCAATTGCAGGCCGGCATACTGCTGCGGCAAGGCCGCGAGGCTGAACAGATTGCCGTCGACGTTAAAGCCGTGCTTCGAAACCATATCGAGGCTGATGCGCGACGCTTCCTGCAGATCCTGCGCCGCGCCGCTGGAGGCTTCGTCGAAGATCAGCAGCTCGGCATTGCGTCCGCCTAACAACACCTGAATCTCGTTGCGCATTTCCGTTTCGCGATACAGGTACTTGTCCTGCGTTTTCGTGATTAGCGCGACGCCCAATGCGCCGCCACGCGGCAAGATGGTCACTTCTTCGAGCACGCCGGTGTTGAGCAAGGCGGCCACCAACCCGTGGCCCGCTTCATGGATCGCGATGCGCGTGCGTTCGTCGTCCGACAGCGCGCGCTCGGCACCGTTGATGTCGCCGATACGGGCAATCTTGATGGCTTCGATAAAGTGCGCGGCGCTCACTTGCTGGTGGTCCGCCTTGCGCGCCACGAGCCCGGCCTGGTTCACGATCATCGACAGCGTCGCCGGCGACAGGCCGGTGGTCAGGCGCGCGAGCTGGACGAAATCGACGTCGTCGGCTTTTGTCTTCAGGTTCGCCGCGTAGAAGCGCAGGATCTTCGCGCGGTCCTCGAGATCCGGCAGCCGCACCTGCACCGTACGGTCGAAGCGGCCGGGGCGCCGCAGCGCTTCGTCGAGGTTGTCCGGATGGTTGGTCGCCGCCACGATCACCACGCCTTCATTCGACGCAAAGCCGTCCATTTCCGCGAGCAGCTGGTTGATGATGCGATTGCTCTCCGCTTCCACCGGGCCGCCGCCGGTATCGGTGCGCTTGCCCAGACCATCGGCTTCGTCGATGAAGATCACCGTCGGGGCATTCTTGCGCGCCAGTTCGAACAGGTGTTTGACCTTCTGGATGCCGACACCATAGTACTTCGCGCTGAAATAGCTGCCGGTAATCGCAATGAAATTCGCGCCGCATTCGCCGGCGAGCGCCTGCGCGAGCCGCGTCTTGCCGACGCCGGGGCCGCCCGTCATCAGAATGCCGCAGGGCGCGCGTACGCCGAGGCTGCTGAAACGCGCGGGCTCGGTCAGCCATGCCTGCACGTCTGCCAGCGCCGCCTTGGCCTCGCCTGCGCCGATCACGTCGTCAAAGCGCAGGATGGGCGCCTTGGCGAGCAACTGCGCGCCGCCGGTCATTTCACGGCGCATGAACCACAGGATGCCGCCGATCATCAGCACCGGCAGCAGCAGGCTCAACGCATCGCGCAGGTGATCGAATGAAGCGCTCCAGCGCGCAATGCCGGTTTGCACAGTTGCATCGGGCAGCCAGACCAGCTGATACGGCGAGGTGCCGCCCGGCTTCAGCTCGCCGAGCAGCAGCGAATTCGAAAATGCGCCGTTATGGTCGGTCACATAATATTTTTCGCCGTGCAGGGTAGAGACGAGGATCGCATCGCGGCTCACGCCGATGGCAGCGACATCGCGATCGCGAATATCGCGCAGCATTTGCGAAGCGTCTTTCTCGCGGTGTGTCCATGCCGATGCGTCGTGGCGCATCTGGCTCGCGATGCCGGTTAGCGCAACGGGCTGCGCCGGGGCGATGCGCTGCTGATAGCGCCAATGAACGAACGTGATGGTTGCCGCGAGCGCAGCGGCGGTCACACCGAAGATCGCATAGCGACCCAAGCGTGACCAGAGTGAATTTCTTGCCGGTTTCATCAATCAATTCCTGAGCGCGCCGTGGGGCGGCGCGGAAAATCTATAGTCGGAGGATTGGAGCACTCGAACGCGTCGCGTTCGCGTATCGATGGTGCCCAATGCTCCCGGCGCGCGGCGCGGGGCTGAAACAGGCAAGACGATCGAGCGCAGACTGCCATGGTCAACAATGCAAACACGACCCTATTACTTGCATTGCTCCAACGCCATTATGCCGGGACTGCGCGAAGCGCAATAACCAGGAAAAGCAGAAGAGTTGTGCTCAATCCAGCGATTTATCCGGTTTGCACGGCGACGCGCGATTGGCAGAGGCTGCGCGCGGCGAGGCACGGTATTTGCGAAAGCAGGGACACCGCCTGTGTGCATTGGGGTGCACGGCACATCTGAAACGACGGAGGTCACACCATGCTGTACTACGCGCTGGTTTTTTTCATCATCGCGATTATTGCTGCCGCACTGGGCTTTGGCGGTATCGCGGCGGGCGCCGCCGGCATCGCCAAGCTGCTGTTCTTTATCTTCCTGATTATTTTCCTCGTGACGTTGGTGATGGGCGTGATGAGGCGTTGACGCTAAAGTCGACGTGCGACGCCGGTCCGGCCTTTTCGAGGTCGGACCGGCGTCGTTGTTACGGGCGAGAAACTCAGGCGCTGACAAGTCCCGGGGGCAAGCGCGTTACGCGTTGAATGCCTGACGATTCGCGGCAACATACGCTGCGGTGGATTGCGGCGCTTTGCCGGTGATCTTCTCGATCACATCGTTGGTGCCCGCAAAAATACCGTTCTGGTAATCGACGGCCACTTCGACGAAGTGCTGGATGATGAAGTCGGGCAGGTTGTACTTCTGCAAATGCTCGCGATACTGCGCCAGACTGCTCGGGCTATAGACGATCTTGCGGCCAAGCTCGTTGCCGACCACTTCTGCGATGTCCTGCTGGCTAAGTTCGACCGGGCCATACAGCGGATAAATCTTGCCGATGTGGCCAGACGGGTTGCTCAGCAGCGTGGCGATCACGCGTGCCTGATCTCCCGCGGAAATCGGTGCATGACGTCCAGCGCCGTACGGCAGCGTGATCTTTCCTTCGTTAACGATCGGGTCGCGCACCCACGGAAACACTAGCCATTCGGAGAAGAACGTCGGGCGAATATGGACAGTCGGTACGCCCGACCAGTCGAGCACGCGTTCGGCAATCCAGTGATCGCGTGCAGCATTGCTTTTGGCATCCTCGCGCGCGGAGATCTGCGACATATTCACTACCACGTCGAGCTTTGCGCGGCGCGCCGCGTCAGCGAAATACGCGGTTGCCTGGATGAAACCGGGACGTACCGGGTAGCACAGGTAGGCGCCCGACACACCTTCGGTTGCGCGGATCGCATCGTCGTGCACCAGCAGATCGCCCACCACCACCTCGGCGCCGAGCGCGCGCAGCGCGTCGCTGCGCGCGTCGTCGTGATGCACGAGGGCTCGCACGGCATGGCCGTCGTTGATCAGGTTTTGAACGGTGTACACGCCCGTTTTGCCCGTTGCGGCGGTGACCAGCAATTTGCGTTGTTGCATGATGTGATGCTCCGTTTTCAAGGTAGTCGCACTCGCTAAGAGCGCAGGGTTTAAGTGCGTATGCACATTTGGCGATAAAAAAAACAGCGGCTTGCGTTTGCAGTCAGGTCGCCGGCAATGCTTCAAGATGTTGTTTGACCTGCTGCAAGATGAGCGCGGACGCATCGCGATCCACCACGATGCGGGACATCGTGACTGCGCCGATCATGGCCGCAAGTGCGAAAACCGCTTGCGAGCGATCGTCCTCCGACTGCGGGTCGAGCAGACGCTTTGCTATGACGTCGACCAGTTTGTCGAAGCCGTCGGAGGCTGCCGTGCGGGTCGTGTCGTCGGCGCGGGCCAGTTCGCTGCCCATCGCGGCGAGCGGACAACCGCCGACGTTGGTGTCGCGATGCGCGGTGGACACATAACGCTCGACGATGGCCAGAAACCCGTCGGCGCCGTCGTGATCGCTCGCCGCCTCTTCCAGTGAACCGACGATCGATCTGACGCCGGCCGCGCATGCCTCGGCGACCAGATGATCTTTGGATTCGAAGTGCCGGTAAAACCCGCCACGCGTCAGTCCGGCCGCGGACATCAGATCGTTGAGCCCGGTTGCGCGGATGCCGTTGAGCCGGAACTCACGGGCCGCGACGTCGATGATGCGCTGACGCGTTTCGGCAGTTTCGAGCTTCGATTTCTTCATGGCTGTCGGTACTCGTTCGCTGAACGTTGATTTAGATGATAGTCTGAATCTAAACCAACATCAAGGAACGCGGACGAGTTTTCGTCGCGCGGCCCGGCAACAATCAATTTCAGCTATCGAACGGTGCAGCCGTCGTCGCGCCATGTCGCGACGGCGGCCTTGATTAAAGGTGCGGTGAAAGTTGCGGTGACAGCCAAGAACTAACCCATCGTCAGCACGACACGGAAGCGCGCGGCGCCACTGATCATCCGGTCGTAGGCTTCCGGCGCGCGCTCGAGCGGGTAAGTCTCGATCATCGGCTTGATGTCGGAGAGCGCACTGAATGCGAGCGTGTCCTCGGAATCGGCCGACGTGCCGGATGGCCAGCCTCGCACCGCATCACGTCCCATGATGAACTGCGCACCGGACACGTGAATCGGCTCCTGCGAAATCCCCACCACCAGCAGCGTGCCGTCGAGCGCGAGGCCACCCAGCGCGGCTGTCATCGCGTCGGCGTTCGTCACGGTGGCGAGGATGATCTTCGCGCCGCCGAGCGCCTTCAATGCATCGGCAACGTTCTCCTTGCGGCTGTCGATGTAGTGATGCGCACCGAGTTCCTTCGCAAGCGGCGCCTTGTCCTCGCCGCGCGCGATCGCGACGGTGCGAAAGCCCATCTTCCGCGCGTATTGCACGCCGAGGTGGCCGAGCCCGCCCAAGCCAAGAATCGCGACAGTGTCGCCGGCGCGCGCGCCGCTGTTGCGCAGCGCATTGAAGGTCGTGATGCCCGCGCAAAGCAGCGGGGCAGCGTCGACGTCGGCGAGATCCTGCGGCATGCGGGCGAGCGCTTCGACCGGCGCCACCATATATTCCGCGTACCCGCCGTTGTAGCTGATGCCCGGCACCTTGGCCTTCTCGCAAAGCACGAAGATGCCGCGCCGGCAATTCGCGCAATGCCCGCAGTGTCCGCCATGCCAGCCGACGCCTACGCGGTCGCCGGCTTTCCAGCTTTCGACCTCGGGGCCGATGGCTTCGATCACGCCCGCCACTTCATGTCCCGGCACGCGCGGATATTGCACGCCTGGCCACTCGCCGTCTTTGGTCATCGAGTCGCTATGGCAGATGCCGCACGCGTGGACCTTGACCAAGGCCTGATGCGGGCCGGGCGCGGGGATCTCGAGTTCCACCAGCTCAAGCGGGCCGCCTGCGCTGCCTACCTGTACCGCTCTCATCTTTCGCATCGGGTTAGCTCCAGTTGAAGAACAGTTCGCCCGCCGCGGCCGCGATCCGCTTCAGCGAATCGGCCGTGAATCGTCAGACCACCTGGTGTCGGGCGCGCCAGCCGGGTCTGTCTTGGATAGTAGGTCGCGAGACAGGTGCGGGCAAATTCGCCCGCATGCGGCATGTGTGGCAACACCATCACACGCATCGATGCGCGCCGCTGGTGCATCGGCAAATTCTGCGCAACAGCTGCAACGAGGCTGTAAGCGTCGGCAAGCGCGCAAACGCTGGCACACCGCGTGCAACGGCTCACCACGTAGCACTCAACTCATAGGAGAACGATGATGAAGACGATCAGGCAGATGGCCGCAGTGGCCGCACTCGTTGCGACTCCGCTCGTCGCTTTCGCGCAGTCGGATATGCAATCGAACGATTCGCTAAGCCGTGCGCAGGTGAAGCAGGATCAACTGCAGGTGGAGCGGGCGGGTTACAACAACTCGGTGGGCGACCAGACCTCCTATCCGCGCGAGGCGCAGGCGGCCGAAGCCCGCATCGGTACGGAGCAGGTCCGGGAGGCGGAGCGCGGCGGGTACGGCGGCGTGATGCCGGGTTCATCGGCTTCGGGCTCGCCGGATATGCCGATGCAGCCGGCTCATACCGGCGGTGCGACCGGCACGAAGCCAGTGTATTTCGGGCATTGAGCGGTGGCATTGAGCGGCATCAAGCGGTCGCATCAAGCCATAGATGCCGCGGGCGGGCGGTGCAGCGCTCCATCGCCGCCGCCCGCGGCCGTTTGAAACCGGGTCCGCTACTTCGCGTTCGTTACTTCAACGACGCCACATAACGCGCGACATCCTGCACGTCCTTCGCATTCAGCGGATTCGGATAGAGCCGCGGCATGATGCCGCGCGGTTCGCGGATGCGTGTTTCGATATCGGCGGTCTGATACCGGCTCGAGATGCCGATCAACGCGGGGCCGACACCGCCTTCACCGTTTTGCCCGTGGCACGCAGCGCAATTCGCCGTATAGACGGATGCGCCATGTACCGCAACGCCCGCCGTAGCCTGCGTAGTGGACGTCGCACCGCCGCTTGCGTTACGCGACGCCTTACCGTTGTTCAACAGCGCGATGCTGTCGACCGGCGGTCCAGGCGGAATCGAAGCGAGGTAAGCGTGAATCCGCGCGATGTCGTCGTTCGGCAGAATCTTCTCGCTGAACACTGGCATCTGGCCTTTCGGGTTATGCACATACGCCTGCATCGCTTCGAGCGGGATCGGATGCGGTGCGAGCGCAGGGCCAGTCGCAATGCTGCCTTGCCCGAATATCCCGTGACATTCGTAGCAACCCTTTTGCATAAAGAGCGCACGTCCTGCCTCGACGTCGGCGCCCGCGTCGGTGGCCGCGGCGCCGGCCGCATGCGACAGCATCGGCCATCCACAGGTCATGACCGCTGCCGCAGCGGCGACCACCATCCGGACCATTGAAGAACCAGAATAAGATTTCATCGACAGTTCCGTTGTAACTTCGTTACCTGGGCTGGGTCAGCACGTCGATCAACGCAGGCTTGCCGCTTTTTACCTGCGCCATCGCACGCACCAGCGCGGGGCCGAGATCGGCTGGATTCGATATCGGTCCTTCCGCCCACATGCCCATGCTTTTTGCCATCGCTGCATAGTCGATCGGCGGATCGTTCAGCACGGTGCCGACCGTACCGTTTTCCGGATGCCGGTCGCGGCGGCTTGCCATGCGCTGGATATGCATGCTCTCCTGGTGCCACGCGCGGTTGTTGTGCATCACTGTCAACAATGGCAGTTTGTGGTGGACCGCGGTCCACAGCACGCCGGGCAGCACCATCAGGTCGCCATCGGTCTGGATATTGACCGCAATGCGGCCGGCATCGCGATGCGCGAGCGCAGCGCCCACGGCGGCAGGCGCGCCGTAGCCAACGCCATAGCCGCCCTGGCCGCCGATGAACTGGTACGTCTTCGTGATGTCCCACAGCCGCTGCGGCCAATAGCTGAGAAAGTTGGTCTGCGAAACCAGCCCCCAGTCTTCGTGGCGAATCACGTTCCACACTTCCTGCGACAACCGCGCGGTGCTGACCGGGCTGCCGTCCCACGCGCGCGTCGCGGCTTCGCGCGCCGCGTTGCGCATCTTGTCGAATTCTTCACGCATCGGCTGCGCGCGTGCGGCCGCCGCATTGCGCTGCGCCGAGGTCTGCGCGGTTTGCACCGCATGCAGCAAGCCAGGCAGCGATGCTTCGGCATCCGCGGCAATCGGCAGGGTCGGCGCGAAGTAGCGCTCGGCGTCCTGCATGTTCGATTTGCCGTACAGATAGGCCGTGGAAATGCTGATCACCTTGACGTCGCTTTTCGCGCGCCGCTGCGAAGGGCGGTGAATCGTGTCGGGCACATTGCCCGTCAAGGCCCACACGTCGCCCACTTCGAGCGCGACGATCACGTCCGCTTGTGCCAGCAGTTTTGCCTGCAGCGATGTGTGGTTCAGATAATGGTTGGTCGGAAAGTTCATCCGCCCGAGCAGATCGACGACCGGCGCATTGAGCGACTCTGCAAGTTTGACAAGCGTGTCCATCGCAGCTTGCGAACGTACTGCGCGGTCGGCGACGATCACCGGCGCTTGCGCATTGCAGATCAACGCCGCCGCCGCGGCCAGCGCCTCGGGGCTTGCCACTGGCGGCGAGACTTCACGCAATGGCGGCACGACGATATCGTGCGGCTCGGCGATCGGCTGCTCCTGCAACTCGGCATCGGCGACGATCAGCACCGGCTCCATCGGCGGCGTGACCGACATCGTGTAAGCCCGCATGAACGACTCGGCATAATGCTGCAGCGATACCGGGTTGTCGTCCCACTTCGTGTAATCGCGCACCAGTGCGCCGAGATCGAGTGCGGTGTGATACCACTCGACGCCGGGCCGGCGTTTGGCTGCATCGGCGATGTTGCCTGCCAGCACCATCATCGGCACGCGGTCGCACCACGCATTGAAAATCGCCATCGACGCATGCTGCAGCCCGACCGTGCTGTGCACGAGGCAGGCCATCGGTTTGCCCGCCACCTTCGCATAGCCGTGTGCAATCGCGGCGGCGGCCTCTTCGTGCGTGCAGACGATCATCTGCGGATGTACGTTGCCGGCGTAGTTGACGATCGATTCGTGAATACCGCGAAACGACGAGCCCGGCATCACCGCCACATAGTCGATGCCGGCCACCTTCAGCAGATCGACCATGAAGTCGGAGCCGGGGTTGCCGATGTGTGCGGCGTCGGGGGCGGGTGCTTCGTCGAGCGACGGCGTCTGCGTTTCGGCTGCGGCGAGCGCGGCCGATGGCCTCGCTACCGCAGGCTTGTGTTCGGGGGCGGCGGATTGCGCCGCGCTGGCACCCGGCTTCGCGAGCACGGCCGCTGTGCCGGTGACAAGCGCGTCCTTCAGAAACCTGCGTCGGTCACTCATGCTGGTTGCTCCTCCTGTATCGATGAAGCTGGAACGTCGATGCCTGTTGTTGCACGGCGTACGCGCGCCGTCACGCGGCGGGCGCGGTCAGGGACCGTGCACTCGCAGCACGCATGTCGAACTGGGGCAAACGGATGGGAAGGCGAAACCTTCGTTCAGGCAGTCTGCTGCGCCTCTAGCGGCGCTCGCAGCCAAAGAAGCCCTTCCGGACACCGGTGGGCATTTGTCATCGAAGTCTCCAGTCGATTGTTCTTATCGGTGCGCCGGTACGTTCGCGCGGTGCGCCGACGTTTGAAGCGGGGCGCTTTTATGTGAAAATCGCGGCTGCGCCCGATCTTGCGTCACGGGGCACGTACTCAAGCCAATCCAGTTTAGCCCGCGGCCACGCTGGCGTCACATCAGAAATCCTTGTGCGGTCGACTAGTTTTTCTTGAGCGATGTGCGTGCTACAAGGCCGTTCCGAGCCACCAACGTACCCGTCAAGCGGTCGCCGCAAACCAGTCCAAGGGAGACCATGCCTACGCCGCTGCCCCCTCTGAACGCGCTGAAGGCATTCGAATCGGCCGCCCGGCATCTGAGCTTCACCAAGGCCGCCGCGGAACTGCACGTCACGCCGGCCGCGGTGGGTTTTCAGGTCAACGTGCTCGAAGCGCACCTCGGCGTGCTGCTGTTCGAGCGCACGAAGAAGGGGCTGGTGTTGACGCGGGCCGGGCGCGCGTGTCTGCCGAAACTGCGCGACAGCTTCCAGATGATGCGCGAATCGATCGAACTGCTCGGCCGCTTCAAGGATAAGGAAACCTTGACGATCGATTGCCCGCCGTCGTTTGCGAATCGTTGGCTGATGCCGCGGCTGCACCGCTTTCTGATGCAGCACGCGGACATCGACGTGCAGATCGTGTCGCGCATGCATGGCTTCGGCCGCTCGTGGACGCAGCAGGCGATGGAGGCAAACGATTCGCGCCAGTGGATTGCCGAACTGGACATGGTGGTGGTGCTGGGCAACGGGCAATACGAGCATCTGGACGTCACACCGATTTTGCCGCTGACGCTGACGCCGCTGCTCGCGCCTGCGCTGGCGGCGCGTATCGACATCGGCGAGCCTGCGCAATTGTTGTCGCTGCCCATGCTGTACGACGACCGCGGTCTTGTGCACGGCGGCAAGTCCTACTGGCAAATGTGGGCACAGTTTGCGCAGATCGCCACGCCTGACGAAGCCAACGGCCATCATTTCGCGCATGCAATGACCGCGCTGGAAGCCGCGGTCGACGAGATGGGCGTGGTGGTCAGCGCGCCGATGCTGGCGCTGCCGGAACTGCAGAGCGGCCGCCTCGTTGCGCCGTTTCCGGTGTTGAACGATTGCGGCGTGGCGTACCACGCGGTATCGGCCACGCGCCGCGCGAGCATCGAGTTGTTCGTCGAGTGGCTGGTGGCCGAGGCGAACTCGACCACGCGCGCGATAGCCGCGTTGCAGCACCCCGCGACCCACGCGCATCGTGCGTAGCGTGGCGCGCGCAATCCCGCTTTGGCAGCAATGCATATTCCAAAACGTCATTTATGCGGCGCACATCGCGGCTGTAAACTGCCTGCAATCTTTTAGGCTTCGTGCAATGCGGTTGCGGTTGCGATTGCGTCTGCGTTTGCATCACGCGAAGTCGCCTTCAATGCATTGCGTCAGGATTGCACCATGACAATGAAAATACGGTTTCGGGGTGGGCGTCTGAGTGGCTCAGGCAGGCGCGTTGCGCAAACCATCGTTCTATGCGGCGCCGCATTGCTATCGTGCGCGGCACAGGCTGAAGGCAAGATCAGCATTGCGCAGCAATTCGGCATCGGCTATCTGATTCTCGACGTCGTGCAAGACCAGCATCTGATCGAGAAGCACGGCAAGGAGCAGGGCCTCGACATCAAGGTCGAATGGCGCACGATTTCCGGCGCAACCGGCATGAACGAAGCGCTGCTGGCCGGCGCGCTCGACGTCGTCTCGGCCGGCGTGCCGCCGATGCTGACCGTATGGGATCGCACCAAAGGCCGGCAAAACGTCAAGGCGATCGCCGCGCTCGGCTCGATGCCGAACTATCTGCTGACCAACAATCCCAACGTGAAGACGCTGAAGGACTTCAGCGACAAGGATCGCATCGCGGTGCCCGCAGCCGGCGTCGGTTTTCAGTCGCGCACGCTGCAGATCGAAACGGCGAAGGTGTTCGGCGACAGCGACTACAAACGGTTCGACGCCATTTCGGTGAGCCTGCCGCATCCGGATGCAACCTCTGCGCTGATCGCGGGCCACACTGAAGTCGATGCGCACTATTCGAGCCCGCCATTCCAGTATCAGGCGCTGGAGCATCCGAACGTGCACAAGGTACTGAGTTCGTACGACACGCTAGGCGGGCAGGCGACCTTCAACGTGCTGTACACGACGCAGAAATTCCACGACGAGAACCCGAAGACCTATCGCGCGTTCTACGATGCGCTGGCTGAAGCGGCGCGCATCATCAACAGCGACAAGAGCGGCGCCGCTGCTGCGTATATTCGCATCGAGCATTCGACCTTGCCGCTGCCGCTGCCGCTGGTGCAGAAGATCGTCAACGATCCGGAAATCGACTTCACGATCTCGCCGCAACGCAGCTATGTCTA
>Ga0105248_10007269_pt1 | contig 12148 bp, 16 predicted proteins | sample KBSS34metaG_FD_81524 | JGI IMG/M metagenome (GOLD analysis project Ga0105248, IMG submission 81524) | Switchgrass rhizosphere microbial communities from Kellogg Biological Station, Michigan, USA - KBS S3-4 metaG | ecosystem: Host-associated > Plants > Roots > Rhizosphere > Soil | place... | reverse complement strand
GCGGATGTAGTTCAATGGCAGAACTTCAGCTTCCCAAGCTGATAGCGCGGGTTCGATTCCCGTCATCCGCTCCATCCCCGGGAGTTCGGAACGGAGGGCTGGGTGGCCGAACTCATCCCGATCCCCTCGCCCGGAATCCCGCTCCTGTTCGGCGAACCGGGTGCGCCCGTGGTGGTGGTCGTGCACGACTGGTACGGGCGCCTGTCCTGGCTGACGCCCTACGCCGAGGCGCTGGCCAGCCGGGGCGGTTTCCGGGTGATCGTGCCCGATCTCTACAACGGCGTCGCCACCGACGACGAGCACCAGGCCGACATCCTGCTCGACCAGCTCTCGGGCACGGACGCGCGCGCCGCCATCATCCGCGAGATCGAGGCGGCTCGGGCCGAGGGCTCCGCGCGGGCCGGCATCGTCGGCTTCTCGATGGGCGGGGGGCTCGCCCTGCAGGTGGCCCAGGCCGGCGAGGTGGATGCCGCGGTCGCCTACTACGCGACGCTGCAGGCCAGCCAGCCCGGCATCATCCCGTGCCCGGTGATGCTGCACTTCGCCGAGCAGGACGACTGGCCCGAGACCGGCAGCCCCGAGCAGTTCGTCGGCCGGCTGCGCGAGAATGGCACACCCGTCACCCAGCATGGGTACGCGGGCACCGAGCACGGATTCGCCAACGCGAGCGTTCCGGCCAACCTCGATACCCGCGCTGCCGCCCTCGCTTTCGCTCGGACGACGGTCTTTCTCGAGACTCATCTCGCCGACTGAGAGGCAGCACAGCGATGCGCTCATCCCCGAATCGCCTGGTCGCAGTGACCGTCGGTGCCCTGTACCTCGTTGCCGGGATCGCCGGGCTCTTCGTCACCGCGGGCATCGGGGTCTTCACGGTTCCGGGCCGGGTGCTGCTCGGCGTCTTCGCGATCAATCCATCCGCCGCCGTTCTCGACGTCCTCGCCGGCGCTGCCCTGCTCATCGCGGGGCTCTCGACCGTGGCGGCGTCCAAGGTTGTGACGACCATCCTGGGTGCGACATTCCTCGTGCTCGGGATCGCCGGCCTGTTCGTCATCGGCACTCCGTTCAATGTGCTCGCGCTCAACGGCGCCGACAACGTGCTGCACTTCGCCAGCTCCGTGGCTCTGCTGGCCGTCGCGCTGGGAGCCGACCGTTCGGTGACCACCGTCGTGACCAGCTAGACCCGCGTCGAGGGAAGCCGAAGGTGTCCGTGTTGCGCAGCTGGCTGGGATTCCTCGCGATCGGCGCCGGCCTCGTGCACGTCGCGCTCGCCGTGGGATCCCCGCCGCCGGTGGCCGCAGCCCTGCTGCTGGTGGGCGTCTCGGAGTTCGGATGGGGAACCCTCGCCGTGGCCCGCCCGGCACCTCCGCTGCCCCGGCTCGCCCGCGCAGCCGCGTTCGTCCCGGTGATCGGCTGGGCCCTCCTGCTGGTGGTTGCCGGCACCGATTCGCTCGGCCCGCTGACCGGTTCGACCCAGCTGCTGCCGATGCTGGTGGCAAGCCTGTTCGACCTGCTCGCCGCCGGCGGACTCACCGCGATACTCAGGCGCGCAGCCCCCGACGCCACGACTCCCGCCGCCGCGGCAACGATCCCGCCGGCCGCCACCGCGCCGGCCGCCACCGCCCACCCCGGCCGCCGGCTCGTGGCCCTGATCGCCGGAGGCCTCGTGATCGCGGCCATCACGGCTGCCGCACTGGCCGCGACCGAGGCCGGACAGCTGGCCGGACGTCCCGGCACCTCGTTCGTCGGCACCCCGGGCCACGACCACTGAGCAACGCCGCCGGACCACCCGAAGCCGAGCCGCCCGGAACGCGGAACGACCCGCGGTCCGGAGACAGCGGGTCGTTCGTGATGCGTGCTCGATCCGAGCGATCGCGCGGTCATCGCCGCGGGACCGTCAATTGCAGCAGGCGTTGCGCCGCGAGTTCGCGGTCGGTGCGCTGCTGCTCGTGCACGGCGCCCGCCGCAGCCCGCGCACGGGCGTCGACGCGGTCGACGTGACGACGGCCCCAGATGACGAGAGCCATGCCGAGGCGCAGCGCCAGGCGGTCGGCAGCCGAGCTGCTCGACGTGCTGAGGCTTGCCGCAGCGGGATGCCTCGCGACATGCCGGGACGATCGCACGGGGCTCGAAGGAGCCTCGAGGAGTTGCGTATTCATGGTGATGTTCCTTCTTTCGTGCCGGCGGTGGCCGGCGCGGGCGGACGCGCGCTCACGAGTGATGGGCGGCATCCGGGGAGGGGCGGCCGAGCATGATGAGCTCAGCCGACGACACCGAGCCAGGAGCGCGTGTCGTCTGTGGGACGGACGTGGATCACCTGAGGGGCGCGAGCGTCAACCGGGGACCCGGGACTGCTTCGCCGACGTCAGAAGTCGACGGCCTGAGGCCTGAGACTTATGCGACGACGCCGACGAAGCAGGCCGTGCGAATGCGTGCGAATCCGCCTGCGCTGTAAACAGCTGCGGTCTTCGTCTCTGCGATGTAAATCATGTCGTTCGGCCTCCTTTCGATTCGGCGTGAGCCTTCACCGTAGCGAACCCCGCCGACAAACTTCAACCGGGTTCACCCCGTGTTCACCGGCCGACATCGAAATGTGACCTAACCGGATGCCGCTGCCGCGATCCCCGGGAGCGCCGCGGCCTTGCTCATGAACCTGGTCACGTTCTGGTCGACGATGATGTCGCTCGGCCGAAGCGGACGCGTGAGGTACAAGCCCTCGAGCGCCGTGATGCGGCTCAGGGCCACGTATGTCTGGCCGGGCGCGAAGCTGCGCTCGCCGAGATCCACGATCGCGCGGTCGTAGCTCTTGCCCTGCGACTTGTGAATGGTGACCGCCCACGCCAGGCGCAGCGGGAACTGCGTGAACTCGGCGACGACATCCTTGTTGAGGGTCTTCGTCACGGCCGAGTAGCTGTAGCGGTAGCGCTCCCAGGTCGCCGGCCGCACTTCGTGCCGCTCGCCGTCGACGTCGACCATCACGGTGTCGCTGATCTTCACGACCTCGCCGATCGTCCCGTTCACCCACCGCCCGTCGCCGCCCGTGTCGTTGCGCAAGAACATCACCTGAGCGCCGACCTTCAACTCGAGCCGCTCGTCGGCCGGGTACGCCCTGCCGCCGAACTCGCCGCTCACCTCGGCCACGGCCGACAGGCCCCGCCCCGGCAGCTTCGCCAGCGCAGCCGCGTTGATCCGCGTCACGGTGGAGTTCGTGGTCGCGAGGGTGATCGCCCCATCCGTGGGCGCCGTCCGCGCGCCCACCTCGTTGAGCCGTCGCGCCTGCTCGGCTGTCACGACCCCGTGCCGCACCGCCGTGAGGAGCTTCTTGAACTCCAGCTCGTGCTGTCGGTGGATGGTCGCGAGCTCGTAGATGATCAGGTCGGCCTCGTCCCACACCCGCGCGTCGAAGAACCACATCGAGCGGTAGCGATCGGCGAAGTACGCGCGCTCCTCGGGATCCCCCGGCACCGGCGCCAGCTGGAACGGGTCGCCGAACAGCACAACCTGAACGCCGCCGAATGCCTCGTGCTTGCGCTGGCGGGCCTGGCGCAGGGAGCGGTCGATGGCATCCATCAGATCGGCGTTGACCATCGACACCTCGTCGATCACCAGGGTGTCGATCGCGTTGAGCAGCTTGCGCACCTCGGGGCCCTGATCGATGTCGTGATCGGCGATCACCCCGATCGGCAGCCGGAACAGCGAGTGGATGGTCTGCCCGCCGACGTTCAACGCGGCAACGCCGGTCGGAGCCGCGATGACGACGTTCTTCGAGGTGTTCCACGAGAGGTGCTCGAGCAGGGTCGACTTGCCGGTACCGGCCCGACCCGTGACGAAGATGTGCGACGAGCTGTTCTCGATCGCCCCGAACACGGCCGCCTGCTCGGGCGACAACTCGGGACGGGACACGCTGTTCACCCTAACCGCGACGGCCCGAAGCCCCCGGCAACTGTCCCTAGGATTCACCTCATGCGGCGCGCGATCCTTTCCTGGCTTGCCGCCTTCGTGATCGCCGTGCTGGCGGGGGCAGCCTCCGTCGTCGTGTTGAACGCCACCGTGTTCGGCGCGGGAGGCTTCGTGGGCGTGTATCTGGATGCGCTGGCCCGCGGCGACGTGTCCGACGCCTTGTCGCTGCCGGGGGTCGACACACACGGGGCGAATGCAGCGCTGCTGCACGACGGGACCCTTGCCGGGCTCAGCGGCGTCCATCAGATCAGCGACGACGAACGCGACGGCGCGCACTGGGTCACCGTGGGCTGGAAGACGCCGAACGGCTCAGGCACCACCACGTTCGAGGTTCGTCGGATCGGCACGCGGTTCGGGCTCTTTCCCGAGTGGGCCTTCGCGGTCAGCCCGCTCGCGACCGTGTCGCTCAGTGTGCGCAACGACACGCGGTTCACCGTGAACGGCGCGCAGGAGGTGGCAGCGCGACCCTCGGACAAGGCGGTCGAGTACGCGGTCCTGGTGCCCGGCAGTTACACCTTCGGCCACAGCACCGCACTGCTGACCGCGGAGCCCCAGACGGTGGTCGCCGACACGGTCGGCGCGAACCTCGCAGCCGTCGTGCAACCGCAAGCCGATGAGGCCTTCGTCAGGAAGGCCACAGCGCAGGTGCGCCAGCAGCTCGATGCCTGCGCGAAGCAGCCCGTGCTCTTTCCGACCGGATGCTCGTTCGGCCAGTCGATCAGCAACCGGGTCTCGGGTTCTCCTGCCTGGTCGATCGTGAGCTATCCCACGATCACGATCGCCCCGAGTTCGCGGTTCGGCACCTGGGTCATCCCCGGTTCTCCCGGAACCGCTCACCTCAAGGTCGCCGTGACCTCACTGCTCGACGGATCGGTGTCGTCGTTCGACCAGGACGTCCCGTTCCAGCTGCGCGCCACCATCACCCTCGGCGCGGGCGACGCCATCACGGTCACGCAGCAGTAGGGCTCCGGCCTACGAGCGCCCCGCCCGCTCGCTGAGCATCGAGTTGTATGCCTCGAGTTCCGCGTCGCCGTCGCGATCGGCGGCCCGGTCGCGGCGCTTCGCCTCGCGGGTGTCGCTGCGGCTCCACAGGATCGCCACGATGATTGCCAGGCTCGCGGTCGGGATCTCGCCGACGCTCCAGGCGATCCCGCCGGCGGCCTGCTGGTCGGCCAGCGGCGTCGCGCCCCAGGTGCGCGCCATCGCGCCATACCAGTCCGAAAGGAACAGCCCGGTGTTCGAGATGATCGCCAGCCCGAAGAAGGCGTGCAGCGCCATGGTGGCCAGCAGCAGCACCAGCCGGAGCGGATACGGGGCCTGGTTGCCGACCGGATCGATGCCGATCAGGGTCTGGACGAACAGGTAGCCGACGATCAGGAAGTGGAAGATCATCCACTCGTGCCCGACGTGATCCGTTGTCGCCCAGCGGAACAGCGGGGAGTAGTAGAACACCCACAGGGATGCCGCGAACAGCCCCGCCGCGGTGAGCGGGTGGGTGAGGATCGTCGCCACTCGCGAGTGCACGAGCAGGAGGATCCACTCCCGCGCCCCGCGGCTGCCGTCGTCGCGCTTGCGGATCGTGCGCAGGGCCAGGGTGACCGGCGCGCCGAGCACGAGGAGCACCGGGATGGCCATAGTCAGCAGCATGTGCTGCAGCATGTGCTCGCTGAACAGGAACTGCTCGTACACGTTGAGCGACCCGTTGGTGGTCCAGAGCAGCACCGCCATGCCGGCCATCCACAGCGCCGTGCGGTACCAGGGCCAGCGATCCCCTCGCCGCCGCAGCCTCACAACCCCGGCGGCGTAGAAGAAGATCCCGAAGAAGCAGATGATCGCCCAGAGCAGGTCGAGGTTCCACGAGGTGAAGAAGCGAAGCGGGGTGAGCTCCGGCGGCAGCGGAGTGTTCGTGAGGATCTCGGCCGGGGTGGGGTTCGCCAGCGATGACGTCTCTTGCGTCACGGCCGGAGGGGCCGAGACCGCGAGCGCCGACGCCACACCCTCGGCGATGCCCATGAATGCCAGCTCGGCCGTGGCGAGGATCCAGAACAGCCTGCGGGTGTTCGCCCGCGTGAGGCGCGAGATGATCGCGCGTCGGTAGAACAACCCGAACAGGCCGAGCGCTCCGAGTGCGGTCACCTTGACCAGCACCAGAACGCCGTACGGCGTCAGCAGATTCGGCCAGGTCTCGAGCCGGATGACGGCGCTCGCCGTGCCCGAGGCCGCCACGATCAGGAAGGCGATCAGCGCGATCGTCGAATAGCGCGGAAGCACCGCCGCCATCCGCTCGGCCGTCAGGGTGCGCCGCAGGACCACCAGCGTCAGCAGACCGCCCAGCCAGACGCTGGCGAACAGAACATGCAGCCAGATCGCCGTGATCGCCGCGTTGTGGGTCGAACTGTCACCGGCGTGACCCTGCTGCGAGAGCGGGATCAGGCCGATCACGGCGAGCACGGTCACGAACCCCAGCACCGTCACGTTGCGCACCGCGAAGCACAGCACGGTGAGCCCGGCCCCGATCAGGGTGGTGGTGAGCCAGGCCCGGCCGAGGGGGATCGTGGTGAGGAAGTCGCCGAGCGATTGCCCGAAGGCCTGGCTCAGACTCGGCGGTGTCCCGGCCGTGCTGCAGAACACCAGGATCGACGAGGCGGCCGACGCGACCGTCCAGACCCCGGCACCGGTGGCCGCGAGATCGAGGGCCCTGCCGAACTCGGCCTCGCGCGAGCTGAGCGCGAAGATGCCGAGCGCCAGGGCTCCGATGGAGAGCGCGATCGACAGGTCGACCACGAGCTTGGCGATCGGGACCCCGTAGCGGACCACCGCGCCGGGGTCGATCGCGATCCCCGGGCGTGCGCCGCCCCCGATGGCCAGAGAAGTGAGGAGCGCGCAGAATGCGACCAGCAGCAGGACCGCCGGTCCGCTCACTCTCGCGACGCGTTGCACCCTTCGAGCGTAGGCGAGTGCGCGCTGGAGCTTTGAGCGAGGCCCATTTCTGGGCCTCGCCGCAGGGCCGTTCACGCCCGTGCCAGCGCCGACGCCCGTCTCGGGCGGCGGTCTCGACCGCCCCACAGCACGAAGGGCACCGACCATCGTGGTCGGTGCCCTTGCGTGGGTGAAATCCCTATGACTTGGCGGCGGCCTTCAGCTTGCTGCCGGCCGAGACCTTGACGCCGTAGCCGGCGGCGATCTGGATGGTCGCGCCCGTCGCGGGGTTGCGGCCCTCGCGCGCGGCGCGGTGGGTGCGCTCGACGCTCAGCCATCCCGGGATGCTGACCTTGGTGCCCTCGCCGACCGACTTCGCCAGCACGGCGAAGAGCGCGTCGACGACGCCGGAGACGGTGGCCTGGCTCTGGCCCGAGTCAGCGGCGACCGCGGCCACGAGATCGTTCTTGTTCAATGTCTTGTCAGCCATGAGTGTCCTCCTCGGACGTTGTTCGTTGCTTGTGGCATATGCGGCCCCGGAGCGTCTCGCCCTGAACCGCCCCCGAAACTAGCAGCAAACACCGGTATTTTCGGCCAAGTCGTCCCGGTGCGCCCGATACGGGGAAAACTCGCAGAATTCGCCGCCGAGATGGAAAAGAGGCGCCGGATCGCTCCGACGCCTCTTCTCACGCTCGCTGAGTGATTACCAGCTGGACTTCGTGATGCCCGGCAGCTCACCGCGGTGCGCCATATCGCGGAAGCGAACACGCGAGATGCCGAACTTGGTGAGGACACCACGCGGACGACCGTCGATGGCGTCGCGGCTGCGCAGGCGAACCGGTGAGGCGTTGCGCGGCAGCTTCTGCAGGCCGACGCGAGCAGCCTCGCGGGTCTCGTCGGTGCCCGCCGGGTCGACGAGGGCCTTCTTCAGTTCGCGTCGCTTGGCGGCGTAGCGCTCTACGATCACGGCGCGCTGGTTGTTGCGCGCGATCTTGCTCTTCTTCGCCATGGTTAGCGCTCCTCGCGGAATTCGACGTGCTTGCGGACGACCGGGTCGTACTTCATTAGCACGATGCGGTCGGGGTCATTGCGACGGTTCTTGCGGGTCACGTAGGTGTACCCGGTGCCGGCGGTGGAGCGGAGCTTGATGATCGGACGGACGTCTTGAGCCTTCTTGGCCATCAGATCTTCTCCCCACGCGCCAGGATGTCTTTGACGACGGACTCGATGCCCCGAACGTCGATCACCTTGATGCCCTTGGCGGACACGTTCAGGGTGACGCTGCGGCGCAGCGACGGGACGTAGTAGGTCTTCTTCTGCACGTTCGGGTCGAAGCGGCGCTTCGTCCTGCGGTGCGAGTGCGAGATGTTGTGTCCGAAGCCAGGAACGGCTCCGGTCACCTGGCACACAGCTGCCATGGTTTTATTCCTTTTCTGGTTACCGTGGAGCGAACGCTCCACCCAAGGTCACTTGTCGGCACGCCGATACCGTGGTGTTCCAGGGTCTTCCCCGAGGAATCCGCGGCGGCGCACAAGAAGCACACGAATGCGCAACCTGACAAGACTACGCGATCACAGGCTTTTCGAACAATCCGCGCAGTAGCCGAAGATGTCGACGACGTGGTTCGGCTGCGTGAAGCCGTTGGCGTCTGCCACGTCTTTCGCCCACTGCTCGACGGGATCCGCCGTGATCTCGACGGTGGTGCCGCAGCGGCGGCAGATCAGGTGGTGATGGTGCGAGCCCGGTGTGCACGCGCGGTAGAGGCTCTCGCCCTCCTGCTGCAGCGAGTCGGCATCCCCTTCCGAGGCGAGGTCTGCGAGCGCGCGGTACACCGTCGCCAGCCCGACCGCCGATCCTGACTCACGCATCCGGGCATACAGCGCCTGGGCGCTGACGAAGCCCTCGGTGGTACCGAGCGCCTCGCGCACCGCCTCGCGCTGCCAGGTGTTGCGCTTCACGATGGCGTTCCGACCAACTGCTGTCGGCTTCGCCGACGTCGCGACTGCCGCGCCGAACTCACGCGGCACACGACATAGATCAGGAACGAGATCGTCGTCACGTAGGGGCTGATCGGCACGCTCGATCCGAGCGCGAGCAGGATGCCGCCCACCAGCGACACCACCGCGAACGCCGTGCTCAGCACGGGCACCCAGAACGGGGAGGCCGAGATGCGCAAGGCGGCCGCCGCCGGAGTGACAAGAACCGAGAGCACGAGCAGGGCTCCGACCACCTGCACGCCCACCGCGACCGCGAGCCCGAGCAGCAGCATGAAGACCAGCGAGAGGGCACGGACCGGCACGCCGCGCGCCGCGGCGACGTCGGCATCCACGCTCGCGAAGGTCAGCGGCCGCCACACGACGAACAGGCCGACGACGACGATCAGCGAGATCAGCGCGAGGGAATTGAGCTTCGGGTCGTCGACCGCCACGATCTGCCCGGTGAGCAGGCCGAACTTGTTCGAGGTGCGCCCCGGGTAGAGCGCCAGGCACAGGATGCCCAGGCCGAGCCCGAACGGCATCAGCACCGCGGTGATCGAGTTGCGATCGCGCGCTCGCGAGCCGAGCAGGCCGATCACCGCGGCCGCGATGATGGAGCCGACAAGGGATCCCTCGACGACCCCGACACCCAACAGCAGACCGGCCGCGGCCCCCGCGAAGCTCAGCTCGCTGATGCCGTGCACGGCGAATGCCAGGTCGCGCGACATGACGAAGACGCCGATCAGGCCGCCGACGACGCCCAGTACCGCCCCGGCCAGGATCGAGTTCTGCAGCAGGACCAGCAAGGCGCCGTAGTCGCGGAAGTCGAAGAGCTGGCTCCACCAGTCGGGGCCAGTCCCGGCGAACGGAGCGAGTGCCGCCGGCAGCGCGGTCACGGCAGGTCCCCAGCGTGGTCGTGCTCGTGCCCGTGGGCGTGCGACTGGTCGGGGGCTCCGACGATCACCACGCGTCCGCGTGCGCGGATCACGTCGACCGGCGACTGATAGAGATCGCTGAGCACCTCGGACCGCAGCACCTCGTCGGGCGTGCCGATCCGGAACCGGCGACCGGCCAGGTACAGCACGCGGTCGACTACGTCGAGCACGGGATTGATGTCGTGGGTCACGAACAGGACTCCGAACCCGCGCGAGCGCCGGTTGTCGTCGATCAACCGGCTGACCACACCTTGCGCGCGCAGGTCGAGCGAGAGCAGCGGTTCGTCGCAGAGCAGGAGTGCCGGGTCTGCGGCGAGGGCCTGACCGATCCGCAGCCGCTGCTGCTCCCCGCCACTCAGGCTCGAGATCGGCGCGTTCGCGTAGTGCCGGGCGCCGACGGCGTCGAGCAGGCCGTCAATACGAGCGCGCCGGGCGCGGCTCGGCAGCGCGATGCCCCAGCGGTGACCGTCCAGGCCGAGTGCGATCAGGTCGCGGCCGCGCAAAGGCGTGCCCTCGTCGGCGAGGCGCTGCTGGGGCACGTAGCCGATCCGGCGATCCCCGTGATGCACCGGCTCACCGAGCAGGGTGGCCGTGCCCGCGCTGAGCGAGTGCTGGCCGAGCACGGTCTTCAGCAGGCTGGTCTTGCCTGAGCCGTTCGCGCCGAGCACGGCGACGAACTCGCCCGGCGCCACGTCGAGGTCGAGGCCGCTCCAGAGGACGCGACCGCCGAGGGTGAGTTCGGCGTCGCGCAGCGAAAGAACGGGGGCCGGGGATGCCATCAGTGCCCCAGCGCCTGCGCGATGGTCGCCAGAACGCCGCGCTGCCAGGTGACATAGTCGAGCCCGGGCGGGAGCGTCTCGGAGACCGGCACCGCGGGGATGCCGGCCTTCTCGGCGGCGGCGAGGACGGCATCCGACTGCGGTCCACGGGTCTGGACGTTGTAGACGAGCAACTTCGCCTCGCCCGAGGTCAGAGTCGCCAGAGTCTGCTGCAGCACGGCGGCCGGCACGTCGGTGCCCCGGTCGACGGCCTCGCTGAAAGCGATCGGCGTGACGACCCTCATCCCCAGCGCGGCGAGGAGGTAGTTCGGAACCGGCTCGGTGATCGCGACCGCTACACCGGACGTCGCGCCCGACAGGTTCAGCTCAGACTCTTGAAGGGCCGCGAGCTTGCGCTGCAGGCTCGCGCCGCGGTCCGCGAAGAGAGTCGCGTGGCTCGGGTCGGCCTTCGTGAAGTCGGCCACCATGGTGTCGACGACCTTGCGTACCGTCGCGTAGTCATAGAACACGTGCTCGTTGAAGTCGGCGATCGAGCTGTCGTACCCCGAGGTCTTCACAGCGTTGATCAGCGCGACCTTGGTGTTGCCGGAGGCCGACAGCATCGTGTCGACGAAGTCGTCGTACCCGCCGCCGTTCTCGATGACCACCTGCGCGCGCGCGATGGCGAGCTGAGTGCGGGCATCCGCCTGATATTCGTGCGGATCTTTCGACGGGTCGTCGATGATCGAGGTCACGGTCACCTGCGAGCCGCCGATGGTCTTCGCGAGCGAGCCGTAGACGTTGGTGGAGGCGACAACCCGGACGCCGGCGGGCGGGTCGTACGCCGACCCCGAGCACCCGGACAGAGCAAGCCCGATCGCCACGACGCCGACAACCGCACCCGCGACTCGCGCGGAAAGCGGAGCACGGCGTTTGGACATGCCGTCGACACTAGCCGTTATCGAGAATGATTGTCAAAAGCGATAAGGGACTCGCGCGCCGCAGAGGCAGCGGCGCGCTATTAGTTCAGTCGAGAAGAAGAGCCGGCTCCTCGAGCACGCTCGCGATGTCAGCCGTAAACCGGCTGGCGACGTCGCCGTCGACCACACGATGATCGAAGCTGGCCCCCACCGTCGTGACGTACGCGGGTCGCACCTCGCCATCCACCACCCACGGCTTCAGCTTGATCGCCCCGAGCGCGACGATCCCCACCTCGCCGGGGTTCAGGATCGGCGTTCCGGTATCCATCCCGTACGAGCCCAGGTTCGTGATCGTCACCGTGCCCTTGGCCATCTCGGCAGGCTGGGTCTTGCCGTCGCGCGCCGTGATGGTGAGCTGCTCCAGCGCCTGCGCGAGCTCGAGCAGGCTGAGGTTCTGCGCGTCCTTGATGTTGGGCACGATGAGGCCGCGCGGCGTCGCGGCCGCGATGCCCAGGTTCACGTAGTGGTGGACGACGATCTCTTTGTCGGTCCAACTCGAGTTGCCGGTGGGGTTGCGGCGCACCGCCGAGCTGACGGCCTTGGCCATCACCAGCAGCGGGCTGATGCGCACCCCCGCGAAGTCGGGCGAGGACTTCAGGCGTTTGACGAACTCCATGGTGCGG
>Ga0105248_10007268_pt1 | contig 12152 bp, 19 predicted proteins | sample KBSS34metaG_FD_81524 | JGI IMG/M metagenome (GOLD analysis project Ga0105248, IMG submission 81524) | Switchgrass rhizosphere microbial communities from Kellogg Biological Station, Michigan, USA - KBS S3-4 metaG | ecosystem: Host-associated > Plants > Roots > Rhizosphere > Soil | place... | reverse complement strand
GGGTAAGGTCGAAAGGGTGCGGCAAGAGCGTACCGCGGTCCTGGCAACAGGGCCGGCACGGTAAACCCCACCGGGTGCAAGACCGAATAGGGGCGCCATATGAGCCTGGTTCCGGCTCGGCGCCCGGGTTGGTTGCTTGAGGGGCGGGGCAACTCGTCCCCTAGAGGAATGGCCGCACAGCCGCGCCCTGAAAAGCGCGGCGGACAGAACCCGGCTTACAGGCCCTCTGGCACAATTTTGCCATCGCGAGCGCAGCGAAGCGTCCAGACAAGCATTACTGGATTGCTTCGGCGCAGCGCTCCTCGCAATGACGGGATGAAGGAAGAGAATGGCTCGGCAAAAAAGATCCGACGACTGGGGCTTTCCCCGCTGGCGCTCATACGGCGACAAGGGCCGGGCAGCGGCCAAGCTGCGCCTATGCGACCGCGAGGGATGCAACGAGATCGGCGATCGTCCGGCGCCAAAAGCCCCGCACAGCCAGGAACGCTGGTATTTCTGCCAAGATCACGCGGCCGAATATAATCGGAACTGGAATTATTTCGCCGGCCTCAGCCCTGAGGAGGCTGCGCGTCGAGCGGCCGAAGAAGAAAGCGGGGCTCGAAGTTATCGCAAGTCCGCTCAATGGAAATGGGCCGGGCCGGGAGACGGCAGCCGAAGCCGCGACGAAATGCGCGCGCTGGACGCGCTGGAGCTCGATAGCGACGCCGATTTCAAGGCGATCAAGGCGGCCCATCGCCGCCTGGTCAAGGAAACACATCCGGACGCTAATCCCGGCGATGCCGAAGCCGCCAAGCGCTTCAAGCAGATCCAGGCTTCCTATGACGTCCTGAAAAAGGCCGAAGAACGGAAGAACGGCAAGGGAATCTGATCCGACCTCGCTTCAGTTCTTGGGTGAGCGGCGGTCTCCCTTGCGGCGATCTCCGCGCCTCCGTTCGCCATTCGGGAGCGCCTCTTTGGGCCGGTCGGCCTTTCGACGATCGGTCTTTCGCCTCTCGGTCTTTCGCCGGTCCTGCTGCGAACTGCTGCCGCCGAGCTGTCCGACGTCGATGACGATCGTATCCACGTCCGGGTCCAAACTGGCGAGAGCGGCCTTCGCGGCTGCGACGACCTGCGGCAGGTGGGCACGAATGAATTCGCAGCGTTGATTGTCGGACATGCCGGCCCGTTCAAACCCGACGAAAGCTGCGATCGCATCCTTCGAAATGGAGATTGCCCGAAGCTTTCCGTTGACCCAGATGTCTACGAGTGTGTCCGTTCCGCTGGCCCGTATTGAATCGTTTTCCATGCCCCTCGCTTCCAGCAGCGGAAGGTCCGCCGACGCCTGGTCTCGGACTTTTGTATCACGCTTACGGCAGTTGCCCAGAGGGCGTCGGCTAGGCAGCCGCCGCGTACCGTTCGGCAGTCTGCTTCACGAGAGCGATCATGTTCGGCACGCCCTGCGTCCGATTGGCACTGAGATGCTTGCGAAGCTCGAACCGCGCCAGAGCCTCGGCAACGTCCATCTTCGCCACTTCCGCGGCCGGCTTGTCCTGCACCGCGGACAGGATGAGGGCGACAATCCCCTTGGTAATCGCAGCATTGCTGTCGGCAAGGAAATGAAGCCGGCCCTCGCTCGCGGTCGGATAGACCCAGACTGAAGCCGAGCAGCCGCGAACTTTGGAGCTGTCGGTCTTGAGCGCCTCGGGCATGGGCTCGAGCTGTCGGCCGAGGTCAATCAACAGGCGATAGCGGTCTTCGCCGTCGAGCAGCTCGAATTCTTCATAGACTTCATTGAGCGGTGGCAAAGGCACGGACGCGAGATAGTGCCGGGCCCGGCGGGTGTCACGGCCTGTCTAGCTGTCGCGGAGAGAGTCGATCTCGCGCGATAGACTGTTTTCCTTCTCGACCGTGATCCGCTCCAGCACCTTGAGGCGTTCCTTGAGCTGAAAGACCTCGTCGCGCAGCCGCTGGTTCTCAAGCTGCGCCTGGCCATCGTCGGCGCAAGCGGCCCCACGACGATAGGGCCCGCGAATCCGGGCCCGCATGATCGATGCGACCATGATGATCGCAACGATGATGATTGCGGTGAGCTGCCCCCCGTCCATCATGCCTGGTCCTCTTCTGTGATCCGGTCGCGGTCGCGCAGCGCCTCGATCTGGGCGGCAGTTTGCACTCCGCTGTCGGTGGCGATCCGTTCGAGCACGCGAATGCGCTCCTGAAGCTGCTGGATCTGTGCCTGGAGCCGGGCATTTTCGGAATCATTGCTGATGCCGTCGCGCATCTCGCGCATCGAACGGACTGGAATGCCCATTTTGTGCCGGATGATCGTGAACACGAACACCAGGATCAGGACGGCAAGAACGAATTCGAACGGATTCATTGAAGCCTCTTTGGGGCCGACGACTCATACATGAATGACGGGCCTGCGTTAGCTCTTAGATATATCGTAGCGCGACTCTTCGTTTCAACCGGTTACATTGTTGGATTCGGTTGCCTTGCGCGATCCAACCCGGCGAGGTGCCCCGCGCAACGCTTCGATCTGCGCCGCGGTCTGCGCGCCGCCATCCGTGACGATCTGTTCGAGGACCCGCACGCGCTCCTCGAGCTCATGGCTCCGGGAGGCATATTGTGCAGCTTTCTCCGCAGCATTCAGTGCCTCGACCTCGAGCTTCTTCTCTCGAAATTTGAAGAAGCGGTTGGCGATCAGCATGATCATCAATGTTGGAAGGCCAATGATGATCATTGCGAGCATGACGGCCGTTGGACCTTGCATTACGCATTGCCTCCCTTGTCGATTGCGAGCGCGTCGATTTCCTTGGACAGCCTGCCGGGCCGGTCGGTCACGATGCGCTCGATATTCTCCAGCCGGTCCTTGATCGATCCCATCTCCGCTCGAAGCTGGGCATTTTCGGTGGTGAGCAGCTTGATGCGCTCAGCGGACTCGCGGTCTGTTTCCGGGCGTATCGGCTGACCCCAAGGTCCATCGAGCGGGTAACCGTGCTTGATCCTGAGCCACGTTTGGATGAGCCAACCGCCGACGCCGACGACGGTAATCGCCAGGATCCAAGGCAGAGCGTCGATCAACATTGCAGTCTTTTCCATGTTTTTCTTACGCTTTCGAATGGCGGGCGAGAGCGTGCCGTTCGTCGGACTCCTGGTCACGCAAGGCTTCGATTTGGGCGGCCGTCTGCAGTCCGCCGTCGGTCACGATTTTTTCCAACACGCGAACGCGCTTCTCCAGCTGTTCTTTCTGGCCGCGCTCATTTGCCGCTTCCTCGGTCGCCCGACGGGCGATGATGTCGAGCTGCTTGCGCTTAAGCCCGATCACGCCCCAGCCGAGGCCGACCCCCATGGCCGCAATTGGAACAAGTGGCCCCAAATCCATTGATACTTCCCCCTGTTGCGCAAATTATCGAAGTTGCTCGATCTCGCGGGCGAGTGAGCGATTTTCGGTCGTGACGTAGCTTTCGATGTCGGCGAGCCGGCGATCGATGTCCTTCATCCGCGAGCGGATGTCGCGCGCGGCGCGCGCCGGCGAGGCCCGGACGCCCTGCCAGAACTGCCGTTCTTCGCTGTCCGCTCTTTCGAAAGCCGCCGGCTTGGTCGGAGTGACCATCGCCGCGATGAAATAGAAGGGCAGGATGCCTCCGCCGCTCATCAACATTGCCGCGAGGAAGCAAACGCGCACCAGGCTGACGTCGAAGCCGGTATAATCGGCGATGCCCGCGCAAACACCGAATAGCTTGCCGTTGCGCTTGTCGCGATAGAAGCGCGTTTGGCTGGCCGGTTGGCCCGAATAATAATTGGGCGCTTCCGGAGGCAGCGGCTGGTTGGAGCGTCGCTCAACGGGATAGCGGTCGTAGGCCATTGCTATTCCCCGTCCGCCAGAAGGCGCTGGTTGCTTTCGCGGCCCGGAATGCACTGCTGCCGCCAGTTCGGGTTCTCGGCCGTCATGATCCGCTCGATCGTGCAGAGCCGGTCATCGAGGCGGCGAGCGGCGTCGTGAAGTTCGTCGAGCAATTTCTCGTCGCCCGAGGTCAGTGTCGCGGCGGTCTTCCACTTGGTAATGTAGTGGAACACCAGCCATGGCAGGCCGATAAACAGCGAGACGATCGCCAGGACCGGAATGATATTGTCGTCCATTGGTGCTTACTTCCCCTTGGCCTTGAGCGCGGCCTTCATCGCTGCGAGCTCGGCATCAACCGACTCGGCAGCCTTCAACTCTGCAATCTCTTCCTCCAGGCTCTTCGGCCCGGTCATTCCGAGTGCATCGGCGCGCCCTTCGGCGAAGTCGGCGCGGCGCTCAAGCACTTCGAACTTGGAAAAGGCGTCTTCTGTCCGATTGCCGTTCAGGAGCTCCCGGGCGCGGGCGCGGGTAACTGCACTCTCGAAACGCGCAGCAATGGCGTTCTGGCGAGCGCGCGCTTCGCGCAGCTTGCCCTGGAGCTTGGCGATATCGCCTTCATAGCCTTTCAACGTTTCGTCGATGACCTTGATCTCGTCGCGAAGGCCTTCGCTCATGTCGGCGGCCTTTTGCCGTTCAATCAGCGCAGCCTTCGCAAGATCCTCGCGGTCCTTGCTGAGCGCGAGCTCGGCCTTTTCCGTCCAGCTCTTCTGAAGCTCGTCCAGACGGGAGAGGGCGCGGCGCATTTCCTTGCCGTCCGCGATGCAGCGGGCAGCCGACGCGCGAACCTCGACCAGTGTCTCCTCCATCTCGAGGATGACCATGCGGATCATCTTCGCCGGATCTTCCGAGCGGTCGAGCATCTCGGTGATATTTGCCGCGAAGATATCCCGTGTCCGGGAAAAGATACTCATTCAACAACTCCGAAATCGAAAATTAGGGCCCTAAACCTGTCTCTGACTAAGCAATTACCGTGCCAAGTTTACGGAAAGCCATATCTTCGGGAATTTCGCTCTTTTCCCGAGCGGAACGAGCCTGAAAATCCTTGCCAAATGGTGGGATTTGCCACCAACAGTCGGCCAGATTTGATACGAGAATCATGGAACGGACGGAACAGTTCATCGGCCAGAGCCTGGCTTTCCTCGACGCGGTCGAACGCGCGAGCCGTGCTGCGCCGCTCAACCGCCCGGTGCTCGTCATCGGCGAGCGGGGAACCGGCAAGGAACTGATCGCCGAGCGACTTCACCACCTGTCGTCGCGTTGGTCGGGTCCACTGATCATCATGAACTGCGCTGCCTTGCCCGAAAATCTGATCGAGGCCGAGCTGTTCGGGCATGAGGCGGGCAGCTTCACCGGCGCCGCCAAGACGCGCCATGGCCGCTTCGAGGAAGCTGACGGGGGGACTCTATTCCTCGATGAGCTCGGCACCCTGTCGATGCCTGCCCAGGATCGGCTGCTGCGCGCAACGGAATATGGCGAGATCACGCGTATCGGCGCGTCGAAGCCGATTTCGGTCGACGTGCGCATCGTCGCCGCCACCAACGAGAGCCTCCCGTCTCAGGTCGAAAAGGGAAAATTCCGGGCGGACTTGCTCGACCGATTGTCGTTCGAAGTGATCACCCTCCCGCCGTTGCGGGCGCGGCAGGACGACATCCCGCTCCTGGCCGAACATTTCGGGCGGCGAATGGCGGTCGAACTCGACTGGTCCAATTGGCCGGGGTTTACGCCGCGCGCGCTGGCGGAGCTCGAGGCCTTTTCCTGGCCGGGCAACGTGCGCGAACTGCGCAATGTGATCGAACGCGCCGTCTATCGGCACGAGGATCCGGAACGGCCGGTCGACGAAATCGTCTTCGACCCATTCCATTCGCCGTGGGCGCCGTCCGGAATCGAAACGGTCTACTCGGCCGCGATGCCCGTCGCAGCCAATGAAGGCGAAGAGCCGGCTCCGGTTGCTGCAGTTGCAGCCGCGCCGTCAGCCACAAGCGATTTCCGGGCCGCGGTCGCGGATTATGAGCGGCAGCTGCTCGAAGAAGCACTTCGACGAAATCGTTTCAACCAGCGGGCGACGGCGTCGGCGCTGAACCTTAGCTACGACCAGCTCCGCCACGCGCTGAAGCGCCATAAGTTGCAGGACAGCGCTGCGTAGGTCCCACGGACGCTCGGCCGCACATTTTGCCGATTAGCCGAAAAAGCCGAGCATCACCTTTCGCGAAGGCGTATCAGGACAGGGCAACCGGAACAGGAGGCTTTCATGAAAGCTTTCGTCCTATCGGCGGTCGTCGCTTTCGCGATCGTTCCGATCACTGCCGCAAGCGGGGCCGTCCTTACTGTTGGCGGCGCACTGTCCCACCTTTGTTACCAATCCGCGCTGGCCGGCGACAGCAGGTCGTCCGCACAGGATGGGTGCACTAGAGCATTGCAGGAAGAGGCCCTGGTCGGCCCCGACCGCGCTGCGACTTTCGTCAACCGTGGTATCGTGTTCATGAGCGCCGGCCGCTTCGCTGAGGCGGATGCGGATTTCGACGCAGCGCTCAGGCTGAACCAGGGCCTGCCCGACGGCTGGCTCAACAAGGGCTTCCTGCGGCTTCGGCAAGGCGATGGGCGAGGGGCGCTTCCGCTAATCCAGAAGGGCATCGATGCCGGCGCTGGCCGCCAGGCACTGGCCATTTTCGCGCGAGGCGTTGCCCACGAGCAAATGGGTGAGTTCAACTCGGCCTACGACGACCTGAAGCAGGCCCAGCAACTCGAACCGGGCTGGGCACTCCCGAGGGAGTATCTCGCCAGCTACCGGGTGACCCAACGCTGATGAACCAAAGCCCTAGTGAGCGTTGGTCATCGCCAGAAGCATCGGGATCGAAAGCAGGACGTTGAGCCTGGACGCCATCGCGGCGGTCGCTGCGGCCTTGGCCTTGGCAGCGTCATCCGCCTCAACGATTCCGAGCGCCTTCTTCTGGTTCGGCCAGATGATGACCCACACGTTGAAGGCCATGATCAGCGCCAGATACATGCCTATGCCGATCAGCCGTGCTGAGGGATCGAGAGTCAGCGCTTCCTTTAGCTCCCCGTAGGACCAGGCCAGCAGCAGGCCGGTGAGGACAGTGAAAGCCGCTCCCCAGCGGAAATAGAACAGGGCCTTTGGCGCAATATATTTGGAGACGCCCGGCTTCAGTTCGGCCGGGATGCTGGGCATCGTCGGCGCCTGCACGAAGTTGAAATAATAAAGCAGGCCGATCCAGGTGATCCCGAAGAAGACATGGAGCCATTGAAGGACCCCGTTCACGAGGTCGCCCGTCGGGGGCCTGTACCCGGAATCCGGAAAGACCGCGATCAGCACCGCCAGCGCAAGGCCGACGATCAGGACCAGGTTCAAATTCGCGAAGAACTTGCTCATCATTCCCCCCTTCATGGTTCCGCCACGACCGTATCGCGCCGCGATTCAGCGCAAATGATCGTTTCGTGGTCGTTTCTGGGTTGAAATTTTCGAGCGCGCAAGCATCTGCAATCGAAGGGCGGGGGCCTATTCGCAAGGGAAACGGCGTTTCCCCGGCACATCAAGGAGTTGCGTTTCGATGCCCTTCCAATTGCCCGACCTGCCTTATGCCAAGGACGCGCTTGCCCCGGTGATGTCGGCGGAGACCCTCGAGTTTCATCACGGCAAGCATCACAAGGCCTACGTCACCAAGACCAACGAGATCGTTGAAGGCGATCAGAGCCTTGGCGGCGCCTCCCTGGTCCAGCTGGTCAGGGAAGCGAAGCGTTCCGGCAACAACAAGCTGTTCAACAACAGCGCCCAATTGTGGAACCACAGCTTCTTCTGGCAGTGCCTGGCGCCGGCCGGCGGACAGCAGCCTGACGGCAAGCTTGCAAAGCTGATCGAAGACGGCTTCGGCAGCGCCGATGCCCTTGTGACGAAGCTGCAGGAGGAAGCAGTCAACCATTTCTCCAACGGCTGGGCGTGGCTGGTGCTCGACCGCGGTTCACTGCGAGTGACCTCGCTTCACGACGCGGACACGCCGATCGTGCACGAAGGAATGGTTCCCTTGTTCACGCTCGATGTGTGGGAACATGCCTATTACATCGATTACCGGAACGAGCGTCCGCGCTTCGCTACTACTGTCCTTTCGAACATCGTGAACTGGGACTTCGTCGCCCAGAACCTCGACGGGCAGGGCTTTGAGAGGGCGAACCAGCAGGGCCAGGCTGTCGCCGAACACGCCTGAGCGCGTGAGGAGCTACTGCTTGAGTCGATAGCCAGTCCTGAACATCCAGGCGATCACCGCCATGCAGAGGGCGATGATCGCCACGGTGACGAGCACGCTCGACCAGACGGGAACGTCGGCGATTGAATAGAAGCTCCAGCGGAAACCACTGATCACGTGCACGATCGGATTGAACAAGGTGATCGTCCGGAATGGGTCGTGCAACGTCTTCACCGAGTAGAAGGCACCACCAAGGAACGTCAGTGGTGTGATCACCAGCATCGGAATAATCTGCAGCTGCTCGAAATTCTGGGCCCAGACGCCGATTGCGAACCCGAATAGGCAAAAGCCGGAACTGATCCCGACCAGGAACAGGATCATCGCGAGGGGATGGTCGACCCTCACCGGGACGAACAGGGCGGCTGTCGCAAGGGTCACCAGCGCCAGGATTACGGACTTCGTCACGGCTGCGCCGACATAGGCGAGAACGGCTTCGAAGCTCGAGATCGGAGCTGAGAGAAGTTCGTAAATAGTTCCCGTAAACTTCGGAAAATAAATGCCGAAGCTTGCATTGAAGATCGATTGCATGAACACCGAAAGGAGGGTCAGTCCTGGGACGATGAAAGCGCCAAAGCTGACACCGTCCATGTCGGTCATTCGCGATCCCAGCGCCGACCCGAACACGACGAAATAAAGCGCCGTGGTGATTACCGGAGTGATCAGGCTTTGCCAGAGGGTCCGCTTCCAGCGCGCCATCTCGAACCGATAGATGGCGGCGATGCCGTGCCCGTTCATGCCTCTGCTCGCGGCTTGTGGACAAGCTCGACGAAAATATCCTCGAGGCTCGACTGGTGGGTCGACAGGTCCTTGTAAGCAATCCCAAGGTCGGTGAGCCGGCGCATCAGCGATGCGATGCCCGTTCGTTCGGCATGACTGTCAAACTCGTAGCAGAGAACGTGGCCATCATCCTCGAGGCGCAGTGACCAGTCGGCGAGATCTGCCGGGATCGCTGCAATGGGCTCCGCAAGCATGATGTCGAGCGTCTTGCGGCCCATCTTGGCCATGAGCGCCTTCTTCTCATCGACGGCGATCAACTCGCCGCGGCTGATGACGCCGACACGGTCGGCCATTTCCTCGGCTTCCTCGATATAATGGGTGGTGAGGATGATCGTGGTTCCGTCGGCGCGTAGTTTGCGCACCAAGTCCCACATGTCGCGCCGAAGCTCGACGTCTACGCCCGCCGTCGGCTCGTCGAGGAACAGGATCCCGGGCTCGTGGCTCAAGGCCTTGGCGATCATCACCCGGCGTTTCATGCCCCCGGAGAGGTGCATCATGATCGTCTTACGCTTGTCCCATAGCGAAAGGCGCTTGAGCAGATCCTCGGTGAAGGCATCGTTACGCGGCTTGCCGTAGAGACCGCGCGAGAAGGTGACCGTATTCCAGACCGGCTCGAACGCTTCGGTCGTCAGCTCCTGCGGAACGAGTCCGATACGGCTGCGGGCGTGCCGGTAATCGTCGCGCCAGTTCTTCCCGTCTACCAGCACTTCGCCACTGGTCGGCGTGACGATGCCGCAGACGATATTGATCAAGGTCGTCTTGCCCGCGCCATTCGGCCCCAACAGCGCAAAAATCTCGCCCCGGTTGATGTCGAGATCGACCAACTTCAGGGCCTGGACACCGGTCCCATATTCCTTTCGCAGGCCACGGATCGACAGAACGGGATCGCTCATTCGATCGGGCCCGGTTCGGTTGGCGAGGCATCTTCCTTCATCAGACCGTGTTTCAGCAGCATTGGGATGTTCGCCGCAGCGAACAGGAAGGTGAGTGGGATCGCTCCCCACAATTTAAAGCCGATCCAGAAGTTGGTCGTGCTGTTGCGCCAAACAGTCTCATTGAGGACGGCCATGAAGGCAAAGAAGAGCGCCCAGTTCCGTGTCAGCTTGGTCCAACCCGGTTCGTCGAGGCCGGGATAGGTCGACCCCAATACGCGCTGGAGCAGCGGGCGGTCGGTCGCAAGGCCGAACCAGAGGAGCGCCGATACCAAAGTGTAGTAGAAGGTGGGCTTCATCTTGATGAATTGCTCGTCGTGCAGCCAGATGGTGAGGCCGCCGAGGATGACCACCATGATCCCGGAAAACCACAGCAAGGGCGAAATCCGTCGGTAGCGGATTGCCGAGAAGAGCATTGCCGCGATCATCGCGATCATGAAGGCACCGGTCGCGACGAAGATCTTCATCACCGCGGGCACCGGCGCGAGGAAGTTCACAAGGAAGAAGACCAACAGCGGGCCAAGGTCGATCAGAAGCTTTGCGCCGCCTTGCGGCTCGGTCTTCGCGTTCATTCCGGCGAAAGTCCGGCAATGGCGCGTGCAACGGCGCGAGGATCGAAAGGACGGAGATCGTCCGCAGTCTCACCCACGCCGATCGCATGGATCGGGAGGCCGAATTTCTCGGCCGCGGCCACCAGGATACCGCCCCTGGCTGTTCCGTCGAGCTTGGTCATGATGAGGCCAGTCACACCGGCGCTCTCGCGGAACACTTCGACTTGAGCAAGGGCGTTCTGCCCGGTCGTGGCATCCAGGACCAACAGGACGTCGTGCGGCGCTTCAGGGTTAAGGCGGCCGAGCACCCGGCGGATTTTGGCGAGCTCCTCCATAAGGTGCGCCTTGTTCTGGAGCCGCCCGGCGGTGTCGACGATCAGCACGTCCTCGCCGGTCGCCGTCGCCTGCCTGACGCCGTCGAAGACGATCCCCGCAGCATCGCCTCCTTCCTTGCCGGCGATGACGGGTGCACCGATGCGATCCCCCCAAATCTGCAGCTGCTCGATCGCCGCGGCGCGGAAGGTGTCCCCGGCGGCTAGCAGGACACCATAATCCTGTTCCTTTAGCCAATGGGCGAGCTTGCCGATCGTGGTGGTCTTTCCCGAACCGTTGACGCCGATCACCAGGATTACATGCGGGCGTGGAAAGCCCCATACCTCCAGCGGCTTGGCAACCGGTGTTAAGATTTTCTCGATCTCCTCCGCAAGGATCGACCGAAGTCCGCGTTCGTCGAGACGCTCGAACTTTTGGGCAGCAATGGCCTCTCGGATGCGGTGCGAAGCTTCGGGTCCCAGGTCTGACGCGATTAGCGCCTCTTCGATGTCATCGAGCGTCGACGTGTCGAGCGCAGCCCGGCTGGTAAGGCCGGTCAGATTGTCCGCGACGCGTTCGGCAGTCTTCTGGAATCCGCCGCGCAGGCGGTCGAGCCAACTCATGCTAATTCCGCTATCAAGTGATCGCCATTGCGGCCGGCGATGCGGGCGTCGCCGCTGGCGCCACGCTCCGTTCCTTCAATTTCGACAGGTGCGAAATGGTCGGTATGGCCCTTGCCGCCATTTTCCATGAGGACCGGCTGCGTCGTACACACGAGGCCGTCGAGCCAGTGTCGGCGCCGCACCGCGGCAGCGTCGCGAAGCCGTGCCGCCCTCGTTTTCACGAGCTCGCGAGGCAGTTGGGGCATCCGCGCGGCCGGAGTGCTCGGCCGCGCTGAAAAGGGGAAGATATGGGCAGCTACGACGTCACAATCATCAAGTAATTTCAATGTGTTTATTGCCATTTCTTCGGTTTCTGTGGGAAATCCTGCAATGAGATCCGCCCCGATGCTCGCATTCGGACGTGCGGTCTTGATTCGATCGATCGTCCGGACAGCGTCGGCGCGACTGTGGCGTCGCTTCATGCGCTTCAGGATCATGTCGTCTCCAGCCTGAAGCGACAAATGGAAGTGTGGCATCAGCCTCGACTCACCGGCAACCAGCTCGAACAGGGGCTCGTCGATCTCGACGCTGTCGAGCGACGAAAGGCGCAGGCGCTTCAGGCGCGGCTCGGCGACTAGGAGGCGTTGGCAGAGATTGCCGAGGCCGTCCGAATAGTCGGTAATGTCGACGCCGGTGAGCACGATTTCCTTTGCTCCCCGATCGATCTCGCGGGCGACGGCATCGCGGATCGCTTCGAATGGGAGGGACTGGCTTTCCCCGCGGGCCTGCCAGATCGAGCAGAAGGTGCAGCGATGGTCGCAGCCGGTCTGAACGGC
>Ga0105248_10007266_pt1 | contig 12154 bp, 9 predicted proteins | sample KBSS34metaG_FD_81524 | JGI IMG/M metagenome (GOLD analysis project Ga0105248, IMG submission 81524) | Switchgrass rhizosphere microbial communities from Kellogg Biological Station, Michigan, USA - KBS S3-4 metaG | ecosystem: Host-associated > Plants > Roots > Rhizosphere > Soil | place... | reverse complement strand
CCGAGCGCAGCGAGGGACCTTTCCTGTGGCCCGAAAGGCCCCTCGCTTCGCTCGGGGTGACAGGGGTCTGCAATGCTCACCAGCAACGACCGCATCCTCACCACCCACGTCGGCAGCCTGCCGCGCCCGCTGTCGCTCTCGGCCAAGCTGTTCGCGCGCATGAGCGGCGGAAGCTACGACCAGAAGGCGCTGGCGGAGGAGTTGCAGGTTGCCGTCGGTGACATCGTCAAAAAGCAGGTCACCCTCGGCGTCGACGTGATCAGCGATGGCGAATTGTCGAAGACGAGCTTCCAGTATTACGTCACCGATCGTCTGAGCGGATTGGAGAGCTTCAAGCCCAAGCCCGGCGTGCGGGCGACGCGCGAGAACCGCGCCTTTCCCACGTTCTACAAGGACGGCTCGCATTCGGGCACGCAGTCCACGCGCTATGCCTGCACCGGTCCGCTGAAATACGTCGGGCAGAAGCAGCTCGACGCCGACATCGCCAACCTCAAGGCCGGGCTGAAGGGCGCATCGCCCGCCGACGTGTTCATGCCGTCGGTCTCGCCGTCGAGTTGCGTCGGGCTGATGGAGAATCGGCACTATCGTGACGAGGAAGAGCACCTCTATGCGGTCGCCGATGCGTTGCGCGAGGAATACCTGGCGATTACCACTGCGGGGTTTATGGTGCAGATCGACGATCCGCGGCTTGTGATGAACTACATGCTTAATCCACAGACCACGGTAGAGCAGCACCGCGCCTGGGCGGCGAAACGCATCGGGGCGCTCAACCATGCACTGCGCGGCATTCCGCCGGAACGGGTGCGGCACCACACCTGCTACGGCATCAACATGGGACCACGCACGAGCGACTTCGAGCTCAAGAATCTCGCCGACCTCATCATCACCATCAACGCCGGTTACTACTCGTTCGAGATGGCGAACCCGCGCCACGAGCACGAGTGGAAGGTGTGGGAGAACGTCAAGCTGCCGGACGGCAAGGTGTTGATGCCGGGCTGCATCACCCATGCGTCGGTGATCGTCGAGCATCCGGAGCTGGTGGCCGAGCGCGTTCTGCGGCTTGCCAAGCTGGTCGGCCGCGAGCGCGTGATGGCAAGCTCGGACTGCGGCTTTGCGTCGACGATCAACCCCGGCGAACCGCCGGAGATCGAGCCCGAGATCGTCTGGGCCAAGTTCGAAAGCCTGGCCGCCGGCGCCCGCCTCGCCAGCCGCGAGCTGTGGAAGTAGACCGCCTCTAACTTCTCCTCACGAGCAGCAGCGGCACCGCATCGCGAACGCCACCCGTTCTTCTTCGGTCAGCTTCTCGTGCTCGGGCTCGCGGACCTGCGGCTGGACCGTGGTCGGGAACGGGATGATGATTTCGGTGATCGGCTCGTCGTGCGGCAGGCCCTGCTGCTTCATGGCAACGCGGCGCGCTTGCGTCGCCTTGATGTCGAGCTTGAGCAAGTCCGCCTCGAACACCGCGCCGTAGTATTTCTCGGCCGCCTCCTTGGTCACGTAGCCGCAGCGCACGTCGTGTTCCAGCGTTTCGAGATCGCGCTCCAGCGGCGACCCGTAGCCGCCACCGCCGCCGGAGCGGATGATATAGGCGTCGCCCGGCTGCAGCACCTGATTAAGCGCCTTGGCGCTCGGGAAATGTGTTTCGTCGGGCTGATTGAAACGGTGCACCGCGACCGCATTGCCCAATCCGGACAAGCCATCGAACAACCCCCACGGTTTGCAGCGCGCGCGTTCCATCAGCGAGCTGAAGCGGATCGGATGCCGCGCCTGCACCACCTGTTCGGCGCCGAGGCCGCCGCGGAATTTTCCGGCGCCGCCGGAATCCGGCCGCAGGCAATAGCGCTCGACCAGCAGCGGGTACTTGGCCTCGACCTGCTCGGAAGGCCCGTTGTGGGTGTCGCCGTCGTTCATGGCGATCACGGTGTTGCGGCCGTCGCTGTTGTGCTTGGCGCCCCAGCCGCCGCCGATCAGGCCGCCGAGGTAGATATAGAAGCTATCGTCCTTGGGCCGGCGGCCGTTGATGCGGCCGACGCAGAGATCGGCGTGGTGTCCGGCGATCACCTGGTTCGGCATGGCCGGCGCCAGCGCCTTGAAGATCGTGTCGACGATGGTCATCGGATAGGTCATCCACATCCGCATCGCCGCGGGTTTCACCGCGCTGACGACGCGGCCGGGCGGCAGCACGATGTCGAGCGCGCGGAACTGACCGTCGTTGATCGGCAGGTCGAGCGACGAGGTCAGGCACTTGAATGCGACCTGGGCGCAGGAATATCCCGCGGTGATGCCGGAATTGTAGAAGCCCTGCACCTGCTTCGACACGCCGGTCAGATCGACCGTCATCTTGTCGCCGGCGACGATGACCTTCACATTGATCGGCACGCGCTGACCGACGTTGATGCCGTCATCGTCCATGAACGACTCGGCTTCGTAGACACCGTCGGGCATGGCGCGGACGCGCTCGCGCGCCACCGCCTCGCTCTGGTCCATGATCGCTTCGATGCCGCCGAGCACCTCGTCGCGGCCATATTTCTTCATCATCTCCATGAAGCGTTTTTCGCCAGTCTTCACCGCGGCGAGCTGGGCGCGGAAATCCCCCATGGCACGCTCGGGAATGCGGACATTGGTTCGGATGATCGAGATTAGCTCCTCGTTCGGCACGCCCTTGCGATGGATCTTCACGATCGGCATCTGCAGGCCTTCGGAGTAGATGTCGGTCGTGCCCTCCATGATCGTGCCGCCGACATCCGGCCAGTGCGCCATGCAGCATGAGAACGCGACCAGCTCGCCCTCGTGGAAGATCGGCACCGAGAACGTCATGTGATTGAGGTGCGAGCCGGTGATGTAGGCGTCGTTGGTGAGCAGAATGTCGCCCGGATCGATGTCGGTGCCGAAGTGCTCGATCTTGGCCTTGACGGTCTCGCTCATGCCGCGAATGAACATCGGCAGGCCGAGGCCGATCGACACGGTGTTGCCGCGCGCATCGAACAGCCCGACGGTGAAGTCGAGCGCCTCGTAGATGATCATGTTGTAGGCCGTGCGCATGAGGTTGATCTTCATCTCCTCGGTCACGGCGACCAAGCCGTTGCGCACGATTTCGGTGACCACCGGATTGGCGGCCGTTTTCGCTTTTGCTGTCACGACGTCATCCATCGTCAGCCTCTCCGGACATTGATGACGAGATTGCCGTAGGCATCGACCTCAAGCAGATCGCCGGGATGGACGACCGTGGTCGATGCATGCTCCTCGATCAGCGCCGGTCCTGCGATCCTGTTGTTGGTCTTGAGCGCGGGCCGGTCATAGGTCGGCGTTTCGACAAATCCGCTGCTGGCGAAATACACCCGCCGCTTGCCGCGGAACGCCCCGGCGTCTGGCTCTGCATTACCCTTGGCGATGTGTTCGAACGGCGGCTTTCGCATTTCGCCGATGACCGCGCCGCGCAGGCTGACGATCTCAGCCTTTTCGCCGACGACCGAGAAGCCGTAGCGGGTCTGGTGCACGGCATCGAACAGCTTCTTGATGCCGTCGCGGTCCTGCGAGGTGAACAGATCGATCGGCAACTCGACGGTGACGGCGTGCTCCTGGCCTACGTAACGCATGTCCGCGGAGCGCCGCACCTCGATGCCCGACAGCGTCTGGCCGCGGCCGACGGTTTCGCGGCCCTGCCGCTCCATCTCGGCGAAAATCGTTTCCATTTCCGGAAACGATGCATCGGCAAGCGGTGTGAACCAGGTGTTTACGAAATCGCGGCGGAGGTCGGCGGCCAGCATGCCGCAGGCCGAGAAATGTCCCGGCGCACGGGGGATGATGACCATGCCGATCGAAAGCTCGCGCGCCACCGCCGAAGCGTGCAGTGGGCCGGCACCGCCGTAGGCGACGAGGGCAAAGTCGGCGGCGTCAAGGCCGCGCTCGGTGGTGACCCAGCGCACCACATGGGCCATTTTGGTCGTGGCGATCCGCAGGATGCCTTCGGCGGCTTCGATCGGATCGAGCCCGAGGGGCTTGGCGATTTTCTCGGTCAGCGCCTTCTTGGCTGCATCCAGGTCGAGCTTCATCTCGCCGCCGAGAAAGCGGTCGGCGCCGAGGCGGCCGAGCATCAGGTTGGCGTCGGTGATGGTCGGCTCGGTGCCGCCGAGGCCGTAGCAGACCGGGCCGGGCGCGGCGCCGGCGCTTTCGGGGCCGACGCGCAACGCGTTCCCCACCTCGACGCGGGCGATGCTGCCGCCGCCGGTGCCGACCTCCTGGATGTCAATCATCGGCATCTGCACTGGCAGGCCGGTGGCATAGCCGCCGATCAGCGCAGAGCCGGTCATCAGCACGTTGCCCTCGTAGATCACGCCGGCCTTGGCGGTGGTGCCGCCCATGTCGAAGGCGATGGCGTTTGGGATTTCGAGTTTGTCGCACAGGGTCTTGGTGCCGACGACGCCGGCGGCAGGCCCCGACTCCAGCATGCGGATGCAGGATTGCCGGGCGTCACCGACGTCGAACAGCCCGCCGGTCGATTGCACGATCAGGAAGTTGCCGCCGAAGCCGGCCTCGCCGAGATGCGCCTCCATCTCGGTGAGATAGGTCTGCACCCGCGGGCCGACATAGGCGTTGGCGGCGGCGGTGGAGGTGCGCTCGTATTCGCGATACTCCTGGCTCAGCTCGTGCGATGCGGTAACGAACAGGCCCGGGAATTCCCTCTCGACGATCGCTTTGGCGCGCTGCTCGTGGGCCGGGTTGCGGTACGAGTGCAGAAACAGGATGGCGATTGCCTGCACGCCCTGGCTGACCGCATTGCGTGCCACAGCGAGGACCTGCTCCTCGTCGAGCGGGATCAGCACCGCGCCCTGCGAGTCGATCCGCTCCATGATCTCGAAGCGCAGATCGCGGTCGATCAGTGGCGCGTGCTTTTCAAAAAACAGGTTGTAGGACTCCGGCCGGTTGACGCGGCCGATCTCATAGATGTCGCGGAACCCTTGCGTGGTGAGCAGCGCGCATTTCGCGCCGCTTCGCTCCAGGATGGTGTTGATCGCGACCGTGGTGCCGTGCAGGAATAGCTTTGCCGCGGAAAACTGCGAGCCGGCTTTGCCGACGCCGGTCTCGATGCCGGTGACGAGTCGCTGTGGCGTGGTCAGTGTTTTGCCGAGCTTGAGAGCGCCGGTCGCCTCGTCGAACGCTGCAACGTCGGTGAACGTGCCGCCGACGTCGGCGGACAGGCGGATCGCGGAATCACGCAACGGAGCATTCACAGCATAACCTCGTAAATTTGGGCGTGGCCGGTCTTGTCGGAGGTGAACACGACCCGCGAGCCGTCCGGCGAGAATCTTGGGTGGGGATGGGTATGCTGCGCGGCTTCGACCGCGACCGGTCCGTTGTTATAGGGGAATGGCCCCGTCCAATGCTTGCCTTCGGACGATGCTTCGCTGGCGCACAGCGGTTCGGCTTCGTCGGCCGGATCGCCATCGACCTCGAAGGTGTGCAGGCCGCGATCCGGAACATTGGTATCGCAGACGAATCGCTCGCCGGCGTCGTCGGGCGCCGCATGCCACGCTGGCGAGTAAGTAATTTGGCGCACGACGCCGCGGTCGACGTCGATCATCTTCATGCCGCGCGGCCAGTCGACGAAGGCGACGGTGCGGCGGCCCGGCACCCAGACCTCGTGGGTGACCCACTGCATCTTGTCTTCGCGCTGATAGAGCCGGCGGTTCTTTGCCCCGCTGCGGTCAGTGAGCCAGACCCGGTCGGTCAGTGGACCGGCGTAGAGAATGAGATCGTCGTCGTCCGGGCAGAATTGCGGGTGGCCGATGGTGTCGCGCTCCAGGAACACCCGCGAGGTCTTATGCTCGGTGTCGATCAGCATGAAACGCGTCACCGGGCCCGACTTGACCGGCACCGCCCACCAGCGGCCGCTTTTCGACAGCGCGGTGGTGCCCATCGCGGCGCCGACCATGCCCTTCTCGCGCATCTCGACGGCGCCGAAGTCGGCAAGCCGCTCCTCCTCGAAGGTGTCGAGGTTGACGCGAAAGCCTCCGGTACCGGCGGTGAAATAGACATAGCGCCCGTCGCCCGATGGGGTGATCGACCAGTCGGCGAGATCAGGCCGGTCGGTCGCCTGGACCAGTTCATTGGTGGCGCGGTCTTCGAGGAAGATTTGTGGCTTGCCGGTGCGGTACGACACGAAGATGAGCTTGTTCATGGCTTGGTCGTAGGCCGGCACAAAGAAAAAGGGATGATGGTGAATTGACGGATGACTCGTGACCTGCCGGATACGCCGCCCGGAGGCGGTGTCGGTGAACTCGCGGCTTTCCGCCGGATAACGCTGACCTTTGCTCACACCATCACCATGAAAGCGGCCTCCGGCGGGGTGCCGGAGGCCAATGCATCAACTGCCGAACTTAAATCTTATATGCCTTGGCCTGGGCAACGATTTTCTCGCGATCGTAATTGTTGATCTCATCGATCATGTCGTTGGTGAACATCGGCTTGATATCCTTGATGTCGAGGCCGAGGAATTTTGCATCCAGCATCAGCTCGGATTCCCGGATGAAGCCCATCTTGGTGTTCGGGTAGGGCGGCTTGTAAAGCGGGATGCGGCGTTCCGCGGCGTACAGGATGGATTTCACCGCCTCGGCCTCGCTGGCGCCGCGCGGCGCGGTCTCGGGATAGAGCTTGAGGAAGGCGCGGGCGCCGGCCTCGGGATTGGCGAGCAGGAACTCGGACGCTTTGTTGACCGCGCGGGCGAATCCGATCGCGGTCTTGCGGTTTTCCTTGAGGAAGTTCGCCGTCGCGCTGATGAACAGCCCGCCGATCAGGGGCACGTTGGCCGGGCGCGGCAGCATCCGCATGGCGATGCCCGCCGCGTCGATCTGGCCGAAGCCGGTGTCGAAATAGGCCAGCGCGTCGATCACGCCGCGCTGGAGCGCGACACCGGCGGACACGCCGGCGCCAACCGCGATCCAGGTCACATCTTTGTCCGGATCGATACCGATGTTCTGCAGCACGGCGCGCGTCACCGGATAGTCGGTGGTGCCCATGTCGGAGACGCCGATCTTCTTGCCCTTGAGGTCTTCGTACTTCTGGACGCCGGAATCCGGCTTCACCGCCACATCCCACTTATACGGATAGGTGTACTCGTAATAGTTCACGATCGGCGGCAGCTGGCCCTTGGCGAACAGCGGGAATTGAAAGCTGGGGGTGCCGACGCCAAACTCGATATCACCCTTGTCGAGCGCAATCTGCACGTTGGCGTTGGTGCCGAGCGCGGCGGGAGTGAAGCTCAGGCCCTCCTCGCGGGTATAGCCGAGCTGTTCGGAGATCAGGATGTTGATGACGATCGGGTTGACCGACTTGATACCGAAGCCCATGCGGATCTTGCGCAACTCCTGCGCGCGAACCAGCGACGGCGCGGCGAGCGCAGTTACGCCGGCGCCTAACCCCTGCACCACCTTGCGGCGATTGAGCATTGTTGTCTCTCCCTAGTGTTGTCCGCGATCGACCCAATGGATCAATGAACGCTGCGTCCAGCGCACGATAAGGTGCAGCGCGATGCCGGTGACGCCCAGAATGGTCAGCACGGCGAACACGCCGGCGACGTCGGTGACCGCCTGCGCCTTGGTGATGACGACGCCCATGCCCTCCTGCGCACCGAGGAATTCGGCAACGATGGTGCCCAGCAGCGCGTAGACGATGCCCATGTCGAGGCCGGCGAAGATATAAGGCGCGGCTGACGGCAGCTTGACGAGGCGATAGGTTTCGAGCCGGGTCGCCGACAGCGCCTTCATCAGCTCGATCCGCTCGATGTCGGCCGAGCGCATGCCGGCGAAGCTGTTGACCAGCATCGGGAAAAACGCCAGCAGGGCGGCCATCGCCACCTTGGAGCCGTCGCCAAATCCGCACCAGATCACGATCAGCGGTGCGATCGCGACCTTCGGCAGGCTTTGCAGCGCGAAGGCGTAAGGCATCAGCGCGGTCTCGACCGGGCGGAATTCCGCCATCAGCGAACCGATGACGAGGCCGAGGCTGGCGCCGATCAGGAAACCGAGTAGCGCGTTCGACAGCGTGCTCCACAGCGGCAGGTAGTAGCCGAGCGCGCTTGCCGGAGAGACCGCGATGCCGCTCCACAGCGCCACGAACACGCCTTCGGGCGCCGGCAAGATATAGGCAGGCACCTGTAGCACGGCGACCAGCAGCTTCCAGATCAGCAGCAGCGCCAGGAAGCCGGCGACGCCGATCCCGGCATTGGTCAGCCGGGTGCGGCGGCGTCGCGATTGTGCGCTCGCGGCGGAGGCGGCGACCAGATCGAGCGCGGAAGGCTCGTGCGGGATATCGGTCATGGTGCGTCGCCGCCTTCGAGCAACCCGCGGATTTCGCGAGCGATCTTGACGTGTTCGGGATGGCCGAAGGTCTCGGCGGCGATGCGAGGACGCGGCAGGTTGACGGCAATCTCGCGGATGATGCGGCCGGGGCGCGCCGACATGACGATGACACGATCGCCGAGGAACACCGCCTCGTCGATCGAATGGGTGATGAGCACGACGGTCTTGCGGCTGGCGAGCCAGATGCGCTGCAGCTCGGCGTTCATTTTCTCGCGGGTCAGCGCGTCGAGCGCCCCAAACGGTTCGTCCATCAAAAGAAGTTTTGGATCGCGGGTCAGCGCGCGCACGATGGCGACGCGCTGCTGCATGCCGCCGGACAATTCGTACGGATATTTGTTCTCGAAACCGAGAAGCCCGGCGATGCGGAGAAGGTCGCGCACCGCGCCTTCGCGGTTGTCGATGCGATGGCCGCCGACGCGGAGCGGCACGGTGACGTTCTGCCAGACGGTGAGCCAGGGCAGCAGCGTCGCCTGCTGGAACACGACGCCGACCTCGGCCGAGGGGCCGTCGATGCGCTGGCCCGCCAGCGTGAAGGTGCCGGCGTCGGCGCGGTCGAGGCCGGCCATGAGTCGCAGCAGCGTGCTCTTGCCGCATCCAGATGGCCCGACCAGACAGACGAATTCGCCGTCGCGCACCGCCATGTCGAGATGGTCGAGCGCCAGCACCGGTTCGCCGGATACCGTCGGATAGATTTTTACGATGCCTCGGGCCTGGATCAGCGCGTCGGAGCGCGCCGATCCTGCCGCCACCGCTGCGCCGCGTGTATCGAGGGTGGCGACATTCATCGAGCCAGGCCCCGGATGGCCGGAGGCATCACGCAAAACATCGCTCCTCCCTTCGAGGCCGTATTTGTTATTCCCTTGCGAGGGTTATTCTACACTCGTGCCGCGCGGAACCGCTATGCGCGAATTGCGCGCACGTCGAACGCGGCGACGGGGCGGTGGAACCCCTTGAGCTCAAGCTCGCCGACCGAGGACGTATCGGCCAGCGTTTCCACTGCCGTGTGGACCTTGCCGTCGATCAGGATCTGGCCGCTCTTGGCTTCACCGCAGAGCCGCGCGGCAAGGTTCACCACGCGGCCGATGGCGGTGTAATCGAAGCGGCCCTCGGAGCTGACGCGGCCGAGTGTGGCATAGCCATGCGCGATGCCGACGCCGAAGCCGAGATCGTGGCCGAGTTTTTTCCATTTGGCGGCAAGTTCGACGACGCGTTCGCGCATCTGCACCGCCATCTTCACGCCGCGCTCGCACGGGTCTGCGCAGGGCATCGGATCGTTGAACAGCACCATCAGGCCGTCGCCGGCGAAGCGCTCCAAGGTGCCCTCGAAGGCATTGATGATGCCGGCGAGACCGTCGTGATACTCGCGCAGCACGGTCATTACCTCTTCGGGCTCGGCGGTTTCGGCGAAGGCGGTGAAGCCGCGCAGGTCGCAGAACACGATGGTGACGTCCTTGCGGTGACTGTCGAGCAGCTTCTCGCCGCCAGACGAAAGAACCAGTTCGGCGATCTGCGGCGCGAGGAAGCGCTTCAACCCGGACATCCGCTCGATCTCGCCAAGCTGATCGGTGACGCGCTGCTCGAGGTTGCGGTTCATCTCGGTGACTTGGTCGTGCAGCTGCTTGAGGCGGAGCGCGGCTTTGACCCGTGCCACCAGCGCCATCTGGTCGATCGGCTTGGTCAAATATTCGTCGGCGCCCGCCTCGAGCCCGGCTACGACGTCCTTGGAGTCCGCTTTGGCGGTGCACAGGATGATCGGCGTGAACGGCATCGTGGCGTCGTTCTTGATCCGCTTGCAGACCTCGATGCCGTCGATCTTCGGCATCATGATGTCGAGCAGGATCAGGTCCGGCTGCAGCTCCTTGGCGGCGGCGAGCGCCTCCTCACCATCGGCAGCCTGCTTGAGGTCATAGCCCTGCGGCTCGAGCCGCGCCATCAGGATGTCGCGGTTGGTCTCGTTGTCGTCGACGATGAGGATACGCGGCGGTTTGTGCATGACGGACGACTGATTCTTTAGAAAACTATTTCGGCATGTACTCGCGGATTTTCGCCAGCAACTGGCGTGGGCTGTACGGCTTGGTGACATAAGCGTCGCAGCCGGCATCGCGCGCCTTGCCCTCGTCGCCCGAAAGCGCATACGAGGTTACGACGATGATCGGGATGTTCTTGAACTCCGGCATGGCTTTGATCCGGCGCGTCGCTTCGTAGCCGTCCATGATCGGAAGCTGGATATCCATCAGGATCAGGTCTGGCCGCTGCTTTGCGACGGCGTCGAGCGCCTCCTGGCCGTTCTCGGCCTCGTCCATCTCGTAGTCGGCGCTCGCCAGCAGATCGCGCAGGATCTGCCGGTTGTCCTCCTGGTCCTCGACCACCAGAATGCGTTTCGTCATGGCTGCCTCGCCTGATGTTCGACCTTGATCGGAAGCGTGAGTGAAAATGTCGAGCCCTGGCCGGGCCGGGATTCTACCCAGATTCGGCCGCCGTGCATCTCGATGATTCGCTTGGAAATGGCGAGGCCCAGGCCCGTGCCGCCCTTGGCCTTGGTGATCGAAGTGTCGGCCTGCTGAAATTCCTGGAACAGCTTCTGCTGGTCGGCTTCGGAGATACCCGGCCCGGTATCGCGCACCGCGAGATTGTAGGCGCCGTCGTTAGCCGAGGCCTTGATCATGATCTCGCCCTTGTCGGTGAACTTGATGGCGTTGCCCACGAGGTTGAGCAGCACCTGGGTGAGGCGGCGCTCGTCGCCGCGGCCGGCCGGCAGGTTCGGCGCCATCTCGACCTTGAAGGCGAGGTTCTTGCTGGCGGCCAGCGTCTCGACCGCGCCATAGACACCGTGTACCACATCCTTGAGCGAATAGTCGTTGAGCGCCAGCACGAGCTGGCCGGCCTCGATCTTGGACAGGTCGAGTACGTCGTTGATCAGGCCGAGCAGGTGCTTGCCGTTCCGTGAGATGCGGTCGAGCACCGCGACCATCTTGTCCGGCGGCGCGCCATAGACACTGTCCTGGATCAACTCGGTGTAGCCGAGGATGGCGTTGAGTGGCGTGCGCAGCTCGTGGCTCATGTTGGCGAGGAAGCGCGACTTGTGCTCGCTTGCTTCGGCGAGCTGGCGGCTCTTGTCCTGGATTTCGTCGAACAGCCGCACGTTCTCGATGGCGATCGCAGCTTGGTCGGCGAAGGTGGATACAAGCTCGATCTGCTTGTCGGTGAACGGGCGCGCCTCGGCGCGGGTCAACGTCAGTACACCGACCGGCACGCCTTCGCGCAGCATCGGTACGCCGAGCATGGCGCGGAAGCCACCGAGCTTTTGCGCCTCTGGCCAATCGAAATCCGGATCGGCCTGGACGTCCGGAATATGCACGACGTGGCCTTCGACCAGCGCGCGGCCGGTGCCGGTGTTGCGTGCCACCTGTACTGGCTTGTCCTTAACGTACGCGGCGAACACCTCCGGGAATCCGTACGAGACCGAGCGGTAGAACGTGTCGCCTTTCTTCTGCGTGATGGTGCCCATGTCGGCCTCGCACAACCGGCCGGCCGACCGCAGCAGCGTGTCGAGCACCGTATGCAGATCGAACGCCGATCGACTGATGACCTTGAGCACGTCGGCCGTGGCGGTCTGCTGCTCCAGCGATTCCGTGAGATCCTCGGTGCGCTGACGTAGCTCATTGAGCAGCCGGGTGTTCTCGATAGCGATGACAGCCTGCGCGGCGAAATTCTGCACCAGTTCGATCTGCTTGTCGGTGAACGGCCGAACCTCCTGCCGGTAGATCACGATTACGCCGATCAATTCATTGTCCTTG
>Ga0105248_10007264_pt1 | contig 12157 bp, 10 predicted proteins | sample KBSS34metaG_FD_81524 | JGI IMG/M metagenome (GOLD analysis project Ga0105248, IMG submission 81524) | Switchgrass rhizosphere microbial communities from Kellogg Biological Station, Michigan, USA - KBS S3-4 metaG | ecosystem: Host-associated > Plants > Roots > Rhizosphere > Soil | place... | reverse complement strand
GACTTCGTTTCCGATCAGGAAGTGCGCTGGTGTCCGGGTTGCGGCGACTACGCGATTCTCAACAACGTGCAAAAAGTGATGCCCGAGCTCGGCATTCCGCGCGAGAAGATCGTGTTCGTTTCCGGTATCGGATGTTCGTCACGCTTTCCGTATTACATGAATACCTATGGCTTCCACAGCATTCACGGCCGCGCGCCCGCAATCGCAACCGGCATCAAGTGTGCGAATCCTGAACTCAGCGTTTGGGTGATTACCGGCGACGGCGACGCGTTGTCGATCGGTGGGAACCACTTCATCCACGCGATCCGTCGCAATCTCGACCTGAACTACATTCTCTTCAACAACCGCATCTACGGTTTGACGAAGGGCCAGTACAGCCCGACTTCTGAATTTGGCAAGAAGACGAAGTCAACGCCTTCAGGAACGATCGACTATCCGATCAACCCGCTCTCGCTCGCGATCGCGAGTGAATCGACTTTCGTCGCGCGCTCGATCGACATCGACGTCAAACATCTCGGCGCGATGGTTGAAGCAGCAGCAAAACACAAGGGCATCTCGTTTATAGAGGTCTACCAAAACTGCAACATCTTCAACGACGGCGCCTTCGACTACTTCGCGGAACGAACAGTCCGCTCCGACCGCGTTCTTTATCTCGAACACGGCAAACCGATGGTGTTTGGTAAGAATCGTGAGAAGGGCATTCGCATGAACGGCGCTCTCCCGGAAGTGGTCACGATCGGTGAAAACGGCATCACTGAGAACGATCTGCTGGTACACGATATTCATTTGAATGATCCGTCGGTGGCGTTCATGCTCGCGCGCATGGAGCAGCCCGAGTTTCCGCAACCGGTCGGAATTTTCCGAGCCATCGAACGAGCCACTTACGAAGACATGATGACTGACCAGATTGACGTGGCGGTGGCGAAGTCCGGCCTCGGCAGTTTGGAGAAGCTGATTAACAGCGGCGACACCTGGGTCGTCGAGTAAGAATTAGCCGCAGAGCGGGGGCAAGCCCCTCTTCCTGACCTGTTACATCCAATTAAGGATCATAAATAGAACAAGTCAGGAAGAGGGGCTTGCCCCCGCTCTGCGGCTAAACCTTCCGTCCCACCATCACGTAATACGACCATGAAACCACTAACTCGTCTAATTGCACTCGTACTCAGTCTGTCCATTTCCCTGGCGGCGTTCCAACCGGTAACACTCGTCGCACAACAGCAGACCGCTGCAACCGCCGCAACGGATTACAGTGCGCCACTCGCAGCCATCGAGAAGACACTCGACGAGAAGCGCAAAGAGTTTGGCATCCCCGGAATCTCACTCGCGATCGTCAAAGACGACAAGGTGATTTACCTGAAAGGCCTGGGCATCAAAGATTTCGAACACAACACGCCCGTCACCCCCGACACACGCTTCGCCATCGGTTCCTCGTCAAAGGCGTTTACCGCAATGCTGGCGGTGATGAGTGCCGACGAAGGCAAGCTGTCGCTTGACGATTCACCAAAGAAATTTCTGCCTTACTTCACGCTGCGCGATGAAGAAGCTGCCGCAAAGATCACGCTGCGCGATCTGCTGGCGCATCGCTCAGGCTTGAACCGCACTGACCTGGCGATGGTGACTGGCGTCCTCAATCGCGAGGAACTCATTAAGGTCGCCGGCATGGCGAAACCAACTGCAAAACTCGGCGAGAAGTTTCAATATCAAAACGTCATGTACACAGCCGCCGGCGAAGCAGTCGCAAAAGCGCAAAACTCAACCTGGGACGATCTAATCGCAAAGAAGATCTTCAAGCCACTGGGAATGACCAACAGCGACACTCGCACAGAAGACATGCTGAAGTCGCGCGACTACTCATTCGGTTACGACTACAACGCGGGTACAAAAGTAACGCGTCGCCTGCCGCAGCGCGCAATCCCTGCGGCCGCGCCCGCCGGAGCGATAAATTCCAGCGCTCGCGACATGGCCCAGTGGGTTCGCTTGATGCTTGGCAACGGTGTCTACAACGGCAAGCGACTTGTTTCTGAAAAAGGTTTTGAGGAGTTAACCCGCAAACAGATCAACATCGGTGGTCCCGTCGATTACGGTTTGGGTTGGTTCCTGCGCCAGTGGAAAGGTCACAAGGTCGTCGAGCATGGCGGTAACATCGACGGTTTCAACGCGCAAGTCGCGCTGATGCCGGATCAGAAACTCGGGTTTGTGTTATTGACCAACGTCACCGCTTCATCGCTCGGCGCAGTGGCCATGAGCACTATCTGGAAAAATCTGGTCGCCGAACCAACAACGGCCACGGAAGCCAAAGCAACCGAGCCCGCTGCCGATCCGAAGCAGGAAATCGGAAAGTACTTGCTCGCCGCAGCCGGTGTGAGCTTCGACGTGAGTTGGAAAGACAACAAGCTCGTGCTCACGGTTCCGGGCCAGCCGCCATATCCGCTCGAGAACATCAGTGGCCGTCGCTACAAACTCGCGGATCCGGCGCCGCCGGGATTCTTCGCGACCTTCAGACCAGTTAAAGACAAAGCCACCGAGACAGAACTCTTCCTCGAGCAGCCACAAGGAAACGTCGTACTGGCTAAAGTTGTGGGAGACGCGGTTCCGGCCGCTGAAGCCAACACCAGCACGTTGATTAGTGTTGATGAACTGCTCACAAAAATGATCGCTGCGTACGGTGGTGAAGAGAACCTTCGCAAGCACAAGTCGTCGCTAACGAACGTAGAAGTCGATCTCGAAAACCAGGGCGTGCAGGCCAGAGGTTTAATCAGTGCCAAAGCACCTAATCAAACCGCCAGCGACATGACATTCACGGCGCTCGGTAAGAAGATTGGCTCAATCGTGAGTTACTTCGACGGCAATAGCGGCGGTGAGATTCTCAGTTTTGCTCCCGAAGAAACTTACTCGGGCAAACGCCTCGAAGACATCAAAGCCGCCGCCGATTTTTACGACGTGCTCAATTGGAAACAGAACTACAAAACGATCACCGTCAAACGCATGGGGAAAGTCAGTGATGAAGACGTCTACATCGTTGAGAAGCAACGCGAGAAGGGCACGAAGGTAACCGACTACATCTCCACTAAATCGTTTCTTGTTCTGCGTCGCGATTCACTTGTTGTCAGCGAAACGTCGGGCATCGAGCTGCCGCAAACGGAGTCGTTTAGTGATTATCGAAACGTCGACGGCGTGATGGTTCCTTTCAAAACTGTGTCAAGCAACATCGCGAATGGCGACATCGTGCTGCGTATCACGGACGTAAAGTTTGACATCGAAATCCCGGACACTGTGTTCAGAAAACCAGCCGCGGATAAAAACAAATAACGCGGATCAGAAATGAAAACCAACACTCGCCATAAACTGAAAATTGTGCGTGGTTCTGGAGTCCAACCGGAATGGCTGGAGGAAGAAACCTCTCGTTGAATCGAATGCAATGAATTCCGTTTGGCGAGGACCGAGATGAATGATGGTGTCACCGGCGTCGAAGCGGGTCACGATACGCTTTGAAGGATAAAACTCCAGCACACCGCCGAGGTCGGCAGCGAAGCCGTTTAGTCGCTCTACTTCAAATCGAAAAGGGAAGCCGGGGATCGTCGGGTCGGGTAATATGGTGACTTTGCCCTGGCTGAAGCTCGCCACGCCAGGCCGAGCTTTACCGAAGATGCCCCACTTCTCGAACCTCTTGCCAATCTTCACGCCACCGACGACTTCGGTGATGTTGCCGTCGTTTTGGCATTGAAAGCATCGCTTCGGGAAGAAGTATCCTGCCGCTTCGAGGCTAACCACACGATTCAGATTGTAGGTGAACCGCCCGCCGAATCCTGGTTCAGTTCTGCGCTCGCCAAAGGCTGGTCGCTCGAGTGTCGTGAACTCCGCCGCAACTTCAAACTTCGGCACCTCGTCAGACTGCGCTTGCGCTTGCGACTGCAATAGAAACACGCTGAGTAATGCGATCAGAAAACGATTCATTTGCATCTCCTTAAAGTTTGGTTAGGCACACCTATCGCCAGTTCAGCCAAACTGCTGTAGCTGAGACGGTGTTAGTTAACTAAGTAACGGGAGACTGTGACCGGCGGGGAGTTTTCAAGGACTCTTCGGTAAAAGGTTTTCCATGTTGTCGGCGCCACCAACCATCACGCGCTGTTGTCCAACGACAGTAGGCTTAGTTCGGCTACCGATTGGCTTGCCGATCGTCAGTGTTGCACCCTGATTGCTCAGCACTCCTTCGAGCCGCTCAAAGATGTTTGGAGTCTTCGGTGTCGAGCGAGGTTGTGAATCCTCCGCGCTGAACAGCGGCGTGTAATTGGTATCGCGCAGCACCCAGAGATTCCAGGTGCCGCCGCTGGGCAGAATGGAATCACTGGAAACCCATTCGTAATGTTCATTGTCGATCGTGAATGCAATCCTGTTTTCGTCGAGCACGGCGACCTTTTTGAAGTCGTATCCTTCGCGCGGCACGAGTGAAAAAATGAAACGGCCGCGCTCGGGAAGGTAAAGCCACAGCAGCGCGCCGGTGCAGCCGATGCTCGACTTACTCTTGCTCACTTCGTTGCCATTGAGCAGCAGACTGTAGTGCTTAACTCCCAGCGCGACTGCATCGAGCGTGAAGTCTTTCGGCACTGCTTCGAGATGGTTCTCGCGCAGTCGCGTGCGATCGAACGTGACGCTGACAACGTCAACTATCTTCGCGCCTGATTCCTGGTTGACGAGCAACTCGAGTGAAACGGCATCGCCGTCGTCGAGCGTTTGTGGAGTGGTCGATTTGGGAAACGTTGCGAAAGCGCCTTTCAGAAAACTTCTGCGAAAGGCTTCGTCAGCAGGCAAAACAGCGACGCTGAACTTTTTCGTGATCGGATCGCCGCTGATCCACAAGTCGTAACCAAAGACGACGTTTTGTTGAGCGTCCGTCAGCACGCGATGAATGATCCGGTTCTCGCCGGCGAATGCCTGCGCGTAGAGCGACGCTGCGAGCGAACTCGTTGAACTGTTGCCCGGCATCTCGCTCCTGAAAGCCACGAAACCGCCGTTTGCAAGTTGCAGGATGAGCTGGCGCTTCGCGGGGTTCTGTGCCGCCGCAGTGAATCCGAAGGCCGGGATGCAAAGCAGAAGGATCCAGATCTTACTTCTCATTCGGCGATCCTCCTTTGATAACGGTGAGCTTGACTTCATCCGTAGGCTTGAACCCACTCAGAGTATCTTGCGAACGTGCGATAGTACTTTCCACAGTTGGACCATTAATAACCCGCTTCGAAGGCTTCGAAACTCGCCGGCGGTCTCGATAGACAACTTGAGTGACAATCTTCTCTTGTACAGTTAGAACTTCCACCGGCACCTGCACGATGACCGGAGCTTGAGGCGGAGTAGCGGGTTGTTGAGGCGCTCTAATACCAAATAAAGCTAACACCAATCCAACGGCAAACAGTGCAACGCCGAGGGGCACGGGAACAGGCCGTAAGAAAGTTTTCACGCAAAGGCGCAAAGGTTGACGCAAAGACGCAAAGACAAAGCCGAGGCCCGGCTTAAGTTCTTCTCCTTGCGCCTTTGCGTGTCTTAGTCTTTGCGCCTTTGCGTGAAACTGCTCCAAGTTGCTTCGTAGCTGCGCATGGTAGCCGGTCCAATAGCTCTCCGTTGGTGCGACAGTCTCGCGCAGCCTGGTGGTCATTCGCAGCGTTGCCGCCAGCGATTCGAACTCCGCCCGACATTCTTCGCACTGGTCCAACAGTTTTTCTGCACGAGGATCGCCATCTAAAACCAGTTCGGTAAATCGCTCTCTTGTTTCCTTACAATTGTGCATTTGAAAACTCCAGTGTTTCCGCCGTTTCCGACTCCGGCGAAAGCTTTGCGCGCAGCTTTCCGATCGCACGCGATACGCCTTTCTTCACCGTCCCGGTGGAACAGTTCATCGCGTTTGCGATCTCGTCGTATGACATTCCTTCGTAATGACGAAGCAGAAACGAGAGTCGCTGCGAAGGTGTCAACTCAGCCAGCGCGCTGACCACATTCTCAAAAAGTAACTTGTTATAAATATTTTCCGGTGAAGATGAATGAAAGGTCTCCGGTGCTTCCGTATCGATTGGAACGAGTTGCACCGCTGTCGTTTGACCGCCCCGCCGGAAGAAACTCGAGCGGCGATGATTGAGGAAAGCGTTGATCGTGATCCGCCGCAGCCAGGTGTAAAACGATGATTCGAAACGAAACGACGGAAGCGCCTGGTAAGCTTTTAACCAAACTTCCTGGGAAAGATCTTCCGCGTCCTGAGCGTGGCGGCAATAGTGAGAGGCGAGTAGATGGATGCGGCGCGCGTAGCGTTCAGCCAGCAGGCAGAAGGCATCGATGTCTTCTGCTTGCGCGCGTCTGACAAGATCGCTGTCGCTTTCGCTCACAATCATACAGACACGAATTTTGCGGTTTGGTTGGCCGGGCCTAAAGAATCAAGCCTGGTTTTTTCGGTGCTTCTTCGTGCCCACGTTTACGATTGTCGAAGGCGCATTCGTGCTCGGCGTGGCGGAATTGCCCGCGACGTGTTGCTCCGAAGCGTCCGCAAACATCTTATTTTCTGTCTTGCGCCGGCCTCGCAGCGCCGGTGTCTTCTTCATCTCTTCACGATTTTGATCCGGATTTCCGGCGAATCCGGTTTGCTGTCCGCGTGGTTTTGGGGGAATACCCGCCTTGTGTTGGTCCTTGACTGCCATTGTCTATCCCTCCCGTTTGCCGCTCGTTTTGTTAGCCCGTTTTCTCCCCAATGCCCACTTCAACGTGATCGGCGTAATCAGTGTTGTGATGATGACCATGATAACAACGGCTCCGAAAATCGCCGAGCTAATCACGGGCACTTGTTCGCCTGTCGCCGACGGCAACATCAACGTGGCGCCGATACCGGCGAAGATCAACCCCACTTCGCCGCGCGGAATCATGCCTAAACCGATCGCCAGACGATTGATGCCCCGCTCTACGACGCTGAGGGCACAGATCTGTTTGCCGATGATTGCGGCGATAGTTAGTGCGGCAGCCAGGCCGAGGATGTTGATTTGTGTGAACAGTCGTAAGTCGACCTTTAGTCCCATCAACACGAAAAAGATCGGCACGAGTACGGTGCTGACTGGCTGTAGTAGATCGTGAAGGCCTCGTTCTTGTCGGCCGCCTCTTGGCTTGTAGTGAACTTCGTCGAGAATAAGTCCTGCGGCGAAGGCCCCGACGATCGGCGCGAGTCCGGCTTTAGCCGCCGCCCATGCGAGCAACAGGCAAAACGAAATCGCGAGCGTCAATAAAACACCTCTCGTCTCGAGACGACCGGCGCCGCGCAACATCCGCGGCACCAACAACTGTCCCACTACGACCGAGCCGGCCAGAAACGCAAGCGACTTGAATCCGATGAGCGCGATATCAAACATCGACAGCGATGCGCCGGTTGCCGAAGCCTTGATCGCTCCGGCTACGACCGCAAGGATCAACAGTCCGAGTACGTCATCGATCACGGCGGCGCCAAGGATGATGCGTGCTTCCCGTGTACCAAGCTTGCCAAGGTCCTTGAAAACCCTCGCGGTGATGCCAACGCTGGTTGCACATAGAGTTGCGCCAATGAAAATATGGGCAAGCCGAGGTTCGTCAGGTATCAAATAAGCCGAAACGCCCCAGCCGAGCAGAAACGGGGCAATCACACCGACAACGGCAACCAGTAACGACGACCAGCCAACTTCCATCATCTCCTTCAAATCGGATTCAAGCCCGACTTCGAATAACAGAATAATGACTCCCAGCTCCGCGAGTGCCGCCACAGTCTCATTAGTCTTTAATGATTCCGCCCGCATGAAACCAAATATCACGAGGTTACCCAGTAGTATTCCCGCGCACAGTTCGCCCAGCACCGCCGGCTGACCCAGTCGCTCAAAGGCCTCACCCATCAGCTTTGCGATCACGAGCATGACCGCGACTCCGATCAGGACGGCTGGATCCAGGCTGTGCGATTCCGTGCCCGTGGGACCTTCTCCCGCTGCAAACACACGGGTACTGAGAATAAAAAACACAGCGAGAGTGACCAATAAAATTGCTCGTTTCATCAGGTTTTTGGGCTGAAACGGGCCGATTATGACATAGATCGCCGTTGCCGAGTGGGTGCTCAGGGTTGCGTCCCTGAGGGGAGGTCTCTATAATGCGCCCCACCTAAAAGGCGTCTCCCCGGCAGGTTGACGCCATCTAACACCAAAAGCATGGCGACTCCCATTAGATGGAACCAACGTAGACGTGTTGCGCCATACGGCGGTTCCAAACAACCAGACACTCCTTTGCGTTCGCTCGCGCTCAGCTTGACGCATGTTGCTCGTGCCGCACTTACCGAGCCGCACATGCTCAGTATCGAGCACGAACGTATCCAGTTGAGCCGCCTCCCCAAAGCGTTTGACGGCTTTCGCCTCGTTCAGCTTTCCGATATTCATCACGGACCTTTTTCAAACCGCGAACAGATCGAGCGTGCAGTTGACACTGCCAACCGCCTGCAGCCGGACATCATCGCGCTTACCGGCGACTACATCTCGAAAGAACGACACTATGCAGCGCCCTGCGCGGAGATGTTGGGCAATTTGAAGGCAAAGTATGGCGTGTATGCCGTGCTGGGTAATCACGACCACTGGACCGACGCCGCATTGATAACCGACCTGTTCCGCGCCGAGGGGATCACGGTCCTGATAAACGAAGGTATGCACTTCGAAAAGAATGGCGCTTCGATTTGGCTGGCCGGTGTTGACGATACGATGGTGGGTCTCGAAGACTTGTCGCTGGCGCTGGCAGGCGCCCGGGACGACGAGATGAAGCTGCTGTTGGCGCACAATCCGATTATTCTACGGCGCGCCGCGCGAGCCTCGGTCGATTTAGTGCTGAGTGGACACACACACGGCGGCCAGGTGGCGATTAGAGGCGAACGCAGCACCGTGCGCGGAGCGCGCAAACGCCTTTTGAAAGGCCTTGGACGCCTTAGTAACACTCAGATTTACGTCAATCGCGGGTTGGGAACTGTTGTTTTACCAATCAGGTACGGATGCCCTCCTGAGATTTCTTTACTCGAACTCCGAAGTGAGCCACAAAAAGGCACATAGCCTTTTGTGATTCTTTGTGGCCAATGTCCTCGCGGATAGTTACTCTTCCTAATCTTCTGACCGTCTTCCGGATGGTTTTAATTCCGGTATTCGTCTCGCTGCTTTTCTACCAACGCTTCGTACTCGCCCTGACAGTCTTTGTTTCGGCCGGCGTTACAGACGGCCTGGACGGCCTGTTAGCACGCCGTTTCAACCAGAAATCTCAGCTCGGCACCATCCTCGATCCGATCGCTGATAAGCTGATGCTGGTTACGGCGTTTGTAGTTTTGTCGATGAGGTCGGTTTTCCCACAACCCCTGCCGTCACATCTTCCCGTACCATTTTGGGTGACGGTGGCGGTTATCAGTCGCGACGTCTTTATTCTGGTAGGCGCGGCCGCTATCAACATCGTCACGGGCTTCCGCGGCTTCCGGCCCTCGATCCTCGGCAAAATCAACACTTTCGTCCAAATCGTCGCCATTGGCGCCATTATTTTCGCGGCCAGCGTCCCCTCCGGCACCGGTTACTACCTCCCGACCATCTACACCACGGTTTTCGCCCTCGCCGTCCTCTCCGGCGCCCACTACGTCTTCTTCGTCTCCAAACTACTCAACGAAGACCGTCGTTTCGAGAGATAAAACACACTCAACAAAAGTTGACAAGAGCACACTCAAGTATTATATTGAGCGTGCGTTCAAGGCTAGTGCCTCATAGTGCTATCAAGAAGGTTTTGGAGACTAAAAGAAGATGAGTAAGATTATTGGAATTGACCTGGGAACAACCAACTCGGTCGTAGCGGTGATGGAAGGTGGTGAGCCGACCGTAATCACCAACTCCGAAGGTGGCCGCACCACGCCATCGGTCGTGGCTTTTACCAAAGACGGGAGTCGCCTTGTTGGTCAGGTTGCCAAACGTCAGGCGGTAACCAACCCCGAAAACACAGTTTATTCAATCAAGCGATTTATGGGACGTCGCTATAACGAAGTTACTGAAGAGATAAAACAAGTTCCATACAAAGTGCAGGGCTCAGGCAACGGCGACGTGCGGATCTCAGCCGGCGGCAAGGAGTGGAGTCCACCAGAAATCTCGGCAATCATCCTTCAGAAGATGAAGCAGTCAGCCGAAGACTATCTCGGCCAAAAAGTTGATAAGGCCGTGATCACTGTTCCGGCTTACTTCAACGACTCACAGCGCCAGGCGACCAAGGATGCGGGCAGGATTGCCGGCCTGGAAGTCATGCGTATCGTGAACGAGCCGACGGCGGCTGCCCTCGCGTATGGTCTCGACAAGAAGAAAGACGAGACGATCGCGGTATTCGACTTTGGCGGCGGCACGTTTGATATCTCGATCCTCGAGGTCGGCGAAGGCGTTGTCGAAGTGAAGTCGACTAACGGTGACACGCACCTGGGCGGCGACGACATTGACGAGCGTCTGATCGAGTGGATCATCGATGAGTTCAAGAAAGATCAGGGTATCGACCTTTCGAACGACAAGATGGCGCTTCAGCGTCTGAAGGAAGCGGCGGAGAAAGCCAAAATCGAACTTTCGAGCACGATGGAGACGGAGATCAATCTGCCGTTCGTGACTGCCGATCAGTCAGGTCCGAAACACCTCGCGATGAAACTCACGCGGGCGCGTTTCGAACAATTGGTTGACCCAATCCTGACGCGGCTCAGAGGTCCGGTTGAAACGGCACTGAAAGACGCGGGTGTCGATGCGAAGAAGATCGACGAAGTGGTTCTCGTCGGTGGTTCGACGCGTATCCCGAAGGTGCAGGAAATAGTCAAGGAAATGTTTGGCAAAGATACAAACAAGAGTGTGAACCCTGATGAAGTCGTCGCGATTGGCGCAGCCGTGCAGGCGGGTGTTCTTTCCGGCGAGAAGACCGACATCCTGCTGCTCGATGTGACACCGTTGAGCCTGGGTATCGAGACACTCGGTGGCGTGTTCACCAAGCTGATAGAAAGAAACACGACGATTCCAACGCGGAAGTCAGAAATTTTCTCAACTGCTTCCGACAATCAAACGTCGGTTGAAGTTCACGTGCTCCAGGGCGAGCGACAGATGGCGGGCGACAATCGCACGTTAGGTAAGTTTCACCTCGTCGGTATTCCACCGGCGCCGCGCGGCATGCCGCAGGTAGAAGTCACGTTCGACATCGACGCGAACGGCATCGTGAACGTGTCGGCGAAGGACATGGGTACTGGTCGCGAGCAGAAGATCACGATCACGGCGTCATCGGGTCTGTCGAAGGATGAGATCGACAGGATGATGAAGGATGCCGAGTCGCACTCTGCTGAGGACGCTCAGAAACGCGAGGAGATCGAAGCTCGCAATCGTCTGGATAGTTTGGTCTACCAGACAGAGAAGGTCCTCAACGACAATCGCGAGAAGGTTGGTGCAGTTGCTTCTGATGTCGAATCGGCAATTGCCGAGGCGAAGAAAGCACAGACGGAAGGCGGCGTTGAGAAACTCAATGACGCGTTCAACCAGCTACAGACCGCGTCGCACAAACTTGCTGAGGCGCTTTATCAACAGGCGCCACCGCCGGGATCGGAAGGAACTAGTGATCAGGCATCAGCAGCAGGCGCATCTTCGTCAGGCGCGAGTTCGGGCGGCGAAGACAATGTGATTGACGCTGAGTACGTGGATGTAGACGAGAACAAGTAAGGGACATTGCCGATTTTGCGATTGCCAATTGTCTATTTGAAGAGGCGGAGATAGCTTTTTCCTCCGCCTTTTCCTTCAATCGGCAATCAAACAATCGGCAATCGGCGATCAGCATCATGGCCAAGCAGGACTATTACGAAGTACTCGGCATCAAGCGCGACGCCAAGCCCGAGGAGATCAAGAAGGCTTACCGGCGTTTGGCGCGCAAGTATCACCCTGATGTGAATCCGGGTGATAAAGCAGCCGAGGAACGCTTCAAAGCGATGTCGGAAGCGCACGACGTGCTTTCCGATCCGAAGAAGCGAAGCGTTTACGATCGTTTTGGACAGTACTCCGAAAACCTCGCCGATGCAGCGGCGAGAGGCGCTGGCCCATCGAGTGGCGGACGAACTGCACCGGGATTCGATTTCACTGGTTTTGACTGGGGTAGTGGG
>Ga0105248_10007263_pt1 | contig 12157 bp, 8 predicted proteins | sample KBSS34metaG_FD_81524 | JGI IMG/M metagenome (GOLD analysis project Ga0105248, IMG submission 81524) | Switchgrass rhizosphere microbial communities from Kellogg Biological Station, Michigan, USA - KBS S3-4 metaG | ecosystem: Host-associated > Plants > Roots > Rhizosphere > Soil | place... | reverse complement strand
GAGGATCAGTTCCGCGACCTGTTCAAGCCGGCCACGACGCCGGCGGCACCGTCCGCGGGAACAGAGGCGTCCAAGCCCGCAGACGGCGAGACGCCTGCCGCCAAGCCTGCTGCCACGCCGGTCGAGATCGACTGGACCGGCCTGCGCGACCGCGCCACGATCCTGCCGCTTGGCCTTAGTGCCCGCGATCCCGTCATCAGCGCGGATGGCAAGACGCTCGTCTTCCATGCCTCTGTCGGCGATGCGGACAATCTCTACAGCTATGATCTCGACGAGCTGGCTGCCGAGCCGGCGGTCGCGAAGCAGATCAGCGCCACCGGCAAGCCCAAGGGCAATTTCGCGTTGACCAGCGATGGGAAGACGCTGTTCTACCTTGATGATGGCACGATCTTCTCAACCCCGCTCGCCGAGCCCAAGCCGAAGAGGCTCGATGCGACGGCTGCGATGGATGTCGATTTCGCCGACGAAAAGCAGGTGGTGTTCGACGAGGCATGGTCGGAGCTGAACGAGCATTTCTTCGACCCGCATTTCAACGGCAAGGATTGGTCGGCCCTGCGCGAGCGCTTCGCCCCCTATGCGGCGGGTGCGCGCACCCCGGCGGAGTTGCGCCGGATCATCAACCTGATGATCGGCGAGCTCAACTCTTCCCACTCCGGCATCAATCCTCCGCGCCCGGGCTCGGCCGATCATATCGGCGCGCTGGGCCTGAGCTTCGACCGCGAGGCTTCCGAGAGCGGCCACGGACTGGTGGTGAGCGAAGTGGTGAGGCTGGGGCCGGCCGACGTGGAGGGGCATATCCATCCGGGCGACCGTATCGTCAGCCTCGACGGCACGGCGATCGGCCTCCACACCAACCTCTATTCGTTGCTGGAAAGCAAGATCGGCAAGCTGGTGGTGCTGGGCGTCGAGGATGCCAAGGGCGCGCCGCGCACCGTGCAGGTGAAGCCGGTGCCGCTGGCCGTGGATGCCCGCCTTCGCTATCGCGCGTGGGTCGATAGCCGGCGCGCGCTGGTCGATCGGTTGTCGGGCGGCAAGCTGGGCTATGTCCATCTGATCGACATGAGCTCTGAATCGCTCGACCAGCTCTATCTCGATCTCGATGCCGAGAATGAGGGGAAGCAGGGCGTCGTGGTGGATGTTCGCAACAACAATGGCGGCTTTATCAACGGCAACGCGATCGATGTCTTTGCCCGGCAGAATTATCTGCGGATGACGCCGCGGGGCCTCTTCACCATGCCTGCCCGCCAGATGCTGGGCCAGCGCGCGCTGGGGCTGCCCACCGTCCTCGTCACCAACGAATCCTCGCTGTCGGATTCGGAGGATTTCACCGAGGGCTATCGCGCACTCAAGCTTGGCAAGGTGGTGGGCGAGCCCACGGCCGGCTGGATCATCTTCACCGGCGGTACCCGCCTGATCGATGGCTCCATGCTGCGTCTGCCCAGCATCCGGGTGCAGGACATGCAGGGGCAGGACATGGAGATGCACCCGCGACCGGTGGACGTGGAGGTCGCGCGGCCGCTTGGCGAGACGGCGACGGGCAGCGATGCGCAGCTCGCCGCTGCCGTGCAGACGCTGCTGGAGCAGATCGGCTCTCCGCAGCCCTCCAGGCCCTGAGCTGTGGAGCGGGAGGGGCCCGGCCCCCTCCCGCCCGATGACGGCCGGGCCCTTATCGGCCGGTAGGGATTTTGACGCCGAGCAGCACCAGCTTCTCGCCGCTGATACCGAACCAGTGGGGCGTGCCCGCCGGGATCAGGATCACGTCGCCGGGGCGGAGCGTGCGGGTGGTGCCGCCCTCGATGCGGCTGCCTTCGGTGAGGGTGGGGTTGGTGACTTTCGGGTCCACCAGCGTTCCGCCGGAAACCAGCGTGCCGGCTCCCTCCATGACGATGGTATATTCGTCCTGTGCGGGGTGAACGGCGGGCGGGCCGGGCTTCTTCCAATATTCCAGCGCTGCGATCGTCGCACCGTCACGCAACAGGGGCTGCCAGAGGAAGCCCTGGCCCGGTTTCATCGCCTTCGCCATGGCGGCGATCTGTGCCTTCACTTCCGCCGAGGTCGCCAGCGATGTGGGATCGGTGGGCGAAGGCGAGGCCGCGCCGACGGCGGGCGCCGCCAGCAGCAGCGACGAGGCGGACAATATCAGGGCAAATGGGCGCGCAAAAAACATAACAGGACATCCTCCCAACCGGGGCGGTCCCTTCTTTGCGGGCCGCCCCTTTCCGGCGTCGAGACTGTCCCGCTCGCCCCCGAATGGCAAGGCGTCAGCGCGGATAATCGCGCCACAGCCACTCCAGCGCGGCGGGCAAAGTTTGGGCAATGACATTGCCGTCGACATGCACCGCGTCCTTCGCGATCACATAGCGATAGTCATAGCCCTGGGCTTTCAGCGCCGCGGCCATCCGGTCGTTCGCCATCGGCCAGTTGTGGTGGGTGGATTCGGGATCCTGCCAATGGAGATCCTTCTCGCCCACCTCCATCCAGATGCGGATCGGCTTGCGCGGCGTCTCGGGGATCAGGTGGGCGTGGAAATCCCATGCGCCGTCCGGCGTTGCCGGATCAGCGGGGGAGGCCTGGTTCACGAAGGTGCCGGAGTAGGAAAGTACCTTGCGATACCATTCGGGGTGAAACCAGGCCATCGCGAAGGCCGCCGCAGCCCCCGAACTGCCCCCCATCGTCGCGCGCCCTTCAGGATTGCTCGTGAAGCGGACGCCGTAGAGCTGCGTCACGCGGGGCAGCACCTCCTTCTCCACGAACTCGGCATAGCGACCCGAGACGGTGTCATATTCGAGGCCGCGTTCCGATCCCTGCGCGTCGCCGCCGCCGGACTGGATCATCACCGCCACCATTGGCGGCACGCGGTGCGCGGCGATCAGCCCGTCCAGCGCAGCGGCCACGCGGGCGGCATAATCGCGCCCGTCCTGCACGACGAGCAACGGCGCCTCGGTGCCGGGCCGGTAACCTGCGGGGATGTAGACGAACACCTCGCGGCGATAGGGCGCGGGCTCGGATTCATCGGCGAAGGCGGCGGCGATGCGGTTGCCATAGGCATCCCGGCGGCGTGTCGTCTCGTTGTCGAGTTGGCGGATGCCGGGATAGAGGCTGCTTTCGGCGGAGCTCATGATGAAGCTCTGCAACCGGCCCTTTGCGATCGTCGGTCGGGCGGCCATTTCAGGGGCGTCGCTATAGGGCGGCGAGATGTGGGTTTCCCGGGGCTCCTCAGCATGGGCGATGCCCGCCGACAGCAGTACCACACCCAGCGCAACAAGCTTTCGCATACACCCTCCTGATCCCGGAAAACCTTGCTCATCCGCCATCCTTGCGTGGCGCGGGCGTGGCGACAAGAGGGAAGGGGCAAGAATTCAGGAACCGGCATGGCGGAGCGGATGCCCCGCCATGCCGGCCCGCATCAGAAGTTGACGCGCATGCTGGCGCCGAAGGTACGCGGATCACCGAGATAGGCGTAGAAGGCGCCCAGATTTTCCTGAACACTCGTCAGATAGTGGCTGTTGGTGAGGTTCTGCGCCCACATCGAGACATCGTAGCGGTTGTGATCCAGCTTCACGCCCACCCGTGCATCGACCACGCCATAGCCGTTGATCTTGCCGAAGGTGCTGTCGTCGGTGAGCAGATCCTGCGACGAGCGGTAGGACCAGTCGGCCTCGCCATAGCCCACGATGCCCGAAATGAACTGGTGGGTGTAGTCGGCCGCGAGGTTGACGATGCCGCGCGGCGCGTTGGCCACCTGCTTGCCGGTGAGCGAGCAGACGGTCTGGCCGGCTGCCGATGCCTCAGGCGGGCAGGGGGCGTTCGGATAGTCGGTATAGCGGGCATCAGTGAAGGAACCCGAGGCGCGCAGATGCAGCTCCGGCGTGATCGTGTAGGCCGCGTCCACCTCGAAGCCGCGTGAGCGGATGCCGCCGGCGTTGGCGAGCGCCTGCGTCGCGGTGCCGTTGATGAGGAAGACGGCGTTGGTCTGGTAGTTGGAGATCGTCTCCCAGAAGCCGTCGACATTCAGCGTCAGATGATGGTCGAGCAGCGAGGCCTTCACGCCGGCTTCGTAGTTGTTGGCGATTTCCGGCGCGACCACATAGGTGATGCCGCTGGCGAGCAACTGGCTGCTCAGCAGGCCGACATTGACGCCCGCGCTCTCCTCGCCATGCGAGTAGGTGGCGTAGAGCATCACGTTCGGCTGCACCTGCCAGCTCAGCGTGGCGAGGCCGGAGAGCAGGTTGTTGCCCTGCCCGAAATCCGCCGTGCCGACCGGGAAGCCCTTCGCCGCCTTCTGTGCGGTGGATTGCGGCAGCATGAAGCCCGCAAAGTTGCAGGCCGCCGCGCTGGTCGCGCACTGAAGCAGCTGGACGTTGCCGGAGCCGAAGGAATCGAGCGATTGCTCCTTGCGCTCCCACGTGTCGCGGAAGCCGCCGGTCAGGCTCAGCGTGGGGGTGATGTGGTAGGTCGCCTGCGCGAAGCCGGCATAGCTCTGGGCGTCCGGATTTTCGTGGGTGACGTAGCTGAAGTTGTTCAGCACCGACGAAAGGGAGGCCGAGCGTGCCGCGGTGCCGTTGGCAAGGCCGGCCAGCGTGTTGTTGAACGCCCAGGCGTCCACATCGTCCGTCGTGTCGGAGATACCGCGGATCGCCTGGTTGAAATAATAGAGGCCCGCCACCCACTCGAAGCGGCCGCCCGTCGGCGAGGCGAGGCGCAATTCCTGCGAGAACTGGTTGGCGTGATCGATGAAGTTGGTGTTCGTCGCGATCGGCAGCGCGGTGAAATCCGAATCGTTGGTCGGATGCCACGCCCAATATTGATAGGCGGAGATCGAGGTCAGCTTGTATCCGCCACCCAGCGACCAGTCGGCCTGACCGGAGATCAGGATCTGGTGGGTGGTGCTGGATTCCTCGGAGTTGTTGTCGACGATGCGGTTGAAGGGGTTGGCCGGCGGCGCATAGCCCGGCGCCACCAGCGCCGCGGAACGAGCGAAATTGAGGCCGTTGGCGCTGGTCGGCTGGTTGCCGAGGAACTGGAATTCGCCCTGCCGGCCGTGCTCCTTGTTGTAGGAACCGATGAGGCGGAAGGAGAAATTGTCGGTCGGCGTGAAGAGCAACTGGCCCCGGAAGCCGTAGCCGTGACGGGCATTCTCGTCGGTGTTGAGCAGGGTGTTCCGGTCGAAGCCGTCGCGATCGATGTCGTAGCCGGTCAGGCGGAAGGCGAGCACATCGTCGATGAGCGCACCCGTCACCGCCGCGCTGTAGCGGCGATAATCATAGTTGCCGAGATCGACCTGCGCGTAGCCGCCCGGCGTGAAGGACGGCGCTGCCGTTTGAAGCGTCACCGCCCCGCCGATCGTGTTGCGGCCGAAGAGCGTGCCCTGCGGGCCGCGCAGCACGGAAACCTGATCGATATCCAGGAAGTTGTACGCGAACTCGCCCGAGCGGCCGAGATAGACACCGTCTTCATAGACGCCGACGCTGGAATCGAGGCCGTCGCTCACCAGCGTGGTGCCGCCGATGCCGCGGATGCTGAGGATGGTCTGGCGCGGGTTCGCCTGCGTGATGTTGAGGTTCGCCGCGATGCTCTGGAGCTGGTGGCCGGTATCGATGCGCTGCAGGTCGAGGGTGCTGCCCGAGGCGACGCTGATCGGCACGGGCACGGTCTGCGCGTCTTCGGGGCGGAGACGCGCCGTTACGATGACGCTGGGTTGCTGGGTGTCGTCGCCGGAGGTGCTGGCGGAACTGTCAGGGGCTGCGGGCGCCGGGGCGGTGGCGTGGGCAATGCCGGGCAGGCAGAGAAGGCCGAGAGGCATGGCGAGAAGGAGGGCACGCGCACGCAGCGCGCCCACCGAGAGTCGGCTGGACGACATTCGAAGAATCCCTTGCGAGCTGCACTTATGGAGGGGGATGCGGCAATGGCGCGTCGTATTCCACCGAACACAGCGATTCTCAATCAATTACAATTATGACATTCAGTAATGATCGTGTCATTTCCGCAGGCAGCCCGGAGGGTGCCGCGGGCGGCAGGAATTAGGCTCGATATCCGCCTGACGAAAGGGCGATCAGCCTACAGCCGTTGCCGGGCTGTCGAGATCCCACAGACTCGGCCCTTTCTCTATGATGATTTCCGCGAATGCTGCGATCGCGCCGGTCAGTTTCGCGCTGCGGCCGAGCACGACGAACTCCACCTCGCCCAGCTGGGGCAATCCTGAATCGGAGCTCATCTGCACGAGGTTCGATCCTCGGTCTGCCAGCAGCAGCCGGGATTGGGCCATGACGCCCAGCCCAGCCTGAGTGCCGGCCCGGATGCCGTTGAGCGTCTCGCTGGAGCAGGCGACGAACCACGGGCGCCGCGCCGCATTGAGCGCTTCCATCGCTAGCGTGCTGGTGATGCTGGAGGAGGGATAGAGGATCAGCGGTACAGGATCCGTCCGGTTGAGCTGGAAATCCTCATGTCCGATCCAGACGAGTCGCTCGCGATGGATGGAAATGCCCCGCGCATCGTCGTTCAGGCGCTTCGCGAAGACGATATCGAGCCATCCGGAGTCCAGCTTTTGGTATAACTTGTTTGTCAGGCCGACCATCAGCTCGATGCTGAGCAAGGGGTTGGATCGCCGGATTTCCCGCAACAGGGAGGATAGGCGGGTGAGGGTTACATCATCTGAAACCCCCAATCTCACCCGCCCGCGAGGTGCGCTGTCGGAGAAATAGTCGGATGCCTGCTGATCTATATCAAGAATTCTGCGTGCATGATCGGCAAGAACGGCGCCATCTGCTGTAAGATTTACCGTGTGTGTATCGCGCGTGAAGAGCTGTCGTCCGCAGGTGGCTTCCAACCTTCTGATCTGTTGACTGACGGTGGACTGGTTGATGCCGAGTTTTACACCCGCGCCGGTGAAGTGGCGGGCATCGGCCACCGCGAGAAACGTGCGAAGGAGAGAGATTTCGAACATACGGTCATTCCATCACGTGATGACTGTTATTCCTACACGGCCCGAGCCTTTTACCACATATGTCCGATGCCGGTGCCGGGCTCCGCAGGAGCATCCAGGTTCCCGACAAATGTCTCACCAGCGCCGACATCAGTTCGGCGGAGCTCCGGGCCGAATGGCCCGGGCCAATAGTTAGGCGGGCTCGATGGCTGACTATTCAAGGCGTAATATTCTCGCGGCCGGTGCTGTGGCGGCTGCTGCCGCTTCTACGGCGGCCCGCGCACAGAGCTTCGGCAACCCCGACCGCCCCCTCGAGGGCCGCGTCAACGTCTCCAATCCGATCGCGGCGCAGGAGCCGGGGCCGCAGAACGCTGCGCTCGCCGCGCAATTTCCTTCGCTTGAGAACCCCCCGCCCACCGACGTGGCCGGCATGGACATGTTCTGGGCCTCCTTCAACAACGCCCACAAGCGGATACAGGACGGCGGCTGGGCTCGCGAAGTGACCCAGGGCGATTTCGCCATCTCCGAGGAGATTTCCGGCGTCAACATGCGGCTGGGGCCGGGTGGCACGCGCGAACTGCACTGGCACCAGCAGGCTGAGTGGGCGGTGATGGTTGACGGCCAGTGCCGCGTCACCGTGCTCGACGCCGATGGCCGCCCCTCCGTGCGCGACGTAAAGCAGGGCGATCTCTGGTATTTCCCGCCGGGCCTGCCGCATTCGCTGCAAGGCATCGGCACCCCCGGCGCCGAGTTCTTGCTGGCGTTCGATAATGGCCGCGCCTCGGAATATAACACGCTGCAGCTCACTGAATGGATGGCCCACACCCCGCCGGAGGTGCTGGCCGAGAATTTCAGCCTGCCGGTCAGCGCGTTCCAGAAGCTGCCGCTGGACAGTCTGTGGATCTACCAGTCGAAGGATCCGATCCCCACGCTCGCCGAGGCGAAGCGCGCGATCGTTGGACCGGAGGGTGAATCCGAGCAGGAATTCACCTTCTCGATGAACGACATGAAGCCGAACATCGTGACCCGCGGTGGCGAGGTGAAGATCATCGACTCCCGCAACTTCCCGGTGGCGCAGGGTGTCGCGGCGGCGCTCGTCACCGTCAAGCCGGGTGGCCTGCGCGAGATGCACTGGCACCCCAATGCGGACGAGTGGCAGTATTACATCAAGGGCAAGGCCCGCATGACGGTGTTCAACACCGGCCCGCGCGCCCAGACGGCCGAATTCTTCCCCGGCGACATCGGCTATGTGAAGAAGGGCCTCGGCCACTATGTGCAGAACATCGGCAACGAGGATCTCGTGTTCATGGAGATCTTCAAGTCCGGGCGCTTCCAGGAAGTGTCGCTGAAGCAGTGGCTGGCTTGTACCCCGCCGGAACTGGTGGCGCAGCACACCAACATCGATCCGGCGCTGATCAAGCAGTTCTCCAAGGCCCGGTGGGACATTCTTCCCGCCTGACCCGATAGCCCGGCCGGTTCTCTCCCCTCCCTCCACCGGCCGGGCTTTTCCTGTCTTGAACGAAAGGGATAGCGAGCATGTCTCCGCCTCCCGCCTCCGCTGTCGCTGCGACACGGATCGGCACGGGCTTCTATGTTCCGCGCCACGATCCCGTGCGGATCAGGCGCAGGGATCCGTGGGGACCTAAGCTTCGGCGTGGAGCGGGGGCGGTGGCGCCGCTCATCATCGGCCCCGGCATGCTCGCGATGCTCGGCGAGAATGACGGGCCGAGCATGCTTTCCTACGCGACCAGCGGCGCCAGCTTCGGCCTCGGTTTCTTCCTGCCCTTCATCCTTGTCACCTTCGCCGCCGCCTATGTGGTGCAGGAGATGGCGATGCGGCTCGGTGTCGCCACCGGACGCGGCTATGGGGAGCTGGTGTTCCAGCGTTTCGGCGCTGGCTGGGGCTGGCTTTCGGCCGGCGATCTGGTGCTCACCAACTTCGTGACGCTGATAACCGAGGTGATTGCGATCCGCCTCGGGATGGGGTTTTTCGGCATTCCCGCGTGGGGAGCCGTCGCCTGCGCCGTCGCGCTCGTCGCCACCAGCTCGCTCACCGGCCGCTATTCGCGCTGGGAGCGGATCGCCGCCGGGCTGGCGATCTTCAACCTCATTTTCCTGGCCATTGCCGTGATCGCGCGTCCCTCGGTCCACGACATTGCGTTGTCGATGGCCACGTGGAGGCCGCTGCCCGAGGCAGGCCTCGCAACTTTCCTGATGCTGATCGTATCCAACTTCGGTGCGACGGTGACGCCCTGGATGCTGTTCTTCCAGCAGAGCGCCTCCGTCGACAAAGGCCTGACCGGCCGCGCTGCGATCCGCACCGGCCGCCTCAATACGGGGATCGGCGCGGCGCTGGCGGCGGTGGCTGGTTGTGCCGCGCTGGTCGCCGCGACGCCGCTCTTCTCGCACCATGTCGACATGGCCCGGTACATGGAGGGCGCCGGTTTCGCGGAGGCGCTGGCGCCGATCATCGGCCATCTCGGCGCGAGCCTCTTCGCCCTCGGCCTGATCGAGGCGGGCGCGGTGGCGATGCTCGCCATCTCCGCCAGCGGTGCCTACGCGGTGGGAGAGGCGGTGAAGGGCGCGGCCGCCAGCTTCGATGCCGGCCTGTCGCGCGCGCCGCTCTTCCACGCCACCAATATCGGCATGGCGTTGATCGCCGGGCTGGTCGTCCTGATCCCCGGCGCGCCGCTGATCCGTATCGTGCTCAACGCGAACGTCCTTGCCACCATCCTGATGCCGGCAGCGCTCGCCTTTCTACTCATCCTCACCAATGACCGTGAGGTGATGGGGAGCGAGGTCAACGGGCGGCTTGCCAACATCCTCGGCGTCTCCATCACGGTCGTGGTGACGCTGGCCAGCCTCGCTTATGTCGTCGTCGGCTTCCTCGGGGGTATCGGCGTCCATGTCGGCTGAGGCGACCCTCCATGAGTGACCATCGCTCCCGCCACCTGTTTCCCCTCCGCGAGCGGCCACCGGCGCTGCCCAGGATGAAGCTGAGCCGCGGAATGAGCCGCACGCTGATTTTCCTTAGGCTTCTGCTCGGGCTGATGACGCTGATGGCCCTTTATAATTTCGCACGCGGCCTACATGGGTGACGAACAGTAGCGTGGCTTTTGCGTAAAGGAGAGAAGGGTTGAATTACACGGAGAGCTGCGAATATTTCGCAGACGTGGCACGTCGGAAGGCCGACACGCTTCGCAAGTCCCCGCTGAGCGGAATGGTCGGTTCCATGCTGGCCGGGGCCTATATCGGCATCGCCCTGGTGCTGGCGCTGACGGTGACGGCCGGGCTGCCCGCGGGCGTGCGTCCGCCAGCGGCCGGCGCGGTGTTCGGGCTGGGTCTGCTGCTTGTGCAGTTCGCCGGTGCCGATCTCTTCACCGGCGTCGTGATGTACGCGGTGCTCGGCCTGTCGCGGAATCGCATTACCTGGGCGGATGGCATCCTGCTGCTGGTTGCAGTGTGGGTGGGCAACCTGATCGGTGCGGCCGCTTTCGCGTGGATATTCTCGGCAGGCGGCGGTGGGCTGGTCTATTCCACGCCCGGCGGCTTCTTCCATGATTATGTGGCGCATAAGGTATCGGCCGCGCCGCTGGCGCTGGTCGCGCGGGCGAGCCTCTGCAACTGGCTGGTCTGCCTCGCGATCTGGATGGCGGCTCGCATGAAGGGCGAAGCGGCCAAGATCGTTCTCATGGCATGGTGCCTGATGGCGTTCGTCGCCTGCGGCTTTGAGCATTCGATCGCCAACATGACGGTCTTCACGCTGGGGCTGCTCGATCCTACCCCGGTGGTCGACGTTGTGGGTGCGGCCTATAATTTGTTCTGGGTGACGATCGGAAACGTCATCGGTGGCGGCGCCTTTGTAGGCGGCGCCTATATTATGCTGGCACGTGGCGAAAACGCCGCGCGGATTTGAATCCAGGAGTGAGGGGGCGGGGCTGCCGGATGCGGCCTAGCCTCCCGTATGGCGATTGATGAGGCGATCTCGATGAAGGACGTGAATGTACCCGGTGTGCAGCCGTATGACGGCCCTGCCGGGGGCTGGGGGGCACTTCGCGCGGTGGCGCTGGCGGTGCGCAAGCAGATGGGAGCCAGCGCGGACACCCGGGCGCTGCTTCAGATGAACCAGCCAGACGGGTTCGATTGCCCGGGCTGCGCCTGGCCGGACCCGAAGCACGCATCCTCGTTCGAATTCTGCGAGAATGGCGCCAAGGCCGTGACCTGGGAGGCGACCGGCAAGCGCGTCGATCCTGGCTTCTTCGCCCGGCACACCGTATCCGAGCTTTGGGGCTGGAGCGACTTCGCGCTGGAGGATGCCGGCCGCCTCACCGATCCGCTGCGCTATGATGCCGAGACCGATCGCTTCGTCCCGATCTCGTGGGAGGAGGCCTATGAGCGTTCGGGCGTCGTCATGCGTTCGCTCGAGCATCCCGATCAGGCGGAATTCTACACCTCGGGCCGCGCCTCCAACGAGGCTGCGTTCCTCTACCAGCTTTTCGCGCGCGAGTTCGGTACCAACAATTTTCCGGACTGTTCGAACATGTGCCACGAGGGCACCAGCGTCGGCCTCGCCAAGTCGCTGGGCATCGGCAAGGGCAGCGTGACGCTGGAGGATTTCGACCACGCCGACGCGGTCTTCTCCTTCGGCCACAACCCCGGCACGAACCATCCGCGCATGCTCTCGACGCTGCGCGACGTCTCCCGCCGCGGCAAGCCGATCATTGCCATCAATCCGCTGAAGGAGCGCGGGCTGGAGCGCTTCAAGTCGCCCCAGCATCCCACCGAGATGCTGAGCCGCGAAGCGACGCGCCTCGCCTCTGCCTATTATCAGGTGAAGGTGGGCGGAGACATGCTGCTGCTGAAGGGCATGATGAAGGCCCTGCTGGCGGAAGACGCGGCGGACCTCGCGGCCGGCGGGCGGGGCCTGCTCGATCGCGCCTTCATCGCCGAGCACACCGTCGGTTTCGAGGAACTGAAGGCCGATATCGAGGCCACTCGGTGGGACGACATCGTGCGCGGCTCGGGCCTGTCGCAGGCCGATATCGAGGCGATGACCGCCGTCTATGCCCACGCCGAGCGCGTCATCATCTGCTACGGTATGGGCATCACCCAGCACCGCCATGGCACCGAAAATGTGCAGCAGCTCACCAACCTGTTGCTGATGCGCGGCAACATCGGCAAGCAGGGCGCTGGCATCTGCCCGGTGCGTGGCCATAGCAACGTGCAGGGCGATCG
>Ga0105248_10007262_pt1 | contig 12158 bp, 6 predicted proteins | sample KBSS34metaG_FD_81524 | JGI IMG/M metagenome (GOLD analysis project Ga0105248, IMG submission 81524) | Switchgrass rhizosphere microbial communities from Kellogg Biological Station, Michigan, USA - KBS S3-4 metaG | ecosystem: Host-associated > Plants > Roots > Rhizosphere > Soil | place... | reverse complement strand
GCCCGGAATCTCGAAGATGGTGTGAAGGTTCAGGTGCTGAACGATCGCGGCAGCTTTGAGGCCTTGGTGCAAATCACTGATGACGTGCTAGCCGGGATGATCGCCGCTCCGCTCGGATATTGGGACAGCCGCAGCAGTGGGTCGACATTGGCTGCGGTCAATTCGGCACGTTACGCAGACATGGGCAGAGCGCCGACGTTCTCCGACACACGAGTGCAGGTGCGAGCGATAGACTAACCGGCCAGCGTGTCTTAAGCGTTCAGGCCACCACCTGTGTGTGTGATCCGCACACCACCCTCGGGCTGTTTGACGGCGGCCTGCCTCCCATGGAAAAGATAGCGGATGTATGGTCGCGAACCCGGAAGTTACTTCTTAACGGACTATTTTATCGTTGGTCCGAAACGGCGTTTGCGGGAAGTGTTGGAGCAACATCTGGAAACTAAACCCCGGCTTCCTGACTTGCGATAAGGTTCACTTATCGCAACCCAGGAGTTCAGCAACAGTGCTAAGACCGGGCTGTTAGATGCACGTCCGCTAGTTCGGTAAGCCGACCTTCTTGCGGAGGACTTTTATCCGCGGGTCGCTCCGAACAAAAGCAAATTCCGGATATGTCAGAGCCCGGCCGATGCGAACCGGTCCAAGCACATCCATGCGTTCGAGGGCGTCCAAGGTGCGATCCCTGTCGCCGAGGCCAGCGAAGACCAGGGCTTGGTTGAACGGGTTTGGCGCGATATCAGCCGCTACTTTCTCGGCGTCCTCGCGACGGCCTGCCTTCGCATAGGCGTAGCCGAGATAGCCGCGATTGCTGACTGGAGCAAGGACCTGGATCGCCTCGCCGATTCTCCCCTGCCACAATCTTGCGCGACCCAGGCACTCGATCTTAGGCCGGTGGTCTGCCGGCAGCTTCTCGGCATAGCTGGCCGCTTCATCAAAGTGGCCGCCCGAAAGGAGTACATAGACTAAGCTGGTTTGAACTTCCGGTGACAGCGGGTCGAAGCTCTCCGCAACCCGCAACTGATGGAGGGCCTCCTCGCTCCGGCCGAGTACCAAAAGGAGGAACATCGCAAAATCGTCGTACGACGCTGAGCGGCTGGGGTCGAGCTCGATGGCGTGGCGGAAGCTTCGTTCCGACTGCTCCCACTGCCCGTCGCGCGCATAGGCCATCGCCAGCGCGGCGTGGGCTTCAGCCAGCAAGGGATCCAACTGAATCGCCTTCTCGGCCGCGGCTCGCATTTTCCCTTTCAAATCTTCGAAGTGCCCCAGGCTCTCGAACATAGCCGAAGTATAGACGTAAGCGGAGGCGAGACCCGCGTACGCCGGTGCGAATGAAGGGTCTCTGGCGATGGCTTCTTCGAAGAGGCCGATACTTTGGGACTTGCCGCGATAGCCGCCCTGCATCAGCTTGCGGGCGCGCAGGTAGGAATCGTAGGCTTCGACGCTGGTCTCATAGCGGCGCCGCCCGCGCCCGAGCTTCAACCGCAGACTATTGACGATACCGCGGGAAATCTCGTCCTGGATGGCGAACACATCGGTCAGCTCTCGGTCAAACTTGCCCGACCAGATAGGCACGTCGTCGCGTACTCGAATCAATTGAGCGTCGATGCGCAATTGCTGGCCGGCCCGAAGAACGGAACCTTCCAGGATGTAATCCACCGCAAGCTCCTTTCCCGCCTCGCGAACGTTCCGTGGCTTGCCTTTAAAGACAAAGGAGGAGGTTTGGGAACGCGGCGACAGCCCGTCGATGATGGACAGGTTGCGGATCAGCTCATCGGTAAGGCCGTCGGCAAAGTAATCGTCGGCTGGATCGTGGCTCAAATTTTCCAGCGGCAGAACTGCGATACCGATGGGCGTGGTTGCATGCTGAACTCGCCACCAAACTGTCACGCCCAGAGCGACCACGAGTCCTGCCAGTGCCAGAATCAGGGCAAGCCGCGAGAGCCTCTTCCACTGGTCATTTGTTGTCTGGAGCGCGGCGGCGGCCCGGTGCAACGCGGGCGCGTACCCGCCCTTCGGCAGTTCGATGACCAGCGCATCGCCTTTCCCTTCGCCCGCGTAGTATTCGGCGAGGCGAGCACGGAGCCGGCCCGCTTCGGTACGCACGATCGAATCCTGCGAGGGATCATGATCCGATCCCCGCCCGAACACCTCGATGGCGATAACGGATTCTTTGAGCTCGCTGTCCTTGCCTTCCAGGTGCTGTTCGACTACGAAGCGTAGAAATCGCGCCATTCGCTCATTTCGCAGAAACCCGGCGCTCGCCAGCACCCGCTCCAATTGCTGCCGCGCGGCAGATACATCAGATTCCGCGGTGGGCATTTTTCGAGCATACCTCTTGTTTTCAGTGCTGTGCAAATGTATGAAACACTCCTCCAACATGCCTGGACTTGTTTTAGCGCATGAGGGGGAACATCGTGTCCTCATGCGACTCGTTCCACTGCTGATGATGATAGGCGGCGCGTACGGTGCGATTCCGAGTTGGGCTGGAGATGTAGCTGGGTTATGGAAGGTCACCCCGCCCAGCTCCACAGACCCCCGCTACTCCGGAGAGCGTCTCACCGTGAGGTTTGAGTTACACGGCAAAGGAGAAGTGTTCACTCTCAACCGGGTTGATGGGGACGGCCGGTCTACGACTTCCAGCACCATCCTCTACCTCGACAGCAAACCCCGGGACTTTCAGGGCTTTGGATGTTCGGGCACCCAAGCATCGCGGCGATTGGGCAGTGAGACGGTGGAGATTCTGCGCACCTGCGCGAACGGCGACTGGACACGATTCGTCCGGCGATTGTCCACACAGCCAATGGAAATGTTCCTGGAGATTACGGAACAGCTAACCGACGGCCGCCGCTTCGAGCGGCGCCTGGTGCTGGAGAAACAATTCGAAGCTGGAACAACGCAACCGAAAAAGTCTGCAAACCAGGGGAGAGAAAGATGATTCGACAAGCTCTTAAAAAGACCGCAACGTCGCTAAAGTTTGGGTCTGCTCTTCTGCTCCTCTTTGGAGTAGCTGGCCTCGCACCCATTGCAATGGGGCAAGCAACGGGCACGTTTACCCCGACCGGTAGCTTGACCGGGGACCGCTGGCACCATACCGCAACCTTACTTACCAATGGCAAGGTTCTGATTGCGGGGGGCCAGGGTTTCAGGTTCAGCTTGGATCCTCTCGACACAGCTGAGATCTACGATCCCTCCACGGGTACCTTTGCCGCGACAGGCAGCATGGTCACGGCTCGGGCGGACCACACAGCCACGTTGCTCCCTGACGGCAGAGTACTGATCGCTGGTGGATGGAAACCAGGAGGTATCGTCCTAGCCAGCGCAGAAATTTACGATCCTTCCACTGGCTCCTTTGCCTCCACGGGTAACATGTCCACTTCTTATTACCGCGCCACCCTGCTGAGTAATGGAAAGGTTCTGATGGGGCCGCCCGCGACTGATGGCAGCGCTGAACTATACGATCCCTCGACCGGCACGTTTACGACTACCGGAGGTTATGCCCACATCGGTACCGGGTCTGTGTTCGGATCCGATGGGCTGTTTGGGAGTACAGCCACTTTGCTTCCCGACGGTAGGGTCTTAATCACCTCGGAACCCACCGCTGAACTCTACGTCCCGGGCACCGGCACGTTCAGTCTTACGGGTCCTATGAGTCTTGTGGGCGCTATGGGAGAGCGCGTCCCGTATATAGTAGGCCGCACGGCGACTTTGCTCACGAACGGCAAGGTATTGGTTGCGGGTGGCGATATTGCGTTTGATGGGAACACAGACACTGTCTTCGCGAGCGCCGAACTGTATGACCCTTCCTCGGGAACGTTCACTGCTACAGGCAACATGACTAACAGTCGCGAGGGGCATACGGCCACGTTGCTCCCCGACGGTAACGTTTTGATCGCCGGTGGCGGTAACGACCCTGCAGCCGAACTCTACGACCCCGCCAGCGGAACTTTCAGTCGTACAGGACCGATGAGCGCATCCCGGTTCGGCAACACGGCCACCCTGCTGACGGATGGTACGGTGCTGGTAGCTGGCGGCCAGCGGTACCCCGTGTTCGAGGCCAACGCCGCCGAAATTTATCATCCGCAATCATCGGTCTGGCAAGCGGCAGTCACCGCCATGAAAACCGCGGCGGGTTCCGATAGCCAAAATTTCTGGCAGTGGGCCTATTATTGGCAATACCTGCCGGCATTCCCTGGCGCGCCCGCTGGGTTCGGCGAAGTGGGCTCGATTAGCCCCGGTGTTATGGAGCAAATCATCGTGGCGGGTGCCGGCGATGGGTTTGGGATCGTTTCCGCCGAACAATGGGCGCTGTACTATCGTCAGGCAGCCTCGATTTCAGCAAGCCCGAATCCTTGCGTGCTTTCGAGTAGTTTGTGCACTTCTTTCATTACGTGGAGCACCACCGGCGTCTCAAACGCTCAAGTTTGGGTAACGGTGGGCAGCGGGCCCGACTCGCTTTTTGCGACCGCTGTTTCCTGTTCGGGCACCGCCTGCGCGGCTCCATGGATTCAAGGGGGTGGGTTTGTCTACACCTTCACTCTTTACGATTGCTCCTCGGTGATGTGCACGTCCACTGATCATGGGAATGCTCCGGTCTTAAGCTCAGTCCGGGTCACGGCCAAAGGCCGCGACGCTGCGGTTCGGTGATCTCCTTGCGCTTCTCTTGGCCGTATGCACAACAATGATTTTCTTTTTGGGGGCTTTATGAAACATTCGAAACGTCGAGTAAGATTTTGGCCTGGAATCATGGCGATGATGTCGTTCCTAACTTTGAGACCGATGCACGGCGCGGAATGGACGCCCATCAACACCGGCCTTCAGCACTCATCCTTTGGCATAACCACTTTAACCGTCGATCCCTCGACGCCTTCGACGCTCTATGCCTATGCGCCTCAAGGAGGTCTGTTCAAGAGCACCGATGCGGCGGCAAGCTGGAAGGCGGTCACCGGTCTTGCCGGTTTGTCCTTCGTGGCTATCGATCCAAACAATTCGGCGACTCTCTACGCGGCCACCCAAAATGGCGTGGTCAAAAGCTTGGATGGGGGCGAGAGTTGGAACGCGGCAAACGGCGATCTGACGGATAACTGCTTCCAGCTGGTGATTGATCCGATCACACCAACGACAGTGTATTGTCTTTCCAATGGCGGGATCTTTAGAACCGCTGATGGGGGAGCTACCTGGAAACAGATTCGTGCCGACGTCGCAAGCTCATTGGTCATCGATCCCATCGTTCCATCGACGATCTACGCAGGTGTCAATACCACCGCGATTATCAAGAGCACCGATCGCGGCGAGAACTGGGTGACGATGAAAGCTGGCATCACCTTGGTCACCTTCAACACCGCCGGCGCGTTGGTTATCGATCCACGAACGCCATCCACGCTGTACGCAGGTTCCTTCGCGGCGGCTAGCGTCTCCTCGTCTCCTGGAGTTCCTCCACTAGACTTCGGGACCGGGACCATCTCCAAAAGTACGGATGGAGGGCAAACCTGGACTACGATCCGTGCCGGCATCCCCAGCGATGCGTCCGTCGGGTCTTTGGCGCTCAATCCTGCATCACCATCGACGATTTACGCCGGGTATAGCGGCGGCGGCGTGGCAGGCATCCTCAAGAGCATCGATGGCGGACAGAGTTGGGCCGTGATCAGCACCATCAACCTTTACGGCTCCAGTAATGTGGAAGCAGCCGTGGACCCGCGAACTCCCTCGACAATCTATGCAGCCTATTCTACTTTCTTTGATACCGGAACCATTTCTAAGAGTACAGATGCCGGGATAAGCTGGCAACCTTCCAATGAAGGTCTAGCTTATTATGATCTGCACGTATTGGCGATCGATCCTGTCAGCGCAAATACCGTCTATACCGGCGGAGCTGGCGGCGTGTTCAAAAGCGACGATGCTGGAGGGAACTGGAGCAACCTGGCGGACTTTCACATCTCCTCCAAATATCTAGGCGCCGGCCTGACCAACGTTCGTTCGCTGCTTGTAAATTTCGAGAATCCGAACATCCTTTACGTAGAAACGTTACCAGTCAATGGGTGTGCCATTGACGAAAAAACCGTCTTCAAGAGCGTGGACCGAGGCGCCACTTGGAGCGATGGTGTCAGCCCAGAAGCCAGCGGGTGTATTCTAGGCGCCCTCGCATCCTCCACTCTGATGGCAATGGATCCCATGAATCCCGATATCCTATATCTAGGTGAAAACGATAGTGATGACGGTTTTTATGCGCTAGTGAAGAGCACGGATGGCGGGGCCACGTGGACCAGCGTCTGGAACTCCGCTAACGGACTGCAATCCGGACTGAATGCGCTCGCGATCGATCCCGTCACGCCAACCACGCTCTATGCGGGTCTTTACACCGGAGTATATAAAAGCACGGATGGTGGTCTGAGCTGGAACGTAACCGCGCTGAAGGACACGTTCGTCACAGGAATTACCATTGGTCGGACCGACCCTCGCATCCTCTATGCGGCCACTAATCGCGGTCTATTCAAAAGCACGGACGGCGGGGCCAGCTGGATAGCGACTGGCCTGGTAAACGCAAACCCGTCCTCAGTCGCCATTGGTCCAAATTCGAACATCCTTTACGTGGCAACTTTTGTGGACGGAATCTACAAGAGCGTCGACGGCGGCCGCAATTGGATTAGGTTCGATGATGGTTTGACGGACCTGAACATCCGAGCCCTGGCGATTGTTCCAGGCGCGACAACGACGCTTTACGCGGCCACGCCCAGCGGCGTTTTTAGGACCGTCGATGTTTTGCCTCCAGTCACGGAAGCCCTCTGGCAAGAGGCCGTCACCGCCATGAAAGCCGCGGCGGGTTCCGACAGCCTAAATTTCTGGCAGTGGGCTTGGTATTGGCAATACCTGCCGGCGTTCCCTGGCGCGCCCGTTGGATTCGGAACAGTGGGCTCGATTAGCCCCGCTGTCATGGAACAGATCATCACGGCAGGCGGTGGCAATGGGTTTCGGGTCGTTTCCGCAGAACAGTGGATGCTGTACTTTCGTCAGGTGACTCAACCGCCCGATCCGTGGAATCTGGCGATCGCTACCATCAAAACCGCGGCGGGTTCCGATAGCCAAAACTTCTGGCAGTGGGCCTGGTATTGGCAATACCTGCCCGCATTCCAGGGCGCACCCAGTGGGTTCGGCGTGGTGGGGTCCATTAGCCCCGGCCTTATGGAACAGATCATAGTGGCGGGCGGCGGCAACGGATTTCAGAGTGTTTCCGCGGAACAGTGGGTGCAGTATTACCGTAGCTTCCCGACCGTCGTCAACGGCGTCCTAAACGGTGCCAGTCATCTTGCCGGGGCAATCGCGCCTGGAGAGCTTGTTATCGTCGCCGGGTCCGGACTTGGCCCCGCGCAAGTAGTTACGGCCACTCCGGATAGCAATGGTCTTTATTCTGCTCAACTCGCGGGAACCACGGTGCTGGTCAACGGCACGCCCGTACCGCTCATCTCCACCTCGGCGACACAAGTAACCGCTGTGGTCCCGGACTCCATTGCTGGCATAGTGCAGGTCACAGTCATCTATCAGGGCCAGACGTCGGCTGCATTTCCGGTTCCTGTTGCTTTCGCGGCGCCGGGGATCTTCACCGTGGATTCGACGGGGCAGGGACACGCCGCCACTGTCAATCAAAATGGTCTAGTCAACACCGCCGCCCACTGGGGCGACGTTATGACCCTATTCGTGACCGGCGTAGGCCAGTCGACATCCGCCGTCACTATCCACGGTTACAATCTAGCGGTGATGCCGCTATCCGTCGACAAGGGAACTCTCCCGGGCGTGATGCAGATCAAGGTGCCGATCCCGACCGGCCAAGACTGTGACACGCAAGTGGTGGTTCAGGTGGGTGACGCCACGAGTCAGCCGGGCGTGACCATTGCTATGGACATATGTATTTAATTCCCTTAATCGTCGCGGGCCGGGGCGCTGGGTTTCAAACCTCTTCCGCTGAGCAGTGGGCGCTGTACTTTCGTCAGATGGTTCCGTAGTAGCATCGGGCAGGAAACAACAACCGGATCGGGTGGCAATGGAACGCATCGCCGAACAGTTATCGTTAGCAATGGCCGTCCCGGCGCGGACCGTGAATATCGCGGTTCTGTTTTTCACGCTGGCTGGATTCTCAAGTGCGCAATCGCCCACCGGCTCTATTGCGGGTGTGATCCGCGATCCTTCGGGAGCCGCTGTTCCCTCGGCAACGGCAAAGGCAGTTAGTACGGTCACGGGGCTGGCGCGGGCGATTGGGGCTTCCGCGCAGGGGGACTTTAGTTTTCCTGCACTTTTAGCCGGCGAATATGAGGTGAGCGTTGAGGCTCCTGGCTTCCAGCGCATAGTTCGCGAGGCGATTGTTGAAGCCGGTACGACCACCACAGCAGATTTCACGTTGCGCGTCGGCGACATGAAGGACTCGGTCACCGTAGGCGGCGCGTCCCCGCAGATGCACTACGATTCCCATACCGTCGGCGGCGTGGTCACGCAGAGCGAAATCCAAAACCTGCCGCTGAACGGGCGTAACTTTCTCGATTTGGCCAAACTAGAACCGGGTGTCCAGGCCCCGACGCGTTCGGTCGATGGCCGAACATTTGTGCCGGTGCTGGGCGCACCGGTCGGCACGAGCGGCAGCGGAACCCGTGTCACCATCGATGGGGGCAGCATCATGACACCCGGTTATGCTGGCTCCAAGATGGGATTCTCCCAGGAGGGCGTGCAGGAATTCCAGATTTCGACTTCGAATTTCGACCTCTCGACTGGGATCACACTCTCCGGCGCCATTAATGTGGTGACGCGTTCAGGCGGCAACAGCTTCCACGGGGCAGCGTTTTACTTTTTCCGGGATCACAACCTTGCCGCCTATCCCGCACTCAATCGCGATCCAGCAGATCCCGATCCATTTTTCCAGCGGCGGCAGTTCGGTTTCGCACTCGGCGGTCCTATCCGCCGCGATCGCGTATTTTTCTTTGCCAATTGGGAGCGCAACGAGCAACGCGGAGTCGCTAGCACGACGCTGGCGGGGGATTTTGCCCGCCTCAGCGGCAACACGTCCAGCCCGACGTTCGGCAATCAGGCGACTGTACGACTGGATGCGCGACTCTCCGACCTACATACGGCGTTCCTCCGTCACTCGCATGATGGCTACCGGGCCTTCGGGCCAGCTATTACCCAAGTGAATGCATCTCCATCCAATTGGTTCGGTACTCTGGCTTGGGCAGACCAGAGCCTTTTGGGACTCACCAGTGTGTTCCACCCCACCGTGGTGAACGATCTTCGCTTCTCATACTTTTTTGTCAGCTCCAGCACTGTTCCGGCCCAGGAACAGGACTGCGCCGGATGCCTTGGAATCGGCGCGCCGACAATCAACGTCCCACAAGCGGGCCTTGCTCTGGGACAATCCCAAACCATCCTCGGACTCGGAAGGCGCTTTCAACTTAACGATTCGGTGACCTTGCAGCGCGCAGGGCATCGCATGCGGCTCGGCATTGATTGGGAACACAACCGGGGAGAAAGTCTGGTGTGGAACAACGAACCAGTGACCATGACTCTGTTTTCGCCCGATCAAGTGCGGGCGTACAACGCGAGTCCGCAGACGCCGGCGAATTTGCGGATTCCGGTACCGGTCGCGTTCAATACACTAAATGATGTTCTCCGTCTTCCGTTGCAGAGTTTTACGGTGGGAATTGGGGACCCCCGCCTTCCAGAGGAAAATGGCGGCACAACCCGGACCTCTTACACAGTCAGGTTGTTCTTTCAGGACACCTGGCGGCTGGGGCAGCGCTTGACGTTGAACTACGGCCTGGCGTGGAACATAGATCGCAATCAGAACTACGACCTCAACAAACCGGCATTGCTCACGCCCATCCTGGGCGCAGACGGCCTGGGACCCACACGGAAACAATGGAGGAATTTCTCGCCGTCGCTGGGTCTGGCGTGGTCGCCGGCACGCGATGGGAAAACGGTGATTCGTACAGGCGCTGGTATTTTTTACGACTATCTAACGCAACCCAGCTTGGATCCCGAGCGAGCTCTGCTCGGCGCACCCGGTCTTGGCCGGCAAAATATCCTGGGGAGTTCGGTCTTAAATCCCCTGTCCAATATTCCAGGTGTCTCGCTTGGTAGCCGCCTGGATTTCAGGGGGGCTCCCACGCTGTTTACCGGCGCGGATCTCATGGCGATCCTGCCAACGATCCGAGCTGATCAGCAGCAGAAACTGGCCCACTCCAGCGATCCGTCGGTGCTCACCATTCAAATCACCAAACAGGCCTCCAACCAGCTGTTTCTTGAAAATTCCCCGGTTGCCTCCTCGCAGCAGGCCAACATCGGTGTACAGCGGCAGGTGGCCCAGGACTTCGTGGTCAGCGCCAATTTCGTATACCGGCATTTCATCCATCTAGGCTGGCCTCTCGATCTGAACCATTTCAACAGTATTCGTGGCCCGGTGATTCGCCAGTGCACGGGGACCCAGCAGAACGATCCTCAGGCGCTGTGCTCGACAGGACAGATCAGCGTGCGGGAGGCCGCCGGTCGCGCGAGTTACAAGGGCTTGCTGCTCCGGGCTGATAAGCGGATCTCACACGGGTTCCAATTCCTCGGCTCCTATGCCTATTCGAGCAATACTGGAAACAGCAATGGCAATGGATTCAATCTCGACAACTGGCTACAAAACAGTGGCCCGCTGCCCACGGACTTCACTCACATCGTGAATCTGGCCGCGGTGGTGCAGTTGCCGGGGCAGTTCCAGCTAGGACTCAACTTTTACTATTCGAGCGCGCCGCCCTTTAATGCGTTCGTCGGCGGGATCGATTTCAACGGCGATGGAACCACCGGCGATCTGTTCCCCGGCACAACCCTCGGAGAGTTCAACCGCGGCGTCGGACGCGCCGACCTGGCACGGCTTGTCGATCAGTTCAATCAAACGTATGCCGGAACCACCGATCCTCACGGACGAGCCATTCCACCTTTGACTCTGCCGAATCGCTACGCGCTGGACAACAATTTCCACTCCCTGGATTTGCGCCTGAGCCGGTCGTTTCTGTTTCATGAGCGGTGGCGTTTGTCGATCATCGGCGAGGTGTTCAACCTTTATAACAACGCGAATCTCGCAGGCTACAGTGGCGACTTGACCAGCGCCGCATTCGGACAGCCGACAAGCCGGGCTACCCAGGTCTTCGGATCGGGCGGCCCGCGCGCGTTCCAGCTGGCCATGAGGATCACGTTCTAACCACGAAGACAGAATCAAAGCAGGTGGTGAGAGTCGTGAGCGAACATCCTCGTGATCTTACCGATCCCTAAGGGCCCTCGTGAGACGATAGATTCTGGTAAATTCCGCTCACGAACGTGATTGCCGCATTGGATGTCTACGCGACCACGTCGTCCGACCGCGGTTCTACATGGACCACCCCGGTCCGGGTGACGTCGGTTGGAAGCAGCGCCTTCGACGCCTGGACCGATTGGCGCGAATCGACTGGGTCAGTGGAAGGCGCCGATTTAAAAAAATGCCGGACCTTCATTAGCGGCGCTTGGACCGGTGACCAGTGTCCCCACGAAGACGGCATCGACCAGGATATCTACAGGTGTGTGACGGCTTAGTAAAAAAGGCTGATCGCGAGGCGCTAGCCGCTGGCGTTCCGGTAAAGGTGGTATCCGAACAGTTGGGCCATGCCGGAGTTGCGCTGACGCTGGACGTCTACAGCCACGTGTTACCCCCTATGCAAGATGATGCCGCTGAACGCGTCGAAGCGTTATTGCGTGGTCCTGTCGAAGCCGCTTCAGACCCACAAATCGCCCAGCGGCACACTGGAGGCACACATGACGCACAGGGCGGCCTCGGGCGGCCATCGTAAGTAGCTGAAAGATTTGGTAGGCGCGGCTGGACTCGAACCAGCGACCCTCAGCTTAGAAGGCTGATGCTCTATCCACCTGAGCTACGCGCCCGTACTTTTCATGGTAACAACGGCGTCGCGGGCGCGGAGCACACTCGCATCACTAGTACTGAGTCGCTGCTTCAAAGTCCGGTACGATCCACCGACCACATCACCCGTAACAGTTCCGTGCGGACCGCGCGCCGCAGACCGCGGCCTTCATCCACAAACGCCACGAAGTTTTGTCCCGGAAACGCCTTCGCGAAGTTCGTTTGCCCTTGGTCGAGGGCGTCCGCCGAGGTT
>Ga0105248_10007260_pt1 | contig 12161 bp, 10 predicted proteins | sample KBSS34metaG_FD_81524 | JGI IMG/M metagenome (GOLD analysis project Ga0105248, IMG submission 81524) | Switchgrass rhizosphere microbial communities from Kellogg Biological Station, Michigan, USA - KBS S3-4 metaG | ecosystem: Host-associated > Plants > Roots > Rhizosphere > Soil | place... | reverse complement strand
TGTGGGGCCTCGGCTCGTCGGGCTGGGCCACCAGCTACTACGCCGCCGCCGCGCAGGCGGGCACCCAAAGCTGGAAGGCGTGGCTGTTCGGCTCGCTGGACGCGGGCAATGCCATCACGGTCGACAAGCCACCCGCCGCGATGTGGGTGATGGGCTTGTCCGGCAGGCTTTTTGGCTTCAACGCGTTCACCATGTTGCTGCCCCAGGCGTTGATGGGCGTCGCCGCAGTGGCGGTACTGTACTTCACCGTCAAGCGGTGCAGCGGACCTGGCGCGGGCCTCATTGCGGGGGCGGCGCTCGCGGTCACGCCGGTGGCGGTGCTGATGTTCCGGTACAACAATCCCGACGCATTGCTGGTGCTGCTGCTGGTGGTGGCGGCGTACTTCACGGTGCGGGCGATCGAGACCGGCGGTATCCGCTGGATGGCGTTGACTGGCTGCGTCGTCGGCTTCGCGTTCCTGACCAAGATGCTGCAAGCGTTCCTCATCGTGCCGGGCCTCGCCGTGGCGTTCCTGATCGCGGCGCCCACCGGGCTGTGGAAGCGGTTGGGTGCGCTGCTGGTCGGCGGCCTCACCATGATCGTTTCGGCAGGCTGGTACATCGAGTTGGTCAGCTTGTGGCCCGCGGACTCGCGGCCCTTCATCGCCGGTTCCACCGACAACAGCCTGCTGCAGTTGGCGTTGGGCTACAACGGAATCCAGCGCATCACCGGTGGCGGCGGTTCGCCGGGTGGCGGCCACGGCCCGGGCGGTGGCGACCGTGGCGGTGCCAATCTGTTCTTCGGCGGCGAGCCCGGCATCACCCGGATGTTCGGGCCGTCGTTCGGCGCCGAGGCGTCGTGGCTGCTGCCCGCGGCGCTCATCGGCCTGTTGGTCGGGCTGGTGTTGACGTGGCGCGCCGCGCGCACCGATCGACTGCGGGCCAGCGTGCTGTTGTGGGGAGGCTGGCTGTTGGTCACCGGCGCCGTCTTCAGCTTCATGGACGGCACCGTGCACCCGTACTACACCGTCGCGCTCGCGCCTGCGATCGCCGCCCTGGTCGGCATCTCGGTCGTCGAACACTGGCGGCGCAGAGCGTCCTGGCTGGCCCGCGGCACGCTCGCCGTCATGCTGGCCGCTACGGGGGCATGGGCTTTCGTGCTCCTGGGCCGCACTCCGGAGTGGCTGCCTGCGTTGCGGTGGATCGTGCTCACCGGAAGCGTGTTGGTGGCCGTCGTCCTCGCGATCGGCGTGCACCGATGGCGCCGGGTTGCGGCGGCGGTCGTCGTCGCCGCGGCGGTGTTCGGGCTCGCAGGCAGCACGGCCTTTGCGGTCTACAACGCCACGCAGTCGCACAGCGGACCCGGCACCATCTCGGGTCCCGTGAAGGCGGGCGGTTTCGGCGGTTTCGGTGGACCCGGCGGTTTCGGTGGATCAGGCGGCCGAGGTCCCGGTGGTGCCCGCGGCGACAACGCCGCTCTTCAGGCGCTGGTCACCGGTCTCGACAACCGTTGGGCCGCAGCGGGTATCGGCTCGATGCAGGTGAGCGACCTGGAGTTGAAGACCGGGGCCTCGCTGATGGCCATCGGCGGATTCACCGGTGGTGACCCGTCGCCGACGCTGGCGCAGTTCCAGCAGTACGTCGCCGACGGGCAGGTGCGCTACTTCATCGCCAGTGACCGCGAAGGACCGGGCGGACCCGGCGGGCCGGGCGGGCACCGGGACGGTGTCGCCAAGGACATCACCACCTGGGTGGAGCAGAACTTCACCAAGAGCGACGTCGGTGGCACGACGGTGTACGACCTGGCGCGGGCGACGACCAAGTAGGGCTTGCAATCACTGCGATTCTCACCCTCGGCCGGCAGGTAGGCGTTGACTAGCCTCATCGGTCGACGTATGCCCGCACACAGGAGGTCCAGATGTCCGTGACCGACGAGTACCTGAAGAACAACGAGGCCTACGCCGCGTCGTTCAACGGGCCGCTGCCGCTGCCGCCCAGCAAGCACGTCGCGGTGGTGGCCTGCATGGACGCCCGTCTGGACGTGTATCGGGTCCTTGGCCTGGCAGAGGGCGAGGCGCACGTGATCCGCAACGCGGGCGGGGTGGTGACCGACGACGAGATCCGCTCGCTGGCCATCAGTCAGCGGTTGCTCGGCACCAAGGAGATCATCCTCATCCACCACACCGACTGCGGGATGTTGACGTTCACCGACGACGGCTTCAAGAAGGACATCCAGGACGAGACCGGCCTGAAGCCCGAGTGGGCGGCCGAGGCGTTCGACGACGTGGATGAAGACGTGCGTCAGTCGTTGCGTCGCATCGAGGCCAGCCCGTTCGTCACCACGCACAAGTCGTTGCGCGGCTTCGTCTTCGACGTCGCGACGGGCAAGCTCAACGAGGTCACGCTCTAGCCGTTATCGACTGCGTCGACTGTGCGGGTTGTCGTCGAAGAATCGGTGGATCTTCGACGACAACCCCCACAGTCAACGTTGATCGGGCATCCCGCGGCGCGTAACTTCCCGATCACACGCGCGACGACGACGCCTGGACGCTTGAGCATTTCTGCGCTCACCCGAACGACGACCCAAACGATGCCCTCGAGGATTGCGATGCGGTCGATGTCCCAAGACCGCTGCCGACGATCGGTCCAGTGCTGGACGCCGTCGTACTCCACGGCGACGCGCCATTCCCGCCAACCCATGTCCATCCGGATGTACGGCGCACCGAAATGGTCGTAGCACTCGATCTGCGTCTCAGGCTGCGGCACACCGGCTTTGACGAGGAGCAAGCGAACTCGACTCTCTTGCGGCGACTCGGCGCCCGCGTCGGCCAGTGTCATTGCGACCCTGAGCTTCTGGATGCCTGGATGACGTGGCCTGGCGTGTGCAATCGCGAGTACGTCAGCGGGGTTCAAGCGGGTTGCTCTCATTAGGGCATCAAGCAGGGGTATCGCCACGTCCTCGGGCAGAGTGCGGCCGATGTCGAAGGCCGTGCGGGCGGCCGTCGTGCACCGCATGCCGCCAATGATGCATGTCTCGGCGGACGACACGTCCCAGGTGTGTAGGAGTAGACCGGCCGGGCCGTGTCGGTCACTGCGGATCAGCTCGGCAGGCCGGTCGCCATCGAGCCACTCGGTGCCGAGCACCGCGGCGGCCGACAGTCGGGCCAGCACCGCGTCACCCCCGGCCCAGAGCCAAGCCGCCCTGGCCCGAACATCTGCGGTCAGGGTGGTTTCCTTCCGGACATAGACGTTGCGGTAGACCGCTCGATACCGCGTGCGTAATCGATAGTCCGTGATCCGTCCTTCGCGCACTGCCTCCATGCCGAGAAAGGGTTGCTCGTTCATGCGCCGCACACTTGCGGTCGCATCCGACGCGCATGGCGCCCCAGTCAAGAGTTATCCACAGACCGCCGTTGCCTCGACTGTGCGGGTTGTCGTCGAAGAATCGGGGGATTTTCGACGACAACCCCCACACTCGGCGGAATCGCGATCGCAGCCCCGTCAACCCCGCGCCAGCGTCTCCAGCGCGTCGGCGGTCCGGTCGCAGAACGCGTCGCGGTCGACGAGGCCGCGGGTCATCGCCCGCGCGACCGTCATTGCGACGAGCACGTCGAACACGGTGTCGGCGCGGGCGGCGAGGTCGTCGATCGGCTTCTTCGGCCACGCTGCCGAGAGCAGCCCCACCATGAGGTGGCGGACGTCGTGCTCCGACCGCAACACCAGGCGTTCGTAGCTTTCCTCGTCGAGGTGATACGCCGCCAGCAGGCCGGGCAGCGCTGCGCGCGTCACTGGGTTGGCTAGGAAGTCGAGGAACGACGAGACCCATGCCCGCAGGTCAGCCCGCAGCTCGCCGGTCGGCTCGGGGAGCGGGGCGGGCTGCGGATGGCCGAATGCCGCGTCCTCGATGAGCGCCTCCCTGGTGGCCCACCGGCGGTAGATCGTCGGTGCGCCGACCTCGGCCCGTCGCGCGATCGCGACCACGGTCGTGCCCTGATAACCCGCCTCGATCAGCAGGTCTCGGGTCGCCTGCAGCACGGCGACGTCCTTGGCGGGGTTACGGGGCCGGCCGACCGCGGTACTCGTCGAAGCGCTCATTACGTGTCAAACCATAACGTAACCGGCGTCGGGGGTGGTGGTGGCGCGCCCAGGGGTCCGTGAGCCCCGGCTGTCACGACGAAGTTCGAAAACCTCTCGGTGTTCACCCTCGCGGATCGGAGCGGCGCACCCGTCTTTGACACGTCGCACGTCGGCACCGTACATTCCTGAGCATGATTGCAATTCTGGCTAACTCTACCAACTTAAAGAGGAAGTCATGACCGCTACGCAGGAACTGGATCCGGCGACGGGCAAGTACGAACTCAGCCACCTCAGGTCACTCGAAGCCGAGGCCATCCACATCATTCGCGAGGTCGCCGCGGAGTTCGAGAAGCCCGTGCTGCTGTTCTCCGGCGGCAAGGACTCCATCGTCATGTTGCACCTGGCGATCAAGGCGTTCCGGCCGGGCCGGCTGCCATTCCCGGTGATGCACGTCGACACCGGCCACAACTTCGAAGAGGTGCTCCAAACCCGTGACGAGATGGTCGCGGAGTCCGGAGTGCGCCTCGTCGTCGCCAAGGTCCAGGACGACATCGACGCGGGTCGCGTCGTCGAGACCATCCCGTCGCGCAACCCGATGCAGACCTTCACACTGCTGCGCGCTATCCGGGAGAACAAGTTCGATGCCGCCTTCGGGGGCGCCCGCCGCGACGAGGAGAAGGCCCGCGCCAAGGAGCGCGTGTTCAGCTTCCGCGACGAGTTCGGTCAGTGGGACCCCAAGGCGCAGCGTCCCGAACTGTGGAACCTGTACAACGGGCGTCACCACAAGGGCGAGCACATCCGCGCCTTCCCGCTGTCCAACTGGACCGAGTTCGACATCTGGTCCTACATCGGCGCCGAGAAGATCAAGCTCCCGTCCATCTACTACGCGCATGAGCGCAAGGTGTTCGAGCGCGACGGCATGCTGCTGGCCCTCCACAAGTACCTGCAGCCGCGCAAGGACGAGCCGATCATCGAGAAGACCGTGCGGTTCCGCACCGTCGGCGACGTCACGTGCACCGGTTGCGTCGAGTCGACCGCAGCTACGGTGTCCGAGGTGATCGCCGAGACCGCGGTGTCACGGCTCACCGAGCGTGGCGCCACCCGCGCCGACGACCGGATCTCCGAAGCAGGCATGGAAGACCGCAAGCGAGAGGGCTATTTCTGATGGGGCGAGCGAAGCGACGGGAAATGATCCGACGAGCGAAGCGACGGGACAAATAGATGGCGACACTGTTGCGCATCGCCACCGCAGGTTCGGTGGACGACGGCAAGTCGACGTTGATCGGCCGACTGCTGTTCGACTCCAAGGCCGTCATGGAGGATCAGCTGGCGGCCGTCGAGCGCACCTCCAAGGAACGCGGAAACGACTACACCGACCTGGCTTTGGTGACCGACGGTCTACGCGCCGAGCGTGAACAGGGCATCACGATCGACGTCGCCTACCGCTACTTCGCCACGGCGAAGCGCAAGTTCATCATCGCCGACACGCCCGGTCACCTGCAGTACACGCGCAACATGGTCACCGGCACGTCGACCGCGCAGCTGGCCATCGTGCTCGTCGACGCAAGGCACGGGCTGCTGGAACAGTCGCGGCGCCACGCGTTCCTGGCCTCGCTGCTGGGCATCCAGCACATCGTGTTGGCCGTCAACAAGATGGACCTCGTAGACTGGGACCGCGAGCGGTTCGAGAAGATCCGCGACGACTTCCACGAGTTCGCGGCGCGGCTCGACATCCACGACGTGACGACCATCCCGCTGTCGGCGCTCAACGGCGACAACGTCGTCACCAAGTCCGACGTGACCCCCTGGTACGACGGCCCAGCGCTGCTGAGCCACCTCGAAGAGGTCTACATCGCCGGCGACCGCAATCTCGTCGACGTACGGTTCCCGGTCCAGTACGTGATCCGGCCGCAGACCCGCGAGCACGCCGACCACCGCAGCTATGCCGGCACGGTTGCCAGCGGCGTCATGCGCCCGGGCGATGAAATCGTGGTGCTGCCCGCGGGTAAGACCAGCCGCATCACCGAGATCGAAGGCCCGACTGGACCCGTCTCCGAGGCGTTCCCACCGATGGCGGTGTCGATCAGCTTGGCCGACGACATCGACGTCTCCCGCGGAGACTTGATCGCGCGGGCCAACAACCAGCCCCACGTCACGCAGGAGTTCGACGCGACGGTGTGCTGGATGGCCGACGAGACCGCGCTGGAGCCGGGCCGGGAGTACCTCATCAAGAACACCACTCGAACCACGCGGGCGCGGGTGGCCGCACTGGACTACCGGCTCGATGTCAACACGCTCCACCGGGACAAGAGCGCAACCGCGTTGAAGCTCAACGAACTTGGCCGCGTTACGCTGCGCACCCAGGTGCCGTTGCTGCTCGACGAGTATTCGCGCAACTCCGCAACCGGATCGTTCATCCTCATCGACCCCGACACCAACGGCACCGTCGCGGCGGGCATGGTCCGCGACACCACGCCTGCGGCGGCGCGCAAGGCGAGCCCCAACGCGGTCAAGCACGCGAACCTCGTCACCGCCGAAGATCGGCTGTCCCGCGGGTCGACGGTGTGGTTCACCGGACTGTCCGGTTCGGGCAAGTCGTCGGTGGCCATGCTGGTCGAGCAGAAGTTGCTCGAAAGTGGCCGTCCCGCTTACGTTCTCGACGGTGACAACCTGCGGCACGGGCTCAACGCCGACCTCGGGTTCTCGATGGCCGACCGGGCCGAGAACCTGCGCAGGCTGGCGCACATCGCCACGCTGCTCGCCGACTCGGGCCAGATCGTGCTGGTGCCTGTGATCAGCCCGTTGGAGGAGCACCGGACGCTTGCGCGAAAGGTTCACGAGGACCAGGGTTTCGACTTCTTCGAGGTGTTCTGTGATACCCCGCTGGAGGATTGCGAGAACCGAGATCCCAAGGGGCTCTATGCGAAGGCGCGACGCGGTGAGATCACGCACTTCACTGGGATCGACAGCCCGTACCAGCGGCCGAAGAGCCCGAATCTGCGGCTGACGCCGGAGCAGACGGTGGACGAACTGGCCCAGCAGGTCATCGACATGATCGACGCGCGGCAGTGACAGGCGGGCAGGACGGCGAGTTCGGCTCGGACCACGAAGTCGCCGCGGCGCTGGCGACCGAGGCCGGCGAACTGTTGCTCCGCGTGCGCGAGGAACTCGCCGACGCCACGGCTGCCGAGCGAAAGGACGCGGGGGACAAGCGCTCTCACGACTTCCTGATGGACGCGCTGGCCAAGGCGCGGCCGGGCGACGCGGTGTTGTCGGAGGAAGGTGCCGACGACAAGGTGCGCCTCGGGGCCGAGCGGGTGTGGATCGTCGACCCCCTCGACGGCACCCGCGAGTTCTCCGAGCTCGGCCGCGAAGACTGGGCCGTGCACGTGGCGCTTTGGCAGTCCGGCGAATTGGTGGCCGGAGCGGTGGCACTTCCCGCGCAGGGTGTCACGCTGGCGACTCCGGACGTCGCCCCACCGCCTCCACCGCCCGGCGCACCGCGCATCGTGGTCTCCCGTACCCGTCCGCCTGCCATCGCGCTCGCCGTGCGCGACGCGTTGGGTGGCACGTTGGTCGAAATGGGTTCGGCGGGAGCCAAGGTCGCGTCCGTAGTGCAGGGGATCGCGGACGCCTACGTGCACGCGGGCGGTCAGTACGAGTGGGACTCCGCCGCGCCCGTCGCCGTCGCCAGGGCCGCAGGCCTGCACACGTCGCGTATCGACGGTTCCCCGCTGGTCTACAACCAGTCCGACGTGCTGTTACCCGACCTCGTGGTGTGTCGGCCCGAGTTGGCCGCTGCCGTGCTGGCGGTGACCGCGACGAGCTGAGCCGGCGCGCAAAGCTGAAACATTCGCGGCGGTCGTGGGGTGTGCTCAGCCCCTGACCACGATGACGGGCGTCGTGGAAGCGTGAACGACCGCCGACCCGACCGACCCGAGCAGCATTCCTGGGAAACCGCCACGACCGCGGTTGCCGACCACCACCAGTTGGGCGTTCCGGGACTCGGCGATCAGCGCATGCGACGGCACGTCACACACGACGCGCCGGTCGACATGCACGTCGGGATACTTCTCCTGCCAGCCGGCGAGGCGTTCGGCCACGATCTCGCGGGCTTCGGCCTGCCTGTCGTACCACCAGTCGGTGCCGAGCAGAGGTGGGATTCCGACGTCGGTCCACGCGTGCAGGGCCAACAGGCCCGACCCGCGTCGCGCCGCCTCGTCGAACGCGAGCGCGATGGCGGCTTCGGAGGCGATCGTGCCGTCGACACCCAACAACACCGGATGTCGGTCCGACGCCGGGCGCGGGTTCTCGTGCGGGATCACCGCGACGGGGCAGTGCGCGTGGTGAATCAAGCCGGTGCTGACCGAGCCCAGCAGCAGCCGACCGACCTGTCCCATGCCTCTGCTACCGACCACGATGAGTTGTGCCCCCGCCGACGCCTCGATGATGGCGGGCACGACGGCCGATTCGAGCATGACCGTCTCGACGTCGACGGGCGATGAGACGGCGCGTGCCGCACGAAACCTCGCCTCGGCGTCCGCGAGGACCGCAATCGCGTTGTCGCGGTACCAACGGTCCCCTTCGGGCCCCGGCCCCGATCTGCCCCAGGTCTCGAGCATGGGCGTGACGGCATGGATGAGTTTCACGGCGGCTTTGCGCAGCGCGCTCTCTTCGGCGGCCCATTTGACGGCCGCGTTCGAATGAGGCGAGCCGTCGACGGCGACGATGATCGGTCTTGCCAGTGAATCTGGGGTCATGTCATGTCCTCCTTGACATTCGGGTGAGGGCCTGCGGTCGGCTGTGCGTGCCTGACCGGTACCGGGCCGACTGCACAGTCCGTTCGGCGACCTCGACCCTTAGCACCGCACCGACGGCATCGGCGGTGACTTCCGGACGGCGTAGTTGCGAGCGACCAGGACGGCACGCTCGGCATGGGGGGAGTGCCCGTGGTGTTCGCCGCCAACGATGGATGACACGTCGTCGGCCGACTCCGCGTCGATCACGACCAGTCCGCCCAGCTCGGGATGTGTCTTGACGAATTGGCTCATCCCGGTGTCGTCGGATACCGGGTAGATGTGCACGTCCGGGAACTTCGTCTGCCACTGCGCCACCAGGCCGTCCAGCGCGTCGTACGGAGTGCTACCGAGGTCTGGATGCCGCACCCCGACCGCAAGCACGGGGCGCCGAAGCAGCCGGGCCTGATCGACCGCGGCGGTGATGAGCTCGTTGTCGGTGAAGACGCTCACCGGAATCATGACCCACTTCGTGTGTTCCTCTTGCTGCTCAGCGTCCTTGGGCGAGCGGATGATTGCGACCGGGCAGGAGGCGCGCTCGGCGAGGGCGGCCGCCGTGGAACCCAGCATCGCCCTTCCCAACCAGCCGAGACCCGAGGATCCGACGCAGATCATGGTCGCGTCTTCGGACTCGGCCAGGAGCACGCCAGCGGGAGATCCCTCGGCGATCTCCGTTTCGACGGTGACGGGTCGCCCGGCTTCGAGCTCACTGCGCACGGCGTGGAGCGCCAACTTCGCGGCATCGACCGCAGTGCGGTATTGCTCTGCCGACAGTGGACCCGTCAGGTCGGTGCGGACGACGTACACCAGCCGAAGTGGTACCCCCTGCCCGATCGCCTCGTCGACGGCCCATAGGGCGGCGTGCTCGGCCTGTCGGGAACCGTCGATGCCGACGACCACGGGTTTGACTGCGGTGCGTGCCATCTCGCATCCTCTCCAAACGATTGGCTGATGTCGACGTTAGAAGCCTGTCCAATCGCACGTAAGGTGCCCTTGGTCATCGACGGGGTGCCATTGGTCCCGGCAGCCGAAGGTTCGGCGGCGTCGAGCAGCCCGGCGATTTACCGAGCTAGCCGTGTCCTTGCGTCTCATTGCGACGGCCGAACGAGCCCCGGCCCGGGCTGTCGCGTGCTTACCCGCGTGCCAGCCGTGCCTTCGACGAGGTCGGTGATCTGGGCGAGCGACCCGATGACGGCGTCGTTGCCGGTGTTTTGGGCGAAGGCGCATGCGGCGTGGACCTTTGGGCCCATCGATCCCGCGGGCAGGTCAAGGTCGGTGAGCTCGTCGGGCGTTACGCGGGCCAGCTTGGTCTGGCTGGGCGCTCCCCAGTCGGTGTAGACGCCGTCGACGTCGGTGGCGATGACAAGCAGGTCGGCGGCGAGTTGTTCGGCGAGCAGCGCCGAGGCGAGGTCCTTGTCGATGACGGCCTCGACGCCGTGCAGCGTGCCGTGTTCGTCGTACATCGTCGGAATCCCGCCGCCGCCCGCGCAGATGACGATGGTGCCCTGTTCGAGCAGGCTGCGGATCGGCCGGATCTCGAAGATGCGCTTGGGCTTCGGGCTTGCGACGACACGGCGGAACATGTCGCCGTCCGGCGCGATGGACCAACCGTTGTCGGCCTGCACGCGCTCTGCGGTGTCGCGGTCGTAGACCGGGCCGATCGGCTTGGTGGGGTGCCCGAACGCTGGATCGTCCCGGTCCACCTCGATCATCGTCAGCAGCGTGGCGAGCGATTGCTCCGCGGGCAGCAGGTTGCCGAGCTCCTGCTCGATGACGTAGCCGATCATCGCCTCGGTCTGAGCGCCGAGCACGTCGAGGGGGTAGGAAGCCACCCCATGAGCAAGATCGTGGTAGGCCGCCGCCTGCAATGCCAGTAGTCCGACCTGTGGTCCGTTGCCGTGCGCGACGACGATCTCGTTGCCTGGGGTGATCGCGGCGATGCGTTCGGCGGCGACGCGGATGTTGGCCCGCTGGTTCTCCGCCGTCATGGGCTGCCCGCGCTGCAGAAGTGCATTGCCGCCCAATGCGATCACGATCCGCACGGACGTCAGCTCAGCGCGGCCACGAGGACCGCCTTGATGGTGTGCATCCGGTTCTCGGCCTGCTCGAAGGCGATGTTGGCTGGGCTCTCGAAGACGTCGTCGGTGACCTCGACGCCATTGGCTAGCACCGGGTATTGCGCTGCGATCTGGGCGCCGACTTTGGTCTCCGAGTTGTGAAAGGCGGGCAGGCAGTGCATGAACTTCACTCGCGGGTTGCTGGCCGCGGCCATCAGCTCCGCGTTGACCTGGAAGGGCAGCAGCATGTCGACCCGCTCGCCCCACGCCTCCAGTGGCTCACCCATGGACACCCACACGTCGGTGTGAATGAAGTCGACGCCGGCGACCGCCTCCTTCGGGTCATCGGTGATGGTGATGCGGGCCCCTGACGCCGCCGCGAACTCCCGGCACATCGCCACGTGCTCCTCGGCGGGCCACAGCATGCGCGGTGCCGCGATGCGCACGTCCATGCCGAGCTTCGACCCCACCAGGAGCAGCGAGTTGGCCATGTTGTTGCGGCCGTCTCCGACGAAGGCATACGCAATGTCGTGCAACGGCTTTGGGCTGTGTTCGGTCATGGTGAGCACGTCGGCGAGCATCTGGGTCGGATGGAACTCATCGGTCAAGCCGTTGAAGACCGGCACCCCGGCGTATTCCGCCAGCTCCTCGACGATCTCTTGGCCGGCACCGCGGTATTCGATCGCGTCGTACATTCGGCCCAACACGCGGGCGGTGTCCTTCATCGACTCCTTGTGCCCGATCTGCGACGACGTGGGATCGATGTAGGTTACATGGGCGCCCTCGTCATGCGCCGCCACCTCGAACGCACAGCGGGTCCGCGTCGAGGTCTTCTCGAAGATGAGGGCGATGTTCTTGCCGGCCAGGCTGTTTCGGCCCAGGCCGGAGTACTTCGCCCGCTTCAGGTCCCGGGCCAGGTCGAGCAGGTAGTGCAGGTCCCGGTCGGTGTGGTGAACCAAACTGAGCAGACTGCGGTTGCGGTTGTTGTACGCCATGTCGGGTCCGTCCTTCGGGATGGGGGTCAGGTGTAGAGCGGGTCGCGCAGGATCGGGCAGGTCATGCATCGGCCCCCGCCGCGACCCCGGCCCAACTCGCTGGCGTCGATGGTGACGACCTCCACGCCCGCCTTGCGCAGCGCCGTGTTGGTCAGGATGTTGCGGTCATAGCCGATGACGACGCCGGGCTCGAGCGCGACCACGTTGTTGCCGTCGTCCCACTGCTCGCGCTGGATGCCGTAGACGTCGCCGGCCGT
>Ga0105248_10007259_pt1 | contig 12162 bp, 16 predicted proteins | sample KBSS34metaG_FD_81524 | JGI IMG/M metagenome (GOLD analysis project Ga0105248, IMG submission 81524) | Switchgrass rhizosphere microbial communities from Kellogg Biological Station, Michigan, USA - KBS S3-4 metaG | ecosystem: Host-associated > Plants > Roots > Rhizosphere > Soil | place... | reverse complement strand
CGTCATGTATATGTGAGCGTACCCTCCACCAACAACTTTATACGCGGCGAAGATAAACACGGTCCCGCCGGTAAGCACGCCCATCTGAATATTGCCGCAGGCACCAAAACGGACGCCCGTATCCAGATAAAGAGTACCGGTTCCAAAAACATATATCCCGACGCTGGCGGCCTGGATTTCCAGGTCTTTCAGAACGACAATATTGGCGGCAAGATTTATTGTCTGGCCCCCGGACGACGTGGTGAGCACCGTACTCCCAATGGAGTCAACACCTGCGATCAGCAGTGCCCCAGGGATGCCGCCAAATAGTGAACCGGCCAACCCCCCCGGGCTGAGCAGAACCTTGCTGGTGTCGATGGCGCCGTCAAATGTTCCGGCTCCAAACTGAATGGTCGCGAGAAAACCATTCATATCGATCATGGCAAATGTGTCGAACGCCTTCTGGCCCGTCTTGAATGCCCCGCCAGCGCTGTTGACAAGTCCCGTGTTGCTGTCGTTGCCATCGGTGCGGACGTAATAGATGCGATCGGCAGTGAGCAATTCACGCACTGATATCAAGCTCGCAGGCGTCGCCAGCCCGACATTACCGGAAACATCTACCCCGGCGATCTTCGTCAGTGTCCGGGTTGGGTAGGTGCTGAGTTGGGCCATTTACGACAGGGGCTCGGTATGACTGACGCGGCCTTGGGTATCACGAAGGATGCGCATTCCCTTCGGCTTCGGAGCGCCATCATTCATGGCCTTGATCAGCGACGCGACTGCCTTGACAATGGGGGCGCCGCTATCACTTGATGATGACGCGCCCTTCGTATCGCTCGCGCCTTCGCCCTCACCCTTTTCCATGTCCATTTCGTGAGAGGCGGCCATCTCCTCACGGCGCTGCGATCCCTGCCGCTCCATCTCCGAGCATTTCAGTTGACTTTCGTGCTCTTTGCACTGCGCCGCGGTTTGCGCCTTGAACAACTCAATTTCCTTGGTGACCTGCGCCTTTTGCACTTCAAGCCATGCGGCAATCTCAGCCTTCTGGCGCTCAAGCTCCAGCGTCGCCGCGTTCTTGATCCGCAATGCCTCGATCTCGGCCGCGGTCTTCTGCTGTTGCGACCTGGCGTCCATCTCTTGTTCTACAGCCTTAGCCTGCATGTCCGATTGCAGCTTGGCCTCGGCCTTCTGCTGCTCGAGCATCGCGGTCTGCTGTTGCGATTGCGCGTCCAATTGCGCCTGCATCTGCATGGCCTGTACCTTCGGATCAGGTGGCGGGCCAGCCTGCTCGGCTTGCTTGCTGGCATCGTTGAATTGTTTCTTGGCTGCCGCATCCAATGGCGAGGTGCTGACGAGCAGCCGCATCATGGCCTTAGCCTCCGGTGGCGCCATCATGGGCGCCAGGCTTGGCACCACATTGCTCAGCGTCTCGTACATGTCCTGCATTACAGTGATGGTGTCGGGCCCCTCGTCCAGGATGATGTCCACATCCAGCGAGCCAATCGGATTGACCATGCTCGGCATGCCCGTCATCGGGTCGGTCTGCATTCCGTTGATCTGGATGTATTGGGCCAGATCATTGTCATCAGTCACCCTGATCCAGCGCTCAGCCTTCCAGTGCTGCTGGATGGCGTTCCATACAGCTCGATAGACCCTTATCTTCCAGCCACGATAGGCGATGATGTATGGCCCCAACTCGGCCATGCCTGCCTGCTGCATGAGGGAGATGGCCCGCCCTGATTTGGCATTGACGCCCGTACCAATCAGGGCGGGATTCGGGCCGAAATTCTCGATCTCGGCCAAGTTCAATTCCAGCATCTTCTCCATGCCGGCAAAGTCGAATGTCTGGTCGTCGGCCTTGACATCGTCATTGACATGCCCGGTCGTCAGGATAACCCCATCGGGGCGAGCGTATTCGGCACGCACCTTTTCGATATCGTTGCCGCCGGCGCCCTGGCGGATGAACAGCCGCTTGCTCGCCAGCATGTGCTGCATCTTGGACTGCTTGGCATTGATGCCGTCCTGAGCCGATTTCATATTGCGGATGAAGCCATAGCGATCGCCGTCCTGGTCGACGTTGCCGCTAAACATGATGTATTTGCAGATACCCTTGCCTTTCTCATCCTGGAAAAAGGCCCGCCCTTCCGCCAGGATTGCTGAGCCGGTGAAGATGGCCCAGCACCAGCCATCATCGTGCTCGTACCAGCAATCAATGATGCGCATGCGCCGGTTTGGGGTGTCTCCCTGAATCCATCGCGCCTCCCGCTCGGACGACGAGGTCAGCTCGTAATCCATGCCATCCATATTCCAGTCGTTGCCGTCCTTATCCTGCGGGAACATCCGCTTGGCTTTGCTCTCAGGAAACCACTTGCCAACACCCATATAGCCAGCATCGGAGAAGTCGGCCTTGTACGAATATGGGTCGTAGAAGAACGACTGGATGTCGACCAATTCCATGCCAACATCGGGGTCGCCCTTATCGCCTTTGATGATCTCGATCCCAATCCCACCAATGCCATCAACGGCGCCGTCCTGGCCAGCCTCGGCTGACTTCGGCGTCCAGTCGGAGGCGTCCATGACATAACGTATCGTCGCCGTGGCCAGGTCAGCGCCCTGCTCGTGCTGCGGCGTGCGCGCAAATGCCTTGGGGTCCTGGCGCAGCTTTTCAATGAGGCCGACAATGCCATCGATTTTCCTGGCACACCTGTTGAACGTCATCGCAGGCTGTCGGCGCTTCTTCAGCGTCTTGAGCTGCTCGGCCGTCCACTGGACCCCGTGATAGTAGCCGCGCGATTCCTTCTGCTCGTCCAGCTCCGCGCGCTTGTTGAACAGATATTCGGTGTATGCCTTCTTGAGCTTGCCAAGCGACCAATACTCGGTCTTGTCCTCGCCGGCTGCACTGCCAACAGTGCCCGCAGGTGTTGATGCACCTTGCGAGGTGTATGATTGCTCGATTGGCATTAACCTGCTGCCTTCCAGTCGTCCATCCGCTCGTACAACCACAGGATAGCCCATACGGCTGCCCATACAGCCAAGCCACTCAGCATACCAGCCATAAACTCAATCATTTAGTACGCCTTCCAGTCATCCATCCTCTCGCCCTCGTCGTGCGTGCGATAGCCCGATGGGTTCTTGGGCTTCTCCGGCTTGGCCGGTGCTGTGCCGCTGCTTATGGTGTCGAGGAGCTGTCCGACGAGGCCGAGCGCGTCAACCATATCGTCATGTTTGCCCGCGGGGAATGCAAGAAGCTCCGACCGCAGATCGGAGAGCCAGGCAGCATTTTGTGGTACATACAGTCCTTCAAGAGCCATTCGGCCTCTAATGGACTGAGCGCGCACTGCTTTGTCACTGCGGGTTGGAAACTCTCGTAGATAGACATAGGCCTCTCGCTCTCTCTGCCTGCGCGCGAGGAATGGACCAACGCCAGCCCTGATCTGCCCTTGCTCCTCGGCCCATTCACGAGGCTTCCATTCCCTCACAAGATCGCAGAACGACTCGACCCATTCGTCGGGGGCTGCCTGCTTACGCCACATATCAAGTAGATACATGTGCCCATCAGGGTCAACTCCCACAACAACATGAACGGTATAGTCGCCGCCATCAGCAGTGACCGCATAGTCAGAACCTCCGTAAATGGCCAGCGTATCCTTCGCTGGTGCTGTAACATAGGACTTGAGCCATGCTGCCCGGAAGTAATTGCCGTCCTCGGGCGCTGGCCGCTGCTGATACAGTGCTGACCAGTCGCGAGGACCTATTGCTCGTCGTTTTCGCTCAAGCTCGCCCGTTGATTCCCATTCAGGCCACAAGGGCTCACCGACTGCGCGATTAAGCGGATCGGCGGCCTCAGCAAAGGCAGGAAGGGATATGACGTTCCATATATCCCCGCCTCCGGCCATCTCAGCCAGAAGCCGGCCAGCCAAATCGTCTTCATGCCACCTCGTCTGAATGAGGACAATGCGCCCGCCTGGCTTTAGCCGGGTGTAGAGGTCGGACTTGTACCAGTCCCACGTCTTATCACGTATAAGTTCGGAATCGGCATCTTCTCGGCTTCGGACTGGATCGTCGATAACAACCAGATCAGCTCGCCGGCCAGCGATAGCTCCTCCGACGCCAGCCGCAAAATACTCTCCTCCGCTGCTAGTTTCCCATCGCCCAGCCGCTTGGCTATCGTGCGCAAGCGCCGCGCCAAGTATAAGCGAATGCTCTGCAACGAGGTTTCGGACACGTCGTCCCCATTTCTCAGCCAGTTCCTGCGTATGGCTGGCGGCTATCAGGCAGTGCTGTGGATGCTGCGCTAGATACCACGGCGCATACAGGATCGAGGCATAGGTCGATTTGGCCGCACCTGGAGGCATGAATACCGCGAGCCTGTCGATCTCGCCGCGGGTCACAGCCTCCAGCTTACTGATGAGCAGCCGATGGTGTGCAGCGGGCTCAAAGCCACAGTAGCGGCACCAGTCAATTAAGCTGCGACGGATCGAGCGGCGGCGCTGTATCTCCGTCAGAAGGCTCAGTTCCTCGAAGTTCAGCGATTCGTTCAGCAATCTGCCTATCCGTCAGTTCAGCAACGTCATGGAGATGGGTAATCGTTGCCTCTTGGGCTGGCTTACCGTCAAGGCGGTCGGCCAACTCCTTGATCGCTGCCATGTCGCCGCCCTTGGCCATGTCGATGTGAGCCCTGGCAATTTGCCTCAGTTCCTTGAGGCTGTCGCCAGCTGCAGCAAGCTCCATTCTGAGCGCTTCGCGGAACGGCTTATCCTTATTCTGCGAACCGAGAGGTCTAGCCATATTTTACTAGCCAATGGCTTGATTATACAAGCGGTTGTATTTCGGGTTGAACCTCTTAATAAGCCGCATTTCGAAGTTCAAAGCAGCGCGCTCGTTGTTGAACGATGCCCTTACTCTTGCCCTGCCATTCAGGCGCCTAGCGGACTGCTCAGAACGTCGGCCGGAGCCCTTCCCAATATATGCAAGCCGACCGTCCCTGTGGATCGAGTAGACATAGAACTCTGACTCAACAGGCCCGAATTTCTGGGGCTCCAGCAATCGCCCGAATCCACGATTGAGAAGCTCCGTGGCCGCTTGAACCCTTGCCGCCGCCGGTGCCGCTCGATCCTTGGCAATCTCAGCCAAAACACGGAGTGCTGCATCGGTATGCGCGCGGGCCTTTGACCGGATATCGGTAGGAGTTTTAGCCATTTGTGTCCTTTAAGGTACAGTCTATTTCTTAGCCGTTCCTTCGGCCTTGCGGTCATGTTGCGCGTTTGCCACAGGCGCGTGATCTTCGCGCTTATGCAGAGGCTCTTCGCGCTTATCATGGCTGTGGTCTTCGTCCCTATGAACGATAGCGGCACCTCCTGGCTTGGCCTGCTGCAGGCGGCATAGGGCGGCCACGGCTTTGCCGATGACGCTTCCGTCCTTTTCTGCCTCGGTTGCGAAGTCGGACCAACGATATTCTTTAGCCATTGGGGTTTCTCCGTGGTCAGTTGTCGAGTTCAATTTCTACGATTTCGTAGTCGGCTGGTTCCGTTTCAACAAATGTCTCGGCGTCTTGTTTCTTGCGGAAGGCGCGAACTGGCTCGCCAATGCCCTCATAATCCCCAAGAATGACGACGAATATCTTCACTGTTGGCCCTTCTCGAATATCCAGACCACGAGATTATCCATTCCCGTGATGCGCTTCCATGCGAAGACGCAGCCCTCGCAGCTGAGGTCGGGGAAGTTGTCCATCCAGATCGAGCCGTAGTCTCGTCGCCAGAGTGTGTCTGTTGTGCCACGATATGGGATCATTTCCTCGCCTGGGGCGAAGTATTCAGCGCATATGATCCATTGGCCGCTGACCCGGTGAATCTCCTTCATCGAGGCCAGGAGCTTGTCGGTCGGGATGTGGATAAGGACGCCGCAGGTAAAGACTAGATCGAAGAGGCCATCAGGATAAGGGATGTCGTCGGCGCAGGCACTGATTACCTCATATTTCTCACATGCCTCAAGTCTCGCGCGATTGTTGGGCTCCACGCCGCGTAGCCTTGCCGCCGAGAACTGGCTGATGGCCTCCAGATTCATCCCCGTGTTGGCCCCGACCTCCAGGATCGAACCCACATTTGGCGGCATGATGGCACACCAGAACTCCCTGCGGTCCACGATATTGGAGGGCTGACGGGCGGTGTAGGCGTCGCCGAAGTCGCCGGTCCAGAGGTCAGTCATGAGCGGACCATCTCGACATAGCGGGCAAATTCCTCAGGGCTTAAGCTGAACGCATCATCCTCGCACGGGACATCAGGCAACATGATATGGCGCTCGATCATGGTGCGGTTCTGGTCCTTTCCGCGGTAGTAAATCGACGCCGAGTGGTCCGACAGGCCAAGGGGCACCAACTTCCCGTCATAGTCCGTTGCCTCCAGAATGGTCACCCGTTCGGTTGGCCGCACGCTCATGATGATAGGCTTGCCCGTCGCAACCACCGCATTGATCAGATCGCCATCCAGCATTTCATAAGCGCTGATCTTGTATCGAGGGCAACCGACCGTTTCGAGAAATGCCACATCAGCGGGGCTGAATGCCGACGCGAACCAAGCTATTCCAATATGGTCGCACTCGGCAATCATCGCCGTAAACCATTCCTTGGGCGTATGTGTCCTCTGATACAAGCTCAGGAGTTCGGCCAAGTCCATGGAGTGTCCGCGCCATATGATACCAACTCGTTTTGCTGCAAGCTCCTCTGGCTCAAAGCATTGGAATTTGACTGTGTTTGCCCCGGCGTCCTTCGCCGCTCGGATGAGCTTAAGTGCATTGTCGAGTATCCCACCAGCGTTTCCGGAGAGCTCGGCAACGATTTCTGGAACAGGGGGATTTGTGAAAGGTCGGGGTAATCGTCGTTCGGCAGGTCGTCGTTGTGCTTGGGTAGATATGACAGCCTCCATAGGCCATGAGCAGCTACGTCCGGGCTCATATAACAGTGATACCCGAGAGTATCGAATGTATCGTCTTTCGGCTCTACGCCTTCGGTGCGGCCATCAAAGCGAGCCTTGCGAAACCATGCGTCCGCCTCTGGGTCGCTGTGAAGAATAGCGCCACCTTGAGACAACCCAAGTATTTTGCTTTTGTGGAACGAGACGCAATCAAACCCATCCTGCCGATAGAAATTATACATCCCCGATGTAAACCTACGAGCCGAATCCCAAATGAGGTAGGGCTCTAATCGGTACGTACCGATCCACGGGCGATCGTCAAACCTTACCGTGCCACCCGCGTGGATGATGGACTGCGGGACTGAAACATAGGTGAGCTTTGGGATAGTGACTGTCTCGACCTCGCACCACTTGCAGGCTAGAAACAGCGCCATGGTGCAGCTATTGACCGCAACACAGTATGGCGCCCCCGTATATTCGGCAACAGCCGCCTCAAAGTCGCGGACGACATCAAACGGATTTTTCATACGTACCCTGGATCATATGGAAGCCGAGCTTCCAGAACATGTTCGCCGACCGCAGATTGCGTGGGCTGACGTTGGCCAAATACCGCCTCTTGCCATGCCTGAGCATGATAGCATCGACGGCCCATGGCCCGGCGCCCTTGTGCTGATGCTCCTTGTAGATATGCACGCCTATCTCGTTGTTCTTGGTCAGGTAAACAGCCCCTAGAACTCGCTTCCCTTCCTCGATGAAACACCAGTCCGCATACGGCCTGCTCTCGACGAATCGGGAATGCTGTTCCCATGACGGCATTTCGTGATGGGATATGTTCTGCTCAGGCTCCCGCTCGGACAGCAGGTTCCAGAGCAGTTGTAGCCGGTCAGGCCGCTCGTAGACGCTCGTAAGGTGCATGGCCGAATGCTGCGCAGATTGATCGATAGTCGTCTTCAGTGTCGATACAAAGCCGCCCCTCGGGGGCGATAGGCCACGGGTTCTCAACATGCGTGCGGTAGATATCTGGACTAGACCGTATAAATGTCGTCACATGTTCCCGGTCTTCATCATCTTCGTTATATGCGATGAATAGCGCGGTCTTTGTAAACACCTCGCAATCAAGGCCCTTCGGGAACGACCGCGGCTTGATATTGCTTGTATAGCCACTCCCGCACTTGAATGTTTTGAGCACGGTCCCGCATAATTCTGGACTGATCAGCGGGCAGTCGCCCGTGATACGCATGATCGCATCCGCGTCAAAGCACTCGGCCGCAATCCAATAGCGCGTCAATACATCGTCCTCTGGCCCGGCCGATACCCGACAGTACTTTTCTGCCTCTTGCCTCAGTTCTGATTCACCAAGCGGGATAGCACAGACAACCTCGTCAACCCCCGGGATGCGCTTGCATCTCGTTAACACTTCCCCAATGACGGTATGACCATTCAGGGGTAGAATAACCTTGCCAGGGAGCCGTTTGCTTCCCATTCGAGCTTGCACTATGCAGACTGTCCGCAAGCAAAATCTCCTTCAGTTCATCGACTGACATGCGCCTGGCTGTCTCGCTGCAATTGCCCTCGCACATTGACTCATGCTTCTTTTCCCACGCTGGCAACCCGGTAACGTGAATCTTTGCGCCCATCGCCGCAGCCAGATCGCCGATGCGATAGGCCGGCAGCGTCGGGATGTTCAGTTCGCCGCCCTGCATGGTATTGATGGTGTCAAGCACCAGGTCAACGGCTTGGTCCATCGTCATATAGAATCGAGTGCAATCTGGATCTGACACTGGAACCGTGTCTGAGCTTGCAAGAGCCGCCTTCCATTTCGGTACGACGGAGCCTTGAGAGCACCAGATATTGCCATAACGAGTAGTTGCAAAGATCGGACCAGTTTTTCCGCTTCGCGCATTTCTAAATAGCGTTTCCCCAATTGCCTTTGATTGGCCATAAGGCGAAATAGGTTGATATGCCTTGTCGGTCGAGAGCGCGACAACTTTTCCAACCCCCGCTTCCATTGCCGCTTCAATAACATTCATCGCTCCGTTTACGTTTGTCTTTACCATCTCGTCGGGATTGTAATTGCCAACCTCGATACGCTTGAGAGCAGCAGCGTGGACCACCGTTTCAATACCTTCGAAGGCCCGGCGAAGTCTGGATTGATCTCGGACATCGCCGATGAAGAACCGAAGTCTTGGGTCATCTAGCTCCCTCTGCATATCGGCTTGGGCATGCTCGCCGCGGGATAAGATGGCGATGCGCTCAATGCCCGGATCGGCCAGCATGCGCTTGGTGAAGGCGCGGCCGAACGACCCCGAGCCCCCGGTAATCAAGACTGATTTCATATCCTGGTCGCTATGCCGTGCGCCGCTAAATACCGAGCCGCACCCTTCGGGGTCATTTCTTTGAATTGAAAGGCAGCCCCAACTCCAACGGCATGAGCGCCAGCCTGAAACGCAGCCACCATGTCATCATAGGACCCGCAACCTCCAGCCGCGATAACAGGGATAGATACCGCACTAGACACCGATCGGATAACCTCAAGGTCATAGCCATCCATCATTCCGTCGCGGTCCATGCTGGTCAGGAGGATTTCTCCGGCCCCGCGCCGTTCACATTCGACGGCCCAAGAGATTGCCTCGTCTGCAGCCAACCCGCGTCCGACATCGATTGAGACAACCACGGCTTGGCTACCGAACTTCTGGCAAGCTTCCTCAATAAGATCAGGCCGCGCCAGTCCCGCGCTGTTGAGCGATACCTTGTCCGCGCCGCCCGCCAGTAATCGCCGCATATCGGCAATCGACTTAACGCCGCCGCCAACAGTGACAGGGCAGAATAGCGGATCAGTGAGAGCATGTATTTCATTAAACCTCGGCGCCCGCTTCGATACGTCCAGAATGATTAGCTCGTCGATGTCGCGGCGCTCAAGGAGCCGGATTCGGTCGGCCATCGAACCGATACAACGGGACTTATCCCACTGTCGTCCTTTGACGCATCCGTTCGGTCCCCAGAGAAGGATTGGAATGACGCGGGTTGCGAGGCCCACTGCACAACCTCATGATTGGCAAACCGGTCGACAGCGCCGCGCCATTCGGCCAAGGTCACGTCGATATGAGTCAATATGTCGCGGAGGGGAATGCCGAGGTAAGTATCCCAGGACTGCGATTCGACGGCATGAACAGCCCTGACTGCTTCGTCTCGCGTCATCCGGCCGCGGCGGATGTGGTTGCAAGCAATATCGCAAGCGCGGCTATAACCGAATTTAAACCAACGCAGGAGATCGTGAAGTCCAGTCTGGAGGTTGTCCAAGTTTTCGTATGCACAGAGCGAGCCTTCAACTGTTCGGTCGAACGGCATGAAGCCGTGCTGCGCAGCTATGGCGTAGTTTCGGTGGCCGTCCCAGGGGAAGTAGGCGCCCATGAATACCGCGCCAACAGCAGCAGGCCGTCGATAAAGTTCAAGGTCGCGCTCTGCAAGACCAAGGATATCGGCCACGTCATCAAGTCTAAGCCCCAGCAGACCGCCGAACTCATGTACCCAGGCATCATCAAGCTTTGATGCTCGCTCTGAACCTGCCGGCCCGGCCCCGTACTCATTCTGTGGACATTCCCCATACAGCACGATCGGGATATTGCGGGCGACAGCTTCGCGAGCCGGAACCGACCATATCAGGTGATGCTCGCACCAGCTGATGTCTCCGACTTCCATCAACGCAAACTTGGCTATTCGTCGTCGAATTGCTCGGTTTGGCGTGACGATGACGTGGTTGCAAAGTTTGGAGATGTTTTCGAGATTGCGGCGGCCCACATCTGAGAGGTGATCTGTGGATGCTGTGACTGCCAGCGGGCGAAGTCCGAGTTCAAGGCACTTGACGATTTGCCAGGTCGAGTCCTTCCCCCCTGAACATGCGACGATGCAGTCATGCGTCTTGCCCTTGTTGGCTTGGATCAGTTCAACGAACTCGCGCTGCTTGGCCGCCCAGTCGACCGTCGCCCGCTTGTCAAACGCCTGGCATGCCGAGCAGAGGCCTGCGTCATCGAACCAGATGTCCGGCTTCGTGTTGGGATACAGGCACCGGGTGCAGCGGAATAACCTCATAGGCCAGTCCATCCGGACGAATCGACGACAATGCGAGTTCTCACCTCGATTGGAGGAGGCTGTGGCTGGGGCTGGGCCGCCCTCTCGCATAAACATGGAAAATTGCACATGCAGACATAGCAAATCCCCAGCGCCCGCAATTCAGGCTCTCTCTCTCGACAAGCCTCAACCGCTCGCGCTGTCCAGTCCGCAATTTGCTTGGCGTGAGTTGGTGTCATCAGACCGGCTGTCCCTGATGGGTGCCCTGCCTACAGACACCGATTGCGATAGCTCGCTCCGGGCGGAGGCCGCTCTTGATCCGGGCCAGACCGTGAGCTGAAACTGTGATTCTGGGGGCGTCAGGTGGCTAATTTCGCCGCCTATATTTCTCGTAGGCTCACTTTGAGTGATTTGTCAATGGGATGGTGGGTTATGCACATCCTCGCGCAGTGCTCGCAGAAGGTTTGCTAACCGCTCGTGCGGTTCCAAAGGGGAGTTAGCGTCTATCCAAGCTTTCCGCTGTTCAAATGTCCAATTTTCAAGCTTGGCTTGCTCAAATGCTTCCGTGCGGCGGCGCACATAGTCTTCGTATGTCGCGTCTTGTGGCTTGAGTTTCATTGGCTTTCCCTGCTGTCCTTCAACGCTCTCAGCCCCTGCATCAACCCGCTGAATCCACCTGCCGGGACACGACCGCCCTCGACCACGACCCAGAGCGTCGTTGCCCGTGCCGTCTTGCTGACCGTGGCGAGCCCGCCCATAGCCTTTTCGTAGTCGGCCTTGCGCTGGGTAGCGTCCTCGATTTCAGCCGCTGTACGGGCTCCTGGGAGTCCCGCGCCCGCTATCGAAGGGGCTGGCCGAGGAGAGTCGATAACCTCACGCCAGCGACGGACGATTCCGGCGAAGCGGATTCCAGCCGCATAGAGGTCGCCAGGGATTGCGCCAATCAGGTTCAGTTGGCCAAACGATGTGGCGGCCCGGGCGTCGTGGCAAATGTCCTCGTACATTCGCATTCGATGTGGTTGCGACCGCGCTACCTCATTCGGGGACGGCGTCGGATCACGCCGGGCCTCTGACCCTGCTTTGTTGGCTTGCCGCTGCACCTTCGCGCGCTTTCTGCCGGCTCTGGACATCACGTCACCCCATTTCTTCCTTCGGACTTCTGCATTTCCTCTGGCCATTTGGTCGGGAAGTTCCAGCCGCCGCGCCT
>Ga0105248_10007258_pt1 | contig 12163 bp, 12 predicted proteins | sample KBSS34metaG_FD_81524 | JGI IMG/M metagenome (GOLD analysis project Ga0105248, IMG submission 81524) | Switchgrass rhizosphere microbial communities from Kellogg Biological Station, Michigan, USA - KBS S3-4 metaG | ecosystem: Host-associated > Plants > Roots > Rhizosphere > Soil | place... | reverse complement strand
GAGATTTCAGCCGTACGTCATACGGCTTCAGCCGGAACCGGCTCGTTGGGCGTGACGGCCGGCCTTAGCGGGACCTGCCGGGATGCCCGTATACTGGAGGCATGTCCCCGCTAGTGGCGATCGGGAGTGAGCCGCTGCAACTCGATCGCCTCATCGCGGCGGTCACGGCCCGAGCCGCCGAGTCGATCGGCTCGGACGGGGCGGTCGTCACGTTCCTGGGGCTGGTGCGCAACCGCAACCTGGGACGCCGCGTCCTATTTCTCGAGTACGAAGCCTACGATTCGCTCGCGCTCAAGACTTTCGAGCGAATCTCCGGCGAAGTGGACCGGCGCTGGCCGGGCGTCAGGTTGGCCCTGCACCATCGAACCGGTCGCGTCGACGTCGGCCACGCCAGCGTGGCCATCGCCGCCGCATCGCCGCATCGCGCCGACGCCTACGCCGCGTGTCGCTACACGATCGAGCGGGTCAAGCAGATCGCGCCGGTCTGGAAGCGCGAATTCTTCGAGGGTGGCGACGTCTGGATCGAAGGGGCGACCGCGGATCCGACCGACGAGACGGCGCGCGCCGAAGCGGAGCGGACGGCATGCGCGTGACGATACGCCTGTTCGCGCGGCTGCGCGAGATCGCCGGGGCCGCCGAGATGGCGCGCGAGGTCGCCCCCGGCGCCACGATCGGCGGCGTCTGGCGGCAGCTCGCGAGCGAGTACCCCGCGCTGGGACCATACGAGCGCTCGATTTCGAGCGCCGTCAACGCCGACTACGCACGGATGGACACCGAGCTTCGAGAGGGCGACGAGGTCGCGTTCCTGCCGCCGGTATCGGGAGGATAACTTCAACCACCGAGGACACCGAGCACACCGAGCAGAACAACGCTTCCGGGTGCGCTCATTGGTTCGATGAGGAGCACGTAATCGTCGAGTGGAGCAAGAAGGGGTTACTCTCGGTGCGCCCGATGATCTCGGTGGTTGATCTCATCTTATGTTCGACAAACTGGCGGCTATCGAGCAGCAATACGAAGGCCTGATGCAGCTCCTCGGCACGACCGAGGTGCAGAGCGATTCGTCTGCCTACCGGAAGCACGCGAAAACGCTCGCCGAGATCGAGCCGATCGTCCAGAAGTTCAGGGAATACAAGGCGGCGGCCGAGGAGATCGCGCAGACCGAGGAACTGGCCGCGAGCAGTGATGCCGACATGCGCGACCTGGCGCACCAGGAGATCAAGTCGCTGATCTCGCGCCGGGACGGCCTGCTGGCCGAGCTCAAGACCCTCCTCGTGCCCAAGGATCCCAACGATCAGAAGAACGTCATGCTCGAGATTCGCGCCGGCACGGGCGGCGACGAGGCGGCGCTGTTTGCGGCCGAGTTATTCCGCATGTACAGCAAGTATGCGGAGAGACAGGGCTGGAAGCTCGACGTGCTCTCGACCAACGAGACCGGCGTGGGCGGCTTGAAAGAGGTCATCGCCTCGATTGAAGGACGCGGCGCCTACAGCAAGCTGAAATACGAAAGCGGCGTGCACCGTGTGCAGCGGGTGCCAGCCACCGAGGCGCAGGGACGGGTGCACACATCGGCCGCTACCGTCGCGGTCCTGCCGGAGGCCGAAGACGTCGACGTCGTGATTCACGACAAGGACCTCCGCGTCGACACGTTCTGTTCGAGCGGTCCCGGCGGCCAGAGCGTCAACACGACCTACTCCGCCGTCCGCCTCACCCACATTCCCACCGGCGTCGTCGTCTCGCAGCAGGACGAGAAATCGCAGATCAAGAACCGGGCGAAGGCGATGAAAGTCCTGCGGGCGCGTTTGTACGACATGGAGTTGCAGAAACAGCAGGACGCGATCGCCAAGGATCGCCGGACCCAGGTCGGCAGCGGCGATCGGGCCGAAAAGATTCGCACCTATCATTTCAAGGACAACCGAATCACCGATCACCGCGCCAACTACACCACGCACCGGCTCGTCGAGGTGTTGAACGGCGATCTCGTCGACCTTCTCGACAGCGTCCACACCTACTACCAGTCGGAAAAGTTGAAAGACGTAACGGCCGTCTCATGAGCGCGCGTGGCGCAGGTCAGGCCAGTGGGACAGGTCGGTTTCCGACCCGGGCCGCCTGCGTTTTGGCTGACCTGCCTGCCTGACCCGCCGCATCTGCCCGCGATGGCCACCATCCACGAGAGAGTCGCTGCCGCGCGCCAAACCCTGAGCGAAGCGGGAATCGGTGCATCGGAAGCGGCGGCCAGCGCGCGTTTGCTCGCCGAGCACGTGCTCGGTTGGGACACCACTCGCTACCTGACGTCCGGCCACGAGCCGGAGCCGACCGGGTTCGGCGATCGCTATGGTGCGGCCGTTGCCCGGCGTGCCCGGCGTGAGCCATCGGCATACATCACGGGACGACGGGAATTCTGGGGTCTGCTGCTCGAGGTCTCGCCGGCGGTGCTCATCCCCCGCCCTGAAACCGAGCTCATCGTCGAAGCGGCGCTGGAACTGTTCGGCGGCGACCGCCGCCCGCGGCTCGACGTCGCGGACGCGTGCACCGGGTGCGGCAACCTGGCTGTTGCGCTCGCTCACGAGCTGGTGCACGCATCGATCGTGGCCACGGACATTTCCGCCGACGCACTCGAGATCGGACGAAGGAACGCGGAGCGGCACGGCGTGGCCGATCGCATCCGGTTCCTTCACGCGAATGTGCTCGAGGACGTCGCCGGACCGTTCGATCTGATCGTGGCGAATCCTCCCTACGTGCGGCGCGAAGACGGCCCCGCGCTTCAGCCCGAGGTGCGCGACCACGAGCCCCCGGTGGCATTGTTCGGTGGTGTCACGGGGACCGAGTTGGTGGCCACGGTCATCGAGCAGGGATCGGCCCGGCTGCGACCGGGCGGCTCCCTGATGTTCGAGTTCGGCTTTGGCCAGGAGATGGTGGCCGAGGCGCTGATCGCCGCGACGCCAGGGCTCGAGCTGATCGAGTTTCGACGAGATCTCCAGGAGCTCGCGCGGGTGGCTATCGCTAAGAAGTTAGAACTGAGAAGTTAACTGAGAAGTCTCGAACCACGTTTGCATTTTCTGACTTCTGACTTCTGACTTCTGACTTCTGACTTCTGAGTTCTCAGTTCTCAGTTCTCAGTTCTCAGTTCGTGAGTAACCCATGAACGAATGCCTGTTCTGCAAGATCGCCAATCGCGAAATCCCGGCATCGATCGTCTACGAAGACGAACGCGTTCTGGCCTTCAACGACATCAACCCGCAGGCGCCTACGCACGTCCTGGTCATCCCCAAGCGACACATTGCCTCGCTGAACGAGATCAGCGTCGAAGACGACCAGCTTCTCGGGGAGTTGGTGCGACGCGCAGCGGCCATTGCGAAGGGTCTGGGCCTCTCGGGCGGCGGGTTCCGGACCGTCTTCAACACCAACCGCGATGCCGGGCAGACCGTCTTTCACGTCCACCTTCACCTGCTCGGCGGCCGCAGCCTGACGTGGCCGCCGGGATAGCCGCAGGACGTCCGGCGGTTCTGGCGACGAGTCCCGCCAGGACCATCATGGGTTGGCGCGCGCGACGAGAGCGGGAAGTTCCGCCAGGGATCGGATCACAGGTACGCCCTTCGAGGACAGTTCGTCGGCGTGGGGATGGCGATCTCCTGCGCGATGCAGCAGCACGGCCCGCATGCCCGCCCGCAGTGCGCCATCGACGTCGTGACGCACGCTGTCTCCGACCATCACGGCATCGCTCGCCGCGCAATCCACAAGCTGCAGCGCGGCCGTGAAGATGCTGGGATGGGGTTTCATGAACCCGTGCTCGGAGGACGACACCACGGCCGAGATCAAGCCCTCCAGCTCGAAGTGCGATTGAAATGACACCAGGCAGCGGTGTGAGTTGGAAATGAGTCCGATGCGGATGCCGAGTCCCGCCAGGCCACCGAGCGCCGCGGTCACGTCGTCGTACAGCTCGAAGTGCCGGCACGCGGCCCACTCGGCGTAGATCTCGCGGGCGCACGCGTCGAGGCTCGCGCCGCGGCCGCCCATCCGCTCGATGATGTGCCGCGTGTAGGCGACAAAAATCTCGGCGTCGTACGGCGCGCCGGCCACGCTGTCGTCCGGACCGTTGAGCAGCGACGCGGCGCTCTCGACCGCCGAATCGAACGCCGACTCGTCCACCGTCATGCCGTGCCGCTCGCAAAAGACCCGGTAACCCTCACCGCGAAATGTCGGTCCGGGACGAATCAGCGTGAAATCGACGTCGAAAAAGACCGCTTTGGTCACGGTTCACGATAGGGTCCGGCGATGACGATCGACGCGCGATCCGGATCGAGCACGCGCCTGGCGGCTGCGTTGACCATGTCCAATGTCACCGCGCGCAGATGCTCGGGCAGGCGCCGGTCGTAATCGAGGCCCAGACCGAACAGCTCGGAAGTCTGCAGGAAGACGGCAATCGCCGCGTTTGTTTCGAGCGCCCTTGGCATGGACCCGACGAGATACTGCTGCGACTCCTGTAACTCCCTGGCCGTCGCTCCTTCGCGCGCGAACCGGCCGACCTCCTCGTCGATCGACGCCACCGCCCGCTCGACGTTCTCCGGGCTGACGCCGGCGCGGACGACCAGGGGACCCTCGGCGATGTTCGCGTCGAGGCTGCTGAAGGCGTAGTACGCCATCCCCTGGCGCTCGCGGATGCTGTCGCCAAGCCGGCCGCCCATCGAATACTGGCCGAGGATGTTGTTCATCAGCGAAAAGGCATAGTACGCCGGGTCGTTCCGCGCCACCGCCGTGAACCCGTAGGCGACGTCCGCCTGTGCTTTGTTCATCATCGGAATGACCAGCCGTCGCCGCGCCGGCGCGGGTATCGTCCTGGGCAATGGAACCGCAGCCGGTGGTGGCCGCAGCCAGCCACCGAACACGCGCGCCGCGGCGTCTGTCGCGCGTGCGGCGGGCACATCGCCGACGACAACGGCACAGAGCTCGCTCGGGGCGAACCGCGCGGCGTGGATCGCCGCCAGGCGGTCCCTCGTCAGCTGTTCGACCACATCCACGGTGCCCTTGCTGCGACGGCCGTACGGGTGTGCCGGATAGAGCTGCGCCATCAGCGACTCGACGGCTCGCACCGCCGGATTGTCGTCATCCTGCCTGATCGCGGTGATGACCTCGGCCTTCCGGATCGCGAGCTCGGCCTCCGGGAAGGTCGGCGACATGATGATGTCGCCGATGAGCGCGAAGACCTCTTCGAAATCCTCGGACAAGCACGTGCAGGCCAGCGAGAACAGATGCCGGGTGACGCTCAAGACGAGCGTAATGCCGCGGTTGTCGAGGTCGTCGGCAATGTCGGTGGTCGATCTGCCAACAGTGCCGCGATCGATCACACGAGACAGCAGGAACATCGCGCCAGGGGCGTCGGCTGGATCGCACACCGACCCTGAACGAATCGCGAGGTTGATGGTGACTGCCGGAATGGTGCGCGTCTCCTTGGCGATGACGACGGCGCCGTTCGACAGCACCGCCCGCGACGGCTTCAAGCCATAACTTGGAACTGTGAAGTCTGAACTGTGAGGTGTCGAAGGCATTCCGCAATTCTCAGACGTTTGTACTTTCAGACTTCGGACTTCAGACTTCAGACTTCACAGTTCCAAGTCCTAGCGGCTCGAACCAGCCGATGGTGCGGTTGGAGTCGATGAGGACCGTCCGCGCGACGTCCGACACCTCGTCGAGCGTCACCGCGGCGATGCGCGACGGTGTTTCGAGAAAGCTGTCGACGCTGGCGATCGTCTCGAAATATCCCAATTGGTGTGCGATGTCCGTAATGCTCTCGTGGTCGAATACCAGCCGCGCCTTCAACTGCGCCTTGGCCTTCGTGAGCTCCGCGTCCGTGACGCCTTCGCGCCGCACGCGATTGAGCTCCTCGATCAGGATGTCCCGGACCTCATCCGACGACGTCCCGTCGGTCGCGGTGATCGATACGGTGTACAGAAATGGATGTTCGGTCGGAAGAAGGGCGCCGCCCACCGCGGAAGCTAGGCCACGCTCGACCAACGCCCGGTAGAGGCGGGCGCTGCGTTGGGGGGGCAGACCGCGAAAGCTCGACCACAGATTAAGTCCCTTCGCTCCCGTCAGGCATGCGTCGAGCACCAGCAGCGGGAAAAACCCGGGATCGGTGAATGCCGGCGCATGAAAAGCGATCTTCAGGTAGGTCGTGGTGCCTTCCTTGCGAATCTGGAGGCGGCGTTCTCCGCTCTGTTCTGGCTCGACGGTGCGACGCCTCGTCGGCGCGGTTCCCGGTGGAATCGCTCCAAAACGTGCCTCAACCAGACGCAACGCCTCGTCGGCATCCACGTCGCCGACGACCACGAGGGTCGCGTTGTTGGGGAGGTAGTAACGACGGTAGTAGCCGAACAGGTCGTCTCGGCTCATCGTCTCGAGGTCTGACAACCAACCGATCGTGGGATGGCGGTACGGATGGGCCTTGAACGCCGTCGCGGTCAGCTCCTGATCGAGCAGCTGATCGGGGTCGTTCTCGCCGCCGTGCAGCTCCGAGATGATCACCGTGCGCTCCGACTCACAGTCGTCGGGGTGATAGAGGCAGTTGGCCATCCGCTCGGCCTCGATGAACAGCATGCGATCGAGCGCGTCGCGGGTCGCGGTCTCGAGGTAGGTGGTTTGATCGATCCAGGTGTAGCCGTTCCAGCTTCCGCCGAACTGCTCGATGATGCCTTTGACCTGATCGCGGGGGATGTTGGTCGTCCCCTTGAAGTTCATGTGCTCGCACCAGTGCGACACGCCGGTCAGTCCCGGTTGTTCGTCCTTCGAACCGACCTTGTACCAGCACCACACCGACGCCAGCGGCGCGGTATGTTCTTCCTGGATGAGGACCTTCAGCCCATTGTCGAGCGTCGCACGCCGCAGCATCAGATCATTATAAAATCGTCGGATACCCATGCCCGAGTGGAAAGATACCGTCAACCTGCCGCGGACCGACTTTCCCATGAAGGCGAGCCTGCCGACGAGCGAGCCCGAAACGCTTGCCCGGTGGGCCGCCATGGACCTCTACGGACAGATTCGGACGAAGCGGCGCGGCGCGCCGAAGTTCGTGCTGCACGATGGGCCGCCCTACGCAAACGGCAACATCCACATGGGCACGGCGCTGAACAAGATTCTCAAGGAGCTGGTCGTCAAATCGCGATCCATGGCGGGGTTCGACGCGCCGTACGTGGTGGGTTACGACTGCCACGGGCTGCCCATCGAGCTGAAAGTCGATCGCGAGCTCGGCCCCAGGAAACGCGAGATGTCGGTGGCCGACTTCTGCCGGGCCTGCCGCGCCTACGCCGAGCGCTACATCGGCACGATGACCGAACAGTTTCAGCGGCTCGGCATCCTCGGCACCTGGGACGCGCCCTACTTGACGTTGAACTACAAGTACCAGGCGGCCATCGCGCGCGCGTTCGGCAAGTTCGTCGCGCGAGGCCTCGTCTACAAGGGCAAGAAGCCGGTGCACTGGTGCATCCACTGCCGCACCGCGCTGGCCGAAGCCGAAGTCGAGTACTCCGATCATTCGTCGCCCTCGATCTACGTGGAGTTTCCGTTGGCACCCGGCAGCGCCGACGAGCTGGCGACGCGCTTTCCCGCGCTGGCCGGCCGGGACGTCTCAGTTCTGATCTGGACGACGACGCCGTGGACGATTCCGTCGAATCTGGCGATCGCCTTCCATCCCGAGCTCGACTACGCCGCGTTCGATGTGGACGGCAAGGCGATCATCGTCGCTGAGGGATTGGCGGCGGCGGTCTCGCAGGCAGTGGCACGGGCCTTCGACCGGCCCCTGGCGCGCATGAAAGGCGAGCAACTCGAGGGCGCTCGCTTCCGCCATCCCTTGTACGACCGCGATTCGGTCGGTGTGCTCGGGACCTACGTCACGCTCGACGCCGGCACCGGCGCGGTCCACACCGCCCCCGGCCACGGCGCCGACGACTTCAACACCGGCAAGAAGTACGGTCTGGAGATCTACGCGCCGATCGGACCCGCCGGACATTTTCTCGACACGGTGGAGCTGTTCGGCGGCATGCGGGTGTTCGACGCCAATCCGGCGGTCGAAGCCGCGCTCGAGGCGCGCGGCCGGCTATGGCATCGGGAGGCATTCTCGCATCAATACCCGCACTGCTGGCGGTGCCACAACCCGGTCATCTTCCTCGCGACGTCGCAATGGTTCATTCGACTGGATGGCGTTCGACTGGAGCCGGACACGATCGACGCGCCGCAGTCGGGCCAATCGACGGGCGAGCGCGCCGTGCCCGCGGGTCAAGTCCCGCTGCAGCCGTTCGAGGGCTTGACCCTGCGGGAAGCCGCCCTCGACGCCGTGGATCATCATGTCAAATGGGTGCCGGAGTGGGGTCACGATCGCATCTACAACATGATTGCCAACCGCCCGGACTGGTGCATCTCGCGCCAGCGGGCGTGGGGTGTGCCGATTCCCGCCGTGGACTGTAGCGCCTGCGGCGAGGCCATCACGACGCCGGCCCTCGTCGAGCAAACCGCCGCCGTGTTCGACACCTACGGCGCCGACGCCTGGTACGAACGACCGACCGAAGAATTCATCCCGAAGGGCATGACGTGCCCGTGCTGCGGCGGCACGACGTTCGAGCGCGAGATGAACATCCTCGACGTCTGGTTCGACTCCGGATCGAGTCACGAAGCCGTGCTCTCGGTCCGGCCGGATCTCACGTGGCCGGCCGACATCTACCTCGAAGGCAGCGACCAGCATCGCGGCTGGTTCCAGAGCTCGCTCCTGGTCGGTCTCGGCACGCGCGGACGGCCGCCCTTCAAGGAAATCCTGACGCACGGCTTCCTGATTGACGTCGACGGCAAGAAGATGTCGAAGTCCCTCGGCAACACGATGCTGCCGCAGGACGTCATCAAGCAAAGCGGCGCGGACATCATCCGGCTGTGGGTCGCCATGAGCGACTACCGCGAGGAAATCCGCGTCGGCAAGGAGATCATGGCGCGGGTCGTCGAGGCGTACCGGAAGCTCCGCAACACGCTGCGATACCTGCTCGCCAACCTGTATGACTTCGATCCCGCGGCCGATTCGGTACCGCACCCGCAGTTGGAAGAGGTCGATCGCTACATCCTGGCGCGGTACGCCGACGCGGCGCAGCGCATGCTCGGCGCCTACGAAAGCTACGAATACGGCACGATTTCCCAGATCCTCAACCAGTTCGCGACCGTCGATCTGAGCTCGTTCTACAACGACATCTCGAAGGACCGCCTGTATACGTTCGCGGCGCTGTCGAGCGAGCGGCGCTCGGCGCAGACCGCGATGTACCGAATGGCCGACGGCCTCACCCGGCTGATGGCGCCGATCCTGTCGTTCACCGCCGACGAGTTGTGGCGTCATCTCCCTCGCGTTCCCGGGCGTGAAGCGTCGGTCCACATCGCGCTGTTTCCATCCGGCGACGAACTGCGCGCGCTGGACGATCCCGGACTGGTCGAGCGCTGGAGCAGGCTGATCGCCGTCCGCGATCGCGTGCTCGGCGAAATCGAGCCGCTGCGAAAGGCCAAGCGGATTGGCAGTTCGCTCCAGGCCAAGGTGGTGCTATCGGCGCCGGAGGACCTGCTCACGTTCCTCCAGCGCTACGAGCCCGACCTGCCGATGCTGTTCATCGTGTCGGAAGTAGAGTTGAAGCGTGGCACGGGTCCGACCGATGAGATTGCGGTGGTCATCGAGCGCACGCCTGGGGTGAAATGCGAGCGGTGCTGGCGCTACGTGGACGAAGTGTCCAGCGACCCGATCTCCGCGGGACTGTGCGAACGCTGCCAGGGCGCGCTGGCGGAAGCGGTGCATCCATAACATGGACAATGCCATCAACGACGACGCGCCAATCATCAACGACGGGACCACCGGCGACCGGCACGAGCAGGCCGCGGTGACGCCCCGCCGACCGCGACGCCTGGAGCTGTGGCTGCCGTTTGCCATCGTCGCGCTCGACCAGGTCACCAAAGCCATCGTCCGCACGCAGTTGGCGATGTACTCGAGCGTCGAGATCCTGCCGGGCTTCGTGAACCTGACGCACGTGCGGAACACGGGCGCCGCCTTCGGCTTCCTCAACGGCGCCGACTTCCCGCTCAAGACCGTCCTGCTCGCGGCCATCGCCACCGGCGCGCTCATCGGGGTGGGCCTGTACGCGGCCAGCCTCGCGCAGCATCAACTGGCGGCACGCACCGGCCTGGCGCTCATCATCGGCGGCGCTGCCGGCAATCTCATCGACCGCGTCGCCGAGGGCTCGGTCGTCGACTTCGTGGATGTCTACTGGCAGTCGCATCATTTCTGGGCGTTCAACGTCGCGGACTCGGCGATCACGGTGGGCGTGGCGATCATGATTCTCGATATGTTGGGGGCTCGGACGCATGTACCCAAGACTGTTTGACCTCGGTCCGATCACTGTCTACACCTACGGCGTGCTCCTCGCCGCCGCGTACCTGCTGGGGCTGAAGTACGCCATGGTCCGTGCCCACGCGCGTGGCCTCGACTCGGTGCGCGTGCTCGACCTGGGCATCTACATCATCATCAGCGCTCTCCTTGGGGCGAAGCTGCTGCTGCTGATCACGGACTTCCGGACGTTTCGGGCCAATCCGGCGGAGCTCTTGACGCTGGCGCGGTCGGGTGGTGTGTTCTACGGGGGCCTGATCCTGGCGGTCGTCGTGGCGCTCTGGTACATCCGGCGCGCGGGCCTGCCGTTGTGGACGACATGCGACGTGTTCGCGCCCGGCATCGCGCTCGGCCATGTCGTCGGCCGGTTCGGGTGCTTTTTCGCCGGCTGCTGCTATGGCAGCCCGACGACACGGCCGTGGGGCATCGTCTTCACCGATCCGTTCGCCGCCGCCAATGTCGGAACGCCGCTCGGTGTGCACCTGCATCCCACGCAGCTGTACGAAGCCGGCGCCGAACTGCTCATTCTCGGCATCCTGCTGCTCGCGGAGCGGAAGAGCCAGCGGTTTGCCGGCTTCACGTTCTGGCTCTACATCCTGCTCTATGCCATCTCCCGCTACGTCATCGAATTCTTCCGCGGCGACGAACGCGGCACGATCGGCATCTTCTCGACCTCGCAGTTCATCTCGCTGGTCCTCGCGCCACTGGCGATCGCGATGCTCGTCTACCTCGCGCGCCGGAAGGAGCCGGCGCCGAAGAGCGCACGAAAACGGGCCGCTTGAACGAACGCACCTTCACGGTGGCGGAAGACGGCGAACACACGCGCCTTGACGTGTTTCTCGTCTCGGTGCTGCCCGAGCAGTCGCGCTCGCAGATTCAGCGGCTGATCAAGGAGGGCCGCGTCCTGCTCGAGGGCCGTGCCGTCAAGCCGAACCAGGCGGTGCGATTGGGCCAGCAGGTGTCCGTGGCGATCCCCGAGCCGGTCGAACCGGAGCCCAGGCCGGAAGCGCTGCCGCTCACCATCCTCTATCAGGACCACGATCTCATCGTGATCGACAAGCCGGCGGGCATGGTCGTCCATCCGGCGGCCGGGCACGCGAGCGGTACGCTGGTGAATGCGCTGCTGCACCACGTCGACGATCTCAGCGGCATCGGCGGGGAGAAGCGTCCGGGTATCGTTCATCGGCTCGACCGCGGCACGTCAGGCCTGATGGTGGTGGCCAAACACGACTCCGCGCACGAAGAGCTCGCGCGACAGTTTCGTGAACGCGAGGTCGAGAAGGAGTACGTCGCGCTCGTGTGGGGCGAAGTCAACGCGGGGCGGCGGATCGACGCGCCGATCGGCCGCGACACGGCGAACCGCAAGAAAATGTCGGCGCGCGCGCGGCGAAGCCGCGAAGCGGTGACGCGCATCGTCCGCGCCGAGCGGGTCCATCCGATGCTGACGCTGGCCCGGGTCGCGATTCACACCGGGCGGACCCATCAGATTCGTGTTCACCTGAGCGCGATCGGACATCCCATTGTCGGCGATCCGCTGTATGGCGGCATCCATCGGCGCGTGCCGGGAGATGTGAAAGCCGTCACGCACCTCGAGCGTCCGTTCCTTCATGCCGCCCGGCTGGCCTTCCGCCACCCGTCAGAGGGGCGCCGGATGGAATTCGAAAGCAACCTTCCCGGGGACCTCCAGCACGTCCTCGATGATTTGCGCGCAGACGAGGGAGACGAATGATGGCGATCGTGTTCACGGGCCGGGTGTTTTCAATTGATGTC
>Ga0105248_10007257_pt1 | contig 12163 bp, 9 predicted proteins | sample KBSS34metaG_FD_81524 | JGI IMG/M metagenome (GOLD analysis project Ga0105248, IMG submission 81524) | Switchgrass rhizosphere microbial communities from Kellogg Biological Station, Michigan, USA - KBS S3-4 metaG | ecosystem: Host-associated > Plants > Roots > Rhizosphere > Soil | place... | reverse complement strand
TCGCCGGAGGTGAAGACGACGCCGGTGCAGCAGTGGACTGTCGCGGGCAAGTCGATACCGAAAGTTGACGGAAGAGATTTCGTGACCGGCCGGCACAAGTACACGTCTGATATGCGTCGCGAGGGCATGTTGTTTGGCGCGGCAGTGCGGCCGCCGCAGCTCGACGCCGTTTTGGAAGCCTCGAAAGGTCTCTACAACATTCCTGCTACGCACGTGATCCAGGACGGAAACTTTATCGGGGTTGCGTCTGAGGATCCGCAGACCATGGCCGCGGCTGCCAAAACCGTCACGGCGCGTTGGAAATTGACGGATTCGCACGTCGATAGCGCGACGCTTTTCGATCACCTGCGCAAGACTGCGAAAAACGGGAGAGGCCGTCCGGTCGGTTCGGTGGCGGACGGATTTGCCGCGGCCGACAAAACTCTCGAACAAACATACACGGTCGCTTACATCGCACACGCGCCGCTCGAACCGCGCGCGGCTATCGCCGAATGGACCGATGACAAGTTGACTGTCTGGACCGGAACGCAACGACCGTTTGGCGTGCGCAGCGAGCTCGCCGAGGCGCTCCACATTCCGGCAAACCGCATTCGCGTGATCGTGCCCGATACCGGATCGGGTTACGGCGGCAAGCACACGGGTGAGTGCGCAATCGAAGCTGCCCGTTTAGCGATCGCGACGAAGAAACCGGTGAAAGTCGTGTGGTCGCGCGAAGAGGAATTTACCTGGGCCTACTTCCGTCCGGGCGGCGTGATCGACGTCAAGACGGGCGTGAAGAACGACGGCAAGATTACCGCGTGGGAATTTCATAATTACAACTTGGGATCTTCCGGAATACAGCTCCGTTACGACATTCCGAACACCAACATACAGTTTCACGAAAGCGACTCGCCGCTGCGGCAGGGTTCGTATCGCGGACTCGCCGCGACCGCGAATCACTTTGCACGCGAGGCGCACATCGATGAGCTGGCCGCGCTCGTGAAAATCGATCCGGTGGAATTTCGTTTGCGAAACATGAAGGACGAACGTTTGCGCGCGGTGCTCGAAGCAGCGGCGACGCGTTTCGGCTGGGGCAGGAAGACGGCAGGCGCAGACCGCGGCGTGGGGATCTCGTGTGGTTTTGAAAAGGGTGGCTACGTTGCGACGTGCGCGGAAGTGTCCGTGGACCAGCGCCGGGGCAAAGTGAAGCTCGAACGAATCGTCGAGGCGTTCGAGTGTGGCGCGATCGTTAATCCGGTCCATCTCGAGAACCAGATCGAAGGCGCGGTAGTGCAGGCGATTGGCGGCGCGCTGTTCGAGTCGATTCAGTTTGGCAACGGCAACATTCTTAACCCGCGCTTCTCGCGTTATCGGCTGCCGCGCTTTAGCGACGTGCCGCCGATCGAGATCGTGCTCGTCGATCGCAAGGATCTGCCGTCGGCCGGCGCAGGTGAAACGCCAATCGTCGGCCTGGCGCCGGCGGTCGCAAACGCCATCTTCGCCGCCACAGGCAAACGCCTCCGCTCCCTCCCGCTGGCCCCAAACGGCCTGCGAACGTAACAGAATCCGCAAAAATCCGGCCTTTCCGCACTCCCGACTGTGGTCGGTACGGTGCGGATCTGTGGTCTGTATCGGTAGTTTCGCTTCCTTCCTCCCGTAGGATCTGCGCGTTGTAGATGGGCCAGTTAGCCCGAACGTTTAGTCGCCTCAAAGGCGGAGGAATTTATGCAAGCCAATTTTCGCAACCTGTGTTTCGCTTTGCTCGCGGTCATCGTCGCGTTCACGTCCGTGCCTGCACAGGAGCAGGCGCAGGAGCCGGAGGACAAGACACTCGCGCCGTACTTCATGGTCAAAGGTGATCCGACCGTCGATCACCTGCCGCTCAAAGACACACGGGTCGACGTTTCAGTTTCAGGTGTGATCGCCGACGTCAAAGTCCGGCAGATCTATCGCAACGAAGGTTCGCGTCCCATCAACGCGTCATACGTCTTTCCTGCCTCCACGCGCGCCGCCGTTTACGCAATGCGCATGCAGCTCGGCAACGAGATCATCGTCGCCAGGATCAAAGAACGCGAAAAGGCCAAACAGGAGTTTGAGAAGGCCAAGGAAGAAGGCAAGAGCGCTTCGCTGCTGGAGCAGGACCGGCCAAACGTCTTCTCGATGAGCCTGGCTAACATCATGCCGCAGGAACAGGTGGAGATCGAATTACGCTACACCGAGCTCCTCGTTCCGACGGACAACATTTACGAGTTTGTGTTCCCAACCGTGGTTGGACCACGCTACGCCTCGCCGCAGGACACGAAGAGTAAAATCACCAAATTCGTCCAGACGCCTTTTCTACACCAGGGCCAGCAATCGCCCAGCGAGCTGCACATCAGCACGCGTATCGCGGCGGGTGTGCCGGTCTACGACGTCGCGTCGCCTTCGCATCAGGTGTTTCCGCAATGGCAGGGCAACGGTGTCGCGCAGTTAACGCTCGACGATACGAATCCGTTCCAGGGCAATCGCGACTTCGTCGTTCGCTACCGTCTCGCGGGCGAGCAGATCAACTCGGGCCTGCTGCTGTTTCAGGGCACAGACGAAAACTTCTTTCTCTACATGGCCCAACCGCCGCAACGCGTCGCTGACGCAGCGATCCCGCCGCGCGAATACATCTTTGTCGTAGACGTTTCCGGCTCGATGAACGGTTTTCCGCTCGAGATCTCGAAGCGGTTGCTCAACGACCTGATCGGAAAGTTGCGTCCGACCGACCTGTTCAACGTCGTGCTGTTTGCCGGCGACTCAACCACGCTGTCGCCTCAGTCGATGCCGGCGACGCGGGACAACGTCGGCAAAGCAATCGCTTTCTTGAACAACCAGCGTGGCGCCGGCGGCACGGAGCTGCTCCCCGCCATGCAGCAAGCGATGAGTTTGCCGCGACAGGAAGGAATCTCGCGCAGTGTGCTGTTGATTACTGACGGCTTCATCTCGGGCGAGCAGGGTGTGTTCGATCACATCCGGTCCAATCTGAACAAGTGCAACGTGTTTGCGTTTGGCATCGGAACTTCCGTAAACCGTTATCTCATTGAAGGCGTGGCCAAGGCCGGCATGGCGGAGCCGTTTGTCGTCACTGAAGAAAGCGAAGCGGCTGGGGTGGCGGCGAAGTTTCGCGACTACGTGCAATCGCCGGTGTTGACTGACATCCAGGTGCGCGCAAACGGCTTTGATGCTTACGACCTCAACCCGGTCAAGTTTCCGGACCTGATGGCCCAGCGGCCGATCATCCTGTTCGGCAAATGGCGTGGGCCAGTGAGTGGAACGATCGAGCTCACCGGCAGGACGGGCCAAGGCCTTTTCACGTCGCAACTGGACGTGGCCCAGAGTCAACCCGATCAGGCGAACAGCGCGCTACGTTATCTCTGGGCGCGCACGCGTATCGCCGAGCTTTCTGACTATGCGTTTTCGCAAGCGGACGATGCCGATGAGAAAGCGATCACCGCGCTCGGTTTGCAGTACAACCTGTTGACTCGCTACACGTCGTTCATTGCGGTGCGCGAAGTGGTCGTGAATCCGACCGGCTCAGCGCAGGACGTGCAGCAAGCGTCGCCGCTGCCGTTGCGCGTGAGTGATATGGCGGTTGGCAATGGCACGGAAGTGGGCGCGGAACCGGAGTTGATCTGGTTGGTTGTGAGCGCGTTGTTGGTGTTCACGACCGCGTTGATCATGAAACGAAGGCGACGCTTCCTGTGAGGATCGCGATGAGACAGAAGTTGATCTGGAGCGCACAGTTGTTGTCGGTAGCGCTGTGCGCTCTGGCGCTCAAGTTTTATTACTCGACCGCGACCCCGGATGAGCTCCGATGGATACTCGCGCCGACGACTTTGTTTGTGGAGCTGTTGAGTGGCGAGCGGTTTGAGTTTGAATCGTTGGCGGGTTACATGAGCAGCGATCACCGCTTTGTGATCGCTGTTCCGTGTGCGGGCGTGAACTTTTTGATCACGGCGTTTCTGATGCTGGCGCTGCGGCGCTTGTGGCGCGAACGGTTTAGCCGCGTGAACTGGTCCATGATTCCGTTCGCGGCGGTGTTGGCTTACATCGCGACGCTGATCGCGAATACCGCGCGCATCTGGCTCGCACTCGAGCTCCGCGCCCGATCGGTGGAGGTTAGCGGGTTGACGAACAACCAACTCCACCGGATCGAGGGCATCGTGGTCTATTTCGGATTCTTGTTACTGCTGTTTTGGCTGGTGGAGCGGGTTGAGTCAAGCAAGGCGTTGCGTCTCGAGCGCGTGCTGGTCTTTCCGGTTCTTATTTATTACGCGGTGACGTTAGGCATTCCACTCGCGAACGGTTCATACCGGCAGGGAACCACGTTTTGGGAACACTCCCTTTTCGTGCTCGCGCTGCCGGTATTGTTCCTCGCGCCACTCGCCGCCTGGTACGCGTGGCGCCGCATCACTCATCACCGCCGTTTACTGGCCCGATAATTTTGCGGTCAGGTTGATCCGGGTGCCGGCGAGTGCTTTCGACACCGGGCAATTCTGCTTGGCGTCGTTGGCATACTGCTGAAACGTAGCGTTGTCGATGCCGGGAATCTCCGCTTCGGTGTTGAGATCGATTTCCGTGATCGAAAATGCCTCACCAACCTTTTCGAGCTTCACGCGCGCTTGCGTGTGAATGCCGGCCGGCATGATGCCTGCGCGCGAGAGCGCTGCCGTCAACGCCATCGTGAAACAACCCGCGTGCGCCGCGCCGATCAACTCTTCCGGATTCGTGGCCGACTGGCCTTCCTCAAAACGAGATTTGAACGAATAAGGACCAGAAAACGCGCCGCTCCCCACCTTTAACGTTCCCGCTCCTTCGGCGAGATTTCCCTTCCACTCTGCTTCTGCTGTCCGTGTTGGCATAGATGTCCTTTCATTGTGCTGAAGTTCGAGGCGTATCATACCTGAGCGGGACGTTTGCTATAGAATGCGGCGAGGAGAAACGAATGACGACAAAGGTGAAAACAGATGTTCTGGTCGTCGGCGCCGGTCCAACCGGTCTGGCGTTGGCCGTTCAACTAATCAGGTACGGTATCGATTTCGTAATCGTCGACAAAAGAGAAGGCACTACGCCTTTCTCCAAAGCGATCGGCGTCCAGGCTCGCACGCTCGAGATCTATCAGCAGATCGATCTTGCCGACCCGCTGATCGATATGGGCTTGCCGGCCAAAGGAGTTCGTCTTTTAGAAGGAGGCCAGGAACGGGCTGAAGTCCCGTTATCAAGTCTCGGCGAGGGTAAGAGTCCTTATCCTTTCTTATTGATCGTCGAACAGGGCAAGCACGAGCATTTGCTCTATGAATTCATCAAGTCGCACGGCGAGGACGTGCGGTGGCAAACGACGTTCGAAGATTTCTCGCAAGACGACGCGGGCGTGGCGGGCACTCTCGTCAGCACCGGTGGTGAGAAGCAACAGATCGAAGCCAAGTATCTGGCCGCATGTGACGGACCAAAGAGCGGCATTCGCCACGAGCTGGGTCTGACCTTTGAAGGCAGCACGTTGGAACGCCTGTTTTACGTCGCGGACGTCCAGATCAAGTGGGAGTTTCCGCACGACATGCTGACTGCCTGTCTGGCGAAGGACCAATCGACCGCTTTCTTTCCGATGCCGGGTGAAGATCGTTACCGCATTGTGGGTGTGTTTCCCGAGCACACTGACAAGAAAGAAGGCGAGATCCCGTTTGACGAGATCGAGCAACAGATTCGCGAGGATTCGCAGGTCAAGCTCGACATCTACGGAGTGAACTGGTTCTCGACTTACAAAGTTCACTCGCGACGCGTGAACAAGTTTAGCGAGGGCCGGTGTTTTCTGGCCGGCGACGCCGCGCACATTCATTCGCCGGCGGGAGCGCAGGGAATGAACACCGGCATCCAGGACGGTTATAACCTCGCATGGAAGCTCGCACTCGTCCTGCGCGGCGAAGCCGATCCACGTCTGCTCGACACTTACAACGAAGAGCGCGTCGAGATCGCGAAACGACTGTTGGAAACCACTGATCGAATGTTCGACCTCTTGGTTAATCCGGCGTGGTTGCTGTCGTTCATACGACGGCAGATCTTCCCGCACGTCGCGAACTTCCTCGTGGGTCTGGATTCAGTGAACCAGTTCATCTTTCCACTGATCTCGCAGACTGGAATTACCTATCACGGTCGTTCGTTGAGCAAAGACGGCGACACGGATTTCGAAGTGAAAGCCGGCGATCGCATGCCTTATTTACTGGTTGACGGCAAGGGCGTTTACGACTCGTTACACGCGCCGAAGTTTCACTTTCTGACTTTCTCGAACGAAGGCGAAATCGACCAGGCGACGCGCGAAACGGTTGAACGGGCGTTCGGAGATCTGATCGATTACTACGCGTTTCCGATCAACGAGCAGGTAACCGAAATCTTCGGTACGAATAAGCCATTTAGCGTTCTGCTGCGACCGGACAACTACATCAGCTTTGTTTCTTCCGCAGCTCCACTTGATGAGCTACGAGGTTATTTCAGGACGTTTGCAATACACTCTGGATCTCAGCAGGCTCTTCACCCAGCCACTCCGGATGCGTAGCAGTGCCGTCGTAAACCGACGTCGTCTTGAACAGTTCGTATTCTCCGCGAGACGCCGCCTGAGCTGTGCGCGCGAGCAACGCGCTGACTTCCTCGCTCGATAGCGGCCTAAACGTGCGCGCCGCGCTCAACGCCTGCTCCAGGTTTTCCATGCTCTCGCAACCCGTAATCACAACCGAAACCGGCAGGTTCATCGCGTACTGCAAACACTCCGTCGCGTTCACGGTTTTCGATTTAAGGATCAGGCCATTCGCCATCGTCTTCATCGCCAGCACGCCGATGTTTTGCTCGACAAGCTCTGGCAGCACGAGCTTTTCAAAACTTCGGTAATGCGCGTCCATCACGTTGAGCGGCATCTGTACCGTGTCAAACTCGAACCCGTATTCGCGCGCGACCTCGAGCATGTAAAGGTGAATGCGCGGATCTTTATGACCGGTGAAACCGATGAAGCGAATCTTTCCGGCTTTGCGTGCCTCGACCAAAGCGGCGTTAGCGCCTTCGTCGTCGAAGATGCGATGCGGATCCTCGTAACGGAGGATCTCGTGATGCTGGACGAGATCGATGTGATCGGTCTGCATCCGCTTCAACGATTCATCCAGTTGCGCCGCCGCGTCCTTTTTCGTGCGGCCGTCGATCTTCGTCATTAGAAAAGCTCGTTCGCGATATCCGTCGCGCAACGCTTTCCCCATGCGGATCTCACTGGCTCCCTCGTTGTAATCCCAGCAGTTGTCCATGAAGTTGATGCCGCTATCGATCGCCGTGCGAATGATGCGCGTGCTCAACTCGTCGTCGATGTACTTGAAGCCGAGGTGCCAGCCGCCCAGACCGATGAGCGAGACTTGTACGCCGGTGCGGCCGAGCGTCCGCATCGGCATGGCGGAGTTTGAGACAGTTTGTTCTGACATTTTTTGACCTCTGGCCATAATCATAAACAGACCGTCGTGAAGTGCAAAACTGTAAATACCGGGTTCGGTCGAAACATTTTTTCATTCTGTGCCATTAGTTATGATTGCAGTCCCCAGGTTCAATAATCCATAGCAGTTCATTGAAAGGAGAAACGCTGTGAATACAAGTATTAACGGCGCGGGCGGCGCACGCTGTGTCCGCAGATCTCGACCGTTTCTTTTCGGCATCATCGTTTTGCTCGTCGCTTTGTGTGGCGCGCAGAGTTATACGTTTGCGCAGACAGCTACACCGAGCCCGACGCCCACCGAAGAGGAGTTGAAGCTGCAAGAGCAGAAGCGGCTGATTGAGTTGGAGCGAGACATCGAGCTCGCGAAAAAGGCGATTCGCGATGCGCAAGCGACGCCTACGCCTACGCCGACACCCGCGCCGGCGCTGCCTACCGCCACGCCTTTAGCCGGCGACACGACGCTGGATGCAGGAGTGCGGTTTGAGATCTCGATGGTCGCGTATCGGGCGATGTCGCAGATCGCCGACAACATCGGTAAGGAGCTTCATTCGAAGCTTGGTTTCGCGGAAAATTTTGCAGTTTACGATCCGCAGGTCATCAGAGACTGGCGTTTTCATCGATCGTTGTTTCCCGCGTTCCAGGGCCAGACCGACGACATCCGAAACCAGTATGTGGAGCTGCTGTGTGTCACCTTCAAGAAGGACACCAGTAAGGCTTTCAGAGACAAGTTCTGCGCGAGCATGGCTGCAAAAGAGATTAAGAGCGGCCCGGAGGCGGCGCGGGAATTCGCGTTCCCGGGCGCGGCCAGTGAGATCATCGGCGCCGGCGCGACCTTGATCAAGTCGTTTATCGACATTGCCGCGCTGTTTCGCACGGACACCAAGATCGAAGGCGCGAGCGTGGATCTTGACGACAGTGCCCTCGTGGCCGAGATCTTTCGCGCCGTGAAGGTTCGCTACTGTGTTACCGGCGCGGTGCGGTGTCCGTTCCTCTACAACCCCGCGGTGTTTCATCCGCGACTCGAAGAGTCTGACACCGTCTTCAGAGTCGGACAGTTATTCGTGTTCAAGACGGAAGCGGACCGAATCATCAAGGACCGGAGCGCCGATAAACCACCGTTAGTTACCAAACTCAACGACCTGGTCGCTAAAAAGGGCAAAGCTGAAGAGACTCTGCAAAAGATCACCGACCTTACTCGCGTGGTCAACAATCTCACTGCGGCATTAGCCAACGAACAGGAACCGCATTTTAGGAAAAAGCTGTGGGAAGAGAGGGATAAGGTTGAGGTTGAACTGAGAAAGCTCGGCAGCCAAACGGTTGTAGAGGCGGAAATTGCCCAACTCGACGTGGATATAACTGCGACGAAAACCAAAATCAAAGAAATCGACGAACGGGTCAAGGCGCTCACCGATCTAAACGCGCGTTTTCAGAGTTTTGTGGACCAGTTCATCAAGACGGACGAAAAAGGCTCCAATACGCTTGCGATGTTCATCAAGTCGGAAGACATCGATCGAATCATGGCAAACAAGCAAAGCTACTGGATCGAAGTCAAATCGATTACGGCGGGCGGTAACAATCGCACGCGTAAAAACCTGATTTGGTTCTTTCTCGGCCCGCGCGTCGATCACAGCGGCGGCGTGATCGCCGAATACACAATCTACGACAACACCGGCGCCGTGGTCACTTCGGACAAGATTGCCTATTACGAAGGCTACAAAGAGCCGAAGAAAATCCAGAACGGGAAACTTCCGGACGTGATCCCCGGCCCCAGATTCACCCGGAATCCGAAGCCCGGATATCAGGACCCACCTCAGCCGTAAACAGGAGCAACCAAAATGACAACGCACCAAAAAACTAATCGCCGTCATGAGGTTCTCTCAACCGTGCTCGGAGTGTTAGCGATCTCGAGTCTGCTTTCGTGGTCCGCTTGTGGTGGAGACGGGCAGAATAACAACCAGAACACGACTGCGAACCTCAACGTCAACGCAAACTCGTCTGCAAACGTCAACGCAAATGCTAACCCGCAGATTGAGTTTCTCACTGCTCCGTACAAACTCGGTGAGGCTGAGTTTACGTCGCGACAGGATTTCGTTGAAGACATCGTCCCGAGATGTGCGACGGGCGAACCTTCACTGCAACAACGAATCGCCGTTGACCGAAGAATCGACGCGATGCGCGAGGCCGTTCCGCAGGAACGTGCTGCAGGCTCAGTCGAGATTCCGGTGTTCGTGCATATTCTGACTAACGCCGCGGCCACCGAAGGCAGCATCTCCGATGCCGACGTGCAACGGCAGCTCGACGTGCTGAATGTCGCTTACGCCGGCAATGGCCCGGGTGGAACCGGCGCCGCGACTCCGTTCAGGTTTACCCTCTCAGGAATCGATAGAACCGCCAACGATGCGTGGTTCAACATGGCCTATGATGAGGACCACCCCACCGAAGCGGAGCGCGCGGCGAAAGCGGCGCTGAACAAAGGTGGACGGTCGACGTTGAACCTCTACACCGCGAACCTCGCCGACCGCACCCTGGGTTGGGCGCGCTGGCCGTGGGACCCCGCGGCAATCGATGGCGTGGTCATTCGCTTCTCGACGATGCCGGGCGGAAGTCAGCCTCATTACAACGAGGGCGACACGGCCACTCACGAAGTGGGCCATTGGTTAGGACTGTTTCACACGTTCCAGGGTGGTTGCGATCTGCCGGGTGATGAGGTTGACGATACGGCTGCTGAACGAGGCCCGGCCGGTGGCTGTCCCACGTCGCCGGATACTTGTCCGGCAGAACCCGGCGGCGATCCGTTCGACAACTTCATGGACTACTCGGACGACTCGTGTATGTTCAGGTTTACTCGCGGTCAGGCATCGCGCATGGATGCGGCGCACTTGAGATACCGGCGCACTTGAAGAACGCTTGCGTGGGGTTATTTCGCTGCTGGCGGATCCCAGTCGATGATTTTGATCTGTTCCTTGCTTCCCCTCCTGCAGGTCCAGACAGTCGCCTGGACCTGTTTGGGATCATCCGCCAGCAGCGTTTCGATTCGTTTGCGATCTTCGTCTTTGAGTGGCTGGCCTTTTAGTTGAAACTCGATTGAGTTGTCGCGGTTGTCCTGGGATAACTTCTCGGTGGTTTCCCATTCTGTGCGAACGGTGATCGTGATGGATTTGTCGCTGCGTTTGAAAGCGAGCACCTTGCCTTTGTAGAAGGTGACGTTATCGCGCGTGCAGCCTCTGATTTCAGGTATGGCGACCTTGCCGCTTTTTTGCAGTGTAGCCGCCAGGTTGTTTTGTTCGTGCGAACACGAGACAGTTGGGAGCACGCACGTCAAAACCACCAGCCCGGCAAAAATTCTTAACGCAGTACACATTGTTGCTCCCCGCCCGATGCCCTGTATTTTAAGCGCGCTCACCTAAGGAGTCGAACGCACAGCCTTACTTAATCGCGATGGGATTCACGATCGCCTGTACGCCGCCGGTGATGCGCGCCGGGCCAAGGGTAAACAGGAATTCCCACGCCTGGTCCTGCACCATCTCTTCGGTGTTGATGTTTTCGAGGATGTGAATGCCGTTCAGCGGGATCAGGATCTGGTGAACCTCGAAAATCCCGGCGTCCTTTTCAAACGGAATCACTTCGAAGCTCCACGTATCTGAGCCGATCATCGCGACATTCAGCGACGCGAGATACCTGGCGCCGTCGCGGCCGAGGCCCGGCGCAACCGAGTTGAAACGTTTGTTGTCTTTACCGAGCAGCTTCAGCCAGCCGGTGTAGAACAAGACCACGTCGCCCTGTTCGATCGACTTGATGCCCTGGCGCTTCATCGCGCCTTCGATCTCCGCGCGGTTGAACGGCGTGCCTTCTTTGACGATGTCGGTGTTGAAGTAACCCGCCATGTCGAGGAGTACGCCGCGCGTTGCCACGGCGGGAACGTGTTCGACGCCGAGTTTCTTCAGGCCGTCAGTCATGGCGAAATCACCGGCCTTATTACAGTTGTAATAGAGATTGTCGATGCCGATATGGCCCAGGCCGTCGAGTTGTGAACCGACGCCGGCCCAGCCGACGATCAAGTCGTCGTTGTAAGTTGTCTTGGTGGGACCAATGGTGCCGCCGGCGTTCTGGCCGGGTTGCACGATGGTGACGGCGAACGTGCGTGGTGGATAAGCGGGAGTGTCTTTGTTGGTCTCGATTCCGAGGCGATACGATTTGCCCTTGGTGACGAGTTTGGTGGCGGCGAGTGTTTTCGCGGGCGTAACGTAATTCAGATTACCGATTTGATCCGTAGGCCCAAACTTCGAAGCGGTCTGACACGGTCCCTGCGCGTGCGTTGCGGTTGCGAACAGCAGGAGCAGGGCGGCGGTTGCGAAGAGTTGCGTGGGGGTTGTTTTCATAGTGTTCCTCTCTGAATTGACGTATGATTCCGCGTTCTATTCTAACTACCCGGAGCAGAAAAGATGAGTGACCGTAAATATCGTCACCGCGGCTATATGGATAACGACCGCGAGCCGCAGCGACGCGAGTCGCAGGGGTCGCCGTTGCAATCAAAGCCACAGCAGAGGCCGCAGGATCGTGAAGGGCCGCGCTCGCCGAAGATGATGGCTTTCGGTGAGACGGTGAAGTGCGCGATGTGTGGAGCAAAGGTCGCGTCGAGCATTGGCGCTGACAGCACCTGTTTGAACTGTAAAGCGGAGCTTCATTCGTGCCGCCAGTGTA
>Ga0105248_10007255_pt1 | contig 12164 bp, 7 predicted proteins | sample KBSS34metaG_FD_81524 | JGI IMG/M metagenome (GOLD analysis project Ga0105248, IMG submission 81524) | Switchgrass rhizosphere microbial communities from Kellogg Biological Station, Michigan, USA - KBS S3-4 metaG | ecosystem: Host-associated > Plants > Roots > Rhizosphere > Soil | place... | reverse complement strand
GTCAGCGCCCACCGGGTCGTGCGCAGCACCTCCCGCGCCGCGGTCGCCTCGTCGTCCGCGTACGCCAGCGGAATCTCGGCGTACCGCGGCCCGTCACCGCCCGCGGCGACATAACCCTCGACGATGCCCGCCTTCGGCTCGGTCGCGAACAGCGCGTCACCGCACTCGGCAGCCAGCCGGGCGGACGGGCCGCCGCTCGCGGCGACGGCGATCAGCGGCAGGGTCTCGGGCAAGTCGAAGACGCGAGCGTCCTCCAGGCACAGATAGCGACCGACGTAGGACTGGTAGCCGCCGCTCCACAACAGCCGGATGATGTCGATCGCCTCGCGGAGCATCGCGTGCCGCTGGGCCACCGCCGGATAGTCACGGCCCACGACATGCTCGTTGAGCCGCTCGCCGGAGCCAAGCCCGAGCGTGAAACGGCCGTCGGCGAGCAGCGCCACGGTCGCGGCCGCCTGGGCGACCACGGCCGGGTGGTAGCGGATCGTCGGGCAGGTAACGCCGGTGGCCAGCCCGACGCGGTCGGTACGCTCCGCGATCGCCCCCAGCATCGACCAGGTGAACGCGGAATGCCCCTGCACGTCGAGCCACGGATGGAAATGGTCGCTGAGCTCGACGAAGTCAAAGCCCGCCGCCTCGGCGGCCACGGCCTGCCGGACGATCTCCTTCGGCCCAAAAGCCTCCGTCATCAGCTTGTAGCCGATCTGCATCGCCGCTCCTCACCTCGTCGCACCCCGCCGGCTGGACCGCCGACGTCGTCCTGCCAGCAGCCCTGCCCGGACGGGCACGCGCGAAATCGGCGAAGGGTCGAGTCGAGAGGGCTTCTAATCGGCTGACTGCTCCAGCCGGGCATAGGCGAACTGGAGGGCGTCGGAGCCGGCGACGGCGGTGAACACCGAGGCGGCCACGCGGGTGAACCGGGGCGCCACCACCAGGCCGAAGACGAATCCGGTCGCGACCCACTGCGCCGTACAGAACGGGCAGGTGAGTAGTTCGCCGACACCGTGCCGCGCCGGGCTGGACTCGCGGACCTCTTCCTCCAGTTCGGCGGGACCGGTCGACCCGCGGAAGCGGGTGAACGGCGCGCGCAGCGGGCTGGTCACCGGGTCCTTGGTGAGGATGCGGCTGAGCTTGTGCGTCGCGACCGTGATCAGGGCAAGGTCGGCGGCGTTGACCCGATCCGGCGGGGTTGCCCGAAGCAGCCGGGCCAGGCCGACGAGGCCCGCGCACGTTCCGCCATACGTCCCCAACAACGCCAGGTAGGCGCCGAGGGGGCGCGATTCGCCAGCGGAGTACTCCGCCTCCTCCCGCCGGGCGGCCTCGACGACCTGGTCGGCGACGCTTCCGTCGTTGTCCTCCGCTGCTCGCGTCATGATCCTCTGCTTGCCCCACGCGGAACCTCTAAACCAGCACTGGGCGAGGGCCTCTCGGGTCGCGCGGTGATCCAGTCGACCGCATGCTCAGGACGGCGCACGCGAGGCAGGACGGTCGACGGACCGCGGCCAGACCACAGTGACCTGCTCGTGCCTAGAGCGTCTGCCGGAAGAATCGCCGCCCGTGAGTCACGGGACTCGCCGCGCCACGGCGGCCGTCGTTTGGTGAACGACCGGAGGGTAGCGAGCCGACGAAACCATGGCACCTGTCGGGACGGTCAACGCACCTGACGTTCTCGCGTTCGGATGCCGAGCCGCGTGCGTGTAAGGAGATGACGACAGTGAGCCGCCGGGCTGGCGTCAGCGACAAGGACACCCATCCGTCGGCGCGGTCCGTGCGATGAGCGCCGCATGAACGCCACCGGTCCGCTCCTGGAAACGCGGGCATCCGCCGTGTACCGCTTCCCCATGGCGCAGCGACGACGAGGACAGCGAAGAGGCAGTCCGGCGGGCCGGGGGCGCGGATGGCATCAGGCAGGGGTGATCTTTGTGCCGGTGGTCGTGGTCTCTCGGATCAGGTCGGGCGTCGTCTCGGTGCGGGCCCGCGAGCCGGAGAGGGGGGCGTCGGTGGCGGCGTGGGCGGCCCGGTCGGCCGCTTTCTCCCGCTGGACGAGGCCGTCGAGCACGGACCGCTCGTAGCGTTCCTCCGCCTTGGTGGCACGTGCCTTGGCCTTCTCGGCCGCCGTACGGGCCTTCTTCAGCTCACCTGTCAGCTGGGGTCGGTAGCGCTCCAGCGCCTTGAGCGCCTGGCGGTTCTCGGCCAGGGCCCGCTTGGCCTCGGTGATCGCCTTCTGGTGGCGAGCGATCTGGGCGTCGTGCTGGGCGACCGTGTTCTTGGCCTGGCCCAGTCGCGCGTTGTTCTGGTCCAGAGCCGTCTGGGCTCGCCTGCTTGCTGCCCGCCGGCGCTCCAGGTCCCGGTCGGCGTCACGGGTGTTTGACGGCTTCGCCATGGGGTTCCACTTCTTCCCAGAAGATGTGATCCACGATGGTGGATCTGTTGCGGATGGACAGATCTGCCCTACCCGGACGCAACGTCCAGACACATGCCCATTCGCACCTGTCCGCCGACTCTCGGTGATGGCGGCGGCGGCGCGTGCCACGGTCCGCGCTTCGGCCGCGGCGCGGCTGGGGATGGTGAGCGACATGGCTCGTCTGCGTCGCTTGGATCTCGCCGGGCGGGGCATCCGGCGTCGGCGGCGCGGGCGTGGCTGGTCGTATGTCGACGCCGAGGGCGTGGTGCTGGACGACCCGGTCGAGCGGACGCGGATCGATGCTCTCGCGATCCCGCCGGCGTGGCGCGACGTGTGGATCTGCCCGTGGGCGAACGGCCACATTCAGGCCTGTGGCACGGACGCGGCGGACCTGGACGCCACCGGCGCAGGGCGAAGAGCGACTGAGACACGACAGTGGGGATGTGCTGCGGGGGAGCATCAAGACTCCGGTCCAGGCCTCGCGCGCGAACGCCTACGCCGAACGCTGGGTCCGCACCTTCGCACCGTTCGCACCGAATGCCTCGACTAGACCTTGATCTGGAACCGACGCCACGCCGAACAGATCCTGTCGACCTACGTCGAGCACTACACCACCGCCCGCCCCCACCGCGGCCTCGACCTCGACACCCCCGACCCGCTGGCCCCAACCGGCGATCCAAGCGGGCCGATCAGACGCATCGACCGCTTCGACGGCCGAATCCACGAATATCAACATGCCGCTTGACCAGCAAACCGTCTACTTGCACCGTTCAGGGCGGCCCATCCGGTGTGGGTAGGTCCATCGTCGGTGGACCAGGCGGCGATGCCACGCCAGCAACGTCGCCGGGGTCACCAGGCGGTGTGACTGGACCTCCCGGGGCAGCAGCCGGGCCAATGCGGCCAGGATGGCTCGGTCGGGCCAGGTGAATCGGGGCCGCCCGATCTGACGGCGTAGGACCGACACCTCGTGGCGCAGCACCAGCAGCTCCGCCGTCCTCGCCGCGTCGCTGGGCGTCAGCAGGGCCAGCCAGTCGAACACCCGTACCATCGCCAGATACATCAGCCGCACTACCATGAACAGATCATGGACCTTCGCGGCAGGCAGAGAAGCCGCAGGTCAACAGCCCGAAATCGAGTTCTGGCACGGTACAACCCTGACGAAGATCAGGTAGAGCAGGCGCACGGACATGGTTGACCATCATGCCGGCGGCCGGTCCGTAGCATCGTCCCAGCTCACAGGCCAAGGCCGACTTTCCGCACTCCACAGGGCCGCACGATGCCGGTCGCGCCTTCACCACAGCTCGATGATTGTCGTCGCGACCCGGATGAGGTGGACCGTGCGCCGGCCGTTCACCGCTGGTCGGCAAGATATCGTTGCAGCTCCACGTGCCGGAACTGGTAGGCCGGACCGGCCTGCCGCAGCACCGCTCGCCTGTGGGCGTCGGCGAGGAAACCCATCAGTCGCCACGGCAGACGGCCCCGCAGTGCCAACCACCAGCGGGTTACGGTGAACCATACGCAGGCGGCCCACCTTAGCCCGACCACGAGGCCAACGGCGAGCCCCAGCCCGGGACCGACCACGAGTCCGGCGCCGCGTCCGCCCCCAAGCCCCTCCACGAGCCCAGCCCAGGGCCCTGCCCCGAACCAGGCCACGACTCCGGCCGCCAGCCCGCCCCCGAGCCCGACCACGAACACCAGGGAACGGAACGCGCTGCGGTCCTGGGCGAGCACCGTGCGCGGGTCGGCGGCCTCCGCCGGCTCGACCGGGCGAGGACGAAGGCCGACCACGAGTCCGACCGCGGCCCCGAACGCCAGGCCGACCGCGAGCCCTGCCCATGGCCCGGCTCCGAACCCCGCATTCAGGCCGCCGGCGATTCCACCCAGGAGTCCGCCCGCGAGCCCGTGGCCGGGCGAGAAATGCCATCCCCGGGCCGGAACGCCCGGCGATCGAAGCACTCGCCCGGTCTGAATCCCGGCAAGGAGCCCGAACACCAGCCAGGCCACGTGCTGGCCCGCGAGCCAGAACGCCAGCCCGACTCCGAGCCCGTACACCAGCCCGAACGCGATCCGAACGACGTCGTCGACGCGCGGGAGGGCAGTGTGCAGCTCCCACCAGGCCAGGTCGGTGGTCCCCCGGCGTTCGAGGTCGCGGGCCAAGAAAGCCAGCCAGCGTTGGGCATCGGCCGGATCCCACTGGCCGGACCGTGTCGGCTCCGGGTGCTGCCGGTAGGCTGCACGGACGAACCCGGCTATCAGGTGCCGTTCCACCGACGCGCGCGTGGCCAGATCGCGGCCGAGCAACCTGTTCGGGTCCTGCAGGTCCGCGGCCTGTTCACCCGGCCGTGGCGAATAGACCGCCCTGGCCAGCGCGACCATCAGCGGAGTGGCCAGCGCCTGGCCCACTGGATGGGACGGGTCGGCGAGCACGTCCGGGGCCAGCACCCGGTCCCATCGAGCCTGCGCGCCCGGCCCACCTGCCGAGGCGCGAAGGTAGGCGGCGACCACGGCCGGGTCCAACGGGCGTAGCGCGACGCCGGCGGCCCCGGACAGCAGCACCCCAGCCGACCTGGTGTCGGGGCCAACCGCCTCCCGGTACGAGCCGGTGCGCGCGGTGAGCACCAGGCCGACTCCCGGGAGCAGCGCCTCATTTACCTCCGCCAAGGCCCGGCCCTGGCGCGGCCCGACAATCTCGTCCAAGCCATCGAGAACCGGCAGCAGCAACCCGGCCTCCCACAACGCCCGCGCCCACTTCACGCCTGGCCTGCCCGGGGCGGGGTATCTCAGCCCCGGGTAGGCCAGGCACAGCCGCCGCTCGAACCACGGCCAGAATCCCTCGACCGTCGGATCCCATGAGGCCAGCGGCACCAGCACCGGCACAGGCCCACCAGGCCTGCGCCGGGAAGGCTCCAGCAGGTCCAGCACCAGCCGGACCACCAGGATCGTCTTACCCGCCCCCGGATCACCCAGCACCACCAGCCGGCCGGTCGGAACCTTCGCCAGCACCGCCGCGAGATCGCCGTCGCCGCCGGCGAGCCCAGCCGGGCCCGCGGCCCAGCGCGTCCGCTCGGGTTCCGGCCACCCTGCCGAACACGCCACCCGCTCCAGCGCCGCCCAGTCGGCGACCAGATCGGCCTCGGCCGCCTCCCAGTGCACCGGGATCATGTTCACGTCGGTGACCAGTCGCAAAAGGATCTCGTCCGTCCAGCTGTCCCGCACCGCGTTCGCGAACTCGTCCGCCATGGCCTCGGGTGTCCGCTCCGCCAGACCGCCCCCACCGCGGGACAACCGGCGCCGCAGGGGTTCTGCGACCACGATCGCGAACGACACGATGGTGGTAGTCGTCCCGACCGCTTCGTGACCCCACTTCCTCCAGATCATGACCATCACGAGACAAACCACTATGAAAAGGCCCAGCACGGCCCGTCCGGTTCGGTGGTAGCCCCAGGATCCCCCCATGCCGTCATTATCATCACGACGCTCGAACGAGGACCCAACGACTCTCACTCTGGGAACGTGACCCGCTAAGCCGATCGCGGTGCCCCGTCCGCACCCGTCACGGGGGGCAGGTGCGGACGGTGGTGGTCTGAGGAACCCGCTCCCGAGTCCGACCGCGAGCCCGAACACCAATCGATGGTTACCCACAGTAATTGAGCACGTCGCCGTTGCCTGCGTCGGCTTGGTCCTGCTTTGCGGCTTTCCGAGGCCGCGTGGCGGTGACTGCCCGGCCTCATGAACGACTTCGGGGTGGTCGGCTTCGACCATTTTGGCCTCCACCAGCGGTACTAACGCATCGTCACCACCAAATGTGTGCCAGTCCCGTCTTCTTGGGCTCTGTCTCCCTTTCGGTGGTGACGATGAGTTCACCACGAGGCGGCGGCGGTCGCGGATAACGTAAGCGCCCAGGCCGGGCATACCATTGAATGGTCTTCGACCCCGGTGGCCGGGCTGGACCAGCTCACTCATCGATTTCGTCGTCAGCGCGCGGGTGACCGTGCGTCACCACCGGACATGCGCAGAGCCGTCTTCTTGACAGACCCCGATGGCGGATCAACGTATGGCACGCTGTCACTGTGCGGACGGGGGCGGGGGCACAGGCCGGCGGGCACGCCGGCGACGATCGTGTGCACTTCTTCGTATCCTACACCCGGGGCGACCAGGTGTGGGCGGAATGGATCGCCTGGCAGCTGGAGGACGCCGGCTACCGGGTGGCCGTGCAGGTGTGGGACTTCCTGGCCGGCACGAATTTCGTGCATGAGATGCATCAGGCGGCAATGTCCGCAACCCGGACGTTGGCGGTGGTTTCGCCCGCTTATCTGACCTCGGCGTTCAGCGAGGCGCAGTGGCGGGCCGCATGGATGTCCGACCCGTCGGGACGCGAGCGCAGGCTGCTGCCGGTGCGGGTAGAGGACTGCCCGCTGCCAGGACTGCTCGGTCAGCTCATCAGCATCGACCTGTTCGGACTCGGCCATGAGGCGGCGCGGGAGCAGCTGCTCGACGGAGTTGTAGGTGAGCGGGCCAAACCCGGACACCCTCCGGCGTTCCCCGGTCGCTGGGCCGGTGGAGACGGCCGGCAAGCGGCGCGCTTTCCTGGGCCAACGGGGACGGTGGATGCGATCTGGCAGGGCCGATCGCCCTTTCCGGGTCTTGAGGCGTTCGATGCGAGTCGAGCCATGGTGTTCAAGGGCCGCGACGAGGAGACCCGGCTCCTGGCCAGCCGACTGCGCGCGCCGACGGGCGACACCGCGGGGCTATTGACGGTGGTGGGCCCGTCTGGCTGCGGCAAGTCATCGCTGGTTGCCGCCGGTCTGGCCCCAGCACTCGCCAAGGATAGCGATTGGCTGACGGTACGTCCGTTCACGCCGAGCGGAAATCCACTGGCGGCGCTCGCGGGGGTGCTGGCACCCGCCGGTAGGCAGATCGGCCTGAACTGGGACGCCCCCTCGCTGATGGATCGGCTTTCCACGTCCGACGCCGCGGTGGAAGTGGTCGACGAGCTGCTCACGGCGGCCGACCCCCCGGCACGCCGGCTGCTGCTGGTCATCGACCAGGCCGAGGAACTGCTGGTCCGCGCAAGTCCGGCGATCCAGATGAAGTTCCTCTCCCTCCTGGCCGCATTTACCAGTGGGCCGGCGCGGGCGGTCGCCACCCTGCGCTCCGAGTACCTTGACCAGCTGATCGAGACCGCGGCGCACGTCGGTCTGCCCATACGCACCGAGGCACTCAACCCGATGCCCCGGGATCTCCTGCGCCTGGTGATCGCCGAACCGGTGCGGCTCGCTGGCCTGACGATCGAGGATGAACTGGTCGCCCGCATGGTCGCCGACACGGGCGACGGGCAGGCGTTACCCCTGCTCGCCTACAGCCTGCAACGGCTACACGCCGCGGCCGACGAGGCACGCACGACCACGTTGTCCGCCACGCTGTATGCCCATACTCGCGGTGTCCGCGGCGCACTCATTGATCACGCCGACGCCGCCCTCGCCGACGCCGTCTCCGTGTTCGGGCACGCTGATGAGCAAGTGCTGGCCGGCCTGCTGCGTCTCGTCAGCGTCGACGATGAAGGTCGTCCCGTCAGCCGCCTGGTCCCCCTCGACCAGCTCCCCGATGTGGTCCGCGGCATGCTCACCCCCTTCGTCACCCACCGGCTCCTCAGCGTCGGCCGTGATCCGGTTGACGGCCCGGTCACCGTCGGGCTGACCCATGAACGGTTGCTGACGGCCTGGCCGCCCCTCGCCACAGCCGCCCGTGACCGTTCGGCGGCGCTCGCCGAGGCCCGACGCGTCGAGCAGGCGGCCGCGGAATGGGACAGCCACGGCCAGGACGACGGCTACCTGTGGCCGCGCACCCGCGTCGACGCCGCGCTGAGCCTCCTCGACTTCGCCGACACAACGGAGCCTCTGTCCCCAAAGAGCATCGGGCCGCAGCCGGCAGGCATGGCCACCAGTGACGATCGAGCCAGCGGGCACCCGGCCGAGGTCGATGCTCGTAGCCAGCGATTCCTCGCCGCCTCCGTCGACCGCGCCCACCAGCGCGCGCGGCGCGAGCGACGGACGCGGCGCACCGTCCGCGGCACGGCAGCGCTCCTCGCCACGATCGTGCTCGTCGTGCCGACGGTCCTGTTCTTCAACCAGCGGGCCGCGGCCGACCGGGCCCGCCGTGCGACGGCGGTCCTCGACCTGCTCTCACGCGCCGACGCCACCCGAGCGGCGGACCCGGCGCAGGCGGCGCGGCTCGCGCTCGCCGCCCGATCGGTAGCCCCCGACGACGCCCGGCACAGCCGTGCCGAATCAACCCTCCTGAACCTGCTCACCACGCCACATCCGCTCGGCAACCCGCTGATCGCACGCACCGCCCTCGACGCGGTGCCGGCCTCGGGGGCGTTGGTGGCGTTCTCCCCCGACGGACACACCCTGGCCAGCGGCGCCGGCGACGGCACCTTACGGCTGTGGAACGTGGCCAATCCCAGCACTCCGAAACCACTCGGCGATCCGCTGACCACCAGCGACGCAACGAACTCGGTAACCTCGGTGGCGTTCTCCCCCGACGAACACACCCTCGCCAGCGGCGCCGACGACAGCACCATCCGACTGTGGAACGTGGCCAATCCCAGCGCACCGAAACCGCTCGGCGATCCGCTGACCACCAGCGACGCCACGACCTCGGTGGCGTTCTCTCTCAACAGTCGTACCCTCGCCAGCGGCGCCGACGACGGCACCATCCAGCTGTGGAATCTGGCCGGCCCCGGCGCGCCAGCCCCGCTCGGCAAGCCACTGACCAGCAGCGGCCGGGTGACGGCAGTGGCGTTCGCCTCCGACGGGCGCACCTTCGCCGGCGGCGCCGACGACCACACGATCCGGCTGTGGAACCTGACCGACCCCAGCGCACCAAAACCGCTCGGCGCACCGCTGACCACCAGCGACGCGGTAACCTCGATGGCGTTCTCCCGCGACGGGCACATCCTCGCCAGCGGCGCCGACGACCACACGATCCGGCTGTGGAACCTGACCAATCGCGCCACGCCGGTCTCGCTCGGCACCCCGCTGCCCAGCTCCACCAACCCGCTGTCGGTGGCGATCTCCCCCGACGGACACACCCTGGCCAGCGGCTCCCGCGACGGCATCCAGCTGTGGAACCTGACCAACCCCGACGCACCAACCCCGCTCGGCGAGCCACTGACCAGCACCGACGCGGCCACGGCGGTCAGATCGGTGGCGTTCTCCCCCGACGGGCAAACCCTGGCCAGCGGCTCCGACGACGACACGGTCCAGCTGTGGGACTTGGCCCACGCCAGCGCGCCAGCCCCGCTCGGCAACCCGCTGACCAGCAGCGACGGGGTGGCGTCGGTGGCCTTCTCCCCGGACCGGCGCACCCTCGCCGACGGCTCCAACAACCGCACGATCCAGGTGTGGAACCTGACCCGCCATGGCGCGTCAGCCCCGCTCGGCGACCCCCTGCCAGCCAATACGTTCAACGTGGTGGCGTCCGTGGCGTTCTTCCCCGACGGACGCACCCTCGCCAGCGGCTCCGACGACGGCATCCGGCTGTGGAACCTGACCAACCCCGACGCACCAACCCCGCTCGGCAAGCCACTCACCAGCACCGACGCGGCGCCAGCGGTGACGTCGGTGGCGATCTCCAACGGAGACATCCTCGCCAGCGGCTCCGACGACGGCACGATCCGGCTGTGGAACCTGACCAACCCCGACGCACCAACCCCGCTCGGCAAGCCACTCACCAGCTTCGACCCGGTGACGTCGGTGGCGATCTCCCGCGATGGGCGCACTCTGGCCAGCGGCTCCGACGACGGCACGATCCGGCTGTGGAACCTGACCAACCCCGACGCACCAACCCCGCTCGGCAAGCCACTCACCAGCCCCGCGGTCACGTCGGTCGTGTTCTCCCCCGACGGACACACCCTGGCCAGCGGCTCCGACGACGGCACGATCCAGCTGTGGGACACGACCAACCCGAGCACTCCGGCCCCGCTCGGCAACCCGCTGACCGGCCACACCCGCGAGGTGACGTCAGTGGCGTTCTCCTTTGACGGGCACACCCTGGCCAGCGGCTCCTATGACCATACGATCCGGCTGTGGGACCTCAGACCGCTGACCGAGCTACGTTCCACCGTCGTGGCCGAGACCTGTGCCTGGGCTGGCGAACTCGGGAAAGCAGAATGGAAAAGTCTGATGCCGGGAATCTCATTCGATGAGACCTGTGGATCCTGAACGGCGGCCTGTCCGATGACGTGGCGTCGCCGGAACGGCCCCAGTAACACGTGTCGGCCCATCTTCGGCGTCACGAGCGAAACAACTAGGTCCGGTCACTCACCAGCGAACCGCTGCGCGTTCATTCCCACAACGATCTGGTCTGAGTCCTCGACGTACACGACTGCCGGTCTTGCATCCTCGCCGACCTCGTTAGCAGGCACCGCAGGGCGGCCGGTGTCGTCGATATAGGCGGCGCGGGAGTACCATGTGTCCATTCTGCGCCGACCCGACGATGCTGCGATGCGTGGGTGCCCGCCGTGATGCCGCCGAACCCGGCGCCGCCCACCCCCGGGCACCGCACACGGGCCAGGTCTACCTGCATCTCTAACCCCTTGCCGGTAGCTGGCGGATCCGTCTGGGAAGTGGAAGATCGCCGGGGGAACCTACGAGCACCCCCGGGGAAATGGCCGCCAGCGGCGAAACCTGCAGGTGAGTTTCGGTGCGTAGATTCCCATTTCCGATGTCGCACGGATCGCTGCTACCAGCGCTTTCACGCCTGTTCTCATCGACCTATCATCCCGTGTATTCTCAGCGATCCGTCACTTTCCTCGGGACCACCTCGGGCCGGCGGCCCAGCATTCAGAGTGGGCGATTGGGGACGGGACGGGGCTGTCTGTCAGCTGAATCCGGCTCGGTTGGCGCGGTCGATGAGTTCGTCCCGGCTATGCGTACCGAGTTTGGTGAGGAGGGCGGAGACGTCCTGACTTGGCTCATGTTGATCGCTTCAGCAAGATCGTAGGCCTGTGACCTCCGGTGTTGTCCCGCTGGGCGGTGAAAAGTCCGCACTAACAGGTGGGCTCTACGCCGGGTCGGTGTCTCCGTATGTGCGGACGATAAAGACGAAGTCCGGGGGGCGGGCGGTGCGGATCGTGTACTCGTCGCATGGGGGCTCGTTGGAGCTGGAGCACATCGGTTCGGCGCACGACGACGCGGCGCTCGAGGCGTTGAAGGCGGTCGCGCGGCAGCGGCTGGCCCGCGGCCAGGGCGAGCTGGACCTGGGCCTGGACGACGCGCCACCCGCGGGCGGGCCGCTGCCGATCACGTCGACGCGATCCGCCGCGTTGTGAGACGCGCTCAGTCGTGCCTACGACCTGCTGGGGTTCGGCGAGGCGGCCGAGGGCGACGAGATGTTCCGCCAGCTCGTACTGGCGCGGATCATCGAGCCGACGTCCAAGCAGGACAGCCTGCGAGTCCTGGAGGAGACCGGGATCGAGCCGGCCTCCTATGCAACGGTCAAACGGCGGCTGCCGGTCTACGGGACCGATGCCTGGCGGCGGTCGCTGTCCCGGCGGGCCGCGGTAGCGTCATTGTCAGCTCCGGTCCGGGACGGTCAGCCCTCGGGCCACCGCCGCCGATCGTGCGGCACCACAACGGGGCGTGTCATGACGACTGTGTAAGTCGGAGGTGGACCAGGATCGATCTACCTTGATCGGGTAGGTCAGAAATGGACACCGAATGACGCAGAGTGGAACGCTTCGGACAAATGACGAGGC
>Ga0105248_10007254_pt1 | contig 12165 bp, 10 predicted proteins | sample KBSS34metaG_FD_81524 | JGI IMG/M metagenome (GOLD analysis project Ga0105248, IMG submission 81524) | Switchgrass rhizosphere microbial communities from Kellogg Biological Station, Michigan, USA - KBS S3-4 metaG | ecosystem: Host-associated > Plants > Roots > Rhizosphere > Soil | place... | reverse complement strand
CCTTTTCGAGGTCCTAAGAGCTTTTCCATCGCTTCACGTACTTTCTTTCGAGCCCTGAAAGCTCGCACTTTAACTTTCGATTCCGACCACCCAGTCGCTTCGGCTACTTCTTTCACCGAGGCATCTTCACCATCCATCATTAACAAAGCCATCTGATCCTCAGGAGACAAAACATTGAGTACTCGATCTGCAAGATCTGCAGCTATCAGAGTCTGCTCGACGGAATGTCGCGGCTCACCTGCAACGTCCGAAAGCTGCGCATCGAGCCACTTGTTCTCATCGTCCGTGAGATCCGAAACGGTCGATTCCGGTCGTCGTTTGGCACTTCTGATCAAGTTCAAGCAAGTGTTAGTTGCAATACGCGTAAGCCAGCCTTCCATTGAACCGCGTCCTTCAAAACTCTTGAGCTGCGTAAATGCTTTCATGAAAACCTCCTGTGCAGCTTCTTCAACCGAGCTTCGCTGACGAAAGAACCGGCTTGCGACGCTGAACACCCTGGGACTGTAACGCCTGACTATCTCTGCGAAGGCAGACTCATCGCCTTCTTGCGCTTGACGCGCGAGTTCCAAATCTGAGGCCTGTTCGTGCCCGTTTGTCAGAATCGGTCCTCATGGGAGTGACGGATGGCGGACCTTGAAACGCGTGTGATCCGCCTTTCCGTGGGGGAGACGCCTTACTCCTTATCGCCGCCGCGTCGTTCGCCGTGTCGAGCTTTGAACTGCGCTTTGGACTGTTCCAGCTGGGCCTTCTGCTCAGCAGTTAAGACGGAAAGCATGTTCTGGTGCATCTTGAATTCCTCACCCATGAGTTTGGCTTCAAGACTCGCCATGTCCGTCAGTTTCTGAGTAGCCAGCGCTTCGTTGAACGTACCGCCTTCACTTGCCTGACGCAACTCCTGTCGTTTGGCATGAAGCTGTTCACGCAGGGGCTTATTCTGCTCGGCAAAGCTTTCGCGGATCTGTTTCAACTTAGCTTTCTGGTCATCAGTTAGATTGAGCTGTCGGAAGGCGCCACCTTGCATTCCTCCCCAGCTATGTTCCCTTCGTTCACCTCGACCTTGCCATTCTTTCTTAGGTCCTTGTCCATTGTCCTGGCCAGTTGAGACTGACTGGGCAAAGGCGATCGAAGTAGCCAAAGCAATTGCTGAGAGAGTAGCTATTGCCAACGTTTTGATTCGTGGTCTTTTCATCGTTTCTCTTCTTACTCCTAATTAACCTTGTTCTAGATTCGGGGAGCCTTCCGATTTGCTAGACACCGGGTGTAAGGGGATTGGTTACAGGCCCAGGAGGGATTTCAGATCTCAGATTGGAGATGTCAGATTGAGGAAGATCAAAAATCGTCGGCAAACAGAACAACCCGTCGCCAAACAGAACAACCCAATCAGAATCTAAACCTGAAATCTGCAATTCCCCTTAAGACTTACGCAGATCAACGAAATCAAAGGAATGGCCCAAAATTAGCAGTCATAAATGTGTTTTTCCCAAGTTTGGCTGTAACCAAACTCCAAACAACAGTGTCTTGGTTGCTAGGCTGTTAGCAAAAACTTTGTTCGAGGAGTTGATAAGGTAAATCGAATGTCGACACAAACAATAAAAGATCGTCCGCTAGTAACCCCTCTTGGTGGAGGCAGAAGCATCGGCTGGATAAAAGATGCGTGGACGAAGATTGTTCTCGGAAAGAAGCAACTGCTAATCGGCGGTGCTGCGATGGCTGTTGTGGTACTGGCCGGTCTTTATTTTTGGGGTGGAGGTTCGTCTGCTACTCAATACATGACGGCGAAGATTGAACGCGGAAACCTGAGAAATACCGTGACCGCTACTGGAACCTTACAAGCAGTCACTACGGTCCAGGTCGGAAGCCAGGCGTCAGGAACCATCTCCGCCTTGTATGCCGATTACAACTCTGTCGTCAAAAAGGGCCAGGTGGTCGCTCAGTTAGATCCTTCGGTTTCCAAAGCTCAGGTGGACCAGGCTCAAGCAAATCTCGCACAAGCTCGCGCAAGTTTGGTGCAAGCGCGCGCCGCAGTGACGAATGCACGCGCTGGTGTTAGCGACGCCCAAGCCAAAGGTCAAGCAGCCAGGTCGACTGTACAAAACAATCAGGCTGGCGTTTCCGGTGCCGAAGCCAACGTTGCCGTACTTAAGGCCCAACTCGACGACGCGCTTAGTCTTCTCAACCAGCAGAAATCACTACTGAATTCTGGCGTGATTGCACAACGGGACTACGACGTTTCGCAAACCGCCTACAAAACCGCTGAGGCGAAATACAACCAGGCGGTAGCTCAATTGAACCAGGCAAAGCTAACCGAACAGTCGGCATCGAGCGCGCGTATTGCATCGTCGACCGCTGCAGTTGAGCAATCACAAGCTCAGGTCCAGCAATCTCAAGCTCAAGTTCAACAGGCGGCGGCACAAGTTCAACAGGCTCAGGCGGCGTTAAGTCTCGCACAAGTTAATCTCAGCCACACAACCATTGCTTCGCCGATTGACGGCATCGTGGTTTCGCGCGACGTCAATGTCGGCCAAACGGTAGCGGCGAGTTTGTCTGCGCCGACTCTTTTTACAATTGCCAACGACCTGACTCAGATGCAGGTAATCGCAAACATCGATCAGGCAGACATTGGTCTCGTGGAACAGGCGAAGTCGGTAAAGTTCTCGGTTGATGCATTTCCCGGTAAAGACTTCGATGGCAAGATCGAGCAGATGAGACTCAATCCGCAGAACGTTCAGAACGTTGTCACTTACAACGTTGTGATAGACGTTAGCAACCCGGATCAGAAGCTGAAACCAGGAATGACAGCAAACCTGACGATTACGATTGACGAGCGCAACAACGTTCTAAAGGTGCCCAACTCAGCACTCCGATTTACCCCGCAGGACGCTAGTGGACAACGCACAGGTTCCGGCGGAGCGACCGGTCAAGCTCGACGACGTTCGCAGACCGAAGGCGCAAACGGCGCGCAACAAGGCAATGGCGGAGTGAATTTTGCTCCCGCGTCGGCACCAGTTCTGGAAGGCCAAACCCGTGTGGTATGGGTATTGGGAGATGATGGAAAACCGCAGTCGCGAAGGATCAAGGTGGGTTTAACTGATGGAGCTTCTACCGAAGTTGTAGAAGGCGACTTGAAAGAAGGCGAAATAGTTATCACCGGACAGACCCTTTCCGGAGCAAAGGCTGCGGGTTCGACGCAGACCCAAACACCAGGTTTTGGTAACGCTCCAAGAACGCCGGGCGGTGGCGGCGGACCACGCAGGTAAATACCCAAGACTGAACGGAGAATGTAAAGACAATGTCTACCAGCTTGATACTAGAGCCACCACAAGCGCCACAGGCCATGCTGACTGCTGAGCTGCCTGAAGCTCGCCCGGTGATCCAGCTCGATCATATTCATAAGACGTACACCATGGGAGACGTCGAAGTACACGCACTCCGCGGAGTGACGTGCACAATTGGAGAAGGCGAATTCGTCGCGATTATGGGTGCATCGGGATCAGGAAAATCAACCACGATGAATATTATTGGTTGTTTGGATCGGCCGACAAAAGGCACTTATATCCTCGATGGCGAAGACGTGTCGGAAATGTCGAAAGACGAGCGCGCCGACATTCGTTGCCAGAAAATTGGGTTCGTGTTTCAGGGCTTCAATCTTCTTTCCCGAACATCGGCTCTGGAAAATGTAGAGCTACCAATGCTCTATCTTGGCGTGGATGCGGCGCAGCGTCATCAACGAGCCATGGAGGCGTTGGCTGCGGTTGGACTAGCGGGTCGTGAACAGAATCATCCAAATCAGTTGTCTGGTGGTCAGCAGCAACGCGTAGCTGTGGCACGTTCCCTCGTTAACCATCCGGCGTTGATCCTGGCCGACGAGCCAACCGGTAATCTCGACTCGCGAACCTCAGTGGAGGTGATGGAGATCTTTCAACGACTCAACCGCGAGATGGGGATTACGCTCGTTTTGGTTACGCACGAACCGGATATTGCCGAGTATGCAAAGCGGGTCATCGTTTTCAAAGATGGCAAGATCAAGTCCGACCGCAGTATTGAAAAGCAACGAAACGCGGCAGAAGAACTAAAGAACATGCCGATCATTGAGGACGATGACGAAGAGGAAGATGAGTAAGGAGAATTTGGGATTGGGAGTTGCGGATTTTGGATTTACTGTATCGGTTGAACAAATCCGCAATCCGAAATTCGAAATCCGAAATCAAACACCATGACTCTACTAATGATCATTCGCGTAGCCTTCCGCGCTCTTGTAAGAAACAAGATGCGCGCGGCTCTCACTATGCTGGGCATCATCATCGGTGTCTCGGCCGTTATCGCTATGGTAAGTATAGGCCAGGGCGCATCGGCGTCGGTGCAGGCACAAATTGAGAGCATTGGCACGAACCTGCTATTTGTCAGTGCGGGCGCGCAGAACGTAGGCGGCGTACGGAGTGGCACCGGCGATAGCGGCACGAACACGCTGACGGTCGAAGATCTTGACGCGATCAAACGTGAAGTACCAAGCGTGTCGATGGTGACACCCACCGTGAATGCAAGATCGCAACTGGTTGCCAGCAACATGAACTGGAATACGTCCGTTCAAGGGGTCAGCGAACAGTATCCAGACATTCGAAAATGGACCGTGCAAAGCGGCACGTTTTTTACCGATGTTGACGTTCGCACGGCCGCACGCGTAATCGTGATTGGACAAACACTCGCTGACAACCTCTATCCCGGAACCGACCCGGTTGGTCAAACAATTCGAGTCATGAATCTTCCGTTTCGGATCGCCGGCGTGATGGCACGTAAAGGTCAGGATCAGCAAGGCCGGGATCAGGACGACATCGCTTTCGCACCCTATACGACGGTTCAAAAGAAAGTGTTAGGCAGCCCGCGCGTGCAGGTCGCGTACGTTTCAGCAGTGTCTCAAGACGCGACGTACACAGCACAGTCGCAAATTACTGACTTGCTTCGTCAACGACATAAACTGACAGCCAGCGAGGGAAATGATTTTACGGTTCGAAACATGACTGACATTGCTGACGCTGCTAATGAGACCAGCAATACTATGACTATCCTGTTGGCCTGCATCGCCGGCGTTTCGTTATTGGTTGGTGGGATTGGGATCATGAACATCATGTTGGTCTCAGTTACCGAGCGCACGCGGGAAATTGGAATTCGCATGGCAATCGGCGCGAGATCGTCAGCTGTTCGCAGTCAGTTTTTGATCGAGTCGATTGTGTTGAGCCTCACTGGTGGAACGATAGGGATAATTCTTGGCGTAGTGTTTTCCCTGGCGATACCAAAACTGCTGGGCTGGCCTACACTGGTATCGACAATAGCAATTATTGGATCAGTCTTGTTTTCCGCGGCTGTGGGAATTTTCTTCGGCTACTACCCGGCGCGGAAAGCTGCGGCACTCGATCCGATCGACGCACTCAGGTATGAATAAAGGTGGCACAAACTTCAGTTTGTGTTTGGTCCGTTACTTAGCTTCTTGTTGTGACCATGTTGAATTAGTCTTTGACCACATCCAATGTAAGAACATCCAGAAGAGAAAACTACCGACGTAACCGATTGCAGTGGCGGCAAGATTGAAACGTGGATCATTTCTACCGGCGATAAACACCAGAAGCAACAGTGGAAGTGCGTGAACTACGAGGAATGTTGTGAAGGCAACTCGTAACGAAACGAGTTTTGTGGTCTTTGCTAATAGAAAGACAATCAGGTTTCCAACAATGCCTGTTACTACCAGGGCGTCTAGAAAGTACCCAAGAGTAATAATTGAGGAAACCTCGTGCTTGCGACCGTAGCCGAGAAGGATAAAAGCAGCGACAATTACGAGCACGCATCCCAAAACTGCTGTTACATCTTTTCTCAGATTCTTCATAACCGAATCAGTCCTTTCGCTATGTTCTTTTACAGCACTTAAGAACAAGTCCATCAAAGTGCGACTCCATAGAAGAAGAAGGCCGGCCCTGCCTCCCACGCGACTTTCTGCTCGATAACAATCACGGAAGGTTTGAACCATCTCAACGCCAAACGCATTTCGAAAGCTCGCTGGGTAGGCAAACAGCAAGAATTGGTAGATGCGTAAAGAAAAATTTCCGCCGGCTCTTTGCATCTTGATTCAGGTACCCTTGACCGAGAGAAGCTTTTTAACCTTCGCCGTTTTTACCAATCGTGAAAGGCGTTCAGCTTCAGCGACAGCTAAGCGATATCCAAAATTGGTTAGCCGATAATAGCGGCGGCGTTCATCATCAGTTTCAGGATCCGGGCGCTCTCCAAGTTCCTCGATCCAACCTGCCTGTAACATTCGTTTGATCGAGCCATAAAGCGTTCCCGGTCCCAACTGCACCTTGCCTTCTGTACGTTCATCCACCTCTCGCATGATGTCGTAACCATGACGTTCGCGATCGGCGAGCGCGAGAAGGATATGAAACATCGCCGGTGTCAACGGAAGTAAATCTTCCGGGTCTTCTTTTCTCTTCACTAAAGACTCTCTTTCGCGTCTCTATCGCTTCCCGTTATATCGAGCGGCGATATAGTATGGGAATTTACTCTGGCTGTCAAACTATTTTTGAATGCCAGGCGTCGGCTGTTACTTCTTTCTGACCTCTTTCGGTTAACATTCCGCGCATGAATCCAAGACCCCTACGTCAACATCCTTACGCAGTTTCTTTCATTCTCGTATTCGCTCTATTAACCGCGTCGCTAACCACCGCGCAAAAACGACCAGCATCTCCAGCAAGTCAACGGGCCAAACGACCCAAGCTGGTTTTACTAATAGCAGTAGACCAGTTTCGTTACGACTACCTTGAACGATTCAACGACCTTTTCGTCGAAAATGGACTTAAGCGGTTGATGCGTGATGGGGCTTCATGGACCCAATCCAACTACGACCACATTCCCACATACACGGCGCCGGGACATGCAACGATGTTGACCGGTGCTTATCCGGCAGAGTCCGGCATCATCGGGAATGAGTGGCCTGATCGTGCGACGGGCAAACGAGTCACTAGCGTTTCAGATTCGACTGTTACGTTGCTGGGTGGTGGTCTAAATGAAGGCGCATCAAGTCCGCGAAGGTTGATGAGTTCCACAGTTGGTGACGAGTTGCGCATGGCAACAAACGATCGCTCCAAGGTCGTTGGCATCTCAGTTAAAGATCGTTCAGCCATTTTGCCTGCCGGTCGTCATGCAAATGCAGCCTACTGGTTTAGCATTAACTCCGGGTCAATGGTCTCTTCCACCTATTACTTCAACCAACTGCCGGCATGGGTAACTGCATTCAACAACACGCGACCCGCTGACAAATTCTTCGGAGCCAAATGGGAACGCCTGTTACCCGAAAGCGAGTATCTGAGACGTGCCGGTCCTGATGCGCCACCATGGGAAAATATCGGTAATCAGCCGGGCGACACCAACACGTTTCCGCACACGATAACCGGCGGAGCTAAATCTGCCGGCCCAGCGTTTTATGGCGCGCTCGACTACACGCCATTCTCGAACGATCTGCTGATCGCGTTCTTACAGCAGGCAGTGATCAGCGAGCAGCTCGGCCAGGATGATGATACTGACGTGTTGAGTGTCAGTTTCTCGGCAAATGATTACGTCGGTCACCGCTATGGCCCCTATAGTCAGGAGATGATGGACGTAACACTTCGAGTAGATCGTCAGATTGCGACTCTACTCGACTTCGTGAACGCTCGAGTTGGATTGGCAAACACTATCGTTGCTTTCACGGCGGACCATGGTGTCGCTCCGATTCCGGAACATTCCGGGGCCCTTGGGCTTGGTGGCAGCAGGATCAAACTATCAGACGTTCTTGCTGCCATGAACGCTGCCATCAAGGAAAAGTATAATCCGCAAAACAAGACTCCCGATCCGACTGCTGACTATCTTTATAAGGATGGAACAGGATCGAATCGCGACGCTGTAATGAATGGCAACGTCTACTTCAACTATGCCGCACTCAGACGCGACGGAGTGAATCTTGATGAACTGGCCCAGGTTGCAGGCGAAGCGGCGTTAACCGTTCCCGGTATTTCCAGATACTTCACTCGCAATCAACTGGAACGTGGTGAAGTATCGCTCACCGATCCGATTGAACGCCGGGCCATCCACGGCTTTTACCCGCCACGCAGCGGTGATCTGGTCCTGATCCAGGAACCATACAAATACCTGGGCGACACCATCACCGCTACACATGGCTCACCTTATTCATATGACACAAATGTCCCGACGATCATTATGGGTACTGGAGTGGTGCCGGGAAGGTATTACGAGTCAGCGACGCCGGCGGACATCGCGCCCACCTTGTGCGCGATTCTCGGCGTCACCAAACCCAGTAGCGCAACGGGCCGAGTGTTGATTGAAGCGCTGAAGAAACCCTGAGGATCTCAGATCGCAGATCTCAAATAGATCCGCAATTTCCAGGTTCCCTTGTGAGATCTAAGATACGCAATCTGAGAGGTCTTGGAATCTGAGATCCGAGTTTTGAAATTTGAGATCGGTCTCCGTAACTTTTTTTCCTTTCGCCAGTTTTATCTTTAGTAAACAGGCGGTGCGAGGATTGGCAATACTTGAGTCAGGCAACTGAATCTGAAGAACGGTTCCTAATCGAAGCTGCTCAGAAAGACCCGGGCCGCTTTGCGGAGCTCTACGAACAGAACTTTCACCGCGTCTACGCCTACGTCGCACGTCGGGTTCGGGACCGCGCCGAAACTCAAGAGTTAACCTCACACGTCTTCCATCAAGCTCTCGCAAACCTGGGGAAATTCAAATGGCGGGGCGCTCCGTTCGCAGCATGGCTTTACCGGATCGCTGCCAACGCGATCGCGGACCAGGCTCGAAGGAAGCAGCGCGAGACGAATGAACAACCGGACAAAGCCAGCGAAAGCTCGACCCTAATCGATCTGGAACAGGTTGAACGGCGGGCTCTCTTGTTTCGTGCTGTGGAAACACTGCCAGACGATCAGCGTCGCGTGATTATCTTACGCTTCGCCGAAGAAAAGAGTATTCGAGAAATCGCCGGCGAGCTGGGACGAAGCGAAGGCGCAATTAAACAACTTCAGTTTCGCGGGCTGGAGAATTTACGCAACCGACTAAATGTGAACTAGGCGCTGAGTAAGACCAATGGCTGAACGCTCAAACATCGACCAACTAGACGACGCCCTGACAGCGATTGCTGAAGGCCGTCACTTAGATCTGACGACTGTCGAGCCGCAAGTTTCTGCGCTCATTGACGTCGCGCGAGATCTGTTTGGTCTGCCGCGTGAGGCGTTCATAGCTGAGCTTAAGCAGCAACTGAAAGGGAGAGATGCTATGAGTAGTCCTGCACAACAGCCCGAACTAAATCAAGTGCGCTCAGTTTCAATTCATCTATGTGTGGCAAATGGAAATGCAGCGCTTGATTTCTATCGTGAGGCCTTTGGGGCAACCGAACTAATGAGACTTGCCGAACCCGATGGGAAGATCGGTCACGCCGCACTGAAGATTGGAAACATGGTCCTGAGTCTGTCAGATGAATATCCAGACTATGGCTCCGTGAGTCCGCTAACTATCGGCGGATCTCCCGTCAAGATCCATCTGGACGTGCCGGACGTTGACGCCTTTGCGGAACAAGCAATAAGAGCTGGCGCTACTCTGGTTCGTCCGATCGCCGACCAGTTCTATGGCGATCGCGCGGGCGACATTAAAGATCCTTTCGGCTACACGTGGAAAATCTCCACCCACATCAAGGACGTACCAATTGAAGATATGCAGAAGGAGGTCGATAAATTCGCGCAGGAGGAGGCTGCAAAGAAAGAAAAGAAGCTGACGCGACCTAGCCTTCGTACAGTTACACCCTATTTCACCGTGCATAGACCGGCGGAGCTTATCGACTTCGTGACTAAGGCATTCGGCGCAGTAGAACATTTCCGCACCACCGGCTCAGCTGGCGGAATGCATGCCGAAATCTCGATTGGCGACTCTATGGTGATGATTGGTGGGGCTGAGCACATTACTCCCAAGCCGACCGCGATCCATCTTTATGTGTCGGACGTTGACGATGCCTTCCGAAGAGCTGTCGATGCCGGCGCTAAAACTCTGATGGAACCTGCGGATCAGCCTTATGGCGAACGTTCGGGCGGAGTTGAAGATGCGCAAGGTAATCGTTGGTATATTGCGACAACGTTTGTCCCGCTCCACACGATAGCCAGCGACCTGCACACCGTAACTTGTTACTTCCATCCGATTGGCGCACAACGTTTCATCGACTTTGTAACCAACGCGTTTGGCGGAAAGGAACTGATGCGACATGCAGAGGGCGATATGATCATGCACGCCAAAGTGCAGATCGGGAGTTCAGTGATCGAACTCGGCGAAGCCAGGTTTCCCAGTCAACCTCTACCAACAGCGATTTATCTCTATGTTGATGATGTTGACGCGATGTATGAACAAGCATTGAAGGCTGGCGGTCTTTCGATGTTGGCGCCGACGAACCAGGACTACGGAGATCGCAGCGCATGGGTAAAAGATCCTTTTGATAATGTTTGGTACCTGGCGGCGCCGATCAGAACAACGTGACCCTGGTGCTGAGACCGCCAGTGCTGGGGACCGCAGGCGTCCCCGACTGCCGATTAGATCCTAGTAACGCTATGGGCAACCTGCAGGCGGGAACGCCTGCGGTCCCAGCAGCAGCGCACCGGACACGCTCTCAATTCAATCTGACTATTACCACTTCACGCTGACCGGTTCTGAAAGAAGGCTACTTCCACTCATCCAGTTTCACTCAGGAAAGTCCGTATTTTTCCCGTCGCAACCCACGGCATCAGCTTTGCTAAATAAGCCTCGCCAGTTCTGGCGTGAGGACTGAGAACAAATGTACAGATCAACTTCCCCAATTGCGTTAGCAGAAGCACCGTTCGAGAGTCTGGACAAGACTGAAGTTCAGATAGAAAGACTTTCAAATGAGCACCAGTCTGAAGTCCTGGAGTTTCTTAGCGGGCGTCCAATCCATACTGTGACCCTCGTTGGATTCATTCGCGACAACGGGCTCGTAAACCCACTTAACCGCGGAACGTTCTACTCGTGTCGTAATCGTGCTGGATTACTCGAGGGTGTGTCGCTAATTGGCCACGCTACCTTGATGGAAACGACCACCGATCGCGCACTGGAAGCGTTCGCAGAACTCGCTAAGGAATGCTTCACGGCCCATATGTTCATGGGCGAATCAGAACGCATCGATTACTTTTGGCGACAATATGAGGAAGGCGGCAGAGATATGCGTCTCGCCTGTCGCGAACTCCTGTACGAATTGAAATTTCCGATTGAGATCCGTGATCCTGTTCCTGGACTTCGACAAGCTACACTCGAGGAATTACAGCTCGTGATTCCCGTCCAGGCCCAAATGGCTCACGAAGAAAGTGGAACAGATCCGCTTGAGAAAGATAGCGCAGGATTTCTGGAGAGATGCGCCCGTCGCATTCAACAGGGTCGCACCTGGGTGGTCGTAGAAGATGGAGTCCTGCTCTTCAAAGCAGATGTGGTTTCTGAAACTGAGGACGTCGCATACCTGGAAGGAATTTGGATCAATCCAGCAAACCGCGGTCGCAACGTCGGACTTCGGTGCATGTCGCAGTTAGGTGAGATTCTGCTTTCAGGTAAGAAATCGATTTGTCTCCTCGTAAACGAGAAGAACTCACGCGCTCACGGTTTTTATCAACGAGCGGGATACAAGTTCCGTGGAGTGTACGACACAATCTTTCTAACCTATACCAATCCGCAGCGCACGCTAAATTTGCATTCCATGTAAATAACTGCGTGGCTCAGGCCGCAAGCAATAGTAAGTTGCGACGTCACGTTTAAGATACAGAACCAGGAGCAAAGCGACTGCACGCAAGAGAGAAAAACTTGAGGGGAACCAAGCGACTACTCTCTACTGTGCAGTCGCTTCGCTCCTGGTTCTGTACTAATTCCTGCTACTAAACAAGCCGTCCTAATCAGCGTAATCTGTGGATGATTGTTCTTCCTACCCTCTATTGTAATTCGTAGCGTAGTCAGGTACCGCAATACCTTCGGGCAAACGCGGATCGGCGATCGGTTCGTCGGCTTCCATTCGTAAAGGAATTACTCCTGCCCAAACTGACATTGCATAGTCCTCTTCATCATCGATGGGTGGGCCTGTCCTGACCT
>Ga0105248_10007253_pt1 | contig 12166 bp, 9 predicted proteins | sample KBSS34metaG_FD_81524 | JGI IMG/M metagenome (GOLD analysis project Ga0105248, IMG submission 81524) | Switchgrass rhizosphere microbial communities from Kellogg Biological Station, Michigan, USA - KBS S3-4 metaG | ecosystem: Host-associated > Plants > Roots > Rhizosphere > Soil | place... | reverse complement strand
GCCGGCCCCCCGCCGACCACGATGGCGTCGGCCGCGCGCACCTAACGGTACAGCTCGGCCCGCGTCCAGGCGGTGTCGGCGGCGGCGCGGGCGAAGGTGAGCTGGAAGAGCTGGAGGTAGCCGGTGGTGAATCCGACCTCGGAGCCGGCCAGGTAGAGACGCCAGGCGCGGACGAAGGTCTCGCCGAACATCTCCGAGACACGGCCGGCCGCCTCCTCGAATCGCGCGCGCCAATGGCGCAGGGTCAGCGCGTAATGGAGGCGCAGGTTCTCGACGTCCAGTACCGTGAGTGACGCCGGCTCCAGCACTTCGCGCGCCACCTCGCCGAGCGTCGGGGGATAGGCACCCGGGAAGATGCGCTTGCGGATCCAGGCGTTGAGCGCGCGCGGCCGGTCGCGCCCGATGAAATGGAGAAGGCCGCGTCCGTTCGGGGCCAGGCAGCGGTCGATGACCTCCGCGAAGACGCGGTAGTTCTGCTGGCCGACGTGCTCCAGCATTCCGACGGAGAGGAAGACGTCGCAGCGGCTGCGGAGGTTGCGGTAGTCGTCCTCCACGAACTCCACGCGGCCGTCGAGCCCCTCGGCCTTCGCCCGCGCCCGAGCGAAGCGGATCTGCTCGCGCGAGATGTTGTAGGCCTTGACCGTGACCCCGTAGTGGCGGGCCATGTGCAAGGCGAGGGCGCCCCATCCACAGCCCGCTTCGACCACCGTTTCCCCCGGGCGCAGCCGCACCTTGCGGCAGACGTGGTCGAACTTCGCGGTCTGCGCCTCTTCGAGGGGCGTGCCCGGGGTGGGGAAATACGCGCAGGTGTAGACGAGCTGCTCGTCGAGCCAGAGGCGATAGAAGTCGTTGCCGAGGTCGTAGTGATAGTGGATGTTGGCGCGCGCCTGCTCGCGGCCGCTGGGCTGGCGCCGCGGCGGCTCGGCGCGGTGGCCGACCCGGGTCTCCTGCCAGTGCCCGTAGACCGCTTCCAGCAGGCGGACGAGATCACCGCGGACCTCCAGCCGGCCGCCGGCGTAGGCGTCGCCGAAGGCCACGGCGGGATCGCGCACCAGGGCCAGGAGCGTGTGGCGGTCCTTGACGACGACTTCGGCTGCTTCCGCGGTGTCGGCGAGGCTCACCGACGTCCCGTCCCAGAGGCTGACCCGCAGCGGGATGCCCTGCAGCCGCCGCCGCATCCGGGCGAGCACCCAGCGATCGAGGCGTCCGGCCGCACGTGCGGCGCCGCGGCCGCGAACCGGTTCGGCGGTGAGGACCTCGATCGTGCGCGTCCGCGGTGTGTCGTCCATCGGCCCGACGTCCCCACCATACGGACGGCGCGCCGGGAATGTCAATGGCCTGCGTGCGAGTCGGGCGCGCGCTGAATCGTCCGCGGCGGAATCGTGGAGAGCGGTCCCCGGCCACCACGCGATTGGGCTAATCTGAGTCGAGGGACCGCGCCAGGAATGACACAGGTCATCGGCCGTGACGCCCGCACGGTGCCGCACCCTCCTCTCGTTCTGGACGAGACGCCGGCTTCCACGCGCGCGCCGCGCACGCGGCCCCTCGTCCTCCTCGTCGACGACATCGAGGACTGCCGCGACGTGTACGGCCAGTTCCTGCGCCACACGGGATACGAGGTGGTGGAGGCCGCGGACGGCAGCGAAGCGCTGGCCATGGCGAAGGCGCTCGGTCCGGACGCCATCGTCATGGACCTCTGGATGCCGCACCTCGACGGATGGGAGGGCATCCGGCGGTTGAAGGCGCTGCCCGAAACCTCTTCCATCCCGATCCTCGTCCTCACCGGCGACGCCTACGCGCAGGCGCGCACGGAGGCGGAGGAAGCGGGGTGCCAGGCCTACCTGGTGAAGCCGTGCCTTCCGATGGACGTGGCGGCGGAGGTCGGACGCCTCCTCGTCGACGTGCGCGCGGGCACCGCGCCGTCCGACGTGCGCGTCCTGTCCGAGCGGCGCTCGGGCGGGCGCCGGCACACCGAGACCGGCGGCGGCCTGCTGACCAAGGTCGTCGACGACGTCGAGCGGCGACACCGCGAGGTGAGCGAGCAGCTCGCGGAGATGGAGAAGGAGCTGCAGGCCCTGGAGGGCGTCAAGCGTACGGCCCTGCTCAACCGCCTGGAAAGGGTCCGGACGACGGAGAAGGCGCTCGCCCGCAACATCGACGCGCTGAAGCTGATCTCGCGCTCCGCGGACGTCAAGATCACGATCCCCGCCCGCCGCCGCTCGACGAAGAAGTCGTAGGGCCCTCCTGCCGTATGATCCCGGCCATGACTGGATCCGCTTTGCCTACGCGCCCGCTCGGCCGCAGCGGGCTCGCGATCACTCGTGTCGGCTTCGGGGCGTGGGCGGCGGGGGGCGGCGGCTGGTCCTTCGGCTGGGGGCCGCAGGACGACGAGGACTCGCTGGCCGCCATGCGCCGCGCGATCGAGCGCGGCGTGAACTGGATCGACACCGCCGCCGTGTACGGCCTCGGCCATTCGGAGGAAGTGATCGGACGCTTCCTGCGCGAGCTTCCGTCCGCATCCCGCCCGCTCGTGTTCACGAAGTGCGGGCTCATCTGGGACGAGAAGAACCCGATGGTGCAGTCGCGGCGCGTCCTGCAGCCGGAGTCGATCGCGCGCGAGTGCGAGGCCTCGCTGCGCCGCCTGGGCGTGGAGCGGATCGACCTCTACCAGTTCCACTGGCCGGACCAGACGGGGACGGCGGTGGAGGACTCGTGGGCGGCGATGGCGCGCCTGGTCGAGCAGGGCAAGGTGCGCGCGGCCGGTGTCTCGAACTTCGGCCTCGAGCTGCTGGAGCGCTGCGAGGCGGTGAGGCACGTGGACTCCCTGCAGCCGCCGTTCTCGCTCATCCGGCGCGACGCCGCGGAGCGCGAGATCCCCTGGTGCGCGGCCCGCGCCGCGGGCGTGATCGTCTACAGCCCCATGCAGTCGGGCATCCTCACCGACAGCTTCGACCCCGCGCGCGTGGCGCGCCTGGCTCCGGACGACTGGCGGCGCCGTTCGCCGGAGTTCCAGGCGCCCAACCTCGATCGCAACCTGGCCCTGCGCGACGCGCTGCGCCCCATCGCGCGGCGGCACGAGGTCAGCGTGTCCGTGGTGGCCATCGCCTGGACCCTCGCCTGCCCCGGCGTGACCGGCGCCATCGTGGGCGCGCGCTCCGCGGAGCAGGTCGACGGGTGGATCGGGGCCGCGTCCGTCGATCTCACGCCCGCGGACCTCGACGAGATCGCGCAGGCGCTGGCGCGTACGGGCGCGGGCGCGGGTCCGACGCGGCCGCGCTGACCGCGGTCGGGATCAGCCCGCCGGTTCCAGCCCCAGGGCCGCGCCCGCGGCCCGGAACTCCTTCATGAGGCGCCGGCGCAGGGGAAGCTCCGCCAGGCCGTAACGCAGGCCGTTGAGGTCGATCTGCCAGAGCGCGGCCAGGGACAGGCCCAGCTCCGCGTGCGCGCGCTGGTATTCGCAGTTCAGGTCCGTCCCGAAGAACGGCGGGTCGTCGGTGCTGAGGGTGACGGGGACCCCCGCGGCCAGCATCTGCGGCAAGGGATGCGCGGCCAGCTCGCGGTAGACGGTGAGGAACGTGTTGCTGGTCAGGCACACGTCGCAGCAGATGTCGCGCTCGGCGAGGCGGGCCAGGAGCGCGGGGTCCTCCGCCGCCCTCACGCCGTGCTGGACGCGCCGCGCCTTGAGGTGATCGATCGCCTCCCAGACGTGCGCGGCCCCCGCCGTCTCGCCCGCATGGGCGACGACGGGATACCCGGCGTCGCGCGCGCGCTTGAAGTGCTCCTCGACCAGGCGCCGAGGGAACCCCTCCTCCGGTCCGCCGAGGCCGATGGCGACGATGAGCGGGTGCGCCTCCTCTTCCAGGAGCCGGACGGTGAAGGGCCCGCTCTCCGGCACCGACTCGCTGGGGATGTCGGTGATGAGCCGGATGACGGGGCCGCCGTCCCGCTCCGCGGCTTCGATGCGGCGCGTGACGATAGAGAGCGCCCGCCGGGCCCCGAACCCGAACCGCTCGTGGTTGTAGGGCGTGAAGTGGGCCTCGACGTAACGGATGTTCTGGCGCCGGCAGTCCTCGGCGAACGCATCCACCATCAGCTCGTAGTCCGCGTCCGCGCGCAGGCAGCGGCACATGGCCAGCCACAGGTTCAGGAACTTGTCGAAGCCCTCGAACGCGTAGAGCGCCTTGAGCTCGGCCAGGGTGCCCACGGGAAGGGCCACCTGGTTGCGCTGCGCGATGGCCCACAGCGTCTCCGCCGAGATGGTGCCCTCCAGGTGGAGGTGCAGCTCGGCCTTGGGCATCCGGGCGATGGTCGCGTCGACTTCCATGTTCGTTCGTCCTCGAGATGTGGATTATCCCCTGGCTTTGTTAGAGTGCAGGGGCAGCCCCTCCATGCCCACCACTCGGCGAAGCTGGACCGTCGGCGACCGTCTCGCGCACCGCCACAACCCGGAGATGGGCGTCGGACGCGTGGTGGAGGTCCAGGAGCGCGCGGTCGTGGTCGAGTTCCCGGACGGCACGCGCTTGCGCCTGGCCGAAGCCAGCGATGCGCTGGTGGCGGTGGCCGCGGGAGACCGGGGACCGCTCGATCCCACCGCCGCCCTCGTCGAGCGTCTCGCCACCGGCGCCGTCGATACCCTGGAGGACTTCGCGATCCGCCTCGACGCGCTGCACCTGGCCGCGCTGCGCGAGGCGGGCGGGCTGGGCTCGTTCCTCGGGGGCCGCGTCCGCCTCTTCCCGCACCAGCTCCACACCGCGGAGCGGGCGAGCGCGTCCGAGCCCGTGCGCTGGCTGCTCGCGGACGAGGTCGGCCTGGGCAAGACGGTCGAGGCCTGCTTGATCCTGAACCGCCTCGTGCGCACCGGGCGCGTCGAGCGCGCCCTGATCGTCGCCCCGGAGACCCTGACCGTGCAGTGGCTCGGGGAGATGTGGCGGAAGTACCACCAGGTCTTCGGGCTCCTGGACGACGACCGCCTGGCGGACGTCGCGCGCGACTTCGGGCCGGACTTCAACCCCTTCGACGTGCACCGCCGGGCCGTGATCGCGCTGGAGACGTTGATCGCGCGGCCGCGCCTGACCGAGCAGGCCGTCGCCGCCGGAATCGATCTCCTCGTCGTGGACGAGGCGCATCGGCTGCGTCGCCCGCCCGGTCACGCGGGCGACCCCGCCTGGCGGGCGATCGCGCCGATCGCGGGCCTCGGCCGCCACGTGCTCCTCCTGACGGCGACGCCGTTCGAAGACGACGTCCACGGCTTCTTCCGCCTGCTGCAGCTCCTGCGTCCGGACGAGTTCCCGGACGAGGAGGACTTCGAGGCGCGGCTCGCGCGCGCGGACCCGTTGCCGCCGTGCACGAGCTCGACGCGGCGCGCCGACATCGGCGGGCTGCCGCCGCGCGTGGCCCGGCCGGTGGAGGCCGCGGAAGCGGGAGACTGGACGCGGAGCCTGGATCTCGAGGACGTCCTGCGGGGCACGCCCGCGGGCGATCCCGTCGCCCGGCGCCGGAAGATCGACCGCATCCGGCGCGGCCTCGCCTCGGGCGCGGCCCTGATCCCGCTCCTCTCGTCCGCGGAGAGCATGCTCAAGGCCAGGGCCGAAGCCGCGGACGCGAGCGATCCCCGCGTGGCCTGGCTCGTGCGCGAGGCCCGCGCCTGGAAGGACGCCGGGCAGAAGACGCTCGTCTTCGCCGCCCACCGCGAGACGCTGGAGATGCTGCGCACGGCTTTCACCCACCACGCGCAGCTGGCGACGGGCGTGTTCCACGAGTCGCTGACCTCCGCCCGCCGCGACATCGAGGTGGCGCAGTTCCGGCGTCCCGAGGGCCCCAGCCTCCTCGTCTCGACGGAGTGTGGAGGCGAGGGCCGCAACTTCGAGTTCTGCCACCGGCTGGTCCTCTTCGACCTGCCCTGGAATCCCGTCGTGGTCGAGCAGCGCATCGGACGGCTCGACCGGATCGGCCGCCGCCTGCCCGTCTCGATCGTGTATTTCCGGCCGCCCTCGGGAACCGGAGCGGAAGCCGCGCGGCTCATGGAGGGGATCGGCGTCTTCCGCGAGCCGCTGGCGGGGCTGGAGCCGCAGCTCGCCCACGTCGAAGACGCGCTGGACGCGGCGGCGGTGGAGCCGGGAGCGGTGGTGGCCGCGGGCGCGTTCGAAACGCTGATGACGGACGCCTCGGTCGCGCGCGCGCGCATCCGGGAGGCCGCGTACCACGAGCTCCACCGGGACCGTTATCGTCCGGACCGCGCGGAAGGGATCCTCGCGCGCATCCCCGCCGAGCTCGACGCGCTCAACGAAGACGTGATCGTGGCCGCCTGCGAGCGGCTCGGCTTCCAGGTGGAGGGCCAGCGCGGGCGGCGCGTCTTCGCCCTGAACTTCGGGAACGAGGCCATCGTGGACAGCCTGCCCGGCGTACAGGGCGGATCGAGCTTCCTCGGGACCTTCGATCGCGAGGAGGCCGTGTTCGACGAGACGCTGGATTTCTTCGCCTCCGGACACGCGCTCGTCGAGGGCGTGCTCGCCCATCTCGAGGAGTCGCCGCTCGGACGCGTGGCCGTGCTGCACGTCGGGATGCCCGGCGCGCGCGGCTTCGCGCTCCTCGCCCTCTACAAGGACGGGCCGGTGTTCGAAGCGGTCGTGATCGACGAGGAAGGGCGAACGCGGCCGGAGTGGGCGGCCGCCCTCGTCCGCCGGCCGCTGCGCAGCCGCCGGGTTCCGGCGGGCCCGCTGCTCGACCCCGACTGGGCGCCGCGGGTGCAGACGCTGGCGGGGCGGCTGGACCGTACGCGGCGTCCGGCCGCCCTCGCCGCCGTCATCCTCGGCTGACCTCGAGCTTCTCGTCCAGCCAGCCCGTGTAGCCGCCGATCATCTTCTTGACGGGCCGGCCCAGCCGCGCCAGCGCCACCGCCGCCTTGTCCGCGCCGTTGCAGTGCGGGCCGGAGCAGTAGACGACGAACAGCGTGTCCGCGGGATGGGCGGCCAGGTTCTTCTCGCTGATCCGGCGATGGGGAAGGCTGACCGCGCCCGGCACGTGGCCGGCCGCGAACGCCTCCACGCTGCGCACGTCGAGCACGACGAAGCCGGGATGCCGCGCGTCCAGGGCGACGTGGACGTCCCAGCAGTCGGTCTCGAAGGCGAGCAGCTTCTGGAAGTGGGCGAGGGCCTCCGCCGAAGGGGCGGCGGGGACGTCGGTCACGGGTCTCTCCGCGTTGAGCAGGGCGGGCATCACGCCTCCTTTGAACGAGGGCCAGTGTGCCCGTCGTGGCCCGGCGAATCCAGGGGCAGGAACGACAATGTACGTTAAGATCCTGCCAATGCCCCGCCCGCCTCGTCCCGACCGCCGCCGCGTCGCGGCCCTGGCCTACGACCGCATGGCCACGTTCGAGCTCGGCATCGTGGTGGAGATCTTCGGGCTGCCCCGGCCGGAGGTGAAGGTCCCGTGGTACCGGTTCGAGGTGTGCGCGCTCGATCGCGGGCCCCTGCGCGCGACGGGGGGCGTGACCGTGAACGTGCGCGCCGGCCTGCGCGCGCTGGGCCGGGCGGGCACGATCGTGATCCCGGGCTGGCGCGATCCGGACGAGCGCCCGCCGGAAGCGCTGTTGAAGGCGGTCCGGGCCGCCCACGCGCGGGGCGCGCGCCTGGTCACGATCTGCTCGGGCGTGTTCGTGCTGGCCGCGGCGGGCCTCCTCGACGGCCGGCGCGCGACCACGCACTGGCGCTACGTCGAGCGCCTGCGCGCGCTCCATCCGCGCGTACGCGTCGAGCCCGACGTCCTCTACGTCGACGAAGGCTCGATCCTCACCTCCGCGGGCAGCGCCGCCGGCATCGACCTGTGCCTGCACGTGGTGCGGCGCGACTACGGAGCCGAGATCGCGAACCAGGTGGCGCGGCGCCTGGTGGTGTCGCCCCAGCGCGAAGGCGGCCAGTCGCAATACGTGCCCGCGCCCGTCCCCCCCGCGGTGACGGGCGGGCTCGGCCGCGTGCTGGAGTGGGCGCAGCGGCGGCTGGGCGAGGATCTGCCCGTCGCGCGCTGGGCACGCCAGGCCGCGATGTCGCCGCGCACGTTCGCCCGCCGGTTCCACGACGAGACGGGCACGACGCCGCACCGCTGGCTCAACCATCAGCGCGTGCTGGCCGCGCAACAGCGGCTGGAGACGACCTCGCAGTCCATCGACGAGGTGGCGGACGCGGTCGGCCTGCGCACGGCGGCGACCTTGCGCCTCCACTTCCGGCGCGCGCTCCGCACGACTCCGACCACGTATCGCCGGCGGTTCTCGAAAGTGAACACCTGAGGACACGACAAGCGTGCCGGCGTGGGCCCACTTAGTGAGCCGACCATTTCCTTGGTGTGACCAATTCGCTTGCTCGCGTGTGGGGCCCCTCCGCTAGAATCCCGTTCGTCTTCCACGCTGGCCTCGACGGCCGTGCGGCTCCGCGACGACGTACACGCTGCCTTCGCACCGGCAGCGCTTCCGAAGGTGGGCCGCCCCCATGACGGACCGTTCGCACACGTCTGCTCCGTTCCGCACGCATCTCGCTGGCGGGGTTTGAGGCAAGCCATGGCCAAAGCCCTCATCTGCTCGGCGCGCCCGCTGGACGAACTGCAAAGCACGCTGATCGCGCGCCAGGACGTCGCCCGCTATCACGCGGACGACTGGCAGGACGCGCTGGGTGCCGCGCGGCACCTGCCCGTGGACGTGTTGTTCGTGGACACGGAGCTGCCCGGGGCGCGCGATCTCGTGCGCGAGATCCGCCGCGAGCCCCTGACCCGGCACATCGCCGTGGCCGTTCTCGCGCGGCGGGACGGGGAGAACGCGTTCGCCGACGAGATCCTCGGCCGCGGCGTCGAGATCCTGCGTCTGCCTCCCGGAGCCGACTGGGACGAGCGCCTCGTCCGTCTCCTGCACGTGACCCCGCGCCGTGCCGTGCGCCAGCGCGTGGACGTCGACGTCTACGCGCGCGGGGAAGGGCACGTGCGCCGCATCGCCGCCCGCGACCTGAGCGTGGCCGGCATGCTCGTCGAGTCCGCGGAGGACTTCGAGATCGGCGAGAAGCTGCGCGTGCGCTTCTCGCTGCAGGAGGGCGCGGATCCGCTCGTGGGCACGGCCTGGGTCGTCCGCAAGGGCGAGCCCCGGCAATGGGGCCTCGAGTTCCTCTACCTGGACGGCAGCGGTCTCGAGACCCTGGGGCGGTACGTCAGCAGCTGCTAGCCGCCAGCGGCCACCACCGCGTCAGTGGCTGCTATTCCTGGCGCAACGCCGTCATCGGATCGACACGCGCGGCACGCAGGGCGGGCACCAGCGCGGCCGTGCCCGCGGTCAGGGACAACACGGCCGCGGCCGCGGCGAAGGTCACGGGGTCGTGCGCCTGCAGGCCGAAGAGGAGCGACGCCGCTCCCCGCGTCGCGGCCAGGGCCAGCAGCGTCCCCGTGACGGCGCCGACGGCGAGCAGCCGGCCCGCCTCCCGCATGATCAGGCCCACGACCTGCTTCCGCTCCGCGCCCAGGGCGATGCGGATCCCGATCTCGCCGCGGCGGCTCGCCACCAGGTAGGCGATCACTCCGTACAGCCCGACCGTGGCCAGCAGCACGGCCAGCAGGCCGAAGAAGCCGGACAGCATGGCCATCAGCTTGTCGCGGACCATCTGGGCCTGGACCTCTTCCTTGAGCACGGCGAATTCGGCGGACACGTCGGGATGCGCGGCGGCGAGCTGGCGCTTGAGGGCGGCGACGACCGAAGCCGAGGCCCCGTCCGAACGCACCAGGACCGCCGTCCAGCGGTTGTCCCGGCCCGGCCACTGCGGGGCGGGCGCGAAGACCTGGGGCGGCGTGTTGCCGCGAATGTCGGCGTAGCGCGAGTCCGCGACGATGCCGACGATCTCGTAGACGGTGGCGGGATAGCCCGGCTCCTCTCCCGTTCGGAGCGTCTTGCCGATGGGATCCGCTCCCGCGAGCACTTCGCGTACGAACGCCTGGTTCACGACCGCGACGCCGGGAGAGTTCCGGGTGTCGCGCGATTCGACGTCGCGGCCCCGGCGCAGCGGCATGCCCATGGTCTCGAAGTAGCGGGGGCTCACCCAGGTGAAGCGGGCCCAGCTCTCGATGGTCCCGATGGTGAGGCCGTGGCTCCACGAGCTTCCCAGCAGCGGCACGTTCGTGGTGGTGGCGGCGCCCTTGACGCCCGGCACCGCTCGGATCTCGTCGAGCAGCTGCGCTCGGAACTCGTCGTTCGCACCGGCGGCACGATTCGACTCCGGCCAGCCCAGGAAAGCGACGGTGATGCCCTCCTGCCGGAGGCCCGGATCGAAGGTCATCAGGTTCCGGAAGCTGCGCACGAAGAGCAGCGCGCCCACCAGCAGCACGAGCGACACCGCGATCTGGGTGACGACCATCAGGCGCTGGAGGGAGAGGCGGTCGCGCGCGGCGGTGAGCCCGCGGCCCGCGACCCGGAGCGCGGCTTCCGGCGGCAGGCCCGACGCACGCCAGGCGGGAGCCATGCCGAAGACCAGGCACGTGGCGGCGGCGATGGCGGCGGTGAACAGGAGGACGCGCCCGTCCGTCTCGATGACGAGCTGGACGGAGCCCCGCTCCGCGCCGAGGGACGAGACGAGCACGCGGCTCAGCACCTGGGCCAGCGCGACTCCGAGCAGGGCGCCCCCGGCCGCCAGCAGGCCGCTCTCCACGAGGAACTGTCCGAGCAGACGCCGGCGTGACGCTCCCAGGGCCACGCGCACCGCGATCTCGCGCGCCCGCGCGGTGGCCCTCGCGAGCATGAGGTTCGCGAGGTTGGCGCAGGCGATCAGGAGCACGAGGCCGGTGATGGCGAGGAGCAGCCACAGCGAGGAGTCGTATTGCTCGCGCAGGACGCTCACTCCGGCGGAGGCCTCGTAGGCAGCCAGGCGGAACCGCCGGTACCTCTCGAGCACGTCCGTCTTGTAGCCGGTGATCTCGGTGGCGGCGAACGTGCCCGCGCTCAGCGAGTCGAAGTGCGCGGACGCGCGCTCGATCGTCCAGCCGGGCTTGAGGCGTCCCATGACGGTCACGTCGAAGACGTCGCGACGCATCTCCTTCGGCCGGCAGAACGGTGCCGCGATGTCGAAGCTGTCGCCGACGGCGACGCCGAAGAAGCCGGGCGGCGTCACGCCGATCACGTCCACGGGGTCGCCGTTCACGATGAGCCTGGTGTCGGGGCCGAGGTCGCGGCCGCCCATCTCGCGCTGCCAATAGGCGTAGCTGACGACCGCACGCGACGCCGGGCAGGCCGCCGCCTCGTCTTCGGGGAGGAGCAGGCGGCCGCGCCAGGGCTCGACGCCGAGGGTGGCGAAGAACTCGCCGCTCACGCGCAGGCCACGGGCCCGGCGGAGATCGCTCTTCGGCCCGACCCGGACGCCGCTCGGAGACCACGCGAACGCGCTGGCAAAGGCCTGCTGATGTGCGCGCAGCTCCTCCCAGACCGGCCGGGTCAGCCGGCCGTAGGGACCGGCGTTGAGCCCCATCCCGCTGTTGCCGCCGACGATCCGGACCTCGGCCAGCTCCTGCGGATCGGGGACGGGCAAGCTCCGGAGCCGCACGGCATCGAGGATCTGGAAGATGGCGGTGTTGGCGCCGATACCGAGGGCGAGGGACAGCGCGGCCACGGCGGCGAACCCGGGACTGCGCCGCAGCGAGCGGAGCGCGTAGCGAACGTCGCCCGCGAGGACCTCGATCGCGGTGGCTGGGGTCATGGCGTACCTCCGGATGCTATAGGAGACGCGCCTGGGCGTCGAAAGGTTGCGATCCTGACTTCCGATTCGTCGGCGCGCTGCGATCAAGCGCCTCGCGGGGGCCGGCTGGGCCGGCCCCCGCGGTTCTCGTTCAGGCGCCGACCTGGTACGTGCAGGAGCTGATCGGGTTATACGTGTCGTTCGCGAGCAGCCGCACCTCGTAGGTTCCCGCCACCGCCGGCGCGATGAGGCCGGCCATCGCCGGCCGTGGCAGCGAGACGTACTGGTACTGGCCCAGCCACGTCGTGTTGGGGGCGGCGGGGAGGAAGGTCGCCACCCAGTCCTTGATGGAGGCTCCACCCGTCACCGTCGTCGTGAAGCTGGCTCCGGGCGCCACCATGGACGTGGGGCACGACAGCGGGGGTGGAGCGCCGTCGTCGTTCGTGATGGTCGCCTGACCCTGGCCGTCCAGGATC
>Ga0105248_10007251_pt1 | contig 12167 bp, 15 predicted proteins | sample KBSS34metaG_FD_81524 | JGI IMG/M metagenome (GOLD analysis project Ga0105248, IMG submission 81524) | Switchgrass rhizosphere microbial communities from Kellogg Biological Station, Michigan, USA - KBS S3-4 metaG | ecosystem: Host-associated > Plants > Roots > Rhizosphere > Soil | place... | reverse complement strand
CCCGACACGAACACGATCTTCTCGCGCGGGATGCCGAGTTCCGGCATCACCTTCTGCACGTTGTTGAGAATCGCGTAGTCGCCGCAGCCCGGGCACCAGCGCACTTCCTGATCGGAGACGAAATCCGCTTTCTTCATCTGTCCCGGCGGCGGCGCGATGCGTCCGGACACCGACGATCCGGCTTCACTCTCAGCCGAGACTACTTCACCCGCAAGTTTGTTGCCGTTGCCATTTCCAGTGATATTAGTGCTCATAAATACTCCTCAACCTTTCTCACGATCTCCCGGATCTGGAACGGGCGGCCTTTGACCTTCGAGAAAGGCACCGCATCAACCAAATATTTCGCGCGAATCATTGTGCAAAGTTGGCCCAGGTTCATCTCGGGAACGATCACCGTTTCAAACGCGGCGAGCACTTCGCCAAGATTGCGCGGGAACGGATTCAGGTGACGCAGGTGCGCCGCCGAAACGCTCTTGCCCTCGCGTTGCATCTTCTCGACCGCGGAGCTGATCGAACCGTAAGTCGAACCCCAGCCCAGCACGAGCACCTTGCCGCTCGTTTCACCCATCACTTCGACGGGCGGTATGTCGTTGACCGCGCGATCGATTTTCTCCTGGCGCAACTTCACCATCAGGTGATGGTTCTCGGGATCGTAGTTCACGTTGCCGGTGATGTGCTGCTTCTCGATGCCGCCGATGCGATGTTCCAAACCCGGCGTGCCGGGAAGCGCAAACGGCCGCGCGAGTGTTTCTGCGTCGCGCGCGTAAGGCATGAACGTTGTCGGGTCCGTGTGAAACTTCACTTCGATCCGCGGCAACGCCTCCACTTCCGGAATGGCCCACGGCTCAGCGCCGTTGGCGAGATATCCGTCGGAGAGATAAAAGACCGGCGACATGTACCTGAACGCGAGCCGCACGGCTTCGATTGCCATGTGGAAACAATCCGCGGGCGTCGCCGGCGCGACTACGATCGCCGGACACTCGCCGTTGCGTCCCCAAACTGCCTGAAACAGATCCGCCTGTTCCGTCTTGGTCGGCAATCCTGTAGAGGGGCCGCCGCGCTGAACGTTGACAATCACGAGCGGCAACTCGGTCATCACCGCGAGTCCGATAGCTTCCTGTTTCAAAGCGACGCCTGGACCAGACGTTCCCGTCAGTCCGATCTGACCGGCGAAACTCGCGCCGATTGCCGCGCAAACAGCAGCGATCTCGTCTTCTGCCTGAAACGTCTTCACGCCGAAACTCTTGTGACGCGAGAGTTCGTGCAGAATGTCTGACGCGGGTGTGATCGGATACGAACCGTAGAACAGCGGACGGCCCGAGATCTGTGACGCCGCGACAAACCCGAGCGCGGTCGCTTCGTTACCGGTGATCTTGCGATATTTGCCTGGGGCGATCTTCGCCTTCTTGACGGTGTAGTGCGTCGTGAAAACTTCAGTCGTGTCGGCGAAGTTGTAACCCGTCTTCAGCGCGATCTCGTTAGCCTTCGCGAGCTCGAGATTCTTCGCAAACTTCGCCCGGATCCAGTTGAGCGTGTTTTCCATCGGCCGGTCGTAAAGCCAGTAGAGCACGCCGAGCGCGAAGAAGTTTTTCGAACGATCGATCTCTTTGCGCGACAGCTCGACGTTGCCTTTCAACGCGTTCATGTTGAGCGTCGTGATCGGCAACTTATGCACGCGGTAACCGGCGAGCGAATTGTCTTCGAGGGGGTTGCTCGCGTAGTTCGCGTATTTCAGGTTCTCACCCGTAAAGCTGTCGGTGTTGACGATGAGCGTGCCGCCTTCTTCGAGGTCCGGCAGGTTCACTTTCAAGGCCGCTGGATTCATGGCGACGAGCACGTTTGGCTGATCGCCCGGGGTTTTGATGTCCTGGCTGGAGAAGTTCAACTGAAAACCGCTGACTCCGGGCAAACTGCCGGCGGGGGCGCGAATTTCGGCGGGGAAGTCCGGCAGCGTGGAAATGTCGTTGCCGACCACGGCCGAGGTATTGGTGAATTGCGTGCCTGTCAACTGCATGCCGTCACCGGAGTCGCCGGCGAAACGGATCGTTACGGTTTCGAGCTCTTCCAGATGTTTCTCAGCCTGAGTGACAGGGGGTTCTATAACAGTGCTCATTTCGTATTGTCAGACCCTTTCAATGATGATGGCCGGGAAGCGGCAAACATAGTATAGGTCATGTAGCGGTAGATGTCTTATCGAGTGTAAGGCGACATCGCCGCGAGCTTCTCGATGATCGGCGGGAGCACGCGCAGAGTCGTTTCGATGTCCGCTTCTGTGTTGTATCTGCCGAGGGAAAAGCGGATGGAGCCTTGCGCCGCGGTGTAGGGGACGTTCATCGCGCGCAGGGTTGCGGACGACTCGTGCGTCGTCGAGTGACACGCCGAACCGGTCGAAACACAGATACCGGCTTCGTCGAGATGCGCGAGGATGTTTTGTCCTTCGACGAATTCGAAGGAAACGTTCGAAGTGTTTGGCAAACGCTTCGCGCGATCGCGTGTGCCGTTGACACGCGCCGTGGGGATCTGTTCGAGAATACCGTCTTCGAGCCGGTTGCGGAGTGTCTCGATCGGTTCGTGGCAGTTGTCCTGCTGTGCCAGACGACACGCTGCGCCGAGGCCGACGATATTTGGCACCGCGAGCGTTCCCGCGCGACGCCGTTGCTCCTGCGCGCCGCCGATGATGAACGGGGCGAGCGAGATCTTGTTGCGCACGTAAAGCGCGCCGACGCCTTGCGGCGCGTGCAGCTTGTGACCCGAAAGCGCAAACAGGTCAACGTCGGTCATCTTCAAATTGATCGGAACTTTGCCGGCGGCCTGAACGCCGTCGACGTGAAACACCGCGGCGGAACGCTCGCGCACGATCTGTCCGATCTCTTCGATCGGAAACAACACCCCGGTTTCGTTGTTGGCGAGCATCGTCGATACCAAAGCCGTGTCAGGCCGCAGCGCCGCGCGCAACTCATCGAGATTCATTTCACCGGTTTCACTAACGCCCAGCCAGGTCACTTCGTAACCTTCGTTCTCCAGCAGCCCGCACAGATTTCGCACGGCTTCGTGTTCGACCTGCGTCGTCACGATATGTCGTTTCGACGGATCGGCAGCGAGCACGCCGCGGATGGCCCAGTTGTCTGACTCCGAACCACACGACGTGAAAACGATCTCGCTTGCGTCCGCGGCGCCGAGCAGTTCTGCAACCTGTTCGCGGGCGCGTTCGACCGCTTGCTTCATCTCGCGCCCGAGCGCGTGCGCTGAAGAAGGATTGCCGAAAAGCTTGCTGAGATAAGGTTGCATCGCGTCGAGCACTTCCGGCGCGACTTGCGTGGTGGCGTTGTTATCGAGATAGATCATGGCGGGTATCGAGTATTTCCTGGATTAGTTGATGACATGAGCCGCAGCCCCCGCCCGCGTTGCAGGCGCGCGTGACTTCGGCCACGGTTTCGAGACTACGCGAGGCGATCTCGCGTTCAATCGTACGTTCGGAAACAAAGAAACAGGTGCAGATGAGCGCTTCGTCGCCGGCCCAATCGTCGCGCGCGGCGTCGCTGTACTCGCGAATCGCGGCCAGCAGCGCGTCGCACGCGAGTTTCGGACAGTGCTCTCTGCCTGGCTCCAGCTCGGGAAACTCTCTTTCCAGTGCATGCCGATCCTGTCCGATGATGGCCGCTTCGGCAGTCGGGACATTCACCACTCTTTCGGTCAACATCGACGCCGACGCAACGAGCACACTACAACCCGTCGCCTTAAACTTCGCCTGCGACACGACCTGCGTTTCATCGACCTGAATAGAGAAACGGACGTGGGCTCCACAAATTAACGACGCGGAACGTCCCGTAAAGCTCGGCAGGTCTGCATCGCCAATGTTACGCGGATTGAAGAAATGATCTGAAACTGCTGCTGGTAAACCTGACACGCCTTGCTGAAACTACCCGCGGGCTTCCCGTTTGTCAAAAACGCGCGAAACAGCTACGCTTTCCTTTCGCAACTCTCAAGAAACTCAACTCTATGACGCAACTAAACGAACAGCTCATTCTCGACAGCCTGCGGCAGATCCAGGACCCGGATCTGCACAAAGACATCGTTACCCTCGGTTTCGTTCGCGACCTTAAAATCGACGGCGGACACGTCGCGTTTCGCATCGTGCTGACCACGCCCGCTTGTCCCGTGAAAGCCGAGATGGAAATCGCCGCAAAAGAGATCGTCAGCGGCTTGCCGGGCGTGACTTCGGTCGCGGTAACGATGGACGCGGAAGTACCCAAAGGCCGCGGACTCGGCGAGAAACTTACTATCGAAGGCGTGCGCAACATCGTCGCCGTGTCGTCCGGCAAAGGCGGCGTCGGCAAATCAACGGTGGCCGTAAACCTCGCGGTTTCTCTCGCGCTTGACGGCGCGCGCGTCGGACTGATGGACGCCGACGTTTACGGTCCGAACGTGCCGATCATGCTGGGCGCGAGCGAGGCGCGGCCGGAAGTTGACGGGAACAAACTCGTGCCGATCGAAGCCTTCGGCGTGAAGTTTATGTCGATGGCGCTTCTGCAACCGGGCGACAAACCAATGATCGTGCGCGGGCCGATTTTGCACGGCCTGGTCAAGCAGTTTTTGTCGGACGTGAAGTGGGGCGAGCTCGATTATTTGATCGTGGACATGCCGCCGGGCACTGGTGACGTGCAGTTATCGCTCGCGCAGCTCGTGCCGGTGCAGGGGGCGGTCCTCGTAACCACGCCGCAAAACGTCGCGGTCGCGGACGTGCGACGCGCGTTGCGTATGTTTGAAACGGTCGCGATTCCAGTGCTCGGAATCGTCGAGAACATGAGCTACTTCATCGCGCCGGATACCGGCATCCGTTACAACATCTTCGGCGAAGGCGGCGGTCAGATGCTCGCGCAGCGATACAGCGTGCCGTTTTTGGGCGCGGTGCCGCTGGGGATCGAGGTCCGCGAAGGAGGCGACAAGGGAGTACCGGTCGTCGTCAGCCATCCGGAGTCGCCGCAGGCTCAGGCGTTCCGCAAAGTGACGGAAGAGGTCGCCCGGCAAGTCTCGATCGAGGCGATGAAACCCGAACTTGTCGTTTTAGGCAAAGGGCAATAAGATAGGGGCCGGCTACGGGTTAATAAGGGATTAGCAGGAATTATAGAAGGAAGAGGATAGATCATGTCAGCAACCACAGCGCCAACCATAGCACTGAACGTCACTGAGTCGGCCGCGACCGAGATCAGGAAATTTATGTCGAGCGAAGAAGATTTACCGCAAACCGCGGGACTCCGCGTGCGCGTCGTGCCGGGCGGCTGCTCGGGCTTCCAATACAGCCTCAACATCGAAGAGCAGTCACGCGAAGGCGACTTCATCATGGACGAGAAGGGCGTGCGCATGTTTATTGACATGTTCAGCGCGCAATACCTCAACGGCGTGGAGATCGACTATGTAACCGGCGTGATGGGTTCGGGATTTACGTTCAAGAATCCAAACGCCACCGGCAGTTGCGGCTGCGGCTCTTCGTTTACCGCCTAAACACACAGCGGCGAGAGAATTTCAGCGGGAGACGGGAGCAATCCCGTCTCCCGTTTTGGTTTTATCAATCTGCTGTTTCGTTCTGTTTTTATTTTTCTACCCAACGATGCTACGACTCACGCAAGCAACGACTCCCAGCGACATCAACGAGGTGCGCACGCTTTTCAAAGAGTACGAAGCCGGCCTCGGCATCAGCCTGTGCTTTCAAAACTTCGCGGAAGAGCTCGCGAACCTGCCCGGTGAGTACGCGCCGCCACGCGGCCGGCTGCTGCTCGCGCGGGAATTCGATCAGATCCTCGGTTGCATCGCGTTACGACCTGTCGGGCCAACAACCTGCGAGATGAAGCGCCTCTTTGTTCGACCCGAACATCGCGACCGGCGTCTCGGCCGGGTCCTCGCGGAAGCGATCATCCAGGAAGCGCGAAAGATCGGTTACACACACATGCGTCTCGACACCATCGCGGGCAAAATGGACCGCGCGATCGCGCTCTATCGTTCTATCGGTTTTGTTGAAATTCCTCCTTATTACGACACGCCAGTTGACAGCACGACGTTTATGGAGCTTGATCTAACCGCCAAGCACTAAAAACATTATCTCGGGAGAACAAGGATAGATGCCTAAGATCCAAGCCGAAACCGCTACTGGTCTGATCGAAACTGAAGCACCTGCCGGAAAGAAACTCGTTTTAGCAATTGAAGACGCCGGAGTTGACATTCTTCACCGCTGCGGCGGCAACGCTCGTTGCACCACCTGCCGCGTCGAGATCCTCGAAGGCGAACCGGGTGAGATGGAGGAGCTCGAGCGAAACCGGCTCGCCGTGGAAGCGGAGCTCGCGCCGAACACTCGCCTGTCGTGCCAGATTCACGTCAACAGCGACCTGAAAGTTCGAGTCATAAACCAGGCCAGCGTGCGTGGCATGGATCCCGGCCCCCGGCCAATTGATTAGTCCGCTCGACGAATGGTCCGGCGGTTTGGAGCCGGATTGCGTCGCGGGTGGTCTGGGTGTAATCTTCGCGTGTAATTCCAGGCCTACATCACGGAGGACGTATGTTAATTGAGTCAACTGCTCATCTCCCCATCAGTCTGGCTTTCTTGCAGGATGTTTTTCACGCCCCGGATGGGCAGGCGTTAGGCCGAATCATCCTGCGCTGGTCCCACTTCGTTGCCGGCATCACCTGGATTGGATTGCTCTACTTTTTCAATCTCGTCAACGTTCCGTTTCAAAAGGGAATCGACGCCGACACGAAGAAAAAAGTGAACCCCGATCTGCTCGGGCGTGCGCTGTGGTACTTCCGTTGGGGCGCAGTCATCACGGTCCTGGTCGGTCTGACGTACTACGCGATGTACATCCTCAAGACCGACGTCAACAACGCCAACATCCTCGGTGGTGGGCACATCAACATCTGGTACGTGCTGATCATGTGGATTCTCTATCCGATCGTTCTCTTCGGGATCGAGTTTCTCATCATCAAGAAAGCACCGGGACTGATTAAAGACGGGCGCATTTTTGCGATCGTGATGTTTGTCCTAGTGGCGATATTCACCTACGGCATGGTCGCGTTCTTCAATTCAGCGTTGAGTGTCGGCACGGAGAGTTACGCGAGTAACAAGGCTTACTCGATCGGCATTGGCGGCGCGTACGGCATCGTGATGATGCTGAACGTGTGGGGAATAATCTGGCCCAATAACAAGCGAATCCTTGCGGCTACTGCGGGAACGGGTCCCGCCGCGCCGCCGGAGCTGGCGCGCCAGGCGTTTATTGCGTCGCGGACAAACACGTGGCTGTCGCTGCCGATGCTGCTCTTCATGGGAACGTCGCATGGCGATTGGGTGATTTTCGGCAGGTAACGGCAGTAGGTTTTGGCAACAGGGAACTAACAACGGGAGGGGAGTAGTATGACTACAAGCGGCGATTACAAAGCACGGCAGTTTGATCTCAGCGGGCTTAAAGGCATCTCCGACGAGACTCTGGAGATGCATTTCAAGCTCTATGAGGGCTACGTCAAGGAAACCAACAATCTCAGTCAGCGAATCAACGAGTTCATCAAAGACGGAAACGTCGATCAGGAAGAGATGCCCGCCTATTCGGAGCTGACACGCCGGCTCGGGTTTGAGTACAACGGCATGGTCCTGCACGAATACTATTTCGACAATCTGATCAAAGGCGGCGGTACTGGTGATCCCGATCGCGCGTCGCAGTTTGTGAAAGCGGCGTCGTCGTCTTTCGGGAGTTACGACATCTGGAAGGCCGACTTCGTTGGGATCGGGAAGATGCGCGGCGTGGGCTGGGCCATCTGCTACCAGAATCCGGCGAACGGGCGGTTGTCGAATCACTGGATTACGTTGCACGAGACAGGAAACGTCGCGGGGTTTACGCCGATCCTGGTGATGGACGTTTGGGAGCACGCGTTTTTGCTCGACTACAAACCGGCGGAACGGCCGAAGTACATCGAGGCGTTTTTCTCAAACATCGCGTGGGGCGAAGTCGAGAGGCGTCTGAAAGGTCAGCCACAGACTGCACAAAAATCAGCGTAATCTGTGGCTGGTTTTACTTCTGGGGCAGAGGCGGTTTCGTCAGGTTGCAGTCGTCAACCGAGAGCGACCGCAGAAAATTGAGCAGATCCTCACGCTGCTCTGGTAATAGCTTGTGCGCCTGGAGGTTCTTCTTGTCCAGATGCTCGTTCGGTTTGCCGCCCGCCAACATGATATCTACCGCTTCCTCCAACGTCTTCGCACTCCCGTCGTGAAAATACGGCGCTGATTTCGCGATGTCGCGCAAGGTCGGCGTCTTGAACGCGCCCGTGTCTTCCGGCCTGTTCGTCACTTTGCCGCGGCCCGGATCCGGCTCCTTCTGGTCCATGCCGATGCCGATGTTGTGATACTGCTGATCCGTAAACAAGACACCGTCGTGGCAGTTGTTACACTTGATCGCCTGAAAGATGTTCCACCCGCGCCACGCGCTTTGACTGATCGCGTTGTTGTCGCCGCCCTTGTAACGATCCCACGCCGTGTTGCCGCTAATAATCGTTCGCTCATACGCAGCGATCGCTTTCACCACGTTATCCGGGTTCGCATCGCTCTGAAACACCTTTTGAAACTGCGCGCGGTAACCTTCAAGCGCGTTCAACTTCGTGACGATCTCATCCGCTTTCGCGCCCATGTTGGCGCCGGTCCACGCGGCCAGCGCCTGCTTCTCGAGCGAGCCGCTGCGGCCGTCCCAGTAAAATTCTTTGTGATAGCCGATGTTCCAAAGCGTCGGGCTGCTGCGCGGCAGTTGCTTGTTACCAGCGCCAATCGCCTTCGGTAGACCATCGGTCAAACCCTTCTCGCAAACGTGACACGAGTAGCACGATCTCGAACCATCGGAGCTGAGTCGCTCGTCGAAGAATAGCTGCCGGCCCAGCGCGACCTTTTCCGGCGTCATCGGATTGTCACCAGGAATAAGCATCGCCTCGTAGGTTGAGAGTTGCGCAGGCAGCGGCTGAATCTCCGGCGTGAAGACGCTGCTGCTGGTGCTGTCTCTAACGTTGGAGCTGCATGCGGCGAGTAACGCCATGACGACCAGGAAGAGGGTTGGTCCAAGAAGCAGGTTTCGGGTGTTCATAGTGCGCGGATTCTGCCATCTATCTTTGCGAAATGTCTATAGTCGTTTGTATGCTGGCAAACGGACATGCAACGGTTTCCAATAGCGATTTTGACGACTCTTTTGCTGGCGCTGGCGAGTTGTTCGAGTAACAGCGACAACGCACACACCACGGCGACGACCGTCGTGCCGCCGCCGGCGCGGCAAGTGCTGCGCGTCGAGACGCGGCCTTCGGCGAAAGTACCAGCCAAACTCGTTGATTCGATTCGCGAAGATCCGCAGTTCAATCCGAAAAATCCCCTCCTCGTTTTCGACCTGCCAAAGAGCGCCTATCGTGAAAATGAAGAAGTCGTGATTGATTTTTCACTCGCGAACGCGACGTTGAAAGGCGATGGTGGCGAGTATCGCGTCCGCTACATCGTGGACGACGGCGAGATGCGGTGGATCGACAAGTGGGAACAGGTCGTGTTAACCGGCTGGACGCCGGGGAATCATACGATTCGGATCGAGCTCGTTGGGCCAGACGGCTGGCCCTACCGGAATGGGAATCAAAACGTGGTGACCCGCGAGTTCACGATCACAAAGTGATTGAATTGAAGCAGACATTGTTCGAGCAGTTGGTGGAGGAAGCGTCGAGTTGCACGCGCTGTCCGGCGATGTGCGGCCGCAGCGCGGTGTTGAGCAAACTCAACGGCTCACCGAGCGCGCGCATCATGTTCATCGGCGAAGCGCCCGGACGTAAAGGCGCCGACCGCACGCGCGTCCCGTTCTCCGGCGATCAGTCAGGCGCAAATCTCGATCGCTTCCTGCGGTCGATCGACTTGCGACGCGAACAGATCTTTATCACCAGCGCGGCGCTGTGTAATCCCCGCACTGAATCCGGCGCCAATCGAAAGCCGACGCAGAAAGAACTGTCGAACTGTTCCGACTTTCTCCAGCGGACGATCGCGCTGATCGATCCGAAAGTGATCGTCACGCTCGGTTCGGTTGCACTCGAAGCGCTAAAGCGCATTCAATATCACGAGTTGAACCTGAAGGATTCGGCGGCGCAGATTCATTCGTGGCAGGAGCGCACGCTCGTGCCGATCTATCATCCGAGCCCGCAGGTGCTGGCGTCGCACCGGCGCGAGGCGCAGCAGTTGCTCGATTACCAGGTGGTGGCGCAGGCGATTAGAAGCTCATGAAAGAAACGATAGCGACAGACAGTGCAGCAATGGTCATGGACGACGACGTGATGGCGGAGTACGCGGCGGTTCGCGACGGTGGCGTGGGGTTGATCGACCTTTCGGCGCGCGGGCGGATCAGTGTGAGTGGTTCGGAAGCAGTGATGTTTCTGAACGGACTGATCACGAATGATCTGAAAGCGCTCGCGGAGAATCGCTGGATGCCGGCGGCGTTTCCGAACGTGCAGGGGCGTTTGCTGGCGGCGGTGCGCGTGATCCGAAGAGCTAATGACATCCTGCTCGACACAGAAGCCGCGACGCGCGAGAAGGTCATTAAGATCATTGAGCGCTTCACGCTCGCGGGAGATTTCAAGGTCAGGGATCTCACCGGTGAACAACCAATGATTTCCCTCCAGGGGCGACGCGCCGCCGAGATCGTGAAAAAGATCTTTGGCGTGAAAGATCTCCCGCGTGACGGCGTGTGGCAAAACGAAGACGTCACGATCGTTCGCGCGACGCACACCGCCGAAGAAGGCTTCGACGTGATCGGCGCGCTGCCGGCGTTCGACGCCACTCCCGTGAGCGAGCGGGTTGCAGAAATTTTAAGAATAGAAGCCGGGATCGCTCTTTATGGCGTCGATATGGATGAATCGAATGTCGTGACTGAGACGAACCTCGACGATGCGGTTAGTTTTACGAAGGGCTGTTATCTCGGACAGGAGATCATTATCCGTATCAAGCACCGCGGACACGTCGCGAAGAAGTTGACGGGGCTGCGGTTTGAAACCGATCGCGAGATCGAAGCGGGCGCGGCGATTAGGTCTAGCGACGAGAAAGAGATCGGACGCGTGACGTCGTCGACGTTTTCGCCGCGGCTGGGAACGACCGTCGGTCTTGGTTACGTCAGGTACGAACACCTGACGCCGGGCTCGAAAATAATTGTCGATGGTGTTAGCGCGGAGACCGCTGAGTTACCCTTAATCCGTGGCAGTTGGTACCACGAATAATGCAAGAAAAAGAATCACAACAAGATCTCGATTTCGAGCAGGCGCAGCTCGCTTATTCGATCATCGAAAACCTCGTCGAACACACGCGCATCGTCAGCGACCTGATTGCGTTGATGGCCCAGGTGCTCGACGAAGACACCACCAAAGCGCTCACGCAAACGCCAACCTGGACCGCATACCTCGACAGCCGCCGTTCGATGGAAAAAACAAAGCTGGACATTGAAAAGTTCGCCGATATCCTCAACCGGCTAAAACCTTAGCAAACGCGCGTATCGACTCGGGCGCCTCGCTATCGAAGTCAAACGTCACGCCACCCATCTTAATCGCCAACGTCTCTGCCGCCGCGAGCTTCAAAAACTCTTGCCGCGTCATCGGAAACACCATCTTCTCACCAATCCACGACCGACCCGGTACGGGGTTCCGGATCGCCGAACGATTCGAACCGAAGTGAATCGGTTTTCCATCCAACAGGAAAACAACGTACAGATCCGTGTTCAGCCGCCGCGCTTTCACGACTGACACGAGCTCGAAGTTCACGCGCTCGGGCAGCGCCGGCGTCTTTCCCGAATAGTCGTAGTAGATGGAAAACGAAAGACTGTGGTAGCGATCTTTCTCGCCGGAGAGTTTCTTTGCAGGCAGACGAACGGTCGTGAGGTTCTTCTGCGAATCGTAAACAGTTTGAAGCTGCGGCTGTTGAATCGAAACGAAAGCGATGACCGCGAGTACGAGTGCTTTTAGCATGTCGCTCAACGAATCATCATGATCACCTGGCGCTCGCGTCCGCCATCAAACTCGCACAGAAAAATTCCCTGCCAACGTCCGAGCAACAACTCGCCGTCTTTGAAAGGAACCGTGACCGACGTGCCTACGAGACTGGTCTTGATGTGCGCGTCGGAGTTTTCCTCGCCGTG
>Ga0105248_10007249_pt1 | contig 12167 bp, 9 predicted proteins | sample KBSS34metaG_FD_81524 | JGI IMG/M metagenome (GOLD analysis project Ga0105248, IMG submission 81524) | Switchgrass rhizosphere microbial communities from Kellogg Biological Station, Michigan, USA - KBS S3-4 metaG | ecosystem: Host-associated > Plants > Roots > Rhizosphere > Soil | place... | reverse complement strand
GGCAGCGACGCCAAGACGGCGGTGCAGCTTCGACTGGCCTGCCGCCACCAGCGTCGCCTGGACGAGAAAAAGGATCACCCAACTGGAGAAGAGGAGCCCGTGCGCAACGACGCGCGGGGAAAGCGCCGGCATCGTCGTCGGCCTCAGGTAGAACGACGGGCTGAAGCCCATCACTATCGCGCCAAGGACCGCAACACCCATCCCGACGTAGAACCAGCGATCGGATCGCGGCGGCGCGGTTTCGTGACGCCGGCCGGCGCTCGTGCTCGTGCCCGGTGATGTCGTCCACGGCAGCGTCATGGCACTGCGATGTCGGGTCTGAGGATTCGTGCTGCGCGGCGAGCCATGCACGCATGATGCAGTCGAGGCCGGGCATTGCGGAAGGACTCTGCGCGCCAATCGATTGACCGCGCGCGCCAGATGGCGGCAACCACCGCCGGTCGGCGCGAGTGCCGACAACGAGGGGGGACAATCCGTTCCGCGTAAATTGAAGCCTGTCGTATACTTAGCTTTCTCGCGCGGTGAGGTGGCCGAGTGGCCGAAGGCGGCGGTTTGCTAAACCGTTGTACGACCTTAAAGTTGTACCCAGGGTTCGAATCCCTGCCTCACCGCCAATTAAGCGGGATCCCTTCCACGAGCAGGTCAAACCGCTAGCCAAGAGTTGGACGCTCACTCTGAGCGCAGCGCGAGGAGCGGATCGATCCTGGCCGCCCGCCGAGCGGGGACGTAGCTCGCGATCGCGGCGATCACCCCGACCGCCCCGACAGCGGCCGCGATCGTCAACGGATCCCGCGCTTTCATCTCAAAGAGCAGCGACCCGACCCAGCGTGACACACCGATCGCGCCGAGCACGCCCGCGGCCAGCCCGCCGCCGGCGAGCCAGAGGCCGCGCCTGAGAAACAGCCGCACCACCGCAGACCTGTTCGCGCCGAGCGCCATGCGGATCCCGATCTCCTGCGTACGTTGTGACACCAGATACGCGAGCACTCCATAGATGCCGATGGCCGACAGGAGTGCAGCAAGCAGCGCGAACAGCGCGATCAACGACGCGTTGAGCCTCGGCTGAGCAGCGCTCTGGTCGATCAGGTCGTTCATGTGCTGGATGCCGAAGACCGCAAGTTGCGGATCCATGTCGCGGACAGTCTTTCGCAGCAGGGCCGCGGCCTGCGCGCGCTCGTCGGCCCGGATGATGATCGTCATCGACGGCCACATGAAGCTCGCCGTCGACATGTACATCGTTGGCGCTGGAGTCAGAGACAAATCGAGATTGCGCACGTCACCGGCGACGCCGACGATGGTGAACCGGCCGTTGCCCCCGGCGTCGATCTGCCGTCCGATCGGGTCCGTTTCCCCCCACAGTCGTCGCGCCATCGTCGCGCTGACAATCAGCGTCTTCTTGTCGGCGCTGCCGGAGGATTCGAAGTAGCGTCCACGGACAAGGGGGATGTGCATGGCGGCGAAATAGCCAGGGCTGACGATGCGCCAGTCGGTCTGGAGCGACGCGCTGCCGATCCGTGTCTCTCCGACGCCGTTGATGGGCATTCCGGTGTTGCCGCCGCCAAACGGCGCTCCGCTCGACATCGCCACCGCCTGGACGCCGGGGGCGGAGGCCAGTCGATCGAGCAGCGGTTTGTAGAAACCGTCCCACGGTGAGTCCGGCGCCCTGTATCGATCGGGCTGCAATCCCATCTGGCCTGTCGTAATGTCGGCAGGATCGAACCCGAGCTCGACACGTTGCAGCCTCTGCAGGCTTTGAACCAGCAGACCGGCGACGACCAGGAGCACGGTCGCGAGCGCGACCTGCGCGGCGGCCAACATCTGGCGCGACCGCGCGCCGGCGTGTGAACTGCCTCGGCTGCCGTCTTTCAGGGTCCAGACGAAGTCGCCGCGCGAACTCGCCAGCGCAGGCAGAATCGCGAACGCGAGCCCGGTCACGATACAGACGCCCAGCGAGAACAACAGCACCGGGGCGTTGACGATCGTCTCGCTGGCGCGCGGGAGACTGTCCGGCAGCCATTGGCGCATCACCGGGACCGTCCAGTACGCCAGCAGTATGCCGGCCGCCCCGCCGAGGACGGACAGGACCAGTCCTTCGGTGAGCACCTGACGCACCAGACGCCGGCGCGCAGCCCCGATCGCCATGCGCACGGCAATCTCGCGCCTGCGCGAGGCGGCCCGCGCGAGCATCAGGTTCGCAACGTTTGCCGCGGCGATGAGCAGCACACAGCAGACCGCGCCGAGCAGCATGAAGAGCGAGCGCCTGGTCGGTTCCGGCACGAGCCAGTCGTACATGGTCGACATCTCGATACCCCAGCCTTTGTTGGATGCCGGGAACTCCGCTTCGAGCTGCCGTGCGATCGTCTCCATCTCCTGGCGCGCCTGCTCAATCGCGTATCCGTCGCGCACCCGTCCGATGACGCTCGCGACGTGATTGTCGCGCTGCTCAGTGGCGGGCTCGACGCGCAGGGGCATGTAAAACTCCGCGGTCAGCGGCACGCTGCTCTCCGCGATCACGCCGACGATGGTGTGCACCTGGTCGCCGATGGTCACCGTCCTCCCAACGGCCCCGGCCTCGCCGCCGAAATAGCTGCGCCACAGGGAGTCGCGAATCAGCGCCACCCGCTCGGCGCCTGCCGCCGCGTCGGAGGCGGCCAACAGGCGGCCGGCCATCGGCCTGGCGCCGAGTATCCGGAAGTACTCCGGGCTGATGGACACGGACCGCACGCGGATGGCCTCCGCGGTCGAGCGCAGCGTCACGCTGCCGCTGCGCCAGGCGGCCAGGTCCAGTGTCCGCGCGCGCTCGCGCCACGACTGGAAGTTCGGCACCGACACGGAGAAGCCTGTAATCGACAGCGGCCCGTTCCGTTCCCAGATCCGCACCAGGCGGTCCGATGATTCGTAGGGCAGCGGCCGCAGCGCGACGGCGTGCACGACACTGAAGATCGCAGTGTTCGCGCCGACGCCGAGCGCGAGCGTCGCGACTGCCGTGGCGGTGAACAGCGGCGCGCGCCGCAACGAGCGGACGGCGTAGCGCAAGTCCTGGCGCAGCACATCCAGGTGCTCTCCGGGGGCGCGGACGATCGAGTCGGCCAGCAGCTGCGCCCACAGGCGCAGTACTGCGCCGCCGCCAATCGTGCGGTCGTGCGACAGTCGCTCGCGAAATGCGAGCATCATCTCGCGGCCGTAGTCGTCCCGGAACTCTCCGGGGTAGAAGCGCAGGAGGAGGCGGTACAAACGCTCGGCGAAGGTCGGTCCGGCCATCGCTACGATCTCCTCGGCACGAGCCCCGAGTCGCGCGCCTGCGCCAGAAGCGAGGTCAGTCTCTCGGCTTCCGCGGCGGCGACGCGACGACCGAACTTCGTGATGCGATAGAAGCGGCGGCGCTCGTCGGCGCCGGCCGCTCCGGTGGTGAGCTCGTCGATCACGCCTTCGGCCATCATCCGCTTGATGGATCCGTACAGCGTTCCAGGGCTCATTTTCACGCGGCCCGCGGTCCGTTCGGCGACCTCCTGCATGATGCTGTAGCCGTGGCGCTCGCCGTCGCCGAGGGCGATGAGGATGTGGAAGAAGGCGGGCGCCAGCGGCAGCAGCGCCTGGATTTCCGCGTCGATATCTCGTGGCATATCCAACTCCGTTATAACGAAGTTAGATATAACACGGATCGTTAGACCGGGCAACGATCGTCGATGCGCCCCTCTCTGGCAACCGCGACGGACCGGTCGACGTCACAACGTTCGCAGGAACGCGATGAGTTGCTCCCGCTCGCCCGGCTCCAGACGCAGGCCGAATTCGTGACCTTTGATCGCGCGAGTCGGGGTGGCCGGCGGCGTCCACCCGCCAGGTCTGTGCGTTTCCTTCAGGCGATCCGGATCGAACATCTCTTCCAACGACGCCGCCGAACCGTCGTGCAGGTAGTGGCCGCGATACCAGAGCCCTTTGAGCGACGGCACCTTGTAGTATCCGGTGCCTTTGCGCGTCGCCAGCGCCAGTCCCGGGTCTGTGCCGACCGAGATTGGCAGAATGTCGAGGGTTGCGGGGGCATCCTCTGGCCGCGTGAAGCCTGCGGCGAGCGTCAACTTGTTGTTCGTGTAGAGCGGCGGGGTGTGACAGGCCGCGCAACGCTCGCGGGTGAAGATTCGTTCTCCGGCCGTGGCCTTATCGTTGCGCGGATTCGGGTTCGGCGGCGGCTCGAGTGAATAGATATACAGGGCCAGCGCATAAAGGGCCTCGTCCGAGAGCCGCTTCTGAACCCGCTTGGTCCCCGGCGACAGCACGTGATAGGAGCCGAAATCGACGGAGTCGGCGAAACTCACGAGCGCCGCGTACCGCATCAGATCGCCGATGCCTCTATGCAGGTGGGTCGCGGTGTGGTCGAGATACTTTCGATCCTTGATCCCGATGAGGTCGGGGAACTTCGCCGGATAGTACAGACTCCCGTTCCAGCGGGCCAGACCGCCGCTCCGTCGGAACGCCGTCGTCAACTCGCGGTCGTCGTCGTCCGTGATGGTCTTGAGCTTGAGATTGATGTCGTCCGCGCGCCACGGGACGCCGAATGCCTCGTAACGCTTCGCTCCCTGAGGCTCATCACCTGTGACAAACGGCGCGTCACCAATCCCGATCACGCCGTTGCCCGCATAGAGCGGAACCCGTAAGGCTCGAGCGGGACCTCGCGAGCGGTCCTGATTTTCAGCTCCGGTACCGAATTCGGGTGCGCCCGGAATCCGGGTGCCGTTTGGCAGCGGCAGCACATGACAGTTGCTGCAGTTGGAGAATCCAATAGCGACGCCCGTCTTCGTCGGGATCCATCGCATAGAGGGCACTGTACCGTCCGGCGCCGGTTCCGCGTTCTTGAAGGTTGCCGCACTCCTCACCAGCGCGATGAGCTTCGGGTCCAGGGAGCGCAGATGCAGATGATCGGCTTCGTCGAAGACCCTCTGTCCTGCCTTGATCCAGTCCGCTTCGGTCGTGAGGCCGTCAGGCTCGATTAAGGGCTTCGGTCCGACACGTTGCAGCATCTCCCAGTAGCCGTCCGGCTCCCGGCCGGGAAAATAGACCGGATACGTGCGCAGGTTCTCGACCGCCATCGCGTAGTAGTCCGTTGCCGACATGTTCGTGGGCGGCACATTCAGTCCCGCGATCGGTGTCGCCCAGTCCGCGAGGGCGGTCTCGTCCCACGCCTTCGGAATCGTGGGTGCCGCGGAAACAGCGCCTGCGCTATGAAGGACCGCGGCAAGAATGGCGGAGGTGCATACCGCGACGAGGACGGAGAACGTTCGCATCTGTTGCATGGCTGCCCTCGAGAGTCTCCAGTGAGCATCCTGACTCAAATCACTTGCGCGGCGCGAGATCGATCAGCACGACGTCCGAGTGTTCCTGCACGCGCTCGAGGACGATCTCGCGGCCGTCTGAGGACAGGTCGAAATCCCGCACGTTGAAGTCGGCCGCCAGGTTCGTCAGCTGACGCTCTGCGCCCGTCGCCAGATCGATCAGCCAGAGATTCTTGTGCTGGATCTCTCCGCGCATCACCACGAGCGCGCGCTGTCCGTGAAAGAAGCGCAGACGTCTTGCGCCGCGGGTCAGTGTGAGATTCGGAATCGCGTAAGGGCTGGCTGCCGCGCTGACCGCTTTCACCGGGAACGTCGTTCCGATGTCGGCGCCCGAGTACACGAGGAAATCTCCGCCGGGGGACCACACAGGATCGACGGAGTATTCCTGCAAGAGAGGAACGGACGCGCCGTTCAAGGCGATGCGGACAAGGTGCGGCACGCCGTCCGCAACCGCCGCCGACGTGATCGATTGTCCATCGGGCGTCCACGCCGGTGCGCCGCGCAAGGCGAGCGATTCGGTCACCACGCGCGCACCCGTGCCGTCGGCGTTCATCACGTACAACGACGTTCTGCCGCGCTGCGCGACGGAGAAGGCGACGCGTTGTCCGTCGGGCGCAATCTCGGGGCCGCCGATGATTCGCGCGTCCGGCGCGCTCCACAGCTCCGCTGCCGCGCTGTCGACGAGCTTCCAGATGCCATCGCTCGTGCCCTTCGACGAGACATACAGCAGATAACCCGCGCCCAGTCGAGGGGAGAATCCACGTCCAGTCGGCAAGGCGATCGGAGCCGCTGCGGATGCATCGACCGGTGCGTCGGAAATCGGGAGCCGCCAGAACGTTCCGCGAGGATTCGTGAGCGTGGCGATGAGGCGGCGGCCGTCGGCGCTCGCCGCCAGCGAGGTGTAGCGATTCGGTCCCGCATCGACACGGTGCTGCTTCCGACGCTGGACATCCAGGCCGTGCAGCCAGGGGCCGGATCCGTCGCTGTCGCTGGCAAGATACAGCAAGGTCCGATCGTTCACCGCGACGGGATGGCTCACGCGAGCGTTGTGATGCGTGAACCGCTCAGCCGCTCCTCCGGCTGGTTGAAGTCGCCAGATGTCCATCGCGTCGGGCAGGGATCCCTGCACGAAGTAAATGAACGCGCCGTCCGGCGACCACAACGGAAAGTGGGCGTGGAGTCCGGCCGCCGCCGCAAAGATCTTCCGGCCTGGGGTCTGATCGCTCGCGTTCTTCACGAAGGTCGGGTCGCCAGGTCCCGGCGTGTGGTAGACGAGCCGCGAACCGTCATGCGACCAATCGAATTCGGCCACGCCTTCGAGGTACGGCCGCGGCTGTCCGCCGAGCGTGGGTATCGCCCACATGCTGATGTCGGGAGTGCCGGCCGCGCCGGCGCCGCGCGCCCAGAACGTCACGAGCGATCCGTCCGGCGAGAAGCCCAGCGTGCGAACCGATGGATTGACGAGCTCGCGCACGCGGCCTTGCGTCAGGTCGTAGAACTGTCCCGTGCCGATCTGGGTGACCCAGACGTCCATCCGGCCGTTGCGGTCTGACACGAACGCCACGAATCGGCCGTCGCGAGAGACGGCGGCGGCCTGCTCGGTGCCGAAGTCGGTCAGGGTTTGAAACTGCGCTCCGTCGAGCGGGTTGCGCCAGAAGTAATCTGCTCGCTCGAGCAGCGACCAGACTGCAACGAGGGCGAGAAGGAGCCCGCCCGCGGTGAGCAGGCCGACGAGCCGCCAGCGGCTCGGTGCCGGAAGCGCTGATGTCTCTGTTTCGATGTCGGTTGTCGAACGGTCGAGCTGTTCCTGCGGAGGCTCCGTTTCCTGTGGACGCCTGCCGCGCGACCACGCGTCCAGTTCGGAGCGAAAGGCGTAGACCGAACCCAGTTTGTCGTGAACGTGACGGCGGACCGGCATCCGCTCGCGTTTCTCCCAGCGCTGAACCGTGGTGACGTCACGCTTGAGGTAGGCGGCGATCTCTTTCCACGAATCGAGACGGTCATCCGCCGCGATTTCGGCATGGGGCGTCGCGCCAGCCGGAGGTTCGCCCATGAGGGCGCGATTGTACTTTCCGGTTCTCACAGCCGCAATCCACGGCAATCAACGGCAATACGGCGAATCATCGACGGCGCCGTGGATTGCCGCTTGCCCGTGTTTCGTCAGCCGCTCATCGTGCCTTCACGGCGAAACCCGATGCCGCAACAGGCATCACGAAGGAGACACGATATGAAACTCAAGCTGATGTGGTTCTTGCTCGCGGTCATCGCGATCGGCGGAGCGCTGGTCGGCACGTTGCGGGCGACACCCGCGTCCGGGTTCTCGGGCACGACGCTGGCAACCGCGCGATTCGACGAGCTCGATTTGAACTCCCACACGCTCCCGGCGAACTTCTGGCAGGCGAGGCTGAAGACCCAGGGGCTCTCCGACCTGTACGTCCAGTCCAACCTGTGGACGCCCGGCGGAACCACTGGCTGGCACACGCACCCGGGGCCGAGTCTGATCACGGTGACCGCAGGCACCGTCGCCGCGTACGAGGGCGACGACGCCAGCTGCACACCGCACATCTACTCACAGGGGATGGGCTTCGTCGATCCCGGTGACGGTCACGTGCACATCATCCGGAACGAAGGCGCTGTCGAAGCGCGCACGATCGCGGTCCAGCTCATTCCCGCGGCGGCCGCGAGGCGCATAGACGTGCCGGCACCCGGCAACTGCCCCTTCTGAGCCTGAACGCCTGGACGTTTTCATTCGGGAGGCTGACCCCTCCCGAATGACTTTCATTTCTTGATCCAGATCAATGGCGGCCGTCGCGCCGGCCGCTACATTGGTCCTCGTCAACGCGATTCAACAGCGTTGGAGGAGACAGGGATCATGGAATCACTCATTGCATCGTCCGCGGCAGCCGACACCCAATGGTTTGCCTCCTGGTTCGACTCGGACCATTACCATAAGCTCTACGCCCACAGGGACACGGCCGAAGCGGCCAATTTCGTCGACGCCCTTGTTTCGCACCTGAAGCCGGCGTCGGGCGGCTCCATGCTCGACCTGGGATGCGGAGCCGGACGTCACGCCCGGCAGCTCGCTGCGCACGGCTTCAAGGTCACGGGTCTGGACCTGGCCGCACGCAGCATCGAGACCGCCAAACAGTTCGAGGGGCGCACCCTGCGATTCCGGCGGCACGACATGCGCGTCCCCTTCGGCGCGCGCGCGTACGACTACGTGTTCAGCTTCTTCACCAGCTTCGGCTACTTCGACGATCCGGCGGAGCAGGCGACGGTCGTCCGCAACATCGCCCGCGCGCTGAAGCCCGGCGGCCGCCTCGTCCTCGACTACCTGAACGCTCGTTACGCCGACGCGCACCTGACGCCGGAAGAAGTCGTCACCGTTGACGGCGTCGCCTACCAGATCCGCCGCTGGACCGACGGCCGCCGCTTTCTCAAGCGCATCGTCATCGACGATGGGAGGGTTGGTGCGCCGATCGTGTATCGCGAACAGGTCGCGAGATTCTCGCTCGCCGATTTCGAGCGGATGCTGACGCCGCACGGTCTCGACATCGTCGAGTTGTATGGCGACTACCGGCTGAGCGCGTACGACGCGCGAACCTCGCCGCGCCTCGTGCTGGTTGCGAGGAAGCGCGGCGAGAGCGAGGCGGCCGACTACTTGCGCGAGAGGTTCTTGCGGACGCGGCTGATGGTTTCCGGCGAGACACCGAGGTAGGACGCCATCATCCATTGCGGCACGCGTTGCGCGAGGGACGGGTAGCGGGCGATGAATTCGAGGTAGCGTTCCTCGGCCGTCGTCGTCAGAGTGGTGACGATGCGCTGGTCCTTCGCGGCGTTGTGCTTTTGGAGTCCGGTGCGGAACGCGGCGGCATAGCTTGGCACCTGATCGAGCAGCACCTGCTGCGAGGGCGGGTCGATGAGCAGCAGCTCGGAATCCTCCACGGCGTCGAAGAAGTACTGAGAGGGAGCTCCGGTCATGAGGCTGGCGGCGTCGGCGAGCCACCAGGTCTCCGGAGCGAACTGGATGATGTGCTCTTTGCCGTTCGCGTCGATGACGTAGCTGCGCAGGCACCCGGTGGCGACGAACGCCCCGTGTCGCGGGACGTCGCCGGCGCGCTGCAGGAATTCTCCCGCCGGCAGCGTCGTCGGGATGAAACGTTCGCGCACGAACGCGATCTCCTCGTCGGTGAACGAGGCGCGGGCTTCGAGGTAGGCGCGAAGGACGTCGAAGGCAGACATGTGTGAGTGGGTTCGGACCCACCTGGAGTCGGCTGAAATGAGTTTACACCGCGAGAGGTCCTGGGGCTGGAATTGGCGGCGCGTGCTGATCGGTATCGTGGCGCTGATCGCGCTGCTGGCGGCCGCCGGACTCGTGCTGATCGAGGTACGGTGGACACGACGTTTCGACGCGCCGTATCCGGCAATCGCCGCCAGGGCGGATGCGGCGGACCTCGCGCGCGGAGAGTACCTCGTCTACGGCGCGGCCGCATGCGCGTACTGTCACGTGCCGCGGGATCAGTGGAGCAGGCTCGACAAGGGCGAACGCCTGGCGCTGACCGGCCATCATCTGTTCCGGCTTCCGTTCGGCGATATCTATTCCGCCAACCTGACTCCCGATTCCCAGACCGGCATCGGCAGGCGATCGGATGCCGAGGTCGCGCGCATTCTCCGCTTCGGCGTTCGTGCCGACGGCCGCGCGGCGTTCCGCTGATGGAGTTTCAACTGAGCGACGAAGACCTGACCTCAATCGTGTCGTACCTTCGCGCTCAGCCAGCGAAGGCGCACGCCGTGCCCGAGCATCAGCTGACGCGATTCGGCAAGGCGCTGATGGCCTTCGCGATCGCGCCGGCGCAGGCCGCCCCGGTGCCGACAAAAAGCCCGACCGGCGCGACGGTGGAACGAGGCGCCTATCTCGCCAACAACGTGTCGTCCTGTGTGTCGTGCCACACGAACAGAGGTCCGGACGGCGCGCTCGTCGGACCGGCCTTCGGTGGCGGTCAGCGGATGGACGTCGCTGCCGATGCGACGAAGGTGTTCGTGTCGCCCAACTTGACGCCGGATCCCGAGACCAGCCCGGTCGGCGCCTGGTCCGAAGATGCCTTCGTGGCGCGTTTCAGGATGGGCGCGGCGATCCCGGGCACGCCAATGCCGTGGGGAGCATTCGCACGGTTGACCGACGACGATGTCCGGGCGATCTACCGGTATCTGCGGTCCCTTCCGCCGAGTCGCAATCGGACGGGGCCGGCCGTGCAGGAAAAGTCGGCCGCCGTTCCTGCTCAGTAGGTCCGGCCCTTCGAGAACCTCAGGGCCGCCCCGAGCTTCGTCGAAGGGCGGCTAAGCCGGACCCCACGGTTTAGAGCGGTTTCGATATGACTGCAGTGGCGCAGCCCTTTAAGGGCTGCGAAGACGCAGGGCTGAAGCCCTGCGCCACACAAGTCGACACTGCTGTAGCCGGGCTCGCAAGCGTAATTCGCCGGTGAAACCTGTCAGCGCCCGGTCCGGCCCATCGTCCGTTTGTCTCCAAGCCAGTCGCGCTGTTCGCGGTACGCGTCTTGCGGCGTCCCGTTCCGGTAGTGTCCGGCTTTAGCCGGACCGTCTGCCTGCGGTGTCATCCGCAGGGCGTCGGCCTTCAGGAGATATCAATGAACAGAGCACCAGTAACAGTTGCGCGAACGATATCCTTCCTGGTGGCCTTCGGGCTGTTCGCCGCAGCGGCTGACGCGCAGCAGACGGTCGGGGGCTGTACGGTGCTGCCGGCCAACAACATCTGGAACACGCCTGTTGATACTCTGCCGGTGCTGTCCAATTCAGCGTCGATGGTCACGACCATCGGCGCCAGCACGGGGTTTCATGCCGACTTCGGTGCCGGCATGTGGAACGGCGGACCGATCGGTATTCCGTTCATCACCGTCCCCGGGACGCAGACGAAATATCCGGCGACCTTTCTCTACGCCGACGAGAGCGACGCCGGGCCGTACGCGGTACCGTTGAATGCGCCGATCGAAGGGGGCAGCAACTCGACCGGCGACCGGCATGCGATCGCCATCGACACCGGTCATTGCATCCTCTACGAGCTGTATAACGCGTTCCCTCAGACCGCGAGCTGGAGCGCGGACGCGGGCGCGATCTTCGATCTCAACTCGAACGCGTTGCGGCCAAGCGGATGGACGTCGGCCGATGCCGCAGGTTTCCCGATTATGCCGGGGCTCGTCACCTACGACGAAGTGCTGAGCGGCGAGATCAAGCATGCGATCCGTTTCACCGTGCCACGGTCACGCCACGAGTTCGTCTGGCCCGCGCGTCACTACGCCTCGTCGCTGACCGGCACGCAGTATCCGCGCATGGGTGAGCGCTTCCGTCTGAAGGCCGGCGTCGACATCTCGTCGTATCCGGCCGACGTGCAGGTGATCCTGCGCGCCATGAAGCGGTACGGCATCATGCTCGCCGACAACGGCTCGGCGTGGTACATCTCGGGGCAGCCAGACCCGCGCTGGAACGATTCGAACCTTCACTCGCTCGGACAGCTGCTCGGCTCGAACTTCGAAGCGGTCGACGCGACCGTGCTGATGATCGATCCGAATTCGGGCGCGGCGCTCCAGAGTGGCGTGACCGTCACCGTCAGCCCTTCGTCGGCGTCGGTCCGCACGGGGCGCATGCAGCCGTTTACGGCGACGGTCTCCGGCGCGCCGAATACGGTGACGTGGAGCGTGAACGGGACGACGGGCGGAGACGGGGTCGTCGGCGTGATTGATGCCAACGGCCAGTACTACGCGCCGACGGTGGTGCCGAACCCGGCAACCGTGACCGTGCGCGCGACCAGCACCTCGTCGCCGACGG
>Ga0105248_10007247_pt1 | contig 12167 bp, 14 predicted proteins | sample KBSS34metaG_FD_81524 | JGI IMG/M metagenome (GOLD analysis project Ga0105248, IMG submission 81524) | Switchgrass rhizosphere microbial communities from Kellogg Biological Station, Michigan, USA - KBS S3-4 metaG | ecosystem: Host-associated > Plants > Roots > Rhizosphere > Soil | place... | reverse complement strand
CACCGTCGCAAGAAAGTCGTCAATAAATGGCTTATTCTGCTTATCGCGGAGGGCGCGATCAATGTCGCCGGATTCGGATACGTGCAGCTTCAGCATATGCTGATTACTGATCTGCCCGGCGTCAACTTTGGCCTGCTCTAATGGCGACATGCGCAGTGTGCCGCTGCTGTTGGCTTCCCTAGCGAACGCTGCCGCGTCGTGATCGCCTTGAAGCCTGCGCACTAGCACCGGGTTTTGCATCTTGTCGACTGCCGCCGGGTCGATCCCAGCCGCTTTGGCTTCAGCCTTGATCGCATCTTTGTACGCCGCATACTTATCCGGATGCATCTCGGCCGCGCGCTGTAGTGCTAAGGTGCGCCCGTTGCCAGATAGTACATTGCCGTTCTTGTCAATGATCGGCGTCCCGGCGTCGATCCGATGAAAGTCGGTTGTCATTACCTCAGGGTTCATGTTCTGGGCAACGTTGGCGATCTGGGCCTGACTGGACTCCCTCGACCGATCGCGCGGCTGTAGACTGGCATCATACTTTGGGTTGATCCCGCCGTTGGCGGTATTGCTAGCCTGAATACTGCCCATGTCGACGAGCTCATGGCGCATCGTGTAGGACTGATTCGGGTCGTTGCCGTACGCCTTCGTTGTTTCGCCGACGGTTTGCCCAGCCGCTGGGCCTGCGGGCTTCGGCGCCGCCTTGCGCTCACTTTCGCCCGGCGTATGTTTCGTTCCCGCGAATCCTGCTTGCGGCACCCGCTTACCTTCGGCGTTCTTATTCCAAAGCGTTGCCTGTTGGCCGCCGCCGCCGCCCTTGCCCGCGCTTGTGCGACTGCCACCCGCTCGACCCCCGCCGCCCCCACTGCCGCCGCCGCCCATGTTCGCAAACATGGCACGCTGCTGTGCGGTCTGTTCCTTGCGGCGCGCAAGATACGATTGAGATTCTTTCTTCTTCTTCGGCTCAGGCTGATCGAATACGCGCCGCATAACATCAGCGTCGAGGAAGTCACCATGAGCTAAACTGTACTGCCCCATGGTGCTATCTATCTTCAGGATCTTATTTTTGCGATAATAGTCGAGTATCTTATGAGATTCGGCTTCACTGAATCCCTTGTCACGTACCGTACTCAGGAAGCTATTTTCTGCATTCGTGATGCGCTGTGCGATCGGTCGAGCGCCTTGCCGGATCGCCGCGCTATCCGCTGCCGATGGAGTTGACTGAGCTCGATCGGCGCCAGTCATCAGTTTGTCGTTGTTCTTTGGCGTTGGCGGTTTCTTTGGCGTCGAGATCCCGCCCGATCCGCGCGTTGCCGCCGCCGCCGCTTGTGGCGTGCGCTTGCCGCTGGGGCCTTTGGGCCATAGCTCAGATCCGCCGCCGCTCGATCCCCCACTGCCACCCGATCCGCCGCCGCCCATGTTTGCAAACATGGCGCGCTCCGAGTCGGTTTGCGCCTTCTTTGTGGCGTTGAGTCCGGCCGCAGTCAGCACCGGCATGCCGTCGCGATCGATCTTTGCGAGCCCGTTGCGGATCAGCGTGCGCAACTGATCCATGGTCATCTCGCCACCTTCGCTCATGGTCGTTGCGGCGTCGATCAGTTCTTGCGCGATCTTCGGTTTCTCGGGCTCGACCTTTGCAGGCGCTTCGGGCTTCTTGCCGGGGCTGATGCTCGTCGAGCCTGCCCCGCCGCCGCCGCCGCCGCCCCCACCCGATGCACCCGCGCGCCCGGCCCGTCGCTGTGCGAGCTTCCCAGGGGCCCCCTGGGCCGTTTCTGCGGGCCCACCCGATCCGCCCTTGCCGGGCTTTGCGCTTGCGCGCTCTTCGTCACGTTTCTTCTTTGCGGCTTCCCGCTCAGCCTGGGCCGCCAGCTTCTTTGCAGCTGCTGCCGTGCGTGCTACTTCCTGCTCGCCACGTTTGGCAACCTGATCGCGCGCTCGACTGGCGGCATCCTTCGCGCCCTGCACATCGCCACGCTTGGCAGCGTTAAGTAATACGTTGGCCTGTTCCGACTTGCGCGGCGTGCCATCGGCCCCAATCTCTAACAGTCCCTCTTTTGCAAGAAAGTCAATATCTTCGGGCCTGAGCGGCTTGCCCTGAGCGAATTGATTCAGGTTTGCGAGGTGATCGCCCAAGTCGGTTTCGTCGCCGACCTTCGTCATGTTCTGAGCCTGCTGCTTTGTGAGCTCTGCCGCGCGCTCGTCGGCGTGCTGCTGCCGCTCTGCCGCGCGTTGCTCGTCAGTCTTTGGCGGCTTCTTTGGTTTGGCCCCAGCCCCGCCGCCTCGACCCTTCGGGCCTTTTTTCGGTTTCGCCTTTGCGCCGTCGCAGGGCCCGTACTTGCCGTGCACGTTGCACAGGTTGCCGCGAATGCGCCGCACGCCGGGCGATAGCAATTCGCCCGGTTGCCCAGCCCCAGCCGCTGGGGCCGCAGCAGCAGGCGCTGGGGCTGTCGGCTTCTTTGCAGGTGCACCAACCGGCGTATCACTCGACACAGCCTTCTCGACCTGCATACAGCCGCAGTCGCAGTCTTTGATCTTCTTGTTCTTACGTCGGTTGGAGACTCGGCCAACGCCAGGCTGATTAAACAGCGCGTTGTTGCCGGTTGGGGGGATGGCCATGCCCGAGGTGCCGGAGTCTTTCTTTTCTGGGAGCGCATCAAAGTCAGTCAACTTATCCCAGCGCTTCGCAAAGGGTTGACGTGTGGCATGGGCCCAGCGTTGTTGACGACGCGACGCAAACGGCATGGGGTGATCCGCTTATACTTTCGCAGTATATCTATAATAATAGCTTATATGTCAAGCGAGCTCTTTACTAATCTGCCGTTGAATAAGTTGCGCAACCCTACTCCGCCATTTCTTTGCAATGATCGTCGACCATCCTCGGGGCTTCGTCCCAGGATGATGGACGAATCGACGGAAGATGATCGCGCCCGATGCGCCGCCGCTCTGACTGCCGATGAAGCCGGGTCGCGTCTTTGCGCTGTAGCCGCCTTGAAAACGGAGCATCTTTGCGTTGCGCGGGTAGATGTCGTGCGCCCGCGTTCCGGCGTTGAGCATCAGCCAGATCTCATCCTTTGTGCCTACCAGTCGTCCATCCTTCTGGGCCTTGACCGTATAGGTTGGCTGATGATCCCATGTCGAGCTCGTCGACTCGAAGTCGATCAGGGCCCCGGCCGCCGCATCGTCGAGCCCGCGATCGATCGCCTGCTGCATGCGACGCGGGTCGAGCCGATTACGCTTCGGTATGATCGGCTTAATCTTGATCACCGGTAGCACCGCCGGATCTTCTTGCGCATCATGCGGCCATGGCCATGCTCGACGGGCCATACCGATCGACAGAAGCTGTCGACGACCGGCTGAAGCGCCGCGCGTAACACTTGCGCGATCTCGTCGTTGGCCCAGGCGACATACTCAATCAGTTCTTCGTTTGTCATTAGTAAATCACCTTTGGATCGAATGCCGGTGCTTTGCCCTCGTCAGTTATCCGGCCGTGCAACTGCCGCGCAATATTCTGGGCTAGCGTCAGCGCCGGATACGGATCGGCGCCGCTGGGCCCGGGCTGCTCATGCATCATGGCGTTGAGCGTGTCGATCACGGCGTCAGCATCCTGGGCCTTCGTAACCCACTCGACGCCGTTATAGCTTGCGGTGATCCCGCCGACGTCCATTGTAATCATGGCGTTCTCAGCACATCGTACATGAACATGAAGTAATCCGGATCGTCTTTGGCCAGCTTCAGCGGATCGCTATAGAAGTATTCCAGCCCCATGCTAATGATCTCAGTCGAGCCATCGTCGTACCGCTTGCCCATGTAGGCAGAGATAAACCGATCCGCTGCTGCCGTTTCGCTCTCATGATAGTTCTTGTTGTTGGTGATCTCTGCCAGCGGTCGAGGCGTCTCGCCGGCCGTGCGACGGTCTAAGAATGCGTTGGCCCGCGCTTTTACTTCTGGGTTTCTGAATTCGATATGATGCCCAACCTCATGAACAATCGTGCGGTTGCCTGATATCGTTTCGTGTAACCCAATGTCGCCGCTATCGAATCGCCCCTTAACAAATGGATTCTCTCCCGGCCGGTCGACCGCATAGGCACGCGGATCTTTTACCTGACGAAAGTTGATCGTCTTTCCATTGAGCCCAGTTGTACTAGTAAACTTCATCGCGTCAGCGGTTGCTAACTCGATTTCTCTCTGCCGATCGCTCGACGTGTTTCCGCTGAAGTCTAGTTTAACACTGCCGGGCTTGTCAACCATGAGTATGTTACGGCGTACCGTGTCATCCTGCTTCAGAATCTGATCGAGCAACTGTTTACTGTCGCCTTCGTTCTTCTTAATCTGCCGGTCGACCTTTGCGATATCTTTCTGTAATGACTTGGCAAGCACATCATCGCCCGCCGCTATCGCATCATTGCGCTGCCGCGCAAGATCTTCCCGCCGCAAAAAGTGATCATACCGATCACTGTCTAACGCGCGGCGCTTCTCTCGCAGTCCTTCGTTGATCTTCGCCGCCGTATTCTCCGCGTCGATCACTTTCGCATGCGCGTCTTTGGCTTCTTGACTATGGCCCGCCTGCCGCTGGGCCTGGGCTATCTTCGGATCCGCTCGACCTCTGACAGTCGGCGTTACGACTGGGGCTCGGCTGATCGCATCGTTCACATGCGCGTGCAGGTGGGCCGGCACCCGGCCGAGGTATGTATCCTGAGCGTCAGCCAGGCGCTGTAGCTCGGCCGTCGTCGACCGACGTTGCGCCGGGCTCATGTGCCCTGCCTGCTGCTTGGTGATATTCTCGATCCGCTGAGCCCGCGCTAGATAGTCGCTTGCCGCATGCGCCGCGATCCTGCTATCCTGAATGCTCGCCCCGCCGGCCCGCGACGCGCTATAGGCGGCGCGGCTTGCGACGCGCCGCCCCGTACGCCGCCCATGGGTCGACTGATCGTGATGGCCATGCTTCAGCGTTGTTTGTTCATCGCCCCAGCTGTCGATCTCCGAGTCGTCCCAACCGTCAAAGTCTTTCTCTGTAAAATTCTGTCGCTTTACTGGATAGGTGCCGACGAGCGCGGGGCATTCGTCGCAGTGATCCTCAGTCCCGCCCATCTCGCGAGTCAATTCGCCGGTGCCGTCGTTGTTGTCGCGTACTGATATCCGGCACTTGCAGTTCGTAATGCAGGTCTGGTTGCCCGGCAGTAACTCGGGTGGTATAATCCAGTCCCCCCAGCGCTGGCTATAGTACGTTTGCCTGACAGCCCCAGCGTAAAGGCCAGCCCGAGCTGCGATCTGGGCTTCGCTCAGCCCCTCGGCCGCCGCTACGAAGTTTGCGAGGTATTGTCGCTGCACACGTACTAACTGATCGATGTCTTTGCGCTCTGCCCTCGACAGCCCCCGAAACAGCCCCGGGTCGAGTTTAACCCCAGCTCGATCGGCTGTCGCTGCCAGCGCGGCCGCCGTATGGCCCCGCGCAATGATCGCGTCCATCTGTTTGGCCCAGCCGGGCCTGCTGAAGTCCAGCGCCTGAATCGCGTCGAGTGTCAAGGCGTGCAAATTAGTCGGCGTGTCAGCCATCGCCGCGTGCCTTGCGGGCCCAGTCGAGCGCCGCGCGCCATTCCTGATTAATTAGGTCTGGGGTTGTGTCGACATCTTTAACGACGCCAAACGGCTGATCACAGAACGAACAATACAGCGCGTTGGCAGGGCTGTGATCGCCGCACGCCTTGCACTCTTTCATCGTGTATTCTTTGGCGACTGGGGCTGCCCCCTGGGGCTGTTGGCCGGCTGCTTGCGGCGTGTTGCTCGGCAACGGCGTTGTGACTGGCTGTCTAGCCTGGGCCTCGCCGCTGATCAGCTTCTCGTTATCGTTCACGTTGCCCGCTTCGGTTGCGTCAGCAGGCAAGAAGGCTTCGTCGAGATCCCCGGCGTCCACTGCCGCGTTGAGCATCTGCATCGGACTGATCGCCCCGGCGTCAACATAGACCTTCAGCTTGTCGGCTCGGGCCTTCTCTGCCTGGGCCTTCATTGTCTGATCACGCCAGTCTTCCGAGTCGCCCATGAAAAACACGGTCGAGCCCGGCAACGTCGTGTGGGTTAGGGCTAGCTCCCAGTTCTTATCGAAGCCGGCCATGCCCTGCCCTTTGATCCCTTCGTCGCGCACCTGGGCCGCAAGCCCAGTGTTGAGCCCAGCCGGGGCCGGGTCGAACTCCTCGACGTTCATACCGATCGAGTGAGCATAGCGCCGGTACGCATCGGTGCGCTCTTCCTTGACATCGAAGCCGTCAGGTACTTCAGCCAGCGGGATCGTGACGACCGTCGGCGTCGCCGCCATCTCGATCATTGGAACGATGGTCGAGCCCTTATACAATACAAAGCCCCGTTGATCTCTGGCATCGTCCGAGCTGTTGAGTGCGTCGCGTAACATCTTGTCGGATACGCCGTTCACAAGATGAATAGCCAGGTTGCGCGTGCCGGTGATCTTCTCTCTAAAATAGACCTCGACCGCTGCTAGCTTCAGGATGGTTGCCCAGGAACGCGACGCCGCACACATACCATAGCCGCGCATCTCGACTCGAGGCGATGGCATATCGGTGATCCGGATCACGTCTTCGGCGTCGAGCAAATGATAGCCGCCATAGTATGACCAATACACGATCGGCTTCTGGGGATCGCCGGTCGGATAGCACCGAAGCGCGTCGAGGTGAAATAGCCCAACGATCTTACTGCCCCGCGCGCCGCTCGACCGGGCCTTCTCAACGACCATGCCCATGTCAGTCAGCAGGTAGTCTTGCAGGCCCCGCTGCAGCCCGCTGGCATAGCTGCCATCGTATCCCAGGATCAGTTGCTGGGCCGCCTTGATGCGCCGCGCGCTATCGTCGGAGTCCTCGATCCTGAAGCCCTGGGCAACCTTCTTAGAGATGGCCTTGAAGATGGAGTCGGCCCACATATTTTCAAACTGGGGTGTTTGGGAGAGCAGCCGATCGCGCCCGATCGAGCCTTGCGGGGGCAGAGAGAATTGACCATACTGCGCGATGCCGGGTATACCGCTGAGCAGTCCTACCGGCCCCATCAGAATGGTGAACGGTGCCGCCGCCGTCGCTGGGATCGCATCCTGCCGAGTGACGGATCGCTTGCGGGCCGCCTCGACATCAGCGGTCGACATCATATCGCTCATAGCTTATCCCGATACGCGACAACCCACATCACAACCGCATACACGACGAGCAACATGAGGATCGCAGCTTCAAGCGCATTCATGGCTTGCCCCAGACCGTAGAAAGGTAGCATAACAGCGTAACAACAACCGCTGCACTGAGCGCAGCCCATGCGAGCATGTTCATACGTCGTACCTCTGGGCCCAGACGCCGTACCGCAAGGCGTCGAGCGAATGATCGAACGCCTTAACGATCTTGCCGTTGGCGTCGCGCCGATAGCTTGCCATTTCAGCGCGTAGATTCTTACAGCGCGGATGCACCTTGACCCGCCGCCGGCCGTTGGCATCGGCCGCGATAGCGCGGCGTAGCTCCTTGATTGACTCCTCGACATCCGGCGGGCTATTGCGGGTATAGATCGCCTCGACGTGCAAACGACCCTTTAATTCGGCCGCCGACTTGTCGACAACCGCATAGTCAGGGTTGGGATAGGGCAGGCCCAGAATGATCTGTATATGATCGTTGCTCAGCACGCCTGCCCGGTCATCTTCATAGAAGATATTGATCGAGCCGTCGTGTCGCAACTGGGCCAGCAGGAACACGCGCGGATGACTGTCAGCCGACCAATAGCCGGTTGCCGGATCGCGCTTGCCAACGTAGCCATCGTCGACGAACCATAGCACGCTGCCGCCGCCCTCGACATACTCAGCGGCCTCTGTTACGTTGTCGCTATCGCTCCAAACGTCGAAGATGATCCCAGTTGCCTGTACCCACTCGCCGCGATTCAGTCGAGCATCCTCAACGCCGGTAAGGGTTCGCATGGTGGCATCGTAATCGGCCGGGTTGTGCCGGTTGTCGAGCCGGCCCGAGTAGTACACATGCGCCTCGCCGCCGACGATCAGCCGATTGTATATCCAGTGGGTTGGCGCGTCTGGGTTGCAACTGTACAGGATCTGCCGCCATCGTGCCGCACGGCCGCGCATACGGGCGCGTAGGGCATTGTGATCCGCTTCCTCTAGTTCGGTCGCTTCCTCTCCCCAGATGATATCTACGCCGCCCCTGGGTCCGATGGACTTCAGCCGCTCGCGTTGCTCTTTGTCCTCCAGCCCCATGTAGGCCAGGATCGAGCCGTTGGAGTAGCGAAAGAAGTCCTTCGACTCATACTGCCGCACCCTGGGATCGTCGCCGATCACCGTCTCATTCAGGAAGAGCAGCGAGCCCTTTGTGAGACTGACGCGAGTCTTGCGCACAAGCAGGGCAAACGCGCCCGGATACTTCAAGCAATAGCCGTGCAGCTTCTCAGCCCCGAGGCGTGATTTGCCGCCGCCGGCACTGCCAGTCAACAGCAGCAGACCCGACTTGTCGCGCCATGGCTCGACCTGCCACGGCAGCGGATCAAACAGCGTCGCCGGGTTGTGCCGGATCGTCGTCTGGGGCTTCGTCCCAGTCATCAGGGCTGACAATGGTATACCCCTTGCGCACTTCAATGCCGCCCGAATGCTCGACAAACTCTTTCGGCTTGCCGTACTTGCGATCCCACAGCCAGGTTGACGCCTTGATCGAACTGTCGGCCGCCTGCACACCCTTGCGTTTGGCGTTGGCGATCATGTTCTCGACAATGGCGCGCTCGGCTGCCTCATCGAAGAGCTCAAGCAGCACCGATCGGGTTGCGTCTTCGACTGGCTTCGGCGGCCGGCCGCCCATTGGGGGATGGCCTTTTTCAAATGGCATAGTTAACTATTGAATCTACGGCAGATTGAGCAACGGGCCGGCGATGATGACGACGGCATGGTCAATTAAGTGCACCGTCAATGTTCGGATTTGTAGTACACCGCACAACTGTCTGCCAATCGCCACGGTTGGCAGCATCAAAGATCTCACGACCAAACGATGTTAGGCGATACATGCCAACCCACTCAACAAGCGGCGGGCCTTCGTCATTCGACGCCAACCACGCCGCGTCATCCAATCGCATGCGCATGTCGCCATCGCCTAGTTGCAGCAGCGTGCGGTATGCGCATGAACCAAGCCCTTCGTCTTCCCGCTCCATCGCATCATACACGGACTGGCGTTGTGCCGTCATCGTCACGTTTTCAAACCAATTCACTGTTTTTACTCCGCATACTCACGCTTGAATCTCCATGCGATCTCTGGCGCTTCCGCGATAATCAGTGGATGCTCAGTCACGGTAGGTTGAGCAACGGGCCGGCGATGATCACGACGGCAAGCCCAACGCCAAACAGGAACATACACAGCCATTGCGGTAGCGCGAAATGGACGGCAATCCACCAGAGCAGAGTCGCAAGGGCTGCTGCAATGATGGCCAATAGAGTAGCAGGGCCGATTGTCATAGCATCACCTCAGTACAAAGAATATCCAATATAAGAACGCGCCAATCGCGTACCAGATGCCAACCCAGAGCCCGGCGCCGATCACAAGAGCAACCCAATGCTTCCATGTCATCGGCTCAGCCCCAGCACGAACGCCGCGATCACCAGCATGGCCGCAACTTCAAGGCTGATCCGAATCCACTGCCAGCGCCGGATCTGTTCCTGCCCGGCGACGATCGTTTCGATCTTTGCGTCGATCAGCGACTGACGCAGCGTGCGGTTACCATCGTCGATATCAAAACGGAGCGTCAGCGCAAGCACCTCATGGTTCAGCAAGTTAATTGCGCGATTAACCGTATCACGATAGATCCGCCATTCGGTTCCCATGTCCCCGAGCGCCTTCAGCACCGCTTGATAAGACTCGTCGTCAGGCATTACAGCGGCGTCAGCCCGGCCATGTCGACAAACCCAATGCCGGCCGGCACCCCGTCGAGCTCAGATACATGGCCATTACTGGGATCGTCGATCTTGATATGTTGCCCAGGCGTCAGATAGCCCCAGAGTAGCCCGGTATGATCGGCGCGCTCATAGACGGGCAGGCCCATCACCTGATACGGTTTGGCCGGGGGCCTGAGCACCGTGTCGCGCCATGCAATAAAGTCAGCGTGTGGCCAGTCGGTAGGGTCGACCTTGCGCTGATACGGACCCGGCAGCGCGACTTGCCCATGCGTGTCGACCTGGGCCCCGAGGATCGCATAGCTTCGACAGAGCTCTTGCAGCAGCCAGGCTAGCGCGTCTTTCTGGACGGTTGGCCAATTTTCGCCCCGCGCATGAAGACACTCGATCCCGATGCTGTTGACGTTCACGTACGTCGACTCGGCGTCGCCGGAATGCCAGGCGCTGTACTTCTGGGGATCGAGGAACTGAATGATCTCAGCCTGTCGACCGATCAAGTAGTGGGCACTGATCGCCGACGACGTATAGATGTAGCTGGCAGCTGACGAGAGCGATTGACCAACGGCGCCCTCAGTCGAGTGCACGACGATCGAGATCGGATCGCCCGGCCGCATACCATAGCCATGGCCAACCGGATAGGTTTTCGCCTTTGGATAGGTCGAGGCGTTGATCGGGTAGGACATAACAGCCCTATCTCTGGGATGAGAGAGAGAGAGAGTGATCTACTGACAGTATACCACCAGTTGTCAAGCAAAAATAATGTGTCAAGTTGGTGTTATGAAACTGATCACATTCTCCCATTGCAATGGCACACTATAGATGCTATAATAGCTACAGTGTTATTCGATTGTACGCAAGGAGTTTCGCCATGTACCCATCCATCACGATCGCCTACGGCCCAGGCCACACCCAGGCCATGATCGACTTCATCGGCTTTGACTATCGCGACTTTGGCAGTGGGCACTGCGCCTTGCGCGATTACGTCGACGGCTACACCAACCCGACGACCGGCGAATTCATCGAACAGAACAATCGTGGCCAGTGGTCGCGACATTCCATCGTCACGATCTATCCCGACTTTGAGACCTACCGCGCCATTCGCGATGAACTGGCGAAGAGCCATCCGATCTACCGCTAACGACACTCGACCAGGCCCGGCGCAGTGCCGGGCCTTCAGCCCCAAAGGAGCAACCCATGGCACGACAGCAAATCAATTTAAGCCTGACTGACGACACGCGTGACAAGCTCGACATGCTTGTCACGCTGATGCGCAAGACATCAGGGCTTGAGACGAGCCGCACGACGATCATTACAGTTCTCGTCGAAGAGGCCGCAAGCCGGGTCGAGGCCCAGGCCCAGCCGCTGAAGCGGATCGAGCCGATCCGCGATGGCAAGAAGACGATCGGATGGCAAGCAGTCTACGGCGATCACATCGTCGGCACCTTCGACCTGCGCGACAAGGATCGCGCTCAATCCGCGCTTGACCGTTTCGTATATGAGGAGCTGAGCCGATGAACATCGAAATCACCGAAGACCGCGCCCGATGGCGCTCAACCGACTACACATGGAACGTACGGATCGACGGCGTGCTGATCGCCGTCGCAAAGACGCCGGGCGCCGGGGATCGCGTCGCCAACGAAGTCATCGCCCGCAACGATGTCGCGATGCTCAAACAGGCGATCAGCGCGCTCGACGCCGTTGATCAGCTGCTGACTGCTGAGCTAGCCCACACATACGACGACGCCATGCTGATGTCGGAAGGCGACGCCGACGGCATGCGCGTGCCGGCCCCAGTCGACCGGCAATATAGCGACGCCGCACGCTTTGCTGAAGACCCCTGCTGCCCATGCGGTCGACCGGCGCTCTTCTTCGTTCAGTATCCCGGCAAGACGTACGCATACTGCCCCGACTGCTATCGCGAGCTCAACGCCGGCCGGCCGCCGCTACTGGCCCAGTGTGCCGCCATTATTCGCCGTTGCCTGGGCTCGACGACCGGCGCCGGGTCGATCATTGACGAGCTGCGCCGGGTCGACCGCGCGCTGAGCACAGAGGGTTGGTGATGAAGTGGCACACGCCCCCAGCCGATCCGTTGCCCGACGATGGCCCAGGCGATCCGATACCCGGCGATCCGGGCTATGAATACTAGGAGCTAGACCACAATGCTATTGACACTCGACCAACTTCGACCCTACGAGCCGCGCGCCATCTGCCACGCTGCGCAACAGTTCATCATTCACGAATTAGGCGCGCATGGCTACGCAGACCT
>Ga0105248_10007244_pt1 | contig 12169 bp, 15 predicted proteins | sample KBSS34metaG_FD_81524 | JGI IMG/M metagenome (GOLD analysis project Ga0105248, IMG submission 81524) | Switchgrass rhizosphere microbial communities from Kellogg Biological Station, Michigan, USA - KBS S3-4 metaG | ecosystem: Host-associated > Plants > Roots > Rhizosphere > Soil | place... | reverse complement strand
GAGATAGTCTTCGATACCGAAACAACCGGCCTCAGCCCCTCCGGCGGGGATCGGTTGGTCGAGATCGGCTGTGTGGAGCTGGTCAACCGGGTCGAGACGGGGCGCACTTTCCACGCCTATTTCCATCCCGACAGGGATATGCCGGCCGAGGCCGAGCGCGTGCACGGCCTTTCGATCGCCTTCCTCTCCGACAAGCCGCGCTTCCATGAGCAGGCGGAGGAATTGCTGGAATTCCTGGGCGATGCGCCGCTGGTGGCGCATAATGCCTCCTTCGATTTCGGCTTCCTCAACGCCGAGCTGGCGATCTGCAGCCGGCCGACCGTGGCGATGGATCGGATGGTGGATACGCTGGCGATCGCGCGGACGCGCCATCCGGGGGCGAAGCACAGCCTGGATGCGCTCTGCACCCGCTACGGCATCGATCGCAGCCATCGCGTGAAGCATGGCGCGCTGCTCGACGCGCAGCTGCTGGCCCAGCTTTATGTGGAGTTGACCGGCGGCCGCCAGATCGGCCTCGGTTTGGGAGAGATCGTGGCACCGGCGACGGCTTTTGCCGCCGCTGCCGCGCAAAATAATAATGATGCGGCGATGCCGGCCGCGCGCCCCGTGCGGGCGCCGAGGCACTTCGCCGCCAGTGCCGCCGAGATGGAGCGGCATCAGGCATTCGTCGCCACGTTGACGAATCCCGTCTGGGCCAGTTTCGACCCGGCGGGGGAAGAAAGCGGGGGGGCCGCGTAGCTGGCCGGCCCCGCTCAAGGATAGGAGGTACGAGACATGGACATCCGCGTATCGGGGCATCAGGTTGACACCGGCGTAGCTCTCCGTGGGCATGTCTCAGATCGATTGGGCAGCATGGCGGATAAATATTTCGCCCGCGCCCTCTCGGCGACCGTCACATTCGGCCGAGGCCCGCACGACAATGGCTTCAACTGCGACATCATCGCCCATGTGATGCAGGGCGTGGTGCTGAAGGGATCGGGCTCCGGCATGGAGGCGCATCCGGCGTTCGAGGGTGCCGCCGCCAAGATCGAGAAACAGCTCCGTCGCTACATGAAGCGGCTCCGGGATCATGGCGGCAACGGCGCGCTCGTCGATATCGACGGCGGCATCGATGCCAATGCGGGGTACACCGTTTTCGACATTGGTGATGAGGAGGGCGAACCCTCGGATCATCCGCTCATCATCGCGGAGACGCGGGTGGATATTCCGGATGCCACCGTATCCGATGCGGTGATGATGCTCGATCTGCGCAACACGACCGCCCTGCTTTTCCGCAACTCTGGTACGGGCGCGTTCAATATGGTCTATCGCCGAGGTGATGGGACGATCGGCTGGGTGGAGCCGAACCGGGCAGGGTGATGACGCGTTGATAGCGATCATGGACGATTTGAACGACATCCTGGCCAACGAGGCCGTCTTCCATAATGTGGGGGCGGTCTCGAAGAAGGCCTTGTTCCAGACGATCTCCGGGCTGGCGGCGAGCCAGCTCGGGCTGGATGCCCGCCATGTCGGCGAGCGGCTGGCGATTCGCGAGCGGCTGGGATCGACGGGGTTCGGGGGTGGTGTCGCCATTCCGCATGGCAAGATCGAGGGGCTGGGCAGCGTCGTCGGGCTGTTCGTGAAGCTCGCCCAGCCGCTCGATTATGGCGCGATCGACGGATTGCCGGTGGATATCGTCTTCGTGCTGCTGTCGCCGCAGGGCTCCAGCGTGGAGCATCTGAAGGCGCTCGCCCGGGTGAGCCGCCGCCTGCGGGACCGGGCCTTCGTGGCAAAGCTGCGGGGCGCGGGCTCGGCGGATGCGCTCTACGCGCTGTTTTCGGGCAGTGCCTCGCGCGATGCCGCCTGAAAAGCCGGACGAAGGCCGCCACGGGTGAGAATCGCAGCATGACGAAACCGGCCGAGCCGCTGGAAGGCGAGCGCGCGCATTTCTCCGCGCTCGAATCGCTTTATGCCGCAGCACCCATCAACCGGCTGTTCGAATCGCGGCTGGAGATCGTGGAGGCGGGTGTCGCACGGATTCGCTTCGATGTGGACGAGCGCTATTTTCACGCGGCCGGGGCCGCCCACGGCACGATCTACTTCAAGATGCTGGACGATGCCGCCTTCTACGCGGCCAACAGCCTGGTGAGCGATCGCTTCGTGCTCACCACCGCCTTCAACCTGCTGCTCACCCGCCCGATCAAGGCGGGGCCGGCGGTGGCGGAGGGGCGCTGGGTGAGCGGGCGGCGGCGCGTGCTGGTGGCCGATGCGCGGCTGCTCGATTCCACCGGCGAGGAGGTGGCGCGCGGCACCGGCACCTTCATGCGCTCCCACTTCCCGCTCTCGTCGTTGCCCGGCTACGCGAAGCCCCCGGCATGAGGGCACCCCGGCTTGCCGCGCGGGTGGAGGTTTCCGCGCTGATCCGGCTGGTGGAGGCGGATGGCGGCCACGGCATGGTGCTGGCGCGAGGCGACGGGGAAGCGGGCGCAATCCTGCTGCTGCTGGCCGAGCGGGGCGAGCCGCGGATGGTGCTGGAGCGCGTGCTCGTCCCATCGGGAGACTATCGGTGGGAGCGAAGCGGACCGCGTGAAAATGCCGATGCGCAGGGCTTCGATGCCTATATCCAGAGGCGGCGCGGTTTCGATACAGACCTGTGGGTAGTGGAACTGGACACCGCAGGGGTGGAACGGTTCGCCGCTGCAATGATCGCTTCGGGTTGACTGGGCCGCCCTCTGCGGCGAAAGGGGTGCCACAAATTGGTAACGGCGGCCGTCTGCGTTTTACGATGGCCCTTCGTAGTCGGGTGATGGTCACCGTCCCAGGGTTTTGTAGGGGCGAAACGACGATCAGCCGCACATTTGCGGACCATGATGCGCACATTTTCGCGCGCTGCCCTGGTGGTGGCGTCCTTTTTCTGCTTGCTTGGGACAGCCACGATCGCGGCACCGTCCTTCGCCGCTGAAGGAACCGCCCCTACCGGAACTGCCACTGCGATGCTCGCGGCGGTCACGGCGCCCCTCCTCGCGGTCGATATTCGCTCGCTGGAAGCGTCCAATCCGGATTTCTCGACGACCGGCCATGCCGAGGGCACCACTGCTGCCCAGCCCGTCGACACCGACACCGCCGATATGCTGACTCCGGAAAGCCTCGACGATCTGGTGATCCAGAACGTGGCCTCCTCGACCGGCGACAAGGAAGGCGATTGCCTTGCCACCTCCGTCTATTTCGAGGCGAAGGGCGAGCCGCTCGACGGCCAGCTCGCGGTGGCGCAGACGATCGTGAACCGCACCAATTCCGGCCATTTCCCCAGCTCGATCTGCGGCGTCGTCCGTCAGCCGGGCCAATTCTCCTTCATGCGCCGCAGCGGCATGCCGAAGGCGCCCCGCGCCAGCGCCGCCTGGCAGCGCGCCGTGGCGGTGGCCCGCATCGCCCGCGAAGGCCTCTGGAAGCAGATCGCCCCCGAGGCGCTGTTCTTCCACACCCGCAGCGTCTCGCCCGGCTGGGGCAAGACCAAGGTTGCCTCGCTCGGCAATCACATTTTCTTCCGCTGATCGTCAGCGCGCCTTCCATGATCGCCTGATAGTCTGATCAGGCGATCATGGTGGATCCGGCCGAACCCGTTCCGCACCCCGTCGATGGCCCGCCGATTGCGGCGGACGTCGCACGGGGTGTTTCGCGTCTCTTCTACCGGGCAGACCTGATGGCGCTGATCGAGGTGCCGCTGGGCAATGGCCGGCGCGCCGACGTGATGGCGATGGATGGCCGCGGCGGCATCACGATCGTGGAGATCAAGGTGTCGCGCGCCGATCTGCTGGGCGACATGAAGTGGCCCGACTATCTCGATTATTGCGATCGCTTCTTCTGGGCGGTGCCGGCGGGCTTCGATATTACCCCGTTCGACAGCCCTGCCTTCCAGCCGGAGGTGGCGGGGCTGATCGTGGCCGATCGCTACGACGCGGCGGTCGTGCGGGAGGCGGCGTTGCGCCCGCTGGCGGCGGCGCGGCGCAAGGCGGAGACGCTGCGCTTCGCCCGCAGGGCGGCCCGCCGGCTGATGGCGGGCCTCGATCCCGGCCTGGGCGTGCTGGACTGAGCCGCTTTCGCAGCCGGCCTCAGTTGATGGAGGGGCCGGAGACCTGCTTCTTCACCACCGGCTTCGCTTCCTGCAGAACCTTGAGGATCACCTGCGAGCGGCCGTCGCGCTGGGCATAATCAAAGGCGGACATGCCGGCGACATGGTCCGTCACCTTGGGGTCCGCGCCATGCTGGATGAGCAGCCGCACCGAGGCGAGATCATGCGCCTGGGTGGCGAGGATCAGCGGCGTTTCCCCGCGATTATTGGCGAGGTCCACCGCGGCGCCGACATCCAGCAGCTGCTGAACGGCGTCCACGAAGCTGATCTGCGCGGCATCCACCAGCGCCGTGTTGCCCTGGCTATCCCGCGCGTTCACGTTCGCGCCCTTGGCGAGCATGTAGCGCACCCATACCAGATCCTTGCGCTTGGTGACGATGTGCAGCGCCGTCTCGCCATTATTGCTGTCACGGCTGTCGATGATGGTGTTGCCGGGCTTGTCGAGCGCCTTCTGCACCTTGTCGCCATCCCGGTCGCGCACGGCCTTGAGGAAGCTGTAGCTGGGCGAGCCCATATCCTGCGCGTGGGCCGGGAGCGAGAGCCCCGCCAGCGTCAGCCCCAGGGCCAATCCCACCCATACGCGCCGTGCAACAGATCCCATCGACTTGTCTCCTCGCCCGCGGACACGTCCCGCGTCGCTTGCATCCCGGGCCATAGCAAAGCATGGCTTGGCTTGTCATGAAGCTGTGTCACACCCTTGCCTGTCTGGTGGCGCTTGGCGCGGCGGGGCTGTCGCTCGGCGGATGCGGGCGACAGGCGGAGCAGGCCGCGCCGCCGCTGGCTGGCGCCCGGCTGGGCGGGCCGTTCGCGCTCACCGATCAGAATGGCAACGCCGTGACGGATCGGCAGTTCGCCGGCCGCTATCGGGCGATCTATTTCGGCTACAGCTATTGCCCGGATGTGTGCCCGACGACGCTTCAGGTGCTGATGCAGGGCTATCGTCTGCTTCAGGAGCGCTCCCCCGCGACGGCGGCTAGGCTCGCCCCGATCTTCATCACCGTGGATCCGGAGCGCGATACCCCGGCCGTGCTGAAAACCTATGTCGCCGCCTTCGGCCCGCAGCTGGCGGGGCTGACGGGCAGCCCCGCCGCGATCGCCCGCGTGGCGAAGGAATATGGGGTATATTACCGGCGGCAGGTGGCACCGGCGGGCTCGCAATCCTATCTTATGGGTCATTCGAGCCAGGTGATCCTTTTCGGCCCGGATGGGGCGCCTATCGTGCTCGTCCCCACCGATCAGGGCGCCAAGGCGGTGGCCGACACCCTGGCGCAATGGATTCGCTGATATTATGGCCGTGCCTGCCGACCGCTTCTGGGAAACCAAACGCCTCGACGAGATGAGCCGCGAGGAGTGGGAGTCGCTGTGCGACGGCTGCGGCAAATGCTGCCTGCACAAGCTGGAAGACGACATCACGGGGGAGGTTTTCCCCACCAACGTCGCCTGCCGGCTGCTCGATCGCAGGACGGGCCGCTGCAAGGATTACCGGCATCGCCACGCCTATGTGCCCGAATGCGTGCGTCTGACGCCGCGCAGCCTGTCCACGATCGACTGGCTGCCCAAGACCTGCGCCTACCGCCTGCTGGCGCAGGGCGAGCCGCTGAAGGAATGGCACCCGCTCGTCTCGGGCGATCCGGAATCGGTGCATCGGGCGGGGATATCGGTGCGCGGCTGGACCGTCTCCGAAGACGATACCGGCGATCTCGAAAACCATATCGTCGAGCGTGAGCTCTGATCCTGTCTTCGTCGGCGGCGCGCTGCACCGGCCGCTGATCGTCCGCCGCATGGCCGGCGCGAAGCGGATGCGGCTGGCGGTGGACCCCCGCGACGGCAGCGTGCGGCTCACCTTGCCGCGCCGGGCTTCGGAGCGGGCGGCGCGGGCCTGGGTGGAGGCGCATCGCGGCTGGATCGAGCATCAGCTTTCCCTGCTGCCCCAGCCCCGGCCGATCCTGCCCGGCACCACCATCCCGCTACGCGGCGAGGCGGTGCGGATCGATTGGGCGCCGGAGCATCCCCGCACCCTCTCCGAAGCGCCCGGCCGGCTGATCGTGGGCGGGCCGCGCGAAGGCGTGTCGCGCCGCGTCCTCACCTGGCTGCGGCGGGAGGCGCTGCGGCAACTGGAGGCGGAGACGCGGGCGGTGGCGGCCGAGGCGGGCGTCAGCGTCGGCCGCGTTTCGGTGGGCGATCCGCGCGCGCGGTGGGGAAGCTGCTCGTCGAAGGGCGATATCCGCTACGCCTGGCGGCTGATCCTCGCGCCGCCCTTCGTGCTGACCTCCACCGTGGCGCACGAGGTGGCTCACCGGCTGCACATGGATCACTCACCCGCCTTCCGCGCCGCCGAAGCGCGCCTGCTCGGCACCGATCCGGAGCCGGCGCGTGCCTGGCTCCGGGATCATGGCGCCGGGCTTTACTGGGTCGGCTGCGAGGGCTGATTGTTCCCGGCGCGCGGCGGGTTAGCCGGGCGCGGATTGCGGCCCAGCACATTGTCGAGCCAATGCTGATCCAGCCGCTGGCCGGGAGCCGGCTTGGCCGTGGAGGCACCCTGCGGAGGTTGAGGCGAAGTCGGCGGCGGCGGGCCGCGCCAGTCGTCATCGCTGTCCGGCGTGCGGCGCGGCGGTGCCGGCACCTGCTGCGGCGCGCCCGGATCGCCCACAGGCTGCCCGCCATCGGCACCGGGCGTCACCACCTGGCCATCGGCATCGATGGTGGGGATGCCGTTGTCCGGCTGGCCGTAATAGGCCTCGTCGTCGGGCTCGAGCTGCCATTCGGGCAGAGTCACCGCGGTATCGAACTGCTCGACCGGCCGGTTGGCGACGGCCTGCTTCATATAATCGGCGAAGGCATGCGCAGGCGCGCGGCCGCCATAGAGGCCGGGGTTGGGCTTGGCATCGTCGCGGCCCATCCACACGCCGGTGGTGAGGCCGGAGGAGAAGCCCAGGAACCAGCCGTCGCGGTTGGTGGAGGTGGTGCCCGTCTTGCCTGCCACCGGGCGGCCGATCTGCGCGGCGCGCGCGGTGCCGGTGTTGACGGCGGTCTGCAGCAGGTCCGTCATCTCCTGCGCCACCCACGGCGCCACCAGCACGCGCGGCTCCGGCGCGGTGTGCTGATAGAGCAGGCGGCCATTGGGGCCGACCACCTTGGTGATCGCATAGGGCACCACGGCGGCACCCTTGTTGTCGATCTCCGCGAAGGCGCGGACCATTTCGATCAGCCGCACGTCGGAGGTGCCGAGCACCATCGCCGGGTGGGTGTTGATCGGCGTGGTGATGCCGAAGCGGCGGGCCATGTCGGCCACCGTCTGGAAGCCCACCATCTGCCCCAGCTTCGCCGCCACCGTGTTCAGCGAGAAGGCGAAGGCGGTGCGGATGTTGATCGGCCCGAAGAATTTGCGCTCGTCGTTGCGCGGGCTCCAGCCGTCGATGGTGACGGGCTCGTCGACGATGGGCTCGTCAGGCTTGTGGCCGGCCTCGATCGCGGAGAGATAGACGAACAGCTTCCACGACGAGCCGGGCTGGCGCACCGCCTGCGTCGCGCGGTTGTAGATGGACGAGATATAGTCCCGTCCGCCCACCATCGCGCGCACCGCGCCGTCCCGCTCCATCGAGACGAGTGCGCCCTGCAGCCCGGCGGGCGTATCGGCCTGGATGGCGCGATCGGCCGAACGCTGCATGTTGATGTCCAGCGTGGTCCACACGTCCAGCGGATCGGTCTGGTCGTCGATCAGCGTATCGAGCTGGGGCAGGGCCCAGTCGGTGAAGTAGCGGACGCTGTTCTGCTTGGTCTCGGGGGCGAAGCGCACGTCGGCCGGGTTGGCGGCGCTGGCCTGCGCCTGGCTGATCTTGCCCGTCTCCACCATCGTTTCCAGCACGACATTGGCGCGATCGACCGCGGCCTTCTCGTCGGCGGTAGGCGAATAGTTGGACGGCGCCTTGACGAGGCCGGCGATGATCGCGGCTTCCGGCAGCGTCAGATGATCGGCGCCATGGCCGAAGAATTTGCGGCTGGCCGCGTCGATGCCGTAGCTGCCGCCGCCGAAATAGACCTTGTTCAGGTACAGCTCGAGAATCTGGTCCTTGGTGAACTTGCGCTCGAGCGCGAGGCTGAGGATCGCCTCGCGGAATTTGCGGCCGAACGTCTTCTTGCTGGTGAGGAAGACGTTCCGGGCCAGCTGCTGGGTGATCGTCGATCCGCCCTGGGTCCAATGCCCTTCCTTGGCGCGGACGCCGACGGAGCGGATGATGCCGATCGGATCGACGCCCGGATGCTCATAGAAGCGCCGGTCCTCTACGGAGACCATCGCGTCTTTCATCACGCTGGGAATCTGATCCGAACGCAGCCACTGGCCGTAGCTCGGCCCGAGCGAGAGAAGCACGGTGCCGTCCGCCGCGTGGACGCGGATCATCTGGCCGTTGGGCGAGGACTTGAGCTGGTCGTAGCCGGGCAGCGACGACATCGCGATGCCCACCGCCACCGCCAGCGCGACGAACGCCAGCACGAGGACGACTGCCAGTATCTTGAGTGCGGTCAGCAGCGCTTTTACGAGACCACTCCGTTGACGGGGGCGCGACTGCGGTGCTTGGGGAGCGGTGGGGCGGGGAGTGCGGGCCATGCGTAAGGCCCGCGATTAGCCTTTCGCGGCCGGCCCGACAAGCGCCGTGCGCGTATCGTCAGCCCTTGTCGTCCGGCGCGAAGTCCAGCGAGGCGGAATTGATGCAGTAACGCAGGCCGGTGGGGCCGGGGCCATCGGGGAAGACATGGCCCAGATGCCCGCCGCAGCGCGCGCATCGCACCTCGGTACGCACCATGCCATGGCTGGTATCGACGAACTCGTCGATCAGATCGCCCTCGGCCGGCGCGGTGAAGCTGGGCCAGCCGCAGCCGGAATCGAATTTGGTGTCGCTGCCGAAAAGCTGCGTGCCGCACCCGGCGCAGACATATTCGCCGGTCTCATGGTTGTTCCAGAAGGCGCCGGTGAAGGCACGCTCGGTGCCCGCCTCGCGCAGCACATGATATTGCTGCGGATTGAGCCGCTTGCGCCACTCGTCGTCGCTGAGGTGCATCTTCTCCATGGCGGGGAAAATGGGAAGCGGCGGGGCGTGCGTCAACCGGCGTTCAGTCCAGCCGGGTGAGGCGCGCGGCGAAGCCGGCGAGTTGCGGGATCATGCGCGTGGCGGCGATCATCGCGCGCGCGCCGGCGGGCGCCTCGGCGATGTGCCAGAGCCCGTTGGCGAGCCCGATCGGGGTGCGCAGGCGACGGGCGAGGGCCGGCTGGAACGCCGTGGCGGCCTTGCCCCGCACGATCGCATCGGCCGCCGCGAGGCCGCTGGCGATGGCGATGGCGATCCCTTCGCCCGCCAGCGAGGGGATGACGCCGGCCTGATCGCCCACGCGGTAAAGGCCGGGCTCGCCCCGCTGCGCGCGCCAGCCATAGGGGACGTTGGCAACCGCCTGCGCGGGGCCGACGCCCGCCGAGGCGTCGATCCGGGCGGCGAGCGCGGGGGCCTCGCGTGCCAGCGCGGCGAGCAGGGCGTCGGGCCGGCTCTCGGCATCGGCGAAGCGGCTGCGGCGGACGGCGAGGCACAGGTTCGCGCCGCCATCCTCCTGCAGCACCAGCCCGGCATAACCGCCCGCAAAAAGGTGCAGCTCGATCTGCCCGGCGACGAGGCTGGAGAGGGCCGGGCTCGCGCCGAGGCGCCAGCGCAGGCCCACCGCCGCATCGCCCTCTGCACGGGGGCGGGCGGCGCCGCGCAGCTCATGCTTGCCGGTGGCGAGGATGATCCGTTCGGGCGTGAGCTCGCCCGAGTCGTCGAGGCGGAGGCTGCCTTCGGCGAACGCGCGGACCCCGACCCCGCGTTCGATCGCAACGCCGAGCGCCTCCGCCCGCGCCAGCATCGCGGTGTCGAGCGCACGGCGGGAGAGCGCGACTGCGGCGGCGGGCAGCCGGGCCGTGGCGCTGGCATAGCCCGCGTACAACGCCAGTCGCTCCACCCTGTGGCCGCCCAGCGCCAGGGGATCGACGCCGAGCCCGCTCAGCCGGCGGATCGTCGCCCAGCTCAGGAAGCCGCCGCACAGCGCGTCTCGCGTCTCACGGTCCCGCTCGATCAGCAGGGGCGTGTGGCCGGCCCGCGCCAGCCCGATCGCGGCGGCCGTACCCGCCGGCCCGCCGCCGACGATCACCGTGGAATGCTGCCGTGGGGCCGAAATCATCTCACCGTCATCGCACAAGAGCCGACCCCTCGGCTGCGCACATCGAGCGGGCGCCCGGTCATTTCAAGGCGGCGGCATCGAATGAGGCGAGCGCCAGCACGATGGTGACTCCGGGGGGAACCGCGCGCGGCGGCGGCCCCTCGATGCGCGTCGCATCGGCGCGGGCACGATCGAGAATGGCGGGGGGCACGTCGGGCGTGTGGAAGATCGTGTCGGCCCGGCCGAGCCAGCGGGCTTCGGCGAGGCTCAGATCGTCCGGATCGGCGGAGCGGAGCGCGATGCGGACGGTGATGGCAGGGGAGGGCGCCTCGGCCTCGCCGATCCAGCGCTCCACCGCCTCTTCCGGTAACGCGCGGAGGGGATCGAGCGGACCGCCCGGCTCCAGCGCGGCATCGATGGCGCGGCGACGGTCGGCGGCATCAGGGAAACGGGCGCGGATCGCGGCGCGGGCGCCATGAAGGGCGAGGGCCAGCGAACCCAAGGCTGCCGGGAATAATGCCTCCAGCCGCTGCCGCAATGCCTTGGCGAGCCCTGCCGAAGCTCCGCCGGTGCCGATCGCGATCAGCACCGGATCGCGGTCCACGATGGCGGGGAGGGTGAAGTCGCACCAGTCCGGCCGGTCGACCGCGTTGACGAGGATGCCGCGTGCCTTCAGCCGCGCCACGGCGGCCTCGGCCTCTATGGCATCCTCGATCGCGACGATCGCTATGACGGGGGCGATGGCGGCCTCGGCATCCTCTCCGACGATGCGCGCGCCGGCTCTTGCGAGCAGGCGCCGCTTCGCCGCGGCCACCTCGCCCTCGCCGATCAGGATCACCGGGCGCCCGGCTAGGCGCAGGAAGACAGGCAGGCTCTGCATGGGGCCTATCTTCTCGCCGGAACGGGGCGCCGTGCCAAGCCGGCGCCCGGTGATTGTCCGAAGGATCAGAGCTTGTCGATGAAGGCCTTCACGGCCGGGCCGACATCCGCCCGCTCCAGCGCCAGCGCGATGTTCGCCTGGATGAAGCCGGCCTTGTCGCCGCAATCGTGGCGCACGCCCTTGAAGGTGACGCCGTGGAACGGCTGCTGGCCGATCATCTGCGCCATCGCGTCGGTGAGCTGGATCTCGCCGCCGGCGCCCTTCTCCTGCTTTTCGAGGATGCGCATCACCTCGGGCTGGAGGATGTAGCGGCCAACGATGGCGAGGTTGGAAGGCGCCTCGCTGGGCTTGGGCTTCTCGACCAGGCCCTTCACCTCGGTCAGCGCGCCGTCGCGCATGCCCGGGGTGATGATGCCGTACTTGTCGGTCTGGTCGTCGGCCACTTCCTGCGCGCAGATCATGTTGCCGCCTACCTTCTCGTAGGCTTCCACCATCTGCTTCAGGCAGCCCGGCTTGCCGACCATGAAGTCGTCCGCCAGCAGCACGGCGAACGGCTCGTTGCCGACGAGATCGCGCGCGCACCACACCGCATGGCCGAGGCCCATGGGCTCCTGCTGGCGGCAATAGGCGATGCTGCCCGGCATCAGCCGGGTGCCCTGCAGGATGGTGAGCGACTTGCCGCGCGCCGCCATCGTCGCCTCAAGCTCGTAGGCGATATCGAAATGGTCTTCGATCGCGTGCTTGCCGCGGCCGGTGACGAGGATCATCTGGTCGATGCCCGCCTCCAATGCCTCTTCGACGGCATACTGGATCAGCGGCTTGTCGACGACGGGAAGCATCTCCTTCGGCATCGCCTTGGTGGCGGGAAGGAAACGGGTGCCGAGCCCCCCGACAGGGAACACAGCCTTACGCAACTTGGCAACCATCAATCCTCCGTTGGTTCGTTCAGAGCCCACGCGGGAACGCTGTCAGCGGCGATTAGTGCCTCAACCGGTTGT